>Ga0154020_10011142_pt1 | contig 10254 bp, 8 predicted proteins | sample Klosneuvirus_201_FD_109709 | JGI IMG/M metagenome (GOLD analysis project Ga0154020, IMG submission 109709) | Active sludge microbial communities from wastewater, Klosterneuburg, Austria - Klosneuvirus_20160825_MG | ecosystem: Engineered > WWTP > Aerobic digester > Activated sludge | place... | reverse complement strand
GGCAGGGGCTTCGCTACCAGCGCCGGGTACGCCTGAAAATGCCAGCGGATACACTGGACCGGCGGAAGAGATGGAATCTGCTCCAATGGGCAAGGGTGCAAAGCCATTGGGTTCCGCGAGGCCTCCGACGCAGATTCCTCAGGACGAGGATTTGTTTACTGATCCAGCAACGGAAAAGGCCGGTAAAGCTGCGAAACAGAATTGGCCCGCTGGCAAAGAGAATGAAAAAGGTTTTGTGGAAGAAGATTTATGGTGATGGTCTTTCGGTTCTAACCAACACTTCGGATCTTTCGCGGTGGAGGGGATCCGAATTCATGCCGGCCATACTGGTCATGCCTGATCTTCCAGGCCTTCATGAGAGGGACGATGGTCGCCGTCCGAAGCACGGAAGAAATTCCAAATAAAATCAGGTAACCGTTAAAGCTTTCATTTAGTGTGCTCAGCAGCGCTCCGCCCAGCAACGCTCCAATGACCAATGCAAAGGAATTTACGAGGTTGTATGAGGTAAGGATGCTCGTGCGTTCTGAGGGCCGAATTCTTTCGAAGATTAACAGAGTTGAAGCCAGTTCATAGCCTCCCCAGACGACCCCGGCGATGATTTGTACAACCGCAAGAATCCAAAGGTTGTGATAAGAGAATATCCAGGCCGCCGACATGGGGGCCATGGCAAACCCGCAAAATAGCAATAACTTTCCTGGTCCCGCCACGTGTGCAAATCTTCCCAGTAACGGAAGTGAAAGAATGCGTCCAAGAAATGAAATGGCGATGAGCCAAGTATAGTCTACGTAGGAAAGTTTCAACTGACTTAACATAAAAGGCGTGAAATACGGAGCGGCCACCTGCACCGAAACCTGGACAGCCAGAAGGTAAAGAAGCAGCGTTCCGTCGGGACTGTCTTTAAAGCGTAAGAGCAGTTCGCTGAAGGGAACTAATCTCTGGTTTGCTGGTATCGGAATCGGCTCACTTTGTTTGGACATTAAACGGGCGGAAAAATATCTGGAAACTCCAGCAATCGCGAACATCACAGCAAAAGTCTGCATCAGGACACCAGTACCTTTGGCCCAGTGCAGCGCAAATCCTCCTGCTACAAACCCAGCGAGCGTGCAAAGCTGCAAAATGCGTGATCTTCGGGCGAAATACCTGGCCCGGATCCGCGGCGGGACCAGTGTGCCAATCCAGGTGTTCCATGCGCTCCCTGATGCCATGCCGGCGCCCCAATAGATCGCGGCGATCAGGAAAGCCGCAGGGGCAGTCAGGTGACCGGCCAGTGCCGCCGCCACCAAAAGAACAAACACCATCGCCTGTGCTGTGACGCAAAGCACGACCCAGCGGCGATGGGAGCCTAAGGTACGAACGGCCGCAGGTGACGCTAATTGGAGAATGGCTCCCGTCAACATCGGAACGCTGGCGATCAGTCCTGCCACGACCTGATCAAGTCCGATGGCGAGAACAAAAGCCGGAATGTAGGTTTCCCCTGCACCGACCATCAGGCTATAGCCCGCGCCTTCCTTAACGCCAAGATTAAGGTCGCGACGAAGAACACCGGGAGTGCGTATAATTTTTTGTTCAGGCGCTGGAGCTGCCGGGCGCGAGTGGGTATGACGATTTGGCCCAGTAGGAAACATTATTTTTGCATAAACTCCGTGATCTCATTCGCCATGGAGACAGCGTCATTGTAACCCAGTTCCAAAAGGGCGTTGCAATAGTCCGGTTCAAAAAGAAGGTAACTCATTAATTCTGCTGTTTCGGCCTCCGGTCCTAGCCCTTTGACCAAAAAACGCAAAAATCGGGGCATGGCATCGGCCTTTTCCAGCGCGATGTTGGCGATGTCTTTCGATGGTTTAATGGAAAGAAAGTCGATCTTTCGCAGGGGGCGACCTGATGTGGCGACGGGCGCTGCGCCAATAAGACGGTTGATTTTGCCGAGGTATTCCAAGTCGACCTCGGTGCCATCAAGCATGACAGAGTTTATCAGCACACTTATAACCCTGCCAGCTGTCGCGCCAATGGAGCCTTCCCGAGGGGCTTCTTCCAGTGGTGTATCGCGACGTACACCGATGACTAAAATTTTATCCGCACCCAGGTGTACCGCCGGACTCAGGGGGGCCATGTTTCGCAGGCAACCATCGCCATAGAAGCGTTCACCGATCTGCACAGCCGGAAAAACAATAGGAATCGCTGCCGAGGCCATGACGTGGTCTATGGTCAGGTTCTGCACTTTCCCTACGCGCCGGCTGGATGCCCAGGGGGAAATGGAAGGAAGGCCTTGCATAAAAGTCACCGCCTGTGAGGTGGCGTAGTCTGTGGCGGTTATGGCGATAGCCTTCATGTTGCGGTCGGCAATGTTTTTTTGAAGGCGTTCGAGGTTGATATGTTTTTCAAGGAGACTCCGCAGAGGTGCCGTGTCTACCAGGGAATGAACGCGCAAACCAGACGATACGCCGCCGCTGACAAGTCCGGTTGCCCATTTGATGCCGATGCGACTCATCGACGGAACATCAGTGCGAAAAACGTCATCGGTGTGGATCGAGCTCCACAAATTTGCCAGCAGTGAAACCGCTCCCTTAAAGTGGTCGGCGTATGAAGCGATAAAGGACGCATTTACTGCCCCGGCACTGACGCCGACAATGATGGGAAACGGGCTTTTTTTTCCCGATCCACCGACAATTTTACCGATTCCTTTCAAGACACCGGCCTGATAGGCGCCCCTCGCGCCGCCACCAGACAGAGCTAGTGCAACTGTCATCGACTTTCCTTAATGCTGCTGCTGCTGCTGCTGCCGAATTGGGAGTTGGCTGCTAAGCAATGACCCAGCTGGCGCCAGACGGCGGCGAGGTCTTGATGCTGCGGCAGGGGCGGTAATGACTTGGTAATCCGGGTAGAGAGGCTGCCACCATGGGTGATGGTTTGTAAATAACTGGCATAAGCCTTTACGGTGGCGTCGCCTCTGCTGATCGCAGCTTCAAAAAGGTGTTGCCAAAGGTCTTTCGCAGTGGTCTTTGTTCCGGGAAAGCCCATATCCCGCAAAAACGACGAATCGGAAATAATGAACAGTTCGGCAGATTCGATGCACCCGTCGTGAATCGCTGCCAAAGCTGCAGTTGGCCACTTCATTTGTGAGGATAGCGGGAGCCCGGTCTCTTCTACAAAAGATCGAATGACTGAGACGACAAGAGCCGCAATGGCAATGTCCGCGGCCGGGCATTCCTGGACATCAATGGTTCGGATTTCTATAGCGCTGCGGTCAAATCGTGCGATGGCTCCGCGAGAATTCAGCCATTCATTTTGGAGGATGTTGTCTTTGTCGTAGGGACGAATGGCTTCGAATACTTTTTCAAAGATCTTCGACCGGTACTCCGCTTCAGTGAATACCGGCTCCGGAATAATACTTCCCGCAATGATTGGTACTTTTGCCTGATTTTTCCGATAGCATGTCAGTCGGGCGTCTTTATGAGCGGCGAATTTTCCCTCGAATACCGGAGAGCTCGCAGCGATTGCGGGAAGAATGGGCAGCACCATGCGAATGGCAGCATGCAATCGCCCAAATTCCAGATCATTAGCAAATGGCAGGTTGATGTGCATGCTTTGAAGGTTGGACCATCCATGGCCTTTGCAGCTGAAAATGCGGTCATAGGCCTCATAAACTTCATTATTGTCGTGGGACCACAGGTGCATTTCTGTTTTTGGGTCCATCCATGGATGCATGGCTCCCGGAAGCAGCTGGTGGCCGGTTTTGTTCAGGCGTGAATTGATGTCAACGATTTCCTGGGAAAACTCATGGTCCAGACCCTTCAGTGCTGGTGCGGGACCGGAGGTTTTTAGTTCGATTACGTGCGCCACCAGCTCATTGGACCAGGAAATTTTTGGGCGTTCGACGTCGCCGGAATAATTTCCAGTGACTCCATACATGAGGGCATCTGCGACTGGAGCGACGTTTAGATCCTGGCTCTTGACAATCATGTATTCGAGCTCGATTCCGAAACCTTCGAACAGGTGCAGAGGATTTTTATTTGTGTGATTCATGACCTGGAGACCTTTTCTGTTTTCGTTGTTCGATGCGTCGCAGAAAATCGCCAGCAAGGATGTCGTAGAGACTGTCCTTAAGAACCTGATCTTCATATCCGGCATCGATATTTGGATTGTCATTGACTTCAATGACGTACACTTCCTCTTCAAGGAGCTTTAAATCCACGCCGTACAGGCCGTTTCCAATAAGCGCACAGGACCTGAGAGCTGTTTTTACGACCGATTCTGGCACTTTATCCAAGGGCACCGATTCGACACGTCCGTCCACCATTTTGCCGCTGTCAGTGTGCCGGGTGATCTGCCAATGACTCTTTGCCATGTGGTATTTGGCAGCAAAAATTGCGTTTTTGTCGAGGATCCCGATCCTCCAGTCATACGGCGTCGGGACGAACTCCTGGGCCAGAAACAGGTCAGTCTTTTCAAATAGCATTTCGGAAATCGTGACTAGTTCGTCGTAGCTCTGAGCCTTTTTTACTCCTTGAGAGAATGAGCTGTCAGGCTGTTTCAAAATACAGGGAAAACCAATCGCGCTGGCGACCTCGTCCACATTGTCACGGTGAACGATCAGTGTGCGGGGAATACGGATGCGGTGGTGATGCATGAGCTCAGTCAGATAGACTTTGTTGGTGCATTTTACGATTGAAACAGGATCGTCGATGACCACCAGGCCTTCCGCTGTGGCGCGTCTGGCAAAGCGGTAGGTGTAGTGGTTGACCGAAGTTGTCTCGCGAATCCAGAGTGCGTCAAATTCAGATAGGCGGTTGTAGTCGTCCTTGTGAATGATTTCCGTCGCGATACCGACTGCTTCGCAGGCTTTGGAGAATTTTTGTATCGCTTTTTCGTTCGATGGCGGTGTTTCATCGCCACCATAAAGAATAGCAAGGTCAAAGCGGGACTCTGATTTTTTTGGAGCACGGGCAACGCGCCCTGCGAGGTAATCGGTTGCCGCTTTAATAACGAACGGCCGGTGCTCTTCAGGAATCAGATTGGAGCTGATTGGTCCTATATTTACCAGCTGCCATGTTTTCCCGAAGATAAAATGGGCACGAATAAATGGTGCGTGAAAGTAACGGAAAAGGTGTCCGGATAACCGGTCATACCTTTTTGCCAGGTTTTTTCCAAAATATATGCTGAGGACGAAATCAGAGCCGCGAATATCCGCCAGACTTTTCTGAATCAACTCGTCGAGTTCACTTGAAACCTGCCGCACGATAACCTGGGAGCGCATGTCCTGAATCGTTGGGACACTGGGGATGGGTTTGTGACCGCGAGCTTCTGCCAAAAGCGACACGTAGTAGCCATTAGTCTGGTATTTATAGGACTTGCAAAGGTTAAAGACTTTGGCGCGGGACATCTGACGAAACCCCGGTTTGGTCAAGTAGTCCCTGGCTGCGACCACCGCTATCCCAGGTACATTCAAAGGCCATTTTTCCGGTCTGTCGACGACGATCAACGTTTCCACGATGAGGGAGGTCCTTTCTGAGGTGGATCTATGACCAGCAAATTGGCGTCATGGGTCAAAATGCCAAGGAGCACCGAAGCGATAAGGCGCTCTTCGGATACCTGATAATATTGCCCTTCAGCTACCGGATTGGCGTGGTAGGGGTCGGCGACGAGGATGTCGCGATTTCTCTGGTCGTATCCGCAAAGGACGACGAAATGCCCGCAGGGGACTCCGGCAATGTCGTCTGGCTCGTTGGTTTCAGCGATTTCTCTGGCGGACTGGTAGAGAAAGGTTGAACTTAGGCCTGCGATGATTGGCTGTGCCCGGCCCATATATTTGCGCAACAGGGCCGGGCTCAAGTCGCCGAAACGAATCTCACCTCCCTGGGATAGAAAGTTCAGGTACCCAAGGGTAGCAATCTGGATGAGGGGATTGTTTTTGGCAGCCATCTGCTCACGCAGTCGTCCCTGTAAAATATTGCCGGAACTTCTTCCCTCTTTGAACCAAGTTGGATCAAAAACGCCTAGGTTATTAGTATAAATTCTTGCTTTGTAACCCCGGCTTAGCGCGTGACATGCAAGAAAGACCGCAAGAGTCCCTCCGTCGGCCAGGGTCTCCATGTCCTTGATCAGATCTTTCAACTTCACATGATCGTCATAATATCTATAAACAGCATGCAGACAGGTTGGCCCGCAGGTCGTGTCATTAGGCTGTGGCAGAATATCGACTCGCAGTCTCTTAATGTGTTGCGCGCCACCCTTTTTCCTAGCCACGCATCCATCCTTTGCGGTGGAAGAAGTAAAGCATTCCCGCGCTCACCAAAATCATGAGACTTAACGCGAATGGGTAGCCATAGAACCAGTCAAGTTCGGGCATATTGAAGGGAGATGCGTTGGTATGAAAATTCATGCCATAAATGCCGGCAATCAGATTGAGCGGCATGAAGAGAATCGATATCACCGTAAGCGTGCGGATGACGTCATTTAATTTGTAGCTGGCGGTGGAAAGGTATACCTCCATGAGGCTCGAGATCAGTTCTCGATGAGATTCGACTGAATCCAGCAGCTGTGCTGTATGGTCGTAGCAGTCACGAAGGTACGGTCTGGTCTCTTCCTGGATGAGATTGTGGGGTTCCTTTTGTAGAATCGCAATGGCGTCCCGAAGCGGACCAATAGCCCGACGGATTGCCAGAAATTCTTGCCTTAGCCGATAAAGTTCCTGAACCAGTTTGCGATCTGGTTTGGTCGTGATTCCTTCCTCGATGGCATCCACTTCGCTGGAAATTTTTTCAATAAACGGAAAAAAGAAATCGATGGTCGAATCCAGGATTGAGTAGGCCAGAAAGTCGGCCTTAAGGGTGCGTATGCGACCTTTTGCCGTTCGAATGCGCTCGCGGATCGGGTCAAAACAGTCTCCCGGTCTTTCCTGGATGGTCACAACAAACTGGTGGCCAAGAAACAAGCTTAGTTGCTCGGTAGACGGGTGGTGATCCTTATCCACCATTCGGGCAACGATGTAAAAATAACTACCGTATTGTTCTATTTTCGGACGTTGGTACACATTGATGGAATCCTCAAGGGTCAATGGGTGCAGTCCAAAAATTTCGCCGATTTCCCGCAAAATCCCGACGTCGCCCAAGCCGCTGATATTCACCCAGAGCAACAGACCTTTATTTTTGAATGGTATTATTTCTTCGGGGCGGGAAATGTCCGTTTCCACGAAATCTGACGAGCCGTAAGCAATGAGGTCGATTTTTGTTTTTACTGCGGACGGATCGGCGACTAGAGTCCCTGGCGATGCACCGGGGGGTGTTCGCTTTTTTAGTGCTCCTTTTTTTCGCCCTTGGCGCGGCTTCATGCTGAGATTCCCGGCGCGAAAAAAAATCTGTGACAGGTAAGGAACTGCTCGGACTTCTAACGAATATTTTACCATAAAACAACAGCGCACCGGGAATTGGTGCGCTGCGAAGAAATATCATTCAGATTAAATAAACTGCCTTGTTACGGCTTAATGTATTCGTCCGTGGACATGAGGGTTACGTCAATCATCTCTTGTGTCGGACGTTTACCGGTCGCACGGAGGAAGGGTCGGGCATCGTCCAGCGTCGCGCCAGGTCTTTTGAGTAAATCGACAAGCCCTCGGCGAATAGCGACTAGCCGTCCAGCCTCACTCCAGACCAGACGGCGGGCGATATCGTAACGAGTGTTATAGCGCAGACTGTTCCAGCCGTTCAGGTCCAGAGCGACTTCGTTACCGTAAACATCACGGTATAGCGCCGTGAGAAATCCTTCAAAATTAGCGCCTGAGCGATTGTAATATTCCACTGAACTGAGCAGGTGCAGATGAATGGCGTCAAAGGAGTGATAGGCTGCCGTGCGGTCCAGCTCCTGACTGGAGGGGTCGCGGCCCAGAAGTTTTTGATAGGCCATTCTGGTGAACGATAATCGGGATTCTTTGCTGTACACAGCGCGCATTGACGTTAAGTATCGCGATTTATTTTTCAGGTAGAGGCTTGCCCATTCCTGCTGCAATCCGCCGGTGTCTTCAGTGTTTCCAATGGTATCTGCATATAAGCGTGATGCGAATTCTTCGGCATCAGTTTGGGCTACAGTGCATTGCCGCCATTGAATGTTGAACTTTTGTGACAGCTCACCGTCGATAGAGTCAATTGTAAATAGATCAGCATTTCTTGCGGCAGACCATAGGTCCACCACTGTTCGAAGCTTCAGGTAGCGTTTGCGTGCTAAGCAGGGCGACCAAGAAGAGGTGTCTACCGACATGTTTTTATTTTCAAGATACTCGTCCGCTAGTGGGCCGCGAAAATAGCTCGTTTTCAGCGACTTCCAGCCTCGGGTGTCTGTTTTTACAGAGGTCGTCAGGCCGACAGTACTGCGTGCATTGAGTGCGGCGTATCCGCGATAGTCAACACCCATAATGGCATAGGACCATCCCTGAGGGGCTTCCAGCTTGATGTTCAAGTCACAGTAGCGGCGCTGTGTGGTTAGTCTTTTTTGTGAGCCATCGCTGGCAACGCTGAATTCATTGAAAAATACCGTCAGCGCCTGTCCGTCCGGTGATATTGAGGCAGCAGTGTTGGCAGAGGAGCATCCGGTTCCTGCAAAAGAAATTTCTTTCATTGAGATTGCAGGATTGGCCGTTGCAGTTTGCGCGATACCTGAAAAAGTTAGTCCCAGAAGCATGACAGTTGCACCGGTCAAAGGGCGCAGAAGCTGACTCTTGTGGGGCAACAAATTTGGATTTTTTGATACTGAAGTCCTGGTGCTGATCATGGGGCAACTCCTCTAAAACAATCCTGACCACTCCGACGATAGGGACTGGATTGCAATGAAGGTGCCGCAAGGGCATATCGCATAACCAAAAGTAATAATTACATAAATTGACCAGCAGCTCACTGAAGAGTTGGTCTTGGTGGCGGGAAACTGTTACAGGTGTCTAGCGACTGGGCAGTGCGGCTGTTGCTACTGGTCCGTGGTTGGGGAACCCTTTTTGGCTTGTCCGACGACATACCGGATGATTGCGGCGGCGACATCTTTTCTGGTCGCTTTTTCGATCCCCTCCAGTCCCGGTGAGGAGTTGACCTCTAATACCACTGGCCCCTTACTCGAGCGGAGCAGGTCAACGCCGGCAATTCGCAAGCTCATCGCTTTGGCGGCAAGCCGGGCGGTTTCTGCTTCCTTCTTGCTGAGTTCAATAGCGTCGGCGGAAGCACCTCGATGAATATTTGCTCGGAATTCACCAGGTAGTGCCTTTCGGCGCATCGCTGCGACCACTTTTCCGCCGACGACAAATGCGCGGAGGTCTTCGCCGTTAGCTTCCTTGATAAACTGCTGCACCAAAATATTTGCGGACAGGCCCCGAAAGGCTTCGATGACGGATTTGGCTGCCGTGGCCGTCTCGGCGAGTACCACACCGATTCCCTGTGTCCCTTCCACGAGCTTAATGACGAGCGGCGCGCCTCCAACCATGTTGATCAGTCCTTCATGATCCTGAGTCGAGTTGGCGAATCCGGTAATGGGCATCTCGACGCCTTCGCGGGCAAGAATCTGCAGGCACCGGAGTTTGTCCCGGCTGCGTGAAATGGCCTGGGAACCGTTGGCTGTGTAAACTCCCATCATTTCGAACTGCCGTACAATTGCCGTCCCATAAAAAGTGCTCGAAGACCCAATTCTGGGGATGACGGCATCGAAATCGTTTAGTGGTGTCCCCTGGTAGTAAACCATAGGCTTGTGGGCGGCCACGTTAATGTAGCAGCGAAGGTAGTCGATGATGCGGACTTCGTGCCCTGCTTCTTCGGCGGCTTCCTTTAGTCGCCTCGTAGAGTAAAGGCTTGAATCACCGGATAGTATTGCGATTTTCATAAGCGAGTCTTTCTCGGGGTGTGACCGCATCGGGTGCAGAGATTTCTAACCAGCCGGGAAACTGTCGATAAGGTCGTAGCGGTTTGGTCTGTGAGGTTTAAGCGCGCAGCCGCCCAATTCAATCCCCCCAATGCGGGGTGTTTCGCCAGCAGGGCTTTCCAAGCTGGAGCGCCTGAAAGCAGCTGCTGGCCGTCCCAAAGCCCCAAGGCATCAGGACGCTCATCGGTATGACCCGTAAACTCCTGCCAGCTTCTAAAAGCCAGGTCCCGCGGGGCTTTACGTGCAGCCAGTGAGGCCAGGTTGCGGCACATCGGGCATTGGTCGTCAAATAGAATTATCGCATCTAACGCACCTAATGCATCTAAGGACGCATCACCCTTGTTTTTTTGTGCCTCATTCAATTGT
>Ga0154020_10011140_pt1 | contig 10254 bp, 12 predicted proteins | sample Klosneuvirus_201_FD_109709 | JGI IMG/M metagenome (GOLD analysis project Ga0154020, IMG submission 109709) | Active sludge microbial communities from wastewater, Klosterneuburg, Austria - Klosneuvirus_20160825_MG | ecosystem: Engineered > WWTP > Aerobic digester > Activated sludge | place... | reverse complement strand
TCAGACGATGCAGATAAAATAAATTTAGCAGGACAGGAAAAATTATTAAAGTATGTTTATGATGTAGCGTTAACTATAGCTAACTCAGAAACACGTCCTGATTATATATCTGTTGAAAGAAAAGACACCGGTAAAATGACTGGTACAAAAGTTTATGTTGGAACGGTTCCGGATTTTGCTGGTGAAGTTGATGGTTACAAACTTGGCGGTGTAACAGATGGAAGTCCTGCGGCTAAAGCCGGTTTACAAGCCGGTGATATAATTACTCAGTTTGGTGAGAAAAAGATTTCAAACATTTATGATTTCACTTATGCTCTGGGAAATTATGTTCCGGGTGATAAAGTAAAAGTATTAGTAAAACGTGGTGAAGAAGTTTTAACGATTGAGATTGAGCTGGGATCAAGATAAAGTATTAAGAAGCGGTTAGTAAAACTGTTTGGTAATATTAAAGTAATTTTTAAAAACGCAGGCTTAAAGTCTGCGTTAATTATTTATATATGTGGATACAGAAGGAAATAACATTAAAATCCCGAAGTAAGGGATTTCATCTGGTAACAGACGAAATTTTATCTTACTTACCTGAAATCAAGGAGATTAAAATTGGTTTAATTAATATCCTGTTAAAACATACTTCTGCATCATTAACAATAAATGAAAATGCTGATCCCGATGTTAGGATTGATATGAAGAAGTATTTTGATGAGATTGTTCCGGAGAATAAAAAATATTTTGCACATACATCTGAAGGTGCAGATGATATGCCAGCTCATATAAAAACTTCCCTGCTCGGTAATTCAATTACAATTCCAATTTCAAATGGAAGATTAAATTTAGGAACGTGGCAGGGCATCTATCTATGCGAGCATAGAAATTATGGCGGCAGCAGAAACGCTGTGATTACCATTAATGCTGAAGTATAAACAACGATTCGTTAATAATTAATGAGAATACTATAATTCCTGTCCTTATGGGAATGAGTAGCAAATAAGAGCTTCCGGAAAATATCTATCTGTAAATTACTTTAATAAAAGAATCTAATTCCAACTCTCGTCATAAATCCACTCATATTATATGAACGTTCCAATACTGCATTTGGGTAATAAAACTCGTCATCTTCGTATGTCCAGCTTGGATGCGATTCATGGTAAGTTAGTTCTCCAAAAAATTCGGTATAAGGACCAATAGCAAAAGCAGCACCAATGCCAACTCTCCAATTAAAATCAAATGCAGCTTCAAACTCATCGTCCGTTGGATTTTGAAAATTCCTGTAATTGATGATTAGTAGTTCTGCCCCAATGGAACCAACGGCAAAAAATTGTGCACGTTTGGAAATCGGAAACCTGGCTGAGATACCAAACATAACAGGAAAATCATGAATATTAGTTGATGCACGTAATTCATTTGTCTCGCCGAAAGCACCGGGATAATACTGATTCAATTCATCAACCAATTCTTTATCAACATAATTACGATTGAACCAATCAACACTCCAGGTCCAGTTCATATACTTATCAAAATGCTGTCCGCCTTCAAAACCAATTATGAAACCTCCGTCTGTTGCAGACGGATTAAAATATCCAAGTTTTATTGCTCCTGTGTTCCATTGAGGAAGGATATTTATTGTTAATAATCCAGCTATTACCATTATGAATTTCATAATTACACCTTAAAATGATATCTGTAGAAGCCAACTTAGATGCCAAATAAATAATGGAATTTTTAATCATACAACACTTCGAAAATTATTATGTAGCTTTAAAGAAACATCTAGGTGTAGAATAAAATGGAAAAGGAATTCTGATTATACCTGATTTATTTTAAGGTGGTTATATTTCAAACCCATAAGGTTTGATAATTCAACTTGCATTAAGATAAACTGCTGTTTATTGTTAAACGAAGTACAATAAATTACAAATGCTTTATTTTCTATTAGATGAAGACTATCTTTACACATTATAATCAAAGAAGGAAAATGATGGTTAAAGTTTTATTTGTTTGTATGGGAAACATCTGCAGATCTCCTGCCGCAGAAGGAATATTTAGAAAATATGTAGAGAACGCAAATTTGGGAAAACAAATCACCATTGATTCAGCAGGAACGATTGATTACCATGCGGGTGAGTTACCAGATGCCAGAATGAGAAAACATGCATTAACACGAGGATATAATTTAGATAGTCGTGCAAGGCAGTTTAATCCGAAGAAAGATTTTATTGATTTTGATTATATCATTACAATGGATAATGATAATTATTCAAACATTACAAACCTGGATAATAAAAATCAATACAACAGCAAAATATTAAAGATGGCTGATTTTATTTCTGATAAAAATGTAAGGGAAGTCCCGGATCCATATTACGGTGGTTCAGAAGGATTTGAATTCGTTATTAATATACTTGAAGACGGATCAAAAAATCTCTTAACAAAAATTAAAGATGATCTTGAGAGAAACAATTAAGAATAAAATAGAATCTGTAATAGCGGATAAAATCATCTCTCAAAAACCTGTTTCCGGGGGATGTATTAACAATGCAGAAATTATTACGACCCAATCAGGTAAAACCTATTTTTTAAAGACAAACAGCAACTCCCCAAAAGATATGTTTCTAAAGGAAGCAAATGGACTAGTTGAAATAGCAAAGGCAATTGTTATTCGTGTTCCTAAAGTTATTTTTGCAGCAGACGACTTTTTAATACTTGAAAACATAGTACCAAAAACAAAAAATAAAATGTTTTGGGAAAATTTTGGAAGAGATTTTGGGAAGCTTCACAAGTTTACAAGTAAGAGTTTTGGTTTTTATGAGGACAATTATATCGGTTCAACTCAACAATTAAATATCCCCACAACAACAGAAGCAACTAACTGGATTGAATTTTATTTTAATAAACGTTTGTTATATCAGTATAGACTTGCAGAAACTAAAGGTTATGCTGATAAAGAATTACACAAAGCCTTTTCTTTGATGGAAAGCAGGATTAATATTATCCTGAATGATTGTGATGCCAAACCAAGTTTACTTCATGGTGATTTATGGAGCGGTAATTTTATAACAGATGATTCAGGAAATGCCTGTGTAATTGATCCTGCTGTTTATTATGGACATCGCGAGGCAGATCTTGCTATGACAAAATTATTCGGTGGCTTCGATCCTAGATTTTACTCGGCATACATTGAGGAGAATCCTTTAAATGATGGTTACATTTATCGTGAAAATCTTTACAAACTATATCATGTACTAAATCATCTGAACTTATTCGGTAGCGGATATTATAATCAAGCAGTCGATTTGATAAATTTTTATATTTAATAAAAAGTAAAAGGCAGGATTAATTCGAAAAATATATTAAACTAGAATAGAAATACTTAGTGAAATAATTTTAAATAAAAAAATGTCAGGCTTCTTAATCCGTTGTTACGGAAGGCCTGACATTTTAATTTAAAAAGTTATAGTAATTACTTTACGTCCAAAACTTCAACATCAAAAATCAGAGTTGAGTTTGGAGGAATCTTACCTAAATCGCGTTCACCATAAGCTAATACTGAAGGAACAATTAATCTAGCTTTGCTTCCCTTCTTCATCAACTGAACACCTTCGTCCCAACCAGGAATAACCTGACCAACACCAGCGACAAAAGTAAAAGGTTCGTCACGTTCAACAGAACTATCAAACTTGGTTCCATCTAATAAAAATCCACTATAGTGAACGGTTAATTGTTTTTCTTTAGCAACAAGTTCGCCTTCACCTTCTTTGATAATAGCATATTTTAATCCGGATGCAGTTGTTTTAAACAAAGTGGAATCGACATCCCACATTTTTGCACTAACTGCTTCTTTGGTATTAACTAATTCAACTAAAACTCTTATGCTCGTATTTGGCGGGATTGGTCCCATACCCTCAGGCCCATAAGCACAATTAGATGGAATAACAATAGTTCTTTGTCCGCCTGTTTTCATTCCAACTATACCTTCTTCAGAACCTTTAATAAATGATTCTGAACCAAGTACAAATTTCATTGGTTGATTCATAGCATAGGAATCAGCTATAAGATCAGCTTTTTTTGTAGAATCTACTGCCCAGTCACTAAATAGATTTGAAGAATCTTTAATAATCCAGCCCTTAAAATGAACTTCAACCAGATCTCCATTTTTAGCCTCAGCACCGGTACCGACTTTTACATCATTGTATTTAACACCTGATTTAAGGGTTACAAAATCAGGACTGTTTGAACAGCCGAAAATGAACATAACACTAAAGAGTGCAATAAGAATACTTTTCATGAATTTTCCTTTAAATTGAGGGTCGAATATATCCATTTATTCAAATAAAACATAGATAATTTTTAATATGAAATTCTTGATAATACTGGTTTATTTATTCATCCAAACAAATAATTACCAGATGAATTTGGAAAAAACTAAGCATAAGCAGGAAATTATACTGGATTGCAATTACACTTTTGAAGAGGCCATAAAAGGAATTGAAATACCTAATTCAATTTCTAAGCAACTTACTTTAATTAGTGTGGAATACTATTCATTTGATGATCGATTGCATAAGGGACAATTAGTTGTAAACAAAAAAGCTGCAAAGGATATTGAAGAGATTTTTAATTTTATAAAAGAATCAAAATTTCCAATCGATAAAGTAATTCCAGCCGTAAAATTTAACTGGGATGATGATGCCTCAATGAACGATAACAATACAGTTGCTTTCAACTATAGAAAAGTAAAAGGTTCAAAAGTGTTGTCTGCCCATTCATACGGGATGGCCATTGATATTAATCCGCTTCAAAATCCTCATATAAAAGGAAAAGTGATTCAGCCTGATAAAGGTAAATATAATGTTAATGCAAGTGGGACAATCATTAGAGATTCCAAACTTGTAAAAGAATTTGTAAAACGGGGCTGGCAATGGGGCGGCAGATGGAAAAGTTCAAAGGATTATCAGCATTTTGAAAAGAAGAATTGATAATCATTTTTTTATTGGAAACATGAACTCAAGAAATCTATATACCCTTTTAGCCCAGGCTGATTCATTATGTTCTGCCGATGAATCTTTGAAATAAAGTATATCTTTGCCCTGAACAAACCCTTTTTCCTTAAGCGCTGAAAGCATCTCTTCTATTCCGGGTTGCAACTGCTCCTCAAGACCGATTCCACCGTTATCTATATATAGCATAATATCCTTGTGTGCTCCCAAATAAAATTTAACTGGAGCAACATAATCGATCTTTTTAATTTTGAAAGCCGGTGATAAACAGGCGGCCATTGAGAAAACATCTGAATGTTCCCAAGCCATAATAAATGAGATTAATCCACCACTGGATGAGCCACCAATTGCTGTATTTTGCCGATCCGGTAATGTGTTATAAACTCTATCAATAAAAGGCTTTAGCTCTTCTATAATAAAGTTAATATAAGCAGAACCAAGGGTTGTGTTATTGTATTCAACTCCACGAAAAGGAGTATTATAAATGCCAACGATTATTATATCTTTAATTGATTTAGTTTTTATCAGGCTATCAGCAACTTCATCTATTTGCCAATCAATCCCAAAAGAGGAAGTAGATGGATCGAAGACATTTTGACCATCCTGCATATAAAGAACGGGATAATATTTGTCAGATAATTCATCATAACCCGATGGGAGCCAGACAATTATATCTCTGCTGAGGACACTTCTCCCTGGAAAATTTTTATGATAGCGTACATTACCTGTTATTTGTCCTTCAAAATTTAAGTGTGAGTTTCCCCATTTGTCTATACAGAAAACAAGAACTGAATCTTTTGAAACTTTGAGTGCTATATTGCCAGACACTTTTCCTGCTTCATCTAATGCTTCTTCATCCCAACTTCCTGCAGTAAATTTAAACTCAACTACCTCCCCTGTCCTAAATTCAAATATTTTAGACCAGGTAGAATCATTCATTTTATTTAGTGGAATTTTATCAGGATTCCAGTTACCTAATTCAGGTTTATTGCCGGTTATGAAAACTTTTTGATTGCTGGGGAGTGAAGAAATAACAATAACTTCTATTTTACATTGAGATAGAATTGAAATTTGAATGAAAGAAAAAATCCAGGCAGCAAGAAATAATATCTTCATCTTATAATAGCGTTTAATTTCTAAAAGTAAATATAGTAAATTTGAAATAAGATTTTGGAGAATAAAATGAAACTTGCCGTATCATTTTTAATGATAGTTCTATTAAGTGCTTGTTCTGAGGATAATAATACGAATCCAGTACCTGAAGTTGTGTACACCCAAATCTATGGAAAGTTAACCGGTGATTTAAACCTTGCACAATCACCTTATAGAGTTACACAAAACATAGTAGTAGATTCAAATTCAACCATAAAGATAAATGCTGGGGTTGAATTATATTTTGATGAAAACACTCAATTAATAGTTAAAGGCGAGCTATTAGTCGAGGGAACCAACTCTCAAATTGTTCAGTTTAAATCTTACAATTCATCAAAAAAATGGAGGGGAATTAAAATACTAATAGCTGATAAACCTGCTAAATTTAATTTTGTAAAAATTCAGGACATTCGACAGGAATCAGATACATCTTATATATCCTCAAGTATTTCAATAATGAATTCCGAAGTTGAGTTTACACATACTTGGCTCGATCAAAATTCCGCAATTCACGGTGGTGCAGTTGGTGTATACGACTCAAAATTTATTTTCAAAAATAATATCGTGCATAATAATAATGCAGATGTTTGGGGGGGCGCTTTAATGAGCGAGCTATCTGAAATATTAATTGTTAATAATACCTTTTATCAAAATTCCTCAGCAAATAGTGGTGGTGGTATCTTTGTTTATGATCCTGTTAAAACTGAAATACAGAATAATATTTTTTATAAAAACACAAGTAGAATAGGTAATCTAAATTTTGAGTATGCTTCAGACGACAGTACAAACCTTATTGAACAATATAATTATTTCGCCTTCGGAACAATGAATCCTAAATTTATCAGTGATACAGATTTTAAACTATATCATACTTCCCCATGCATTAATTCAGGAAATCCTGATACATATTATTTTGATATAGATGGTTCAAGAAATGATCAAGGGGCATATGGTGGTCCACTCGGGAATTGGTAATCGGATGACATTGAAATTTGGAAATTTTCAAATTCGAGAATTTCAACAAAACGATGTTGAAGCACTGATAAAATATGCAAATAACTATGCTGTATCTAAATTTATGCGGGATGCTTTTCCCTATCCATACACAAGAGAAAACGCTGTTCAGTGGATTGACTATATCAAAAAAAATGATTTAACACTTTCTCTAGCTATTGCAAATGAAATGGAATTAATTGGCGGAATTGGTGCAATTCCTTATGATGATGTTCATCGCTATTCTGCTGAGGTGGGATTCTGGTTAGGTGAACCATTCTGGAATAGAGGGATTATTTCTAAAGCACTAAAAACATTTTGCAATTATTTATTTACAAATCATAATTTTAACAGACTTACTGCTAATGTATTTGAAAGTAATGAAGCTTCGAGAAGAGTTTTAGAAAAAACAGGTTTTGTTTTAGAGGGTACGCAGCGTAAAAGTGTTTTTAAAGAAAATAAATTTGTTGATCACTACATTTATGGATTACTAAAGGAAGATTTTAAAATATGATTGCTAATCATCTTAAGCTTGATCTTATAAGAAATATATTTTTGAAGTGGAACGGCAGCAAAGCCGATTTTATTCAAAAGCTCCCGCAAACCGCTTCTTATCGTGAGTACTATAGGATTTCTTACAATGGGAATACTGTTATTGGAGTATTGAATGAAGATAAAAAAGAAAATGAAGCATTTCTTTCTTTTTCAAAAACATTTGAAGGATTGAATCTAAATGTGCCGAAAGTTCTTGCAATTGATCTTGATAGTAATGTTTATCTTTTAAGTGACTTAGGGGATGCCACATTGTATTCCATCATTCATTCAAAGAAGCATGACTATGCATCTTCTCCCGAACTAATCGAATTATACAAAAGAGCACTTGAACAACTGCAAAAATTTCAAATCGTAGCCGATAAAAAGATTGACTACAACTATTGTTATCCTCGTGCAAAGTTTGATCGTCAATCCATTTTGTGGGATTTAAATTATTTCAAATATGATTTTCTAAAACTTGGCAGAATTGGTTTTGATGAACAACTGTTGGAAAATGATTTTCATAAGTTTTCCGAATTTGTTGCGGCTGTTGATACAAATTATTTTTTGTACCGTGATTTTCAATCACGCAACATAATGGTAAAGGACAATGATTTGTATTTTATTGATTACCAGGGCGGAAGAAAAGGTGCACTTCAATACGATGTAGCTGCACTTTTATATGATGCAAAAGCAGAAATACCAAATCCGGTTAGAGAAAAATTGTTAAATCACTATCTCGATAAACTTGAATCTGTATATGGGTTAAGCCGTGCTGAATTTATGAAATCATACTATGCTTTTGTTTTAATAAGAATTATGCAGGCGATGGGTGCATATGGATTTCGCGGCTTGTTCGAGAAGAAGGTTCACTTAATTAAGAGTATTATTCCTGCAACAAAGAATCTTAAATATTTATTGGAAAGCCGCAAAATAGATTTCGATATTCCTCATCTTCATCAGGTTTTTGAAAATCTGATAAACTCTAATGAATTTAAAATGTACGAAGACAGAGATTTACCAAATAATAAACTTTCTGTTACTATTACAAGTTTTTCATATAAACGAGAAATACCAATTGATCTTGCGGACAATGGCGGAGGATATGTTTTTGATTGCAGAGGATTAAATAATCCAGGCAGACTATTAGATTTCAAACTTTTAAATGGTCGTAACACAGAAGTAATAAATTTCTTAAAGTTAAATTCCAAAGTGGATGATTATATGTCCCACATTTATCCACTTGTTGATTCCACAATCGAAACTTATCTTAAACGAGGATTTAACAATTTGATGATTAATTTCGGATGCACCGGCGGTCAGCACAGATCTGTTTATTGTGCAGATGAAATGTTTAAGTATGTTAAAAATAAATACGATATCAATGTTTTTCTTTCACACATTGAACAAGGAATTAAAGAAGAGGTAATCAGATAATGCAGGCAATGATTCTTGCTGCAGGATTAGGAACGAGATTAAAGCCAATAACCGATGAGATGCCAAAAGCTTTGGTTGAGGTTAATGGGAAAACTCTGCTCGAAATTGCCATAAGAAATCTTATTGAAAATGATTTCCGAAGAATTGTAGTTAACGTCCATCATTTTGCAGATAAGGTAAAAGATTTTATAGACAAAAATACATTTGCGGCTGATATTTTTATTTCTGATGAATCTGATTTATTACTTGATACCGGGGGTGGAATAAAACACGCGCAAAAGTTTTTTGATGACTCCCCTATTCTTGTTCACAATGTTGATATAATTTCTAACCTAAATCTTAAAGAGTTTTATCAATTCCATCTTAGCGATGATGCGCTTGCTTCTCTTGTAGTTAGTAATAGAGAGAGTAATCGTTATCTTCTTTTTAATGATGATAATATTTTATGCGGCTGGCAAGATGTTAAGAAAAATGAAAAAATAATTGTAAGAGATGATGTAAAATTAAACCATTTAGCATTCAGTGGCATACATCTTCTTAATCTGCATTTGATTGAATCATTTCCTAAAGAAGAAGTCTTTTCTGTTATAAAAGCATATCTTAAAATTGCAGCGACGGAAGATATTCACGCGTATGTTAGTAACGATTTGAAATGGATTGATGTTGGGAAAGTTGATAGTTTAGAAAGAGCTGGAGAACTTTATAAAAGTCTTATTCAACGTGGATGATATTGTAAAAGCTTTTAATGAAAAATAAGCTGATAAAATCCAAAGCAATTTTTTTTCTGATTTCTATCTTGACTTTACTACTTGTTACCACTTCCTGCAACACTACAGAACCCGATATTAAACCACCGATAGAGCCAGACAGCACAACACAAAACTTTACATTTGAAACCTTTGAATTTGGTGATGGTTTTGAATCAAACTGGTTAAATGATGTCTGGATTTTTGATGAAAATAATATCTGGGCTGTTGGATACTTGGCGCCAAGTGATACGACAATAAATGGAATCCATATAACAAATCCAAATATTATTAAATGGGATGGCTCAAGTTGGAAATTACAACCGTTCTCTGGCACTAGTAACGGTATGGAAGGCATCTGGGCATTGGATAGCTCTCACATCTATTTTGCGTCTGGT
>Ga0154020_10011139_pt1 | contig 10254 bp, 3 predicted proteins | sample Klosneuvirus_201_FD_109709 | JGI IMG/M metagenome (GOLD analysis project Ga0154020, IMG submission 109709) | Active sludge microbial communities from wastewater, Klosterneuburg, Austria - Klosneuvirus_20160825_MG | ecosystem: Engineered > WWTP > Aerobic digester > Activated sludge | place... | reverse complement strand
GCTGCTCTACGTCGCGCCGGAGCGGCTGCTGCTCTCAGGCTTTCTCTCGAACTTGGAGCGGTGGAGCGTGAATCTCATCGCGGTGGACGAGGCCCATTGCGTAAGCGAGTGGGGACATGATTTCCGTCCGGAGTATCGTCAGCTCGCGCAGCTTCGGAGCCTGTTCCCGCACGTGCCGATGATGGCGCTCACCGCCACGGCAACGGAGCGCGTGCGCGCGGATATCGTCGAGCAGCTGCATCTGCGCGATCCGGCGCTCTACGTGGCCAGCTTCAACCGGCCGAACCTGAACTACCGCGTGTTGCCGAAGGCCGGTCCGTACGACCAGACGCTCGAATACATCCGCTCGCGCAAGAACGAGAGCGGGATTGTCTATTGTCAGAGTCGCAAGAGTGCGGAGAGCGTGGCAGAACGATTGAACGCTGATGGGGTTCGCGCCGCGCCGTATCACGCAGGCATGGACTCCAAGGATCGCGCGGTGAATCAGGAGCAATTCCTGCGCGACGAGGTGAAGGTGATTTGCGCGACGATCGCGTTCGGCATGGGCATCAACAAGCCGAACGTGCGGTTCGTCATCCACTACGATCTGCCGAAGAACGTCGAGGGTTACTACCAGGAGACGGGGCGCGCGGGCCGCGACGGTTTGCCGAGCGAATGCCTGCTGCTTTTCAGCGCGGGCGACGTGGTGAAGCAGCAGCAGTTCATCGACGAGAAGCCCGAGGCGGAAAAGCAGATCGCTCGCGAGCAACTGCAGCAGATGGTACACTACGCGGAGAGCGCAGAGTGTCGGCGCGCGTCGTTGCTCGAATATTTCGGCGAAATGTTTCCGCACGAGAACTGCGGCGCCTGCGACAACTGCCTATATCCGCGCGAGACTTACGACGGAACGGTGGCAGCGCAGAAATTCCTCTCGTGCATCTATCGCATTCGCGAGCGCGGCGGGTTCGCAGTGGGGTTGAACCACGTGGTGGAGGTGCTGACGGGAGCGGACACCGACAAGATTCGAAGCTGGGGGCACAACCAGATTTCAACCTACGGCATCGGCAAGGAACACAGTCGTCCGGAATGGGGAGCGATCGGGCGGGAGCTGGTGCGTCTTGGTCTCGTGAAGCAGGACGCCGCTCGCTTCAACGTGCTGGAGACGACGCCCGAAGGCCGCGCATGGTTGAAGGATCGAAAGCCGATCACGCTTACAAAACCAATGCAGGTCGCGCCTGCCAAGGTCTCACACGCCGGAGAGATCGAGTGCGATGAAGCGCTGTTCGAAAAACTCCGCGCGCTGCGCAAGCGGCTGGCGGACGAGCGGAGCGTGCCGCCATACATCATCTTCTCCGACGTGGCGCTGCGGCAGATGGCGCGACTTTATCCCGTGAGCGAAGGTGAGTTTGTGCGCATCAGCGGCGTGGGCGAACGGAAGCTGGCGGAGTTTGGTAAAACCTTCATGGGCGAGATCGCGCGCTATCTGGAGACGTATCCGCGGCAGACGTTCTCGGAGCCGATCATCCAGCCCGCGCCCGCGGCGACCACCAAGGCGCGCATGAACGACACAGCCCGGGAAACGTTGAAGATGTTCCGCAACGGTCAGTCCGTGGAGGACATCGCCAGCCAGCGAGGCCTGGCCGCAAGCACGATCTACGGCCATCTGGCGACGGCGATTGAAGCGGGGGAAAACCTCGACCTGACACAGTTCTTCGATACTGCGGAGCTACAAACCATCAGCGCCGCATTTGCGAAGTGTGGCACTGGGAATCTGACGGGCGTGCATCAGATGCTCGGCGCACGGCATGACTTTGGGGCTTTGCGCGTTTATCGCGCCGCCCAAGCACGCCCAGCAGCAGCGCGACCGGTGTGAGGATGATCAGCGGCGAGATCATTGGGTGAGGAGAAGTTGACGGGCCGAAGAACTGATGGGCACGGCTTCCAGCGCCACACGACCACTTTCATTCGTGCCGAAGAAATGTCCGGTCGCGTAGTTCGCCTTCTGCACGGCCACGCCCTTGAACGGCACGGCTTTCGTTCCGCCAACCGGCTTGAAGGTTCCTGTAAACAGTCCAGAGCCAAGGTTGAAGTTCACGACGAGACTGTTCGGACTGGCATTGGTCACCTTGCCACCGAATCCGAGCACGACGTCATTCGTGTAGGAGACGGAGAGATTGCCCCCGCTCAACAACACGACGGAGTTGGTCAGGCTGAGGACGCGGTTGGTGCCGCCAGGGGCGACATAGCGGGAGCCGAGCAAGGCGGCTTCGCTGTTGAATCCTTCAGGATAATACGGCGCCGACGGAAGCGCCGGTTTGATCCAGCTGATCAAACCTTCGAAGTCACTGGAAGATTGATCCGCAAAAGCGATCCAGCCGAGGAATGCGCCCTTGCCTCCGCGGAGCGGAGCGTAAAGCGGACATTCGCCATCTTTCGACAGAGGAACCTTGCCTGAGATGGTCGTCTTGTCGGCGAGAAATGCCTTCCATTTCACGACACCGTTCGCATCCACGGAAGCCGTGCCGTAGCTGTCACCTTCAGGCGCCACTCCACCGCCCGGCGTGCCAAGCAGCACAAGCGTGTAAGCGCCCGCCTGGGAAGCGGCGTTGGTCTTGTTGAAGACGCCACGGTCGCCTGCGAGGTCGGCAGTCCAACTACCATCACTCACCGTGCCCGTGATTTCGTCGGAGTCATCCAACGCCACGGACCAAATGACCGTCAGCGCATTCGTGCCCGGACGATTGACGACGTTCGTGGCGCGGCCCTCGAGATCGAGCTTGCCGCTGGCGCGAGTTTTCTTGCTACCGATCTGGAGCGACGCCGAATAGGTGCCCTTGTCAGTGAGCGCAAAGGTGAACGCTCCCGATTGTCCGAGTCGCACCTGATCGTCCTCGTAGAACAATCCGTTGTAGGCGCCCTTGCGGGTGGAGAACGGATTCGCGACGAAGTTGGCGACGACCTGGAGATTCGATTCCATGAGGAAAGTGAGCGTGGGCGAACTGCCCGAAACGTTCCCGGTCCAGTTCGAGAAAACGTAACCCGCGACGGGAACAGCGGTGATCTTGCAAACCTTGCCGATGGGGAACTTCTGGCCGTTCGTCGCGCCGCTGACACTACCCGCGCCATTGATCGCGAGACTGAGCGAGCTAGGCACGGTGCAGAAAAGTGCCCGGGTGTTGGTGGCCGAAATGTTTCCGGACAAATCAATACTGCGCACGCTGACGATGTTCGTGCCGGGTTGAAGCGTGACGCTGGCGGTCCAGTCCTCAGTTCCACTCGCCGACACAAACGATTCCGTGCCGACGGCGATATCTACTCGCGCGACTCCGTCATTGTCGTTCGCGGTGCCCGTCACATTGACGACGATGTTCGTGATCGTGGAGATGGCAGAGGGCGACGAGAATGCCACGGTTGGGCGTGTCAAATCCGGCGCGCCCTGGCTGATAGTGTAATTACGACCGCCGATCTCCAAAGTCGCGCTGCGGTTATTGGAATTGGTGTTCGCCGAGATGGTGTAACTCACCGTGCCATCGCCCGTGCCGCCATTGCCCGCGGTGATCGCGATCCACGATGGAACTTCCTCCACCGTCCACGAGCAACCTCCCGCGGTCGTGACGTTCACGCTGCCACTGCCGCCCGCCGAACTGACAGCGTGGCTGTTCGACGACAGGGCGTAACTGCACGTCACGGTAAGATTCGCCGACGAACTGGTCGCCGAGCCCGCTTCGTTGGTTACCACGACAGAGTAACTGCCCGCCTGACCTGGCTGCACATTGTTCAAACTGAGCGAGGAGCTGACGGCGCCGGCCAAGTTGGTTCCATTCAATCGCCATCGATAGGTGAACGGCGCCGAGCCTGAGACCCCCACAGAGAACGTCACGTTGCCACCGGCGGCGATGGACTGACTCTGCGGCTGAGTGGTGATGGTAGGTGCCTGCGGGAAGACGACGATGTTCACGGGCGCTGACGTCGCCGACAGGCCCAACGTGTCGATGGTTCGAGCGCGAAGAGTGTAACTTCCAGCCGCCACACTGCTCCAGGTAAGCGTGTAGGGTGACGACGAATCTTCACCGAGCTTGGTGGTGCCTTGATAGAACTCCACTTTCGATACGATCTGGCCCGGGCTGGCGGTTGCCGAAGCGGCGAGGGAAACATTCGCAGGCGCTGTGTAAGTGGCGTTGTTGGCCGGGCTGGTCAGGCTGGCTGTTCCGCCACCACTGGGATCCGCCTCGCCCGAGAAATCAATTCCCGTGCGGCTCGGCCCGACCGAGATGGGATTAGAGAAACCGGACACGGAAAACGTGTAGCCCACCAGCGAAGCGCTGACCGTGTAGGATCCGGCCGACAAGCCAGTGAGGGTGTAGAGACCGCTGCTGTCGGTGTAAGTCACCTTCATGGACGATACGGAAACCCGGACGCCGCCCACCGGAGATCCGTTCGCAGTAATGGTTCCGCTGATGGAGTAGGTGCTTGGACTGCCGACAGTAATCACCACTGAATCACTGGCTTCGCCGCCCTTCATGTCGCTGACGACGCAGCGCACGACATACTGGCCGGCGGAAGACCACGACTTGCTGGCAACTGCTCCATTGGTGCCGAACGTTCCATCACCAAAATCCCAGTGGTAAGCGAGCGTGTCCCCGTTTCTATCCGTGGCATCCGCCGTGAATGCGAGCGCAGAGCCCGCACCGGTGGTGGTGCTCTCAGGATCCACGGTGACCGTCGGCGCTGTGTTACCTGGAAACGGTCCGAGGTTTACTGCGACATCGAGCGATTCCGGCGTCGTGCCGCCTTTGCGTAACGTGGTGATGTAAACTCCCGCCGCCGAATCCGCAAATGTGCGTCCCAGCACAAGCGCCGCGTCGCTCTTGCCATCCGGGGAACCGGGCGTGGTATCGAGCAAATGACTCTTCTCATTCCCGTTACCGGCCCAGCGAATGCCCGCACCGCTCATCAGCCACTTGTTGCTGGTGAACTTCTGGCGGAACTCGACCCAGTAATTGGTGGAGGAGCTGCGCGCCACCTTTAGACCGCGCAAACCAGTCGTCGTCGAGTCATCGTGGGCGTAGATGCGATACACTCCGCTGGCGGTGACGTTCGTGACTTCGCCCGCGTAAATCCAGTTCATGTAATTCTTGTAGCGGGCGTTGAAATGATACGAACCACCGTTGGCGGATCCCATCGTGTCCTGATTGTCGCCGTACTCAGTGCTCGATCCGGCGCCAATGGTACTTTGTCCGCCGGTTTCCCAGAAGTTCGCGTGGTTCAACCCGTAGTTGTGCCCGAGCTCGTGTCCCGCGACGCCGACAGTGAAATAGCTTCGCAGCCAGACTCCCGCCGCGCCCACGTAGCCCAAGCCCGCCCAGCCCCAGCCCGGCACGTTGCCGAAGCAAATCAGATCGTAGTCGTAATTGCTCAGCGTATAACCATTCGTGCTCGCCACGGCGCGGGCGTCAGAGCGCAGCGTGAGGTAGGCGTCGTTGGATCCATAGTACGCCGCAGTCCTAGGCATGCGAAGCGTCGTAGTGATCACCGAGCCCTGGCCGTTCAGGTAAAACCCACTGCGACCGTAGCTCGATTCCATGTAGTAATCATTAAGCCCGCTGATCAAGTTGGCACCGGCGGTGTCAGTGAACGGTGCGCCGGCGAGATCGGAGAAATCCACGCGAATCAGAATCAACTTCTTGGTTCCCTCGGTTCGCGCACTGGCCGCGATGATCGGACCGGAACCGTCATTGCCGTCGCCACCCGCCGCTGACGTCTCCGCTTGGATGATTTGATTGTTCAGCGTCAGCGTGTGCGATGGACCGCACAACACAAAAGTCTCGCCGCCCACATCCGCGGCCACTGGTGTCTCGTTCACGGTCGCAGGACTTCCGGAGACGGAGCAGACCGCATCAGAAGCTGAAGGCAGCCGGCTGGCAGCTTCCTCGGGTTCCAGCAATCGCACCGGATTCTCGTTCACTGCTAATCGACTGTCGACCGACACGCCATTCAACGCGACGCTCTGGCGGGTTGGTTCTCCCAGACGGCGACCGTAGACAAACGCATCGAACGTCCGCCCCGCCACCGTGGCTTTGCGAAAGGTTGGCGTCACTTCGTGCTCACGGCCAGGCTCCGGCAACGCGCCGAAGACATCCAGCGACCCCTTGCCGCTCACTCGCTTTTCCAACAGCGATTGAACAGCCGTCGGCATCGCCCGCTCGATTCCCACGGGAACCGCCAACGCCAACGCTCGTTCCGGATCGCTGGAGATCATTTCGCGCAACGCTTCCCGACGCACGGTTGCCAGTTGAACACCTTCTTTCTCCAAAGCTGCCTTCGCCGCCGAATCAGCCCGCTGGTAGCGACCGACCCATTCTTGAAACCGAGCAAACGCCGGCTCCGAAGCGGGTTGCTGCCAGGCGAGATCCTGCCGGGGCAACAGCTTGGTGTCTGCGCGGCGTGAAGAATCTTCCACCAGACCGCCTGAACGCGGAGCAGCTGAAGATTCCCGCGGCGAAACAGCCAGCGTGGGTGAAACAACCTCGTTGGTCGTAGAATCGGCAGCAGGACGTGCCTGCACCCGGCGCGGAGCACGGTCGGCGTCTGACGAGGTCAGCACCACCGTGAGAAGCCAGCACGACAGCAACACGCTCCCTGTCGCTCCCCAGATTCGAAGGCTGCCAATTTTTTTCATGACGTGAACGTGTGATGCAGTTCGCCCGAAACCGGATCAGGCGCCCGACGTGACGCGATTTAGCTACCGAGGTGCCAAGGGGGATTTGTGGGGATTTCGGACGAGGATCGCGCGCAGCGTGTCTCACGATCCGAACGTCTGTCCTGAAAATGGACGGCAGAGTTTTAAAGGAAAATGGCGTGCTCATGAAAACTCCTCCGACTTTTGCGATTGCACCGTCACGATCCTTGCCTAAGACTCCGAACTGTCTTGTGTCCTCGGCGCGCAATCCCTGCGCAGGCACCCTATGAAACCAAATCCACCGAAAAAGACCGCAAGCAAGGCCGCGAAAAGCTCCGGCCAGACACAAGGAAAGTCCGCCCCCAAAAAGCCCGCGCCACCCCAGCGCAAAACCTCCGCGGCCGCGCCCGAACCAGATCCAATGCCGGCGATCCCGGCGATCCTTCTCGAAGGCGACGAGCCATCCGCCACAAAACAGAGCGGTCCTGGATCTCGTTATGCCTTGGGCGTTGAACCTTCCACGGCGGCTGGAGTCACCGGTGAATTAACCGATCTTCCCGAATCCTACGGCACGCAACGCCTGCTGCTCACCGCGCGCGATCCTCACTGGCTCTACGCGCACTGGGATCTCACCCGCGAACAGCTGAAGCTCTACAACTCGCGCTCGGTGGATCGACATCTCGTGCTGCGCGTGTACAAGAACGAGATCTCCGGCGAACCGCATCGCGAGATTCACGTGCATCCCGAGTCACGCAACTGGTTCGCGCACGTCGGCCTCGCTGGAACACGTTTCGTCGCCGAGCTCGGCTACTATCGTCCAAACGATCAGTGGGTGCGCATTTCGACTTCCGGCACCACCATGACACCGCCGGATACGATGTCCGACGATTTGTCCGTCTGGTTTGAAACGCTGCCCGCCGACATGCGGCTCGAAGAGCTGGTCAAGCTCGTGAAGACGGCCGTGAAAGACAACGTGCCCCTCATGGAAGCGATCCAGCAGCTGCGCGCCACGGGAGCGCCTGGTCTCCCCGACCGTCGAAGCGCTGGCACAGGCCATTGGACGCCCGAACAGGAACGCGCGCTTTCGCAAGTCGTGTCGATGGACTCCGTCCGCCGCGTCTGGATGGGCTCACTGGAGATCACCGAGCTTATTCGCCGGCAGTTCCTGCAGGAACTTTCCTCCCAGGCCGCCGCACAACTCGGCGAAACCGGATCCTGGAGCGGCGCGGTCAGCAGCTTTTCCAGCCCGTTCGGTGGCGGCATGGAGCGCAAGAAGGGCTTTTGGTTCAACGTCAATGCCGAGCTCATCATCTACGGTGCCACTGAGGCCGATGCGACGGTCACCATTGGCGGACGCAAGATTCAGCTCCGGCCGGATGGCACGTTCAGCTACCGTTTCTCACTGCCGGACGGCCAATACGGATTGCCGGCCGTCGCGACATCCGCGGACGGCGCTGACAGCCGCAGCGCGGACCTCAAATTCAGTCGCGACACGAAATATCGCGGTGACGTGAAAGCGCACCCGCAGGATTCGGCGCTCCGCATTCCCTCTCCCGCGAATGTAGCTTGAGCGGACGACGCCAAGGACGGCAAACAACGGCATCCATCATTCCCATGACACGCGGCTACTTATCCATCGTGTTACATGCGCACCTGCCGTTCGTGCGCCATCCGGAACATGACCGGTTCCTCGAAGAGAACTGGCTGTTCGAAGCGATCGTCGAAACCTATCTGCCGCTCGTCCAGATCATGGACGGCTGGTTGCGCGACGGCATGGACACGCGGCTGACCCTGACGCTCTCGCCGACGTTGTGCGCGATGCTGACGGATCCGTTGCTGCAAGATCGTTTCGTCCGGCACATCGACGGACTCATCGAACTCTCCGAGCGCGAAATTCACCGGACGCACTGGGACCGGGCCTACCAGCCGCTGGCACAGATGTATCACCAGCGCTTCACGACGCTGCGCGAAATTTATTTTCACTACGGCCGGAACCTCGTCGGCGCCTTCCGCAAGTTCCAGGAAGCCGGCAAGCTCGAGATCATCACCTGCGCCGCGACTCACGCGCTGTTGCCGCTGCTCACCAACCATCAGCCGTCCCTGCGCGCCCAGATCTTCGCCGCCCGCGACCACTATCGCAGCTGCTTCGGCTGCGATCCGAACGGCATCTGGCTGCCGGAATGCGCTTACGCGGACGATCTCGATCTCGTGCTGCGCGACGCCGGCATCCGTTGGTTCATCATTGATACGCATGGCGTGCTGCATGCGCGTCCCCGCGCGCGCTACGGCGTCTTCGCACCGCTCTTCACTCCCAACGGCGTCGCGGCCTTCGGTCGCGACCTTGAATCCGCCAAGCAAGTCTGGAGCAAACACGAAGGCTATCCGGGTGACGTCAATTACCGCGATTTCTACCGCGATATCGGATTCGACCTCGACTACGACTACGTGAAGACCGTGATGCCCGTCGCCGGATCACGCAGCTTCACTGGCATCAAGTATCACGCGATCACTGGCTCAGCGCAGGACAAGCGCATCTACGATCGCAACGCCGCGCTCCAAAAAGCCGCCGAGCACGCGCAACATTTTCTCGAAACACGCATGCGGCAGATCGAGCATCTCGCGGACATCATGGATCGTCCGCCGCTCGTCCTTTCGCCTTACGACGCCGAGCTGTTCGGACACTGGTGGTATGAAGGCCCGGAGTTCCTCGATTACTTCGTGCGGAAGGCGTACTTCGATCAAAAGGTCTTCGCGCTCACCACGCCGATGGATTACTTGCGGCGCCAGGCCACCCAGCAGGTCTGCAAACCCAGCGCGAGCAGCTGGGGCGAGGAAGGTTACTGGAAGGTCTGGCTCAACGAGACAAACGAGTGGATTTATCCGCACCTTCAGGTCGCGCAGGAACGCATGACGGAACTGGCGGATCGTTTCATCAATCCTTCCCCCATCGAGCTGCGCGCCTTGAAACAGGCTGGCCGCGAGTTGTTACTCGCGCAGGCCAGCGACTGGCCGTTCATCCTCCGCACCGGAACCAGCCCGGCCTACGCGCGCAAGCGGGTGAAAGATCATCTCCTGCGCTTCATCGCGCTCCACGAGCAGTTGACGACCACGAAGATTGACGAGAAATGGCTCGGCCACGTCGAGTCGCTCGACAATCCGTTCCCCGAACTCGACTACCGCTACTGGTCGACGCGCAAGTAACGCCGCGCTCAGTCCTTCGGCGGACGCCACCGCCAGATGCCGGCGAGGACGCTTCCAATCACTGAGTGGAAGACCGCGGAGATCGCACACGGCGTCGGCGCGAGCGGCAGAGATGCGAAATTGTTCTTCGCCAGTGCGGCACCCAGGCCCGAGTTCTGCATTCCAACCTCGATGGCGATGGTGCGCCGGACGCTCTCGCCGTAACCAAACAGCCGCCCAAAACCCCAGCCCAGCCCGAACCCGCAGGCATGCAGAAGGAACACCGCGAGCAGCAGCCGACCGCCGGATTCGCGCACCGATTCCGCCTTGTCCGCGAGAATGCTCGCGACCACCAGCACGATCGCGATGACAGAGATGAGCGGCGCGGCGGGCAGGATTCGTTTCACCCCACGCGG
>Ga0154020_10011137_pt1 | contig 10255 bp, 3 predicted proteins | sample Klosneuvirus_201_FD_109709 | JGI IMG/M metagenome (GOLD analysis project Ga0154020, IMG submission 109709) | Active sludge microbial communities from wastewater, Klosterneuburg, Austria - Klosneuvirus_20160825_MG | ecosystem: Engineered > WWTP > Aerobic digester > Activated sludge | place... | reverse complement strand
CATGAAACCCTGGGAAACCAATATGGTGGATACTTTCCAATACTGGCGTTTTGGTGATTACAAACATTATACTTCTTTAAAATTACTGGCTGCTGCATTGCAGGTACCGTCGCCTAAAGATGATATAGACGGCAGTATGGTTGGCGATGTATACTGGAAAGAGCATAATCTTGAACGGATAGTAACTTATTGCCAGAAAGATGTGGTGACAACCGGGAACATTGTTTTACGGTTTAAAAATTTACCCTTATTGCCTGAGGAAGCTGTTGAAATTGTAAAGTAGATCAGGGCACTTTTTTAAGCATGGTTACAAATACCGGGAAGTGGTCACTATAACCATAGTTATAGATCATCCCATCCCAGGTTCTTTTGCCATAACCTTTGTACCTGCCCGTTTGCTGCACTAAAAATTCTTTATTAAAAATAGTGGCTTTATAAAAATGATATCCTGCCTGTTCTTTATTGAGCCAGCCTTTTGAAATAATTACCTGGTCAAATAATCCCCATGCATCCTGGTATGCAAGCGTACCGATTCCCTTTTTATAAAAATCAAACCAGGGATTATAAAGGCCACCATCAGGTAAGCCTTTAACCGAACCTTTTGCCTGTAATACTTTGGTTATACTTGGGCTGATGGGGTCATCATTCAGATCGCCCATGATCACTACTTTTGTTTGCAGGCTGATGGTCATCAATGAATCAACCACACCCCTGACAACCCTTGCAGCTGCAGCCCTTGCCGGGATAGAACGTTCTTCACCACCTGAACGTGAAGGCCAGTGTCCAACCATTACATGAATGGTGTCACCGTCCAGGATACCCTTTACATATAATATATCACGCGTGTAATAAGCATCTTTTGATCCGCCTGGAAGCTGCACAAAAAGCGGTTCACTGTACACCGGTGTAAAATATTTAGGGTTATAAAGCAGGGCTACATCAATACCCCTGCGGTCGGGAGAGTTGTACTGAACAAATTTTAATTTCCTGTTTTTTAAAGTTTTATGATTTACCAGGTCAGTGAGCACGGTATCGTTCTCAATTTCGGCTACACCTAACAGTGCTATTCCGTCCGGGTTGATATCGGTGCCCAACTGGGAAATAACATCCGTTAACCTGTTTAATTTATCGAGGTAGATACGGGTATTATAATGCCGTTCACTGGCGGGTAAAAATTCTTCATCATCTACCAGTGGATTATTAACGGTATCATACAAATTTTCGAGGTTATAAAAGCTGATTATGGATGCTTTGTAATTAACTTTTTGTGAATAAACTGTTGAAATTGATGCGATCGTGAATGCAAGGGAAACGAAGAATTTTGTCATAATTTTATTAAATAATTGGCAAAGTTATTCATAAGTGCTGCATAATAAGTATTTTAATATGATTAATATGTTAATTGTCATTTTTTACAGGAAAAGCAGTATATAAAGGCTACATTTGCTGACTTTTTTAACAAAACATTTATGATGTCTACAATTAAACATGGACTGCTTGTGGCAATACTTTCGGGGGTTATGATACCCAGTGTATTTTCACAGGTTGTTCCCCCTCCACCTGCCCAAATAAATCCCGACACCACCATCATTGAAACACTCCGAGAAAACCTCCAGGATAATATCCCGGTAATTTCCCTGGATGAAAGTGACGGGCAGGATGGAAGTGCACAAAATATTTCTTCCCAACTGGGTGCCGGGCGTGATCCGTTTTTAAGCGCTGCCACTTTTAAATTCGGTGCTGTACGTTTCCGGATCAGGGGATATGATGCCGACCAGTTCAATACCTACATTAACGGGGCTCCCATGGAAAACCTGGATAATGGTTTTACACCTTATGGCCAATGGGGCGGGTTGAATGATGTACTGCGTAACCGTGAATCAACATCGGGTTTACGGTCTTCCACTTTTGGTTTTGGTGATATGGGCGGGTTAACCAATTTTGATGCCCGTGCATCCCGCCAGCGAAAACAAACCAGTATCAATTATGCTGCTTCCAACCGTAATTACAACAACCGGATCATGATCACCCATTCAACCGGGCTGAACAGTAAGGGCTGGGCCTTTTCTTTCTCCGGTTCACGCCGCTGGGCCGAAGAGGGTTATGCCGAAGGTACTTATTACGACGGATGGTCTTTTTATGCGGGCGTGGATAAACGCTTTAACGACAGGCACCTGTTATCCTTTGTTGCTTTTGCTACTCCTACAGAAAACGGCCGCCAGGGCGCTTCAGTTTCTGAAATGCTCGACCTGGCCGGTGATAAATTTTACAATCCTTACTGGGGATACCAGAATGGTAAAAAAAGAAATGTAAGTATTGCAAAATCTTTTCAGCCGATCGGTATCTTAACCCACGACTGGAAGGTGAATGATAAAACAACCCTGGTTACTGCAGCGTCCATTACCATGGGTAAAAGAAGTACCACCGGGTTAGACTGGTACAATGCCGCCGATCCAAGGCCTGATTACTACCGTTACTTACCAAGCTGGCAGCTTGACCCCATGTATGCCTCCATGGTAGCAGATGAATTAAGAAATGATGTGAACAAGCGCCAGATCAACTGGGATGTGCTGTACAACAGCAATTACGGCGCTTTTGATGTGGTGCGTAATGCAAACGGCATCCCCGGTAATGATGTATCGGGCAGGAGATCTAAATATATCATTGAAGACCGGATCATCAACACTACAAAATATAATTTCAATTCAACTTTAAATACCAACATTTCGGAAAATGTGATCTTTACCGCAGGGGTATCTTACCAGAGCCAGAAGAATCATTATTATAAAGAAGTGGATGACCTGCTGGGTGGTGAATTTTATGTGGATGTGAACCAGTTTGGCGAAAGGGATTTTCCAACCAACAACAGTGCAGCACAGAATGACCTGAACAGGCCCAACCGCATTCTTAAAACCGGGGATAAGTTCGGGTATAATTATGACCTGAATATTAAAAAAGGTTCAGTTTGGTTAATGGGTGTTTTTAAGTTCCGCAAGTTTGATGTGTTTATTGCATCTGAACATTCCTACACCAGTTTTTTCCGGTATGGTAATGTACAAAGCGGGTTGTTTGCCAATAATTCTTATGGCAAATCAACTACCTATAATTTTTACAACTCCGGCATTAAAGGAGGGTTAACCTATAAGATCGACGGGCGTAATTATATTTTTGTCAATGGTGCCTATGCATCCAGGGCTCCGTTTTTCGAAAATGCTTTCATTGCCCCGAGAACCAGGGACTTTGTGCAGGATAATTTAAAATCTGAAGAAATACTTTCAACCGAACTTGGATATGTGTTGAATGCACCCAAATTAAAAATAAGGGCCACCGGTTATTATACACAGTTTAAAAACCAGATAGATGTGCTTACTTTTTATCATGATGAGTACCGCAATTTTGTGAACTATGCCATCAGTAATATTGGCAAGGTGCACATGGGTATTGAGTTTGGGGTAGAAGCAAAAATCTATAAAGGTTTAAATCTAACTGCCGCCGCTGCTATTGGCAATTACACGTATAATACCCGCCAGAGCGCTACGGTTACTACTGATAACAATGCAGATGTGTTATCGAAGAATGAAGTGGTGTATTCAAAAGATTTTTATGTACCAACTGCACAGCAGGCATATACCATCGGGTTTGATTACCGCTCACCTAAATTCTGGTTCCTGAATGTGAACTTCAATTATTTTGATAAGATGTACCTGAACTACAATCCCATCCGCAGAACAGCTGCAGCCGTCAATGGTTTGGATGAAGGATCGGAGAAATGGCACCAGGTTTTAGACCAAACACAACTGGACCCGCAATATACCCTGGATGCATTTGCCGGTTATTCCTGGCTGATGAACAGGAAATTTAACCAGCTGAAGAAAAGAACATTCCTGGTTTTTAATGTTGGCGTAAACAATATTCTTAATAATACAAATATTGTTTCAGGAGGTTTTGAGCAGCTTCGTTTTGATTTTGCTGAAAAAAATGTAAATAAATTTCCTGACAGGAGGTTCTATGCCTATGGCATCAATTTCTTTGCGAGTGTAGGGATCAGGTTTTAATTAAAACAAACACGTAACAAACTTTTTAAAAAATAAATTATGAACAAGCTTTTTAAATTATTGACAGCAGTATTGGTACTGGTAACAGCCGGCACATTCAGTTCATGTAAAAAAACTTTCGACAATCCCCCGGGTGCAGCCGATCCGGCCATTGTGGCAAACACATCCATCCGGACCTTAAAAGCCATGCATACCACATCCGGGGCTTATGATGTAATTACAACAGACATGATCATTTCAGGTGTTGTTGTTGCCAATGATAAAAGCGGGAACCTGTATAAGCAGTTATTTATCCAGGATGAAACCGGCGGATTGCAGATCATGCTGGATGCAACCAACCTGTATGGGACTTACCCGGTGGGCCGCAGGATATTTATAAAATGCAACGGGCTGGCCATCAGCGATTATAATAAAACCATGATGCTGGGTGTACGGGCTATTGTTGCCGGGGCACCATCACTGGAAGGGATACCTGCAAACCTGATCAGCAGGTATATAGTTGCCGGTTCATTGAACAACCCGGTTGTTCCAACAGTAGTAACGTATGCCGACCTGGGCGGAACAGGTACCACCAGCATGCAGGATCCGTTGATCGGCGCACTGATACAGCTTGATGATTACCGCTTTGCCATACCAACAGGAACTTATTCTGATACATCTGCTTATAAAAGCACGGTGAACAGGGATATCAATAACTGCGGTTCTCAAACCCTGATCGTACGTACAAGCGCTTATGCAAATTTTGCAGGGTACCCTGTAGCAACCGGACGTGGAAGCATACTCGCTATTTATACCGTTTTTGGAAATACCCGTCAATTGATCATCAGGGATACTTCAGATGTAAGGTTCACTAACCCATACAATTGCCCCTTACCTCCGGGAACCCTGTTCTACGAAGATTTTGAAGGTCATACGGTAACAACCACTTTTCCTTATGTGCCGGTTACATTGGCAGGATGGAAGAATCTTGCAGAAAATGCCAGCGAATTGTGGACAGCCAGGATATTCAGTAATAACAAATATGCCTACATGAGCGGGTTTGGAACCAATCAAAACACCGTTACAAGCTGGCTGGTTACACCCGGTGTTCCCCTCAGTGGAACCAACAAGACCTTAACTTTTAAAACCATACAGGGATTTATTTTAACATCAACACCCGGTGGTACTCCGGTTCAGGCTGCTTTAAAAGTGTTGGTATCTACCAATTATACCGGTACCGGGAATCCATGGGCAGCCGGTGTTGTGTGGACCGATCTTACGTCGCAGGCGGTATTGTCTCCCGGAAGTACAACATCCAGTTTTCCTTCCGGTTTTACCAATTCGGGCAATATCAGTTTGAATGCATACAGCGGAACCATTTATGTGGCATTCCGGTATGAAGGTGCTGACCCGGCCGGAACAGCTTCTGATAAAACATCAGCATGGGAAGTGGATGAAGTTAAAATTACCGGACTGTAGTTTATAAAAATGATTCTCAGGCGCCATATCTTTTATGGATATGGCGCCTAAGAACTAAAACATATTGGGTTTAAGGATCCAATGAAAATTTTCTTTATGAAAAAAATATATTTTTTACTAACACTAATAATTGCAGTTAATGTTTCGTTCGCCCAGGTATTAACTGAGAATTTTAACTACACTGCCGGTCAATTGTTATCGGCCAATGGATGGACAGTACATTCCGGTACTACAAATCCAATTACAGTAACAGCACCGGGTTTAACTTATACCGGGCACCCGGGATCAGGCGTTGGTAATGCAGTCACAATGACAACCACCGGTGAAGATGTTAATAAGGCTTTTACTGCAATTACAACCGGAAGTGTTTATATGTCATTTATGGTTAACCTGAGTGCTGCCCAGGTAACAGGTGATTATTTTGTTGGCCTTTATCAAAGTACATCCATTTTTCCGATCCGGATTTTTGCAAAATCAGATGGAGCAGGGGGATTTTTCTTTGGTGTAAGTAAGAACAGTACTACTGCCACATATGAAACAACTGCAAGAACCTTTGGTACAACTTATTTTGTTGTGGCTAAATATACTTTTAATACCGGTACAGCTACAGATGATGTGGCTGACCTATGGGTGAATCCTGCTTTAGGCGGATCGGAAACCACTGCAACCATACCGGGCGTTACATCAACAGCTGCAGACGGCACTTCAATTTCTGCTGTTTATCTAAGGCAGGGATCTACTACTGCTGCTCCTACCCAACAGGTAGATGCGATGTTAGCCGGTACTACATGGGCGGAGGTAACTCCAACGGGTGCTGCTTCCCCAACTTTATCATCATCAGCACTTGCTCCTTTTGGAAATGTTTGTGTTAACACAACCGTTGGGCCAAATTCATTTACCATAACCGGTATAAACCTGACTGCCGCAAACGTAACAGTAGGCGCATTACCCGGTTTTACTTATTCCACAACTGCTGGCGGAACCTATACAACAACATTAAGTTTAACACAACCCGGTGGGGCATACACGCAGGAAATATTTGTGCGGTTTTCTCCAACAGCCGTACAATCTTATAATGGAAATATACCGGTAGGCGGAGGTGGCGCTACTGCGATCAATGTGGCAGCTTCGGGCGCCGGTACTATTGTTCCAACTTTAAACCCAGGCGGGGCAACGGCAATAACACAGGTGTCGGCTACCGTATCGGGAACAATAACTTCAACGGGCTGTACGGCAGTAACAAGCTATGGTATAGAGTGGAGTACGCTATATAATTTCCCGAATGGATCCGGCACACCTGTGCCTTCAACAAATTTAAGCGGCAGCCTGTTCTCATCTGATCTTACAGGATTAACAGCAGGGACCAAATATTATTATCATGCTTATGCTGCCAATGTTGGTGGAACAGGCTATAGTAATATAGATTCTTTTATGACGCTTTTACCTCCTGCTACACCGGGTATGGTGATCAGCCAGGTATATGGCGGCGGCGGAAATGCTTCAGCCACTTACAACCAGGATTTTGTTGAATTATTTAACAGGAGCGCATCAACCATAGATATCAGCGGATGGAGCCTGCAATATTCATCTGCAACAGGAACTGCCTGGCAGGTTGCAGCCATACCTGCAGCTACAACTGTTGCTGCCGGTAAATATTACCTGATTGCCCTGGCAACAGGGGCAACCGGAGTTCCATTACCATTAACACCCGACCTGACAGCTACGATAAACATGGCTGCCACTCCTGGTAAAGTAGCGCTGGTTAATGATGCAATAGCACTTAGTGGTGCTACAGCCTGTAACAGCGCCAGTGTAGTTGATGTTTTGGGATACGGATCAACAGCAAGCTGTTATGAAAGTGTACTATTCAACACAACAGGACTCGACAATACAGAATCCATGTTCAGGAAAAACAATGGCTGTACCGATGCCAATAATAACAGTACTGATTTTGAGATACTGTTGGTTGCACCAAGGAACAGTTCAACCGCAGCCAATATCTGCAGCGCTGCTTCTCCCACATTATCTGCCACAGCACTTACGGCTTTTGGCAATGTATGTATCAATACAACCGCAGGCCCCAATTCATTTACCATAACCGGTACCGATCTTACCACGGCCAATGTAACCGTTGGTGCGCTGGCAGGGTTTACCTATTCAACAACAGCCGGAGGTACTTATACAACTACATTAAGTTTAACTCAACCCGGTGGGGCATATACGCAGCAAATATTCGTGCGGTTTACACCATTATTGGTCCAATCCTACAATGGCAATATAGCCGTTGGCGGAGGTGGAGCTGCCTCAATCAATGTGGCAGCAGCAGGCGCAGGTATCAATACCATGCCAACGGTTACAACAGGTGGAACATCTGCCATTACAACAACAACAGCAACTTTAGCGGGCACATTACCTGCAACCGGTTGTACTGCTGTAACTGCCTATGGTGTTGAATACAGCTTAACCAATGGTTTCCCCAATGGCAGCGGTACCCCGGTACCATCAACCAACCTGGCAGGAATTAATTTTTCGAGTGACCTTACCGGTTTGATTCCAGGCACAATATATTATTACCATGCCTATGCAACCAATGCAGGCGGTACAGCTTATGGTACACAGCAATCTTTTACAACTGTTGCTGCACCTGCTTTATCAGCCACTACATTAGCTTCATTTGGCAATGTATGTATCAATACAACTGCAGGCCCTAATTCATTTACAATTACCGGGGCAGCACTTACTTCAGCCAATATAACGGTGGGTGCACTGGCCGGGTTTACCTATTCAACAACAGCCGGCGGTACCTATACAACAACACTTAGTTTAACACAACCCGGTGGCGCATATTCGCAGCAGGTATTTGTACAGTTTACACCAACATTGGTACAATCTTACAATGGCAATATTCCTGTTGGCGGTGGCGGTGCTTCTTCAATTAATGTTGCAGCAGTTGGATCAGGCGTTAATTCGGTACCAACAGTTACTTCGGGTGCAGCATCAGCCATAACAACCAATTCTGCTACAGTGGCAGGTACCATACCTTCCAATGGTTGTACAGCGGTTACCGCTTATGGTATTGAATACAGTTTAGTAAACGGTTTTCCCAACGGAAGTGGAACACCGGTTCCATCAACCAACCTGGCCGGTATAAACTTTTCTTCTGACCTTACTGGTTTAACACCCAATACCATTTTTTATTACCATGCCTATGCAACCAATGCCGGGGGAACAGGGTATGGCGCTCAGCAACAGTTCACAACATTGTCTTTAACGCCGGTATTGAGCGCAACCGCTTTAGCTGCATTTGGCAATGTTTGTATCAATACAACGGTGGGTCCCAATACATTTACCATCGACGGTTCGGCGCTTAATACAACCAATATTAATGTTGGCCCTTTAACCGGATTCACGTTCTCAACTACTGCAGGAGGTACCTATACCGCTTCTTTAAGTTTGGCACAACCCGGCGGAACATTCAGCCAGCCCATCTTTGTTCGTTTTACACCAACACAGGTACAATCATATAACGGCAATATTCCGGTTAGCGGCGGCGGTGCAGCAGCCATTAATGTTGCTGCTTCAGGTGCAGGTGTTAATACCATGGCAACGGTTACAACCGGTGGTGCAAGCGCAGTTACCGGCATTTCTGCAACACTTGCAGGAACCATTCCTACGATTGGTTGTTCAGCCGTAACTGCTTATGGTATTGAATACAGTTTAACAAACGGTTTCCCCAACGGAAGCGGTACACAGGTAGCATCAACCAATTTAACCGGTATCAATTTCTCATCCAATGTTACCGGGCTGGTACCGGCAACTACTTACTATTATAAAGCCTATGCAACCAATAACGGCGGTACGGCTTATGGTACACAACAATCATTTACAACAGCCACACCCGTATTAACTACAACTGCCCTTGGCGGTTTTGGTAATGTATGTTTGAATACTGTGGCAGGTCCCAATTCATTTACCATTACCGGTACCAACCTGTCGGCAGCAAATGTCACCGTAGCTGCACTGGCAGGATTTACCTATTCAACAACAGCCGGCGGCACTTATACAGCAACGTTAAGCTTAGCCCAGCCGGGTGGTGCTTACTCGCAACAGGTATTCGTACAGTTTACACCAACTGCGGTTCAATCGTATAATGGAGATATTGTTGTTGGTGGTGGTGGAGCTGCAAGTGTAAACCGTGCAGTAACCGGCGCAGGTATCAATACAGCGCCTTCAGTTACCAGTGGTTCTGCCAGTGCAGTTACTCAAATATCTGCAACGGTTTCAGGTACCATCCCTTCCACTGGTTGCTCACTTGTTTCGGCCTATGGTATCGAGTTCAGTACTACCAATGGTTTCCCCAACGGAACAGGTACAGCAGTTGCTTCAGGCAATTTAAGCGGTGTTAACTTTTCATCGGCACTCACCGGTTTAACACCCAGTACCACGTATTATTATCATGCTTATGCAACCAATGCAGGCGGTACAACCTATGGGGCACAGGGTTCATTTACAACCGGAGCGCCGGTATTAACGGCAACACCGCTTACCGGCTTTGGCGCAGTATGTATCAATACAACTGCGGGTCCTAATTCGTTTACCATTAACAGTAATGCAGTTACTGCAGCCAATATAAATGTGGGTCCACTAAATGGTTATACATTCTCAACAACAGCAGGCGGTACTTATACAGCCTCTTTAAGCCTGGTACATCCGGCTGGTCCATTTACGCAAACCATTTTTGT
>Ga0154020_10011135_pt1 | contig 10256 bp, 9 predicted proteins | sample Klosneuvirus_201_FD_109709 | JGI IMG/M metagenome (GOLD analysis project Ga0154020, IMG submission 109709) | Active sludge microbial communities from wastewater, Klosterneuburg, Austria - Klosneuvirus_20160825_MG | ecosystem: Engineered > WWTP > Aerobic digester > Activated sludge | place... | reverse complement strand
GCGAAGCCATTCGCAGAATCCACGAGAACAGCTCGGTCAGCTCGCTGTTCGTCTAGACGAGAAGGGATCAAGACAATGACTCAGGACCTCACCATCGAAGTGACTCGCCGGGAAGAGACCGGTAAATCCGCCAACCGCCGCCTGCGTCGCGAGGAGATGATTCCGGCCGTGGTCTACGGCGGAGGCAAGGAGCCGATTTCCATCCAGCTTCCGCGCAAGACCTTGATCGACCTGTTCAAGTCGGGCGGCAGCGAAAACCGGATCTTCCTGCTCAAGCTCGCCGACACCGGTCAGAGCCGGCATGCGATGATCCGCGACATGCAGATCCACCCGATCACCCGCAAGGTGGAGCATGTCGACTTCATGCGCATCGACATGGCGAAGCGCATCCGCGTCCGCGTGCACGTCACCCTCGAGGGCGTCGCCTACGGCGTGCGCACCGAGGCCGGTCTGCTCGACTTCGTCACCCGCGAAGTGGAGGTCGAGTGCCTGCCGACCGCCATCCCGCAGGAGATCAAGGTCGACGTCACCGACGTCAGGGTCGGGCAGCATCTCGAGGTCAAGGATCTCAAGCTCCCCGCGGGCGTGACGCTGATCGAGGACGAAGATCGCGTGGTCGTCTCCGTCGCCCATGCCAAGGTCGAGGCCGAGGCGGCTGCCGCCGGCACCGAAGCCGCCGTCGCCGAGCCCGAAGTCATCGCCAAGGGCAAGAAGGAAGAGGAGAAGGCGTCGTCCTGAGCCCGGTCGAGTCGAGCCCCCTGAGCCGCCTGCGCCGCCTGGTTGTGGGGCTCGGCAACCCGGGCGAGTCCTACCGCCGGACCCGGCACAATGTCGGCTTCCGGGTCGTCGCGAGGGTGGCGGAGCAACTCGCGATCTTCGCCCTGCGCGACGAATGCGGTTCGCGGGTGGGAGCGCACGGCGACTGGCTCCTCTGCCAGCCGCAGACCTTCATGAACCGGAGCGGCAGCGCCGTGCGCTGCCTCTGCGAGAGTCACGGCATCGAGACGCCTGACGTTCTCCTGGTCTACGACGACATCCACCTTCCCCTCGGGCGCCTGCGCATGCGCGCCGGCGGGAGCGCCGCCGGGCATCGCGGTCTGGAGTCGGCCATCGAGTCGATGCAGACCGAGGCAATCCCCCGGCTGCGGCTTGGCATCGGCGCGCCGCCGCCGGGCCTGGGGGACGAAGGCCTCGCGGAGTACGTGCTGTCCGAGTTTCTCGCCGAGGAGGCGCCGGTCGTGGCGGAGATGGTCGAGCGCGCTGCCCGCGCGGTGAACGAGTGGCTCACGTCGGGAATCGATTCCGCGATGAACTTCGCCAACGCGCCGGAGATGCCGGTATCGCCGATGGGCGACTTGCCGGATGGGGCGAAGAGCGAATAGACTCACGAATCCCCGCGGGTGGATCCCAAACCCGCCGGTGACGAGGATGGTCCGAGTCGCCGTTCCTTCCTGTTCCGCGCCGGACGCGGGACCTCAACGGCCATAGGGAGGGCTAGAGTGAGAACGTATGAATTGGCGCTGGTCGCCGATCCGAGGCTCTCGGACGACGATGTAACGGCGCTCTCCACGGAATTCAAGCAGCTCATCACCAGCCGCGGCGGAGAAGTGCTCCGCGAAGAGAGCTGGGGCCGGCGGAAGCTCGCCTATCCGATCCACAAGCTCACCGAGGGTCGCTACCTCTTCCTGTTCCTTCAGATCGAGCCGGCCAAGGCCGGGTTGCTCAAGGAAGTGGAGCTGCGACTCAACCAGAACGACAAGATCCTGCGCTACCTCACGGTGCGTACCGACGAGGATCTGAAGCGTGCAGCCGGTCGGGCGAAGCCCGGCGAGGCGCCGCCGCGCACCGGCGGCTACTACGATGTCGATCCGGCGGTCGCAGCCGCAGCCGCTGCAGAGGCAGCGGCCACTAGCGCAGAGACCCCGGTGTCCGCAGCCCCCGCAGCCCCCGCAGTCGTCGCGGAAGCTGCGCCAGCTGCTGAAGCCGCTCCCGCCGTTGAATCCGCTCCCAGCGGCACCGAGGAGGCCTGAGAATGCAACCGTTCAAGTCAGGTCCCCGTGGCGGCAAGAAGGGTCCAGGCAAGGGCAAGCCGGCGGCGAAGAAGAAGACCTTCTTCCGTCGCAAGAAGGTCTGCCGCTTCACGGTCGAGCACATCGAGTACATCGACTACAAGGACGTGAAGCTCCTGCAGCAGTACATTCTCGAGCGCGCCAAGATCCTGCCCCGGCGGATCTCCGGCAACAGCGCCCGGCACCAGCGAATGGTGCAGGCGGCCATCAAGCGTGCACGTCATCTGGCGCTGATTCCCTACACGACCGACTAGGAGCCGGAGATGAAAGTCATCCTGATGAGTGATTTGCGTCACCGCGGCCGGCGCGGGCAGGTGGTCGAAGTGAAGGCGGGCTTCGCCCGCAACTTCCTGCTGCCACAGGGCCTCGCGCTGCTCGCTTCGCCGGGCAACATCAAGCGCTTCGAGCACGAGAAGAAGAAGATCGACGCGCGGCACGACGCCGCTCTCGAAGTCGCCACAGCGGCGGCGGCGGGAATCTCGGCGGTCAAGCTCGAGCTCAAGAAGCGCGCGATGGAGACCGGCACGCTGTACGGCTCGGTTTCGGTCGCCGATATCGTGGCGGCGCTGCACGAGAAGGGCATCGATGTCGACCGCCGTCAGGTCGATCTCGCGGGCGGCATCAAGACGGTCGGCGACCATGTCGTCCGGATCGAGCTGCACGCCGATGTCGTCGCGGAGCTGGCTGTAGACGTCGCCGCCGCAGACTAGTTGCGTGAAGGGCAGCGAGTCGCATCGCGCGCAGTCGCCGCCGATACCGGGTGCGGACGCTTCCGGGCCCACGATCGAGCGCTTTCTCGGCGATCCGACAAGAAGTATCGATGACTGGCGATGGCTGTGGGACGGAGACGAATCGTTTCCGATCCGCAGCCATCGCGGTTTTTTTGGGCGCATCGTCGTCTTCCTCAAGCGCCTGGCGCGACCCATCGTGCAGGCCCCGCAGCGCGATCTCTGGGACCGGCAGCGCGTCTTCAACCTCGTCCTGCTCGAGTACCTGCAGCGCGGCGAAGACGTTCGCAAGCAGGTCACCGAGGTGCACGAGCACCGGATCAATCATCTCGATGCGGTCTATCGCGAGGGCCTGAACGAGATCATGCAGCACAACGACGCGCTGTTCGCGCGCGTCGATCAGAAGCTCGATTTCCTGCGGCGCGAGACCCGGACCATCTGGGGCAGGCTGGGGGCGGCTCTCGCCATCGCCGAGAAGGGCGGCCTGCCGGCGGTCATCAAGGCGCAGGGCGAGCACGTCTACGTCGAGCTCGAACGCCGCTACCGCGGCACCGAAGAGGAGATCGCGGAACGCATCTCGCGCTTCCTGCCGAACCTGGAGGGGCGCGGCGAGGTCCTCGATCTCGGTTGCGGCCGCGGTGAGGCGCTCGCCGTCCTGCACGGACGCGGCATCGCGGCACGCGGCGTCGACCTTTCGGCGTCGATGGTCGCCGAATGCCACCGCAAGGGGCTGAACGCCGAGCTGGGCGATCTGCTCGAGTTCCTGGCCGGAGTGCCCGAACGGCGTTTCGGCGGCATCGTCTCGTTCCACGTCATCGAACATCTGCCGCCCGAGGTCCTCGACCGCCTGGCGCGGCTGGCCTGGCGAGCGCTGCGGCCCGGCGGCGTGCTGATCCTGGAGACGCCGAATCCGCTGTCGCTCGTCGTCGCGGCGCGAAACTTCTGGCTCGATCCGACGCACAAGCGCCCGGTGCATCCGGAGAGCCTCAAGTTGAGCCTCGAGCTGGCCGGGTTCGATCCGGTCGAGAGGGTGGACCTGCGCCCGTTCCCTGAGGTCGAGCGCCTGCCGGAGATCCGCGTCGACGCCGTCCCCCCCGACCAGCGCGCCCTCGCCTTCGAGATCAACTCGTTGCGCGATCGCGTCGATGACCTGTTGTTCGGCTGTCAGGACTACGCGCTCATCGCCAGCAAGCCGGCCTGACCTCCGGGCCCCGGGCTAGTTCGCTTCCCCGCCCTCTTCGACCGGCTCGGTCGGAAAGTTCTCCGCCGTGAGGCCGTCGGGCATGCGCTCGCGATCCTTGGCGTTGTAGAACGGCCGCTGCTGGGCCCAGGGCAACTCGAGAATCCTCGCCCAGCGTGATTCGTAGGGACGGTCCGGACCGGAGCCGGCGAGGAAGGCCTCGTTGATGGTCCTGTCGGCGACGGCGGTGGCGGCGAAGCCGGTGTAATACTCGACGGTCCGGAACTCGACTCCCGGCGGTACGTTGAAGTGCTCGCCCTCGCGCAGCCAGCCGTCGCGGAGCCCGCTCTCGGCGAGCTCGCGCCAGATCGGGATCGCGGCTTCGGCGCCGGTCATCTTCTTGCCGAGCGAACGCTTCTGGTCGTACCCGACCCAGACGAGCATCGTCATGCGGGGGGTATAGCCGACGAACCAGGCGTCGGTGTAGTCGTTGGTGGTGCCGGTCTTGCCGGCGATGTCGAGCGGCAGATCGGCAAGCCTGGCGCCGGTACCGCGATCGACGACGCCCTCCAGCATCGAGGTGAGCACGAAGGCGGTCGCCGGCTCGAATGCCTTCGTCGCCTCGGCCTCGTGGCGCTCGAGGGTTCCGCCGCCTCCGGACTGCACCCGCTCCACCAGGTACGGTTTCACGAGCACACCCTGGTTGGCGAAACTGGCGTACGCCGCCGCGACCTCGAGGGGAATGAGGTCGGCCGCGCCGAGCGCGAGGCTGGGGTAGGGAGGAAGTGGCGTGGTGATACCGCAGCGCCGCGCGAAGTCGACGGTCGTCCCGGCTCCGACGAGGTCCATCAGCTTCACCGAGGTGACATTGACCGAAAGCTCGAGCGCCCGCCGCAGCGTCAGCATTCCGTAGTAGCGGCGGTAGTAGTTACGCGGGCTGTAAGTGGGTAGGCCTTCGGCGCCGGGAAAGAGCGCCGGTGCATCGAACAGCGTGTCGGCGGGAGTGAAGCCATTCTCGAGTGCGGCCCCGAAAACGAACGGCTTGAACGACGAGCCCGCCTGGCGCAGCGCCTGGGTGGCGCGATTGAACCGGCTGCGGCGGAAATCCCAGCCACCGACCAGGGCGCGGATCGCGCCGGTGGCGGACTCGAGCACCACGATTGCTCCCTCCATCTGCGGCTCCTGCTCGAGCATCCAGTAGGGCTCGGCCGGCTTCTTCGCGTCCTGGGTCTGGCGGAACCAGGCGATGTCGCCGACCCGCAGGATTTCGTCCGGCCGCCGCGAGGTCCAGGCGACCCCCGCCGGCTTGACCGTGATCGTTCCCTCTGGAGTCCGGACTTGCGTCTCCCGTCCGCTTTCCAGGACCAGCCCCGGAACCCACGAGTCGGGGGCCGGGTTGCGGCCGGCGAGCGCTTCGATGGCGTCCCCATCCAGGTCGGGCCTCTGGCCGCGCAGGATCGCGCCGCGATAGCCGCGTCGGTGATCCAGGCGGAGAAGCCCCGCACGCAGCGCTGACTCGGCGGCGGCCTGAATCTGCAGATCGAGGGTCGTCTGTACCTGCAGTCCCTCGTGGTACAGCCGGTCCTCGCCGTAGGCCTGCTCGAGGTGCTTGCGCACCTCCTCTGCGAAGAAGGGGCCTACCTCCGCCTGGCGCGGGCTGGGGGCGACCACCAGCGGGCTGGCGAGCGCCGAAGCGTGGTCGGCGGCGGAGATGTAGCCTTCGGCGAGCATCCGGTTCAACACATAGTTGCGCCGCGCCACGACCCGGTCGGGGTGGCGAAAGGGACTGAACTGGCTCGGCCGCTGCACGATGCCGGCGAGAGTCGCCGCTTCGGGCAGGGTGAGCTCCGCCACCCCGTGCCCGAAGTAGGAGCGCGCGGCGCTCTCCATGCCGTAGTTGCCGTGGCCGAGGAAGACGACGTTGAGATACATCGCCAGGATCTGTTGCTTGGAAAGCTGCTTTTCGAGCTCGACGGCGAGGAAGGCCTCGGAGACCTTCCGCCGCCAGCTCTTCTCGTCGGTCAGGAAGAGCTTGCGGGCGAGCTGCATGGTGATCGTGGATGCGCCCTGGGCGTGCCGCCCGCGGCGCAGGTTGACCAGAACGGAGCGCACGATGCCGAGCGCATCGATGCCACCGTGGCGGAAGAAGTTGCCGTCCTCAGCTGCCAGAATGGCGTCGCGTAGCAGCGGGGGGATGTCGCCCTGATCGAGCATGAGACGGCGTTCGCGGGCATAGGACGCGAACGCGACCGTGCTCTCGCGGTCGAAAATCTGGGTGACGAGCTTGGGGCTGAAGCTGGCGATCGCGTCGACGCGCGGAACGTGGATGGCCGCTGCTACGGCGATGCCCGCGGCGACTCCGCAGGCGATGGCGGCGAGGAACTGCAGCAGCCAGCGGCGCTTGCGCGGCGCCTTCCGCGGCGGCACGGGAGCAGGAGCCGCCGCCCGGATGCGGGACGGCTCCTCTGGCGGTACCGACGAAGAGGACACGGCCGACATTATAGTCTTGCGACCGATGGAGGACCGCCCGATGAACGAATCCCTGCCGCCCCTGCCGGAAGCCCACGCGAAGCCGTTCGAGCCCGAGAAGATCCGCGGTGGCGGAGGTTGCCAGAAGCCCCTGCTCGTCGGTTGCGGCCTGCTCGCACTGCTGCTCGGCATCGCGGCGGTCGTCTTCGTGGTCAAGGCCAAGGACGTGCTCGCCTATGCCATGAATCAGCTCCGGGGGGAAGTGATGGCGCATCTGCCCGAGGACGCGGGAGAGTCGGAGCGTCAGCGTGTCGAAACCGGATTCGATGCCGCGCTGGCGCGGATCCGCAGCGGGGAGCTCGATCCGGTCGCCCTGCAGGAGCTGCAGAAGAAGCTCACCGCAGCGGCGTCGGCCGCCGCGACGCGCCGCCTGACCCGCGAGGAGCTCGGCGGACTGATCGCGGCGCTGGACAAGTTCAATCAGGCCGGCGCCACGCCCGCCGAAGGCGCCCCTGGCAGCGGCGATTCCGAGGGGGCAGAAGGTCCCGCGGCCCGAGCCGCTCCCGAGACCAAGCCCGCCGAATCTCCGGGCGAGCCCGGCGCCGAGCCGTCGAGGCCCCCCGCCCCTTGAACCGCTTCGAGCTCGTCTCCTCGTTCTCGCCGCAAGGCGACCAGCCGGCAGCTATCGCGCAGCTCGCGGAGGGGCTCGAGCGCGGCGACAAGGAGCAGGTGCTCCTGGGCGTCACCGGCTCAGGCAAGACCTTCTCGATTGCCAAGGTCGTGGAGCGGGTGAATCGCCCGACGCTCGTCCTGTCGCACAACAAGACGCTCGCCGCCCAGCTCTTCCAGGAGTTCCGCAGCTTCTTTCCGAACAACGCGGTCGAGTACTTCGTCTCGTACTACGACTACTACCAGCCGGAGGCGTACGTTCCGCAGTCCGACACCTACATCGAGAAGGAAACCAACATCAACGAAGAGATCGACCGCCTGCGCCTGCGCGCCACCAAGGCGCTCTTCGAACGCCGCGACGTACTGCTGGTGGCCTCGGTTTCGTGCATCTATGGCCTGGGCTCGCCGGAAGCGTTCTTCGGGATGTTGGAGTTCTTCGAGAAGGGGAGCCAGACCGGCATGGACAGGGCGCTCGCTCGCCTCGTCGCCATGCAGTACCAGCGCACCTCGCTCGATCTCTTCCACGGCAGCTTCCGGGTGCGCGGCGACGTGCTCGAGGTCCTGCCGGCCTACGAGGACAACGCCCTCCGGATCGAGTACTTCGGCGACGAGGTGGAGCGCATCACCCGCTTCGACACCCTGCGCGGCGACGCGCTCGAGCTGCTCGATCGTGTCGCTGTCTTTCCGCGCACCCACTACGTGACGCCGAAGGAGAATCTCGAACGCGCGATCGGAACGATCCAGCGCGAGCTGCGGGAGCGTCTCGACGAGCTCGAGTCCGAGGGCAAGCTTCTCGAGCGCCAGCGCCTCGAGCAGCGGACGCGCTTCGACCTCGAGATGCTGAAGGAGACCGGTTACTGCCACGGCATCGAGAACTACTCGCGCCACCTTTCGGGGCGCGCGGCGGGCGAGCCTCCGCCAACCCTCCTCGACTACTTTCCGTCCGACTTTCTGCTGATCGCCGACGAGAGTCACCAGACGATTCCGCAGGTGCGTGGCATGTATCACGGCGACCGATCGCGCAAGCAGACGCTGGTCGATTTCGGCTTCCGCCTGCCGTCGGCGCTCGACAACCGGCCGCTGACCTTCGAGGAGTTCGACGCCAGAATCGGCCAGCGGATCTACGTCTCGGCCACGCCGGCTCCGTGGGAGCTCACGCGGGTGGGCGGAGTCGTGGCCGAGCAGCTCATTCGCCCGACCGGCCTGCTCGATCCCGAGATCGAGATCCGGCCGGCGCGAGGGCAGGTGGACGACCTGCTCGCGCGCATCCGCGAGGTGAGCGCGCGCGGGGAACGGGTGCTGGTCACCACCCTGACCAAGAAGATGTCGGAGGAGCTCACCCAGTACCTGATGGAGTGCGGCGTTCGCGTGCGCTATCTCCACAGCGACGTCGAGACCCTCGAGCGCTCGGAGATCATCACCTCGCTGCGCCGCGGAGAGTTCGATGTCCTCATCGGCATCAACCTGCTGCGGGAGGGGCTCGACCTCCCGGAGGTCTCGCTGGTGGCGATTCTCGATGCCGACAAGGAGGGTTTCCTGCGCAGCGAGACGGCGCTGATTCAAACCGCCGGCCGCGCGGCGCGGAACCTGAATGGCAAGGTGGTTCTGTACGCTGACGTCGAGACCAACTCGATCCGCCGCACGGTTGCCGAGACGAAGCGCCGGCGCATCCGCCAGGAGACCTATAACCTGGAGAACGGGATCGAGCCGCGCACGATCCTGAAGGACATTCACAGTCCTCTCGTGGCGATGAGCAATCTCGACTACTCGGCGAGCCTGAGTCCCCGGCTGCTGGAGATAGCGGACGGCCCGGAGGTTCCGCTCGCGCAACGCATAGCCCGGGTGGAGAAGGAGATGAAGGCGGCCGCCAAGCGTCTCGAGTTCGAGGAGGCGGCGATGCTGCGCGACCGGTTGAAGGAGCTCCGCGAGCTGCAGATCTATGCCGGCTGACAATGCGATGACGGGCTGATGCACGACGACCTGCGCCGACAGATCGCGGAGCTCCCGGATTCGCCAGGAATCTACGTTTTCCGGAACGAGGCCGGCGAGGCGCTCTACGTCGGCAAGGCGAAGTCGCTGCGCAAGCGCGTCCCGAGCTATCTCGGCCGAGATCTCGAGCCGCGGCTGGCGGCGATGGTGGAGCTCGCGGCCAGCGTCGAGTGCGTGGCGACGGCGACCGAGGCCGCCGCCCTGATGCTCGAGAACAACTGGATCAAGCGCCATCGGCCGCGCTACAACGTCCTCCTGCGCGACGACAAGACCTACCCCTACCTCAAGCTGACCCGCGAGGCCTGGCCGCGGCTGGTCTTCACCCGCCGCATCCGTCAGGACGGCGCCGACTACTTCGGTCCCTTCCTCCCCGGCGGCATGGCCCGGCGGGCGTTGAAGCTGGTCCAGAAGCTCTTCGGGGTGCGCGTCTGCTCGATCGAGATCGACGGTGGGCTGCCACGGCCGTGTCTTTACCACGACATGAAGCGCTGCCTCGGACCGTGCGTCACCGGGCTGACCTCGAGCGCCGATTACGCCGAGGCGGTCGAGGGCGCGCGGCTTTTTCTCGGCGGCAAGACGGCGCCGCTCTGCCGCAGTCTGCGGGTCCAGATGGAATCGGCTGCCGACAGCCTCGAGTTCGAACGCGCCGCGCGGCTGCGCGACCTGCTGCAGGAGATCGAGCGCCAGTCGGCGCGCTCGCCGCTCTCCTCGGTGCACGAGGAGGACATCGATCTCTTCGGAGCGGTGGTGCACGGCAACCAGGCGGCGGTGTCGATCCTGGTCATGCGTTCGGGGCAGGTGGTCGACCGGCGCGAGGTCTTCTGGGAGGGCGAGAGCGCCACCGCGCCGGCGCAATTCCTCTCCGAGCTCCTGCCCCAGATCTACGATCAGACGACTTTTCTGCCCAAGGAGCTGCACCTGCCGTTCGAGGTCGACGGCGAGGAGGCGCTCACCGACTGGATGTCGGAGCGCAAGGGGGAGCGCGTCTATCTGCGCCATCCGGAGCGCGGCCCGAAAGCCGAGCGTCTGCGGATCGCAGCCAAGGACGCCGAATTCGCCTTCCGCCGGCGCTTCCGCATCGACCCGGCGCGCGACGCCGCGCCGCGCGCCCTCGCGCGGCACCTCGCTCTCGCGAAGCCCCCGCGGTGGATC
>Ga0154020_10011134_pt1 | contig 10256 bp, 7 predicted proteins | sample Klosneuvirus_201_FD_109709 | JGI IMG/M metagenome (GOLD analysis project Ga0154020, IMG submission 109709) | Active sludge microbial communities from wastewater, Klosterneuburg, Austria - Klosneuvirus_20160825_MG | ecosystem: Engineered > WWTP > Aerobic digester > Activated sludge | place... | reverse complement strand
GTGGCGCTGGCGGAGGTCGAGGGGGCGTATTCGCTGCTCGTCATCACCGACAGTTGCCTGATTGCGGCGCGCGACCCGCACGGCTTCCGGCCGCTCGCCATCGCCGAGCTCAACGGCTTCCTCTGTTTCGCGTCGGAGTCGTGCGCTTTCGATCTGCTGGGGGCAAGAAAGCTTCGCGAGCTCGAGCCCGGGGAGGTGGCGGTCGCGAGGAACGGCAAGCTCGAGTCGTTCCGGCTGCCGCACAAGGCCCAACCGTCGCGCTGCCTCTTCGAGCACGTCTATTTCGCTCGTCCCGACAGCGTCGTCTTCGGCGACTCGGTGGCCGAGATCCGCCGCCGGCTGGGCGGACAGCTGGCGCGCGAGGCGCCGGCGGCCGCCGATATCGTCGTGCCGGTGCCCGACAGCGGCCTCTACGCGGCGTTGGGCTACAGCCGCGAGTCGGGGCTGCCGTTCGAGCTCGGCATGACGAGGAACCACTACGTCGGACGGACCTTCATCGAGCCCAAGCAGTCGATCCGCAACTTCGGCGTCAAGGTGAAGTTGAACCCGGTGCGCGGCATCATCGCCGGCCAGCGCGTCGTGCTGATCGACGACTCGATCGTCCGCGGCACAACCTCACGCAAGATCGTGCGCATGATGCGCGAGGCCGGCGCCGCCGAGGTCCACCTGCGCATCTCGTCGCCGCCGACGCGCTGGCCCTGCTACTACGGCATCGACACGCCGCGAAGGAGCGAGCTCATTGCCGCGCAGCAGTCGATCGAGGAGATTCGCGCCTTCGTCGAGGCAGACTCGATCGGCTACCTCTCGCTCGAAGGCCTGGTGGGCTGCATGGGCGGCGCCAAGGCGAGCTACTGCACCGCCTGCTGGAGCGGCGACTACCGCGTGCCGATCTCGGCGCACGACCGCCGCCAGAGCGAGCTCTTCCCCATCCGCGCAGAAGAAGAGTCGTAGAGGGGGGCGCGACAATTGCGCGCGCGCCAATGTCAGGGGCCGTGGGTGCGAAGGGCTATCAGATTGCTCGGCGTGATCAGTAGTGAAATCGGCACTGAATCACGACGATCTCTTCGTTTTCGATGCGATACACCAGCCGGTGTTCTCGATTGATGCGCCGCGACCAATACCCGGCCAGGTCGTGTTTCAGCGATTCTGGCTTACCGATGCCGGCGAAGGGTCTGGCGACGATGGAGTCGAGAAGCGAACGGATGCGTGCAACAACAGCCGGATTGGTCTCTTTCCAGAACTCCAGGTCACGTGCCGCGCTCTCGGTGAAGCGAAGCCTCAAAGATCGACCTCGACCGTCTTGCCTTCGGCGACCTCCTTCAGGCTCTGCGCAAGCGCTGCGCGATTCTCTGGGGTCGATGTCAGGTAGGCCGTTTCGTCCAGGCTCTGCCACTCTGCGCCGGGCACCAGGGCGAACTTGCGGCCATCGGCCAGCGTGACGATGACCGTTTCTTCGCCTTCGATGACCGAGTCCAGGATCTCGTCCGTCTTGGCGCGGAATTCTTTCAGTGATACGGCAGTGGTCATGGCGGGCACTCCAGTGCGGGCGATTCTACTCCCGGCCGGTGGCGAGCTGAAGTGAATCGACCTGCCGCCACTCTAGCGATGCTCTTGATCCTCATTGCGTTCGAGACCTGGGGTCTTCCCGGCTCGGTGCTCGCTGGCCCTACAGCGGCTCCGGGCAGCTCTTACGCCTTTCCAGATGATGACAAGCCCGTAGTCGTCATGACCTCGAAGGGCACCATGGTTCCGATGGATCTCTCGTTCTCGCTCTACGCTTCCGGAACGGCGGTGATCGAGAACTCAATTCGCGACGGCTCCGAGGAGGTGGTTCTCACCCTCGAGGAGCGAGAAGCTGTCTTGCGCGACATCGTCGATGGAGGTCTTCTGAACTATGACTCCGCAGCCCTGTTGCGGGAGCAAGATCGTGTTTCCGGACTCCACAATGTCGGAGACTCTCCCAACAGCGATCTCGCAGCGTTTGTCGTCAGTATGAGAATCGTGGAAGACGACGGCCGAGGCGCTCCCACGAAGGTAAGAGCGGCAACAGTTCGCATCTACGGCGCGAGCCGGCTCGCGAGTGAGTTTCCATCGATACGCGCCTACCAGGCCCTGGCCGACCTCGAGAAGATATTTCGCAACCAACTCTCGCGCACCGAGATCGCGAAGTGAGGCGCCCGGTTCTTTCCCGCCTCTGAGCTTTGCGTGCGCCGCTCAGTGCGCGAAGGAGTCGAAGGAGCGCGATCAGGCCGCGGAGCGGACTGCGACCTGCGGTGCTGCCGCCAGGCGCCCATGGAGCGGGGCGGTGGCCCATTTCTTTTCGACCAGAGCGATCTCGCCGGACCATAGGGCGACGCGCATGCCGGCGCGGGCGATCATGACCAACTGCTGGGCGAGGAAGAGGACCAAGAGAAGTCCGCCACCTGCCGGCAGAAGGCTCCTGAATCCCAGGTAGAGGGCTGCGATGGCGACGAAGGCTGCCGCCAGCGGCAGCCAGATCGCCAGCACCTGCCATGGCCTGCGAAGTACCGCGCGGAGCGTGGCGCGGAAGACGCGGACGCCCTTGCGGACGTCGTCGCGAGCGACGCGGATGCGGGCGAGGTCGAGGGCGAGCTGGACCAGCAGGATCGCGAACAGCGCCACCAGCAGCCCCACGAGACCGAGCCAGAACTTCGCGCCCTCGGCGTTGTCGGCGAGGCTGGCGCGCACGCCGAAGATCGGTCCGGCGAGGACACCCGCGACCAGCAGCGCTGCCGGTACCGCCGCGAGGCCCATGCGCAGGAAGCGGCCGAAGAAGCGGCCGGCGCCACGGCCGAAGCGGTGCGCCAGGCGCGACGGATCGCCCGACAGCAGGCTCTCGAGCGCGCCGCCGGCGGAGAGCACGTTCCACAGCAGGGTGAGCACGACGACCAGGGTGAGGAGTTGGCCGAAGCCCTCGAACCAGGCGCGCCCGGAACGCATCACGTCGCCGAACAGCGGCAGGGAGAACCGGCGCAGGAACTCGTCGCCGGCCGGCGCGTTGGCGAGCGTCCGGTCGAGGAAGCGCAGCGCGGGATAGAAGGCGACCGCGGCGATCGCGAGGTGCGCGCCCCAGAGGAGCAGCACGAGGCGTGGCGTGCGGAGGGCGGTGCGGAGCGCTGCGGCCGTTGCTGTGAGGAGTCTCATGCGGCTCACATTCCCAGCAGGGCCATGCCCTGCTGCAACCAGAAGAGGAAACCGGTGGCGAGCTTGCGCGCCGCCGCCGGCTCGGGTTCGAGGCGACGCTCGTTGTTCAGCCGGTCGGCGTCGAGGACGAGCTTGGCGTCGGGATCGAGGCGCACCTCGATGAGCTTCTCCGGGCGCTCGAACACCCATTTCGCCCAGCGCTGGCCGTCGTCCCAGAGCCGGCGCTCCGGTTCCTTGCCTTCGAAGAGCAGCTCGACTTCGACCGGCAGGATCACCTCGCCGCGCTGGCGCAGCTCGAGGATGCTGCGGTAGTTGCGGGTCTTGGCCTCATCGGCAGCGCGCTCGAGCTCGCCGGCCTTCTTTTCGTCGATCTCCACCTCGGCGCCGTCGACGACGACCTTGCCTCGCGCCTGCGGCGCCGGCTCGCTGGTCAGGTCGAGGATCGCCGGATCGAGCACGCCCGGGCTCTCGACTGTCTGGGCGAAGAAGCTGTCGAGCTCGCGCCCCGAGATCTCCTCGGCCACGGCGTAGAAGTCGGCGCCGCGCGGATGGCCGAAGCGGAAGCGCTCGTGGTAGGTCCGCATCACCCGGGCCATGGTCTCGGCGCCGAGGATCCCCTCGAGCGTCTCGAGCATCAGGGCCGGGCGCGCGTAGGCGTTGAAGCCGTACTGATTGCGCGAGAACTTCCAGGCCAGCGTGGCGATCTGGTCGTAGCGGCGCTCGGGGCTGTTCTGCAGCCGGTCGGCCTCGACAGCGCCCAACCCGAGGCCGAGGAAGTCGACGAACGAGGCATCGCGGCCGTAGCCCAACTCCATCGCCTTGGCGGTCGAGTAGGTGTTGAAGCCTTCGTCGAGCCAGGCCTCCTCGAACTCGTTGTTGCCCACCAAGCCGTACCAGAACTGGTGGCCGAACTCGTGCACGGTGACGATCTCGGCCTCGCGGAAGCCCTTGAAGGGCCAGAAGTTCATCGCGTAGCTCGTGCCGCAGAAGATGAGCGTCGGGTACTCGACGCCGGAGGCGCCGCCGGCCTCGGGCGCCGGATCGACGAGCGTCAGCGTCTTGTAGGGATAGGCGCCGTACCAGAGGCCGAACCACTTGATGGCGAGCTTCGCCGACTCGAGGTGGCGGGCGATCTGCGGCTCGTGCCCGGGCTGGAGGAGGAGCCGGATATCGACGTCCGAGAGCTTCACCTCGTCGAGGGTGCGGTCGAGGAGCTTCGCGGTGGCCGCGTACTCGGCCGGCGTCACATCGTTGTCGGCGGAGAAGCGGTCGCGGATCTCGAGAAAGCGCGGGTCGGCGGTCCAGGCGAAGTCGTGCACGTCGGCCTGCTCGTGAACGTAGGTGACCGTTCCGTCGGGGTTCTCGCGGCGCTCGATCTCGGGCCCGGTGGCGCCGACGACGAAGCGCTTCGGTGCCGTGATTTCGACCTTGAAACGGCCGTAGTTGGCGTAGAACTCGGTATTGGCGTGGTACTGGTGGCAGTTCCAGCCGCTCTTCTCGCGGCCGCGCATCCCCGCCGGTTCCCACACGCCGAGCTTCGGGAACCACTGGGTGACAGCGAGGAAGTCGTCCTTGTAGCCGGCGCGGGCGAATACCTTCGGCACTTTGGCGTGGAACTCGAGATCGATGGTGATCTCGCCCCCCGGCGCCACTGGCGTGGGGAGCAGGACCCGCGCCACGGTGCGGTCGTCGGCGTTGTCGTCGTCGGGGTGCTCGAAAGTCAGCGATGGCAGGAGATCTTCGCCGGTCGCGAGCTTGAGGGACGTGATGTCGGTCCAGCCCCAGCCGTCGATCTCGGCCTTGTCGCGACGGAGCTGGCCGCCCGATTCGACGAAGAAGGTGCTGCGGTTGTTGCGGAAGGCGTTCCAGTAAAGGTGGAACCAGAGGTCGGAAACGGCGTCCGCCGGATCGGTCGAGGGATTCCGCCAGACGATGCGCTCGCGGCCGGTGAGCTCCTTCTTCTCGGCATCGAGGCTCACCGCGATGTCGTAGGAGACGATCGAATCGGCGCTCGCGGGGAGCTTCGCCGGCAGGGCAGCGGCGAGGGCAGCCGGCAAGGCGAGGAGGAACGCGAAGAGAGCGGTAGGCGCGCGACGAGAATGAGCGGGCATGGAGGAAGAGAGTCTCCGGTGAGGCGTCGAGATCTGTCAAGGCGCAGCGGCGCCGTTGCGGCACTAAGATATCGCCTTCCAGATCGGAGAGCTCATGGCCCTGTCGCCGCGCCACGCATGGTTCGCGATTCTCGTCTTCTCGGCGACGTTCGCTGTGCCAGAGGTTGCTTCTGCCGTCCCTGCCGCCGTTCCGCCCCTCGCTCCGGTCGTCGGCCCGAACGACTACGCCGACCTGCGCTGGCGGCTGCTGGGCCCCTTCCGCGGCGGCTGGGCAACGGCGGTGGCCGGTCTTCCCGGCGAGCCGGCCTCCTTCCTTTTCGGCGCCGCCGACGGCGGCGTCTGGAAGACGACCGACGCCGGCGTCACCTGGCGTCCGCTCTTCGAGCGCGACCGGGCGTCGTCGATCGGCGCCCTGGCGATCGCGCCCAGCGATCCGCGGGTCATCTGGATCGGCACCGGGCAGGTGCATCAGCGCTGGGACGTCGTCTCCGGCGAGGGGCTCTTCCGCTCGACCGATGGCGGCGTGACCTGGAATCCGGCGGGGCTCCGCGACAGCCGGCACATCGGCAAGATCTGGGTCGACCCGAACAATGCTGACGTCGCCGTGGTCGCGGCGCTCGGCCACCTCTTCGGTCCCGGCGGCGATCGCGGCCTCTTCCGCACCGAAGATGGCGGCAAGAGCTGGCAGCAGGTGCTCTACCGCGACGCCGATACCGGGGCGGTCGAGATCGCCGGCGACCCGGCAAACCCGCAGCGGCTCTACGCGGCGACCTGGCAGGTCCGCCGGCACCCCTGGCTGGACTACTTCCAGCCGACCGAGGGACCCGGCAGTGCCGTCTACTCCTCGGCCGATGGCGGACGCACCTGGACCGCTTGCGGTCGCAGCGGTTGGCCCGCCGGGGATCTCGGACGGATCGCGCTGGCGGTCGCTCCGGGAAGCTCCGGCCACAAGGTCTGGGCGGCGGTCTCTGGCAAGGGCCTCTTCAGCTCGACCGACGGCGGTGCGACCTGGGCGCTGACGAACGGCGACGGCAGCCTCGCGAACAGCTACATGGCCAATCTCGCCGCCGATCCGCGCGACCCGGAGACGCTCTGGGCGATGGGGCGCGGGCTGCGCAAGTCGACCGACGGTGGCAAGACCTTCACTATCGCCAAGGGAGCGCCGGGGGGCGACGACTACCACATCCTCTGGATCGATCCGACCGACAGCATGCGGATGATCACCGGTGCCGATCAGGGCGCGGTGGTGACTCTCAACGGCGGCGTCTCCTGGAGCAGCTGGTACAACCAGCCGACCGGGCAGTTCTATCGTCTTGCGGCGGACAAGCGCTTCCCCTATTGGATCTACAGTGGGCAGCAAGACAGCGGCACGGTGGCGATCGCCAGCCGCAGCGACTACGGCCAGCTGACCTTCCGCGACTGGCACCCGGTCGGCGGCGACGAGCGCGACGGCGACATTCCCGATCCGGCGAATCCAGACATCGTCTACGGCGCCGGTCTCGGCGGTCGCTTGTCGAAGTGGAATGCGCGCACCGGCGAGGCGCAGAACGTCTCACCGTGGCCGATTCCTTCCTACGGGGCGCGCCCCGGAAGCGCGCGCTACCGCTACAGCTGGATCACGCCGGTGGCGATTTCTCCGCGGCCGCCGCACGCGATCTATCAGGGTGCGCAAGTGCTCTTCCGCTCGACCGACGGCGGAGCGACCTGGAAGACGGTCAGCCCCGACCTCACCGGCGCGGTGCCCGGGGCTTCCGGTTGCGACGGGGACGTGCCCACCGAGCGCGCCAGCGCCTGCGGCTTTGGTGTGATCTTCGCCATCGCGCCGTCGCCGGCGGTCGACTCCCAGGTCTGGATCGGCACCGACAACGGCCGCGTGCAGCTGACACGGGACGACGGTACGACGTGGCAAGACGTCACGCCGCCGGGACTCGGCGACTGGAGCAAGGTCAACACGCTCGATGCCTCGGCGAGCGATCCGGCGACGGTCTACGTCGCGGCCGATCGCCACCGCCTGGATGAGATGCGCCCGGTCGCCTTCCGCACCCACGACTTCGGCGCCACCTGGACCGACATCGGCCGCGGCCTGCCGCAGGACGAGTGGCTGGGAGCGCTGCGCCAGGATCCGCAACGCGCCGGTTTGCTCTACGCCGGCACGAATCGCGGCGTCTACGTCTCGTTCGACGACGGCGCGAGCTGGCAGAGTCTGCAGCGCAATCTCCCGACGACCGGCATCAACGACCTGATCGTGGCGGGCGAGGGTGCAGGCGACCTCGTCGTCGCGACCCAGGGGCGGGCGATCTGGGCGCTCGACAATCTCGAGCCGTTGCGCCACCTCGCTGCGCTCGATCGCACGCAGCCCATGCTCCTGCCGCCAGCTCCGGCGGTGCGTCTGCGCTTCAACCAGAACAAGGATACGCCGCTGCCGCCGGAGGAGCCGCGCGGCGAGAACCCGCCGGTGGGAGCGGTGCTCGACTATCTGCTGCCGACGGCGGCGAAGGGGCCGGTCGTCCTGGAGATCTTCGACGCCGCCGGTTCCCGGGTCCGGCGCTTCGCCAGCGACGAGACTCCCGAGCGGCCGCGTTCCGGGGTCTATTTCACCGGGCACTGGCTCGCCGAGGCCCAGCTGCCAGCGACCGGCGCGGGGCACCACCGCTTCGTCTGGGATCTCTGCCGCGAGCGTCCGCAGGCGCTCGACTACTCCTACTCGATCGCCGCGATCGCCGGCCGCGAGACGCCACCGGCTCCGCAGGGGGCGCTGGTTTCCCCGGGAACCTACGAGGCCCGGCTGACGGTCGATGGCGTGACGTCGCGCCAGCAGTTGATCGTGGTGGCCGATCCGCGGGTCGAGCGCGCGGCCTCCGAGTACGCCGAGCTCGCGACCTCTCAGGCCGACGTCGCGCTGCTTCTCGCCGAGTCGGCGACCTTCGCCCGGATGCTGACCGCGCTCGACCGGCGACTGGACGCCGCCCCGAAGCGCGGCGACGGCAGTCCTGAACGTTGGGTCGAAGAGGCGAAGCGGCGGCTGAGCGATGTTCGCGCCGCTGACGATCCGGAAGCGGTCAACGGCGACCTCGCGGGACTGGCTGCCGACCTCGAGAGCGCCGACTCGCCGCCGACAGCGCCGCAGCGCGAGGTGCTGGCGGAGTGCCGACGCCGGCTGGAAGGTTTCGCGGGCCGCTGGCGGGAGTTCGAGCGGCGCGAGCGGCCGCGGCTCGAACGTCGCATCGGCGCCACGACATAGCGCTCGCGCTTGACTTCCGGGATACGCTCTGCTGCGATAGAACGGCAGTCTCCGGAAGGACGGTGGAAGATGAGAGTCGCCTTCCTGAAGGCCCCCGTCGGCGGGATCCTCGGGCTCGAGATGCTCACTTTCGTCGAGCCCCTGGGCCTCATCTGCGTGGCCGGCGGGCTAGAGGAGGCAGGACACACCTGCTCCATCCATGACTTGCGCATCGACGGCGAGGAGCGCGGCCTCGCCGATTGCCGGCGCTTCGCTCCGGACGTCGTCGGCCTGCAGTGCAACTTCACCACTGAACGGCGCCGCGCGCTGCGGCTCGCGCAGCGGGTGCGTCGCGAGTTTCCCCGCGCCTTCGTCGTCCTCGGCGGGCACGACGCTTCGCGCGATCCCGAATCGTTCAACGATGCGGCATTCGACGCCATCGCCGTCGGCGACGGTGAGGAGATCATGCTCGCGTTGGTCGGAGCACTCGAAAGAGGCGCTGATCTCGCGCGTGTTCCCGGCCTGGTGCTGAATCGTGGCGGCGCGCAGGTCGCCACCGGCCATGCCCCGGCGCGCCGCGAGCTCGACGAGCTGCCGCTTCCGGCGCGCCACCTCATCGCCCGCTACGCACCGCACTACTACATCAATTTCCGCAAGCCACTGGCCCTCATGGAGACGGCGCGCGGCTGCCCGTTCAAGTGCAGCTTCTGCTCCGTATGGAAGTTCCACGAATCGAGCTTCCGCGAGAAGTCGCCGGCGCGCGTCGTCGAGGAGCTCAAGCAGATCGCGGCGCCGAACGTCTTTATCACCGACGACATCTTCTGGATGAACGTCAAGCGCGGCGAGGAGATGGCGAAGGCGATCCAGGCGGCCGGCATCAAGAAATACTTCACCGTCCAGACGCGCACCGACATCATCTGCAAGTTTCCCCATCTCATCGAAATGTGGAAGGGGTGCGGCTCGCTGGCGATCTTCCTCGGCCTCGAATCGGTGACCGACGAGGGGCTGGCGAACATCAACAAGAAGAACACCGTCGCGACCAACGAGCGCGCGATCGAGATTCTCAAGGAACTGGGCGTCGGTTTCACGCCCAACTTCATCGTCGATCCGGCGTGGGACCACGCCGACTTCGCCCGGCTGCGCGAGTGGATCTCGCGCATGGGTGCCTACAACAGCGGTTTCTCCGTGCTCACGCCGCTTCCGGGAACCGATCTTTGGTCGGAGGCCAAGGCGCGGGTGACGACCGAGGACTGCGAGATGTTCGACATCATCCATGCCGTGCTGCCGACGAAGCTGCCGCTGGCGGAGTTCTACCGCGAGTATTCGGGCCTCTGGCGCCACGTGCTCGAGGTGCGCTATCGCGAGCGCGGTAAGCTGCGTACCTACATGCAGCTCGGCGCGGCTCTGGCCACCGGCCAGGTGAGCCTCGGCTCGGTGCGCAAGGGGATGAATCTGGCGAAGGTGTTCAGCCGGCCCGAGACGTTCCTTGCAGCCCACACCGCCAAGCCGGGTCCGATTCCCGGCTAGATCAAGTGCTCAAATCACGCCCTCAGATCACGCGATCGCTGCCGCCGTCGATCGGGATCTGCGCGCCTGTGGTCTTCGCGAACAGCTCGCCGGCGAGCTCCGCCGCCAGTTCGCCGACGTCGCGGGCGGTGATCTCGCAGCCGAGAAGGTTCCGCCGCTTGTACTGCTCGACCGACAGGCCGTAGCGGGCGGCCCGCTTCTCGAGCATCTCCGGGGTCCACAGGTCGGTGTCG
>Ga0154020_10011132_pt1 | contig 10258 bp, 6 predicted proteins | sample Klosneuvirus_201_FD_109709 | JGI IMG/M metagenome (GOLD analysis project Ga0154020, IMG submission 109709) | Active sludge microbial communities from wastewater, Klosterneuburg, Austria - Klosneuvirus_20160825_MG | ecosystem: Engineered > WWTP > Aerobic digester > Activated sludge | place... | reverse complement strand
TGACGGCCGTCAACCGGCTCGGATGAATCAGCCTTGGTTCGATTTGCCGTTCAGACGTTGGTCCTCCTCGCCATGTGCTTTGCGGTCATCGCGCAAGTGCCTGAGTGACGAAAAACGCACACAAGAACGTACGCCCCAAACCCGCCCAGAAAAACCTAATTCAGAGGTATTGCGCGCCAATCCCCTTGCCCCGAAAGAGAAGCGACCGCCCTCCAATTGCGAACTGACACCCACCCAGTTGACCTCCATGCTACGAAAAGGACACCGATCCCAAGCCGAGAATCTCGATCCTGGCAATCCCCTGACCATGAGCTGCATCCACCTTCTCCCAGTTTCACCCATCTCCGCGTCACTTACCAAGCTCGAAGAAAAAGCGACACTGGGTGTCGGCTAATAACCACTGTTGGCCGAAGACATGATAATCCGTGATGCTAAGCCTGATGATGCCGTTCTCCTGACCATGATTGCGCACGCGGCAAAGAGGTCTTGGGGCTATCCTGAATCGTGGATCGCCGCTTGGAGTCATATGTTGACTCTTCGTGCTGAATATCTCGCACAGCATCCCACTTTTGTCGCGTGCGAGAATGAATCAGCACTCGGCTTCGCAGTGATCGATCTGCGTGGCGATTTGGCTTCTCTCGAGCATCTATGGGTACGTCCCGAAAGAAAGAGAACCGGTATTGGGCGCCTCCTCTTTGAGTATTGCGAGGCATTCGCACGAGGCGCTGGAGTCGATATCCTGATGATCGAGTCGGACCCCCACGCGGAGGAATTTTATCGTCGCATGGGGGCCGTGCGATACGACGAGCGATCGGCTGACATAGACGGCACAAAGCGGACGCTCCCACTCCTGAAAAAATACCTGAAGTCGCGTCGCACAGGTCCGGGCATTTGTTACTCGCTCAGTGGCCTTAACTCGGCTTGGTGTTACACCGGATAACTGAAATTTTCAAGAAGACCGGAGCGGCGTAGCAATGGCTCATTAACTGAATACGTGACAGTTCACGAAATATTCGGGTTAACGATACTCTTTATCCGGACTCGGTTCATCGCTTTTCTCGTGAAGACCAAACCAATTCGAATCAACGGACTTTGCAGTTTGAAGTTCACTCAGTTGTCCGTCCGCATAACGAACTCTATAGCCGACGATAAACTCGCGCACTCGCAACGGAATATCGTAAACTTGCAATTCGTACGCTCCTTTACCGGGATTGAAGGAGATTGCTGAGAGGATTCTTTGTCTGGATAATCGGTAGCAGACTACATCAGAACTGGGAAAAAAGGTCCTGAAGTCGGAATCATCTAGAACAGCCCCAGACGCCTTTCCTCGAACCTGAATGCCGTCACAGGTCACGGTCTCGACTCGAATCGCCCAGATTTCATTGCGAAATAATCCGCGCGCTCTCGCCGAGGAATCGATCTTTATCGGCACAATGAATTGCGATGCGGCCTCGTTGATCAGGTGACTGGATGAGGTCGTTAGTCCAAGAACATCGAGCGCGAATCCGAGCGCAATTGATGGAAGGAGAAGTGATAATTTGCGTTTCATGCTATTAGCTAGTCTTCTCCGGGAGGATTCCCGTGTGGAAATCCATAGCCAGGAGGCACCCAGTATTTATACCGTGTTTCCCAAGTTATGTATTTTGCGAAATCCGGAATGTCGATAGTTCCGTGCTGTGTCCGGAGCGGCTGCTCTGGAAACAAAATAGCTCGAACTTGATTCTGCACGCGAATCGCTTCATATTCGATCACGCCAATCGTCCGAGGTGCATCTCCATTGAGGGCTTCAAAAGCGTGAGTTAGTTCATGAGCCAAGACATCGATACCGTACGACAATATGGGCAGGCCATCGGGACCTCGCAATCGATAAATGTACCCGCCTGCGGGACTACCAGCATATATTTTGCCGCCAGTACCAACTCCGTTTGAGGCATTCTCCGGAACCGTAGCAAAGAAGCCGCCCCCTTCGAGGCCTTCACTATCAATCTCGATCAACACATTGGCTGCCTCAAGAGCACGAATGATTTTCGCAATTTCGGAAATTTCGCCGGTTGGGGTCACTAGTTCACGAAGTTGCGCCAATTGCTCCTCAACAATCTCTCTGTATCGACCTGAATTCACTTGCAATCCGACCGGCGGTGCAACTACTGGTGGCTCTACATCGGGACCGGATTTATCGTCAGTCAGATTCTGGACTGCAAGACCCCACGAAAGAATGAGTGGAGGTGTGGAGAAGAGATTGATGACAATTCCTGCGCCGCTCATATCTGAGAACCCCCAACGATCCGAGGTTTGCCCAAAGAGTCCTGACCAGCCGTTTCCTGGAGAGGGATACCCAGTAAACGGGTTAAATTGACCACCGTATACATAGGCTCCATAGTCAAAGTACATTCCTAGATAGTCCCAGCGATTCACAGGATTGTTTAGTGTGTAACCGTAGAGATTTATCCCGCCCATCTCTTCAATCGGATCCCTTCCCGCAAACCGCCCGTTTCTGGGATCGTAGTATCTGCGTCCGTAATAAACGAGTCCCGTCTCTTTGTCCGTGTATTTTGTGGAAAAGCGAAATGGATTTTTTTCGGCGTACGGACCAGACATTGCTAGCGGCTCACCGAATGGTCCGTACTCATAGACAGCGGCAAGAGCCCCCGATGCAGAGTTCGATAAGGTTGATAGATTTCCGTTGCCATCATAGCTGGGCAGATAAGTAGCGTTTTCTGTATAGTCCCGCATTTGAAGTAACGCTCCGACCCCTCCGGAGGCTTGCAATGAACCAACGAGATCGAGCCCCCATGCAAAGGATCGATGAAGGGTGAGGGCACCTCCGATTGCGGGTTGATTGTACTCCGCAATCATGTTCCATTGTTCGTACACTGTGACAGTTCGACTTAATAGGGCATTAGATTCGCCCCAGACCTCTTTGCGTACACGACGTCCTTTATAATCATATACAAATCGTAGGGTAGTTTCTGGAAAACCCGCTGTAAGCGCGACGAGCGTTGTCTTCATCGACATCAACCGACATTCGGCGTCCCAAGAGTACTCCCAAAGTCCATCCTGAACCAGGTTGCCATCGGCATCGTAAATGAGCGATTCCAAGCCTCGCCGAATGATCACGGTGCGTTGTTCAACGCGAACTTGGTTTGTTCCCGCTGGACGCGCCAGCACCTGCTTGGTCCCTCGCCAAGGGGCGTTGGAATTTGGTACCGCTGCTTCGTCGAAGAAGTACGCGCCTTGGCGACCAGCAAGCACGGTCCGACCGGATATCTTGACCAAGGCGTTCGCCGCCGCCGTGCCCGAAAACGCAATGGAGTGATTCTCACGTGTGGTTATCTGGTTTAGCGAATTATGAGTGGACTCTTCTTCAGTGGCCGGCACTCCGTTGCGGCCTGCGCTTGTGCGGTTGCCGATGGTGTCATAATTGAACTCATGGCGTCTGCCCGGCAACGGGGTCGACGTATCTCCGACTGTGCTACCCAAGTAGTCGACCGCTGCCGTCAGTTCGGAACGTGTGTTGTAGGTGAAAAGTGTGAATGTCGGTGCCCCATAGTCAGAGAAAGCGGACCCGGCCTGAATCCTACTGGTCCGTCGACCTGCATCGTCGTACACATAGTCGTAGTCGGTCACAAGAGTTGAGCTCCAACGAGAGTCAATAGAGGTAAGTAGGTCGCGGTCGGAGGCGTAGGTACGATTTAGGGTGTATGGATGACCGCCTTGGATTGCGAGCGATTGAATCAGGGCGCTTTGCGCAAGATATCCGTACTGAAAGGTTCGGGAAACGAGTGAGCCCGATTCACGATGAGAGGTTCCAATAGTCTCGACGCGTCCGCCTGCACCAAAACCGTAGGTCTGGGACAGTTCGACGGCACCCGCAGCAGCTAGCTCGTAGCCGCTGAGTCGGCCAACTGCATCACCTGATTCGTACAGTGGTCGAATGACCCTGCTGCCAAAGAAGGAAGGGTCGAGTCGTTCACCGGCAAGCCGCCATGGCTTCACTGGATCATAGTCGAAAAACCGCGTTCCTGTGGCATCTGAAATGCCAGTGGGCTGACCCATTCGGTTGTACGCGGTGACGACTGCTGGCGTGCTATCGCTGTACGAGATCTTGAGCAGTTCGCCGGTAGGTGTGTAGCTGTGATTGGCCAAGATGTTGCGCGCAGTCTTACGACTGATCAAGCGACCGGCCAAGTCGTAGATAAACTCGGTCGACTTGAAGTCCGCATCGGTTTTTTGATGTACGAGGCCGCTCGCTTCGTCGACCGTCCAAGTTGTTACATCACCCGCCAAACTCGGCCATGCACCGCCAAGAGCCGAGGCATCGGTGGCGCGAAACGTCGTCATGGTGATTCGTTCTCCGTAAGTGTTGTAACCGAATTCAACAGGGGATGTGCCCGGACCCCATTGCCGCAGCACCTGTCCTCTGGTTGAGTAACTGGTAAAGCTCGGCTGCGAAGCGCCGTTGTATACCGTTGTCACTCGCCCATCGGGGTCGTAGCCGTATTGCACGATCAGTCGATTGCCCGGGTCATTGCGCCGCAGGACTCGGCTTGAATCTGGAAGGTAGGTGGTTCGAGTGACGCCAGTGCGCGGGTCGCGGGACTCCTCGAGACGATTGAGAGCGTCATAGCCAAACGTAAACGTGCGCCCGTCGGCCGTGGTTTGGCTGATAAGCAATCCATCCTGAAAGACACTCGTGGCCGTGCCTACTTCGGGCGAGTGCTGGGAGACAGTCCGACGGCGAGCTGCGCGATCTGTTGAGAGTAGCGAGAATGATGTCCTTCCTTCGACGTCGATGCTTTGCTGTTCCTCTCGGAGATTTCCGGAATATCCGGTCAATCGGACTGAAGTCTGGCCGAGCAACAGCTTGCTTGCGCTTCCCTCCTGCGGAAAGGTTTCACGCCGTGTGATAAGCCACCAATCTCCCGCAGATTGGCCGATGCGCCGGTCGGATAGAACGATACGGTCCTTCCCTGCTGCATCGAGCTGTAAATTGCCATCGATGTCCAAACCTTCAGCTATCACGGTGCTAAATTCGTCGTAAGAAAAAAGAGTGTCAGGGGTGCCATCGTTGCGGGCTATTCGGCGTACTTTTGAGCTCCCAACACCTGAATAGTGGTGGGTCTCAACACGATTGCCAAGCCCTGCAGGGCCAAAGCTCGGAGACTCAATTCTGATCGTGCGTCCCAATAAATCGGTATCCGTTTTTCGCCAACGCAGGGAACCCTCAGCCCCCATCCAAATGGTGGCACGGTGGTAGTCTGCGTTGAGTGTATAAACAAAAAACGAGGGGACAACCCCGCTACCTGTAATGCTCTTGACCTGACCATCAAGGTAACGGGTTTCAATAGTTGAGGCTCCACCCAGAGAGGTCGTCGTGGAGCGTCGATTGGCCAGATCATAAACCGTGGTGAAGCGAGATCCGTCGGCTTTGGTAACAGAGAGCTGACGGCCAGCGGTATCGTAGGTTCGCGCAATGGAAAGTGTCCCGTCGCCTGTTGGTCCATACGTCTCGGAAAGCACGCGATCAGCTGCGTCATAGCAGTACGAGACGCACATCGGGCTGGTTTCGCCCGATCCCGACTTAGTTGCATTCAGGACGCGACCCGATACGTCATAGGTGTAGGCGACCATTGTACCATCTGGATCAATTTCGGAGGTGCGCAAAGGTCCCGTCCAGGTTGCCGTGTAAATTTCGCCTCGCAGTGACTGTGACTCAACCAAGCGGTGACAGATGTCGTAGGTGTAGCTGACAGCATCGACAAGTGCCCAGGTAGTTCCCGACCATACACGAGACTCAGTACGAACGACGCGGCCAAATCGATCTCGAAAGACCTGTGCGGCTGTCGACTTTCCAGCGACCACGAAAAGGTCATCGATATCGTAACCGTCAAAAGTCGCGAGAAGCGTCGAACCACCCTGAGCAGAGGCAGACACTAGGCCACGAATTATCGCGTGCCGTGCGCCATTGGCGCTCCCGTCAGCAACGAAGGTGCCACTGGACCAAGTTCCCCTTTGATGCACAAACGCCGAAACGGTGCCATCTGAGCTGAGGATGGCGTGTGGCTTCGAGCGGAAGAAACGATCTGCAATGTTCTCACGGAAGTACTTCACTTGGGACACGAGCGTAGCTTGACTATTGACCCGTTCGGTCTTGGTCGCCGTCACAACGATGTGTCGATAGGGCCCAGGAGCCTCTGAGTAGCTTGTAGTTGTACTCCCGATAACAGCTCCTTGAAATGTTCTTTGCTCTGAAGCAATACGAGTGGGCATTCCCCAAGGATCGGGGCTGTAGCTGATCGCGATGTCGACGACACCATTCGCTCCGCCGTCTTGAAACGGCTTTCGATACGAAGCAAGTAGCCCCGGGAACGAGGAGCTGGAGCCGAAGTCGTGATAGAATCGTTCCGACCAACTACCATCCGTTCGGTCGACGCGCGAGACTTTGCCATAGCTTGCCTGACTGGGATTTGTGTAGTATTGAAAACTCTCCACCATGGCCGCAGCGCCCGTGCCAACAGTACTTTGGGAAACCACAGATCCGCCGTATGGCAGAGTGGTATAGGTTTTCGCTTGAGCTGCGAGGACGGTTCCAGCGGGGTCGGTGAGGGTGTGATCACCGTCGACGCCATTCCATTGCCCCCGTTTTTCACTCAAATGGGATTGGCCCACCAAAGCCCAATCGGTTACAACTGCGGACGAGGCGGTAGAATAAGCCTGTCGACTGATTGCCGCACCCGTGTCCGTGAAGCTTGCGATGTCTCGCCAAGTCCCCGTGAGCTTCATGTTGGAACCGTCCTGACTGACTAGATAGCTAACAAACGGCAGCCCCGTGAAGGTTCTCGGATACGTGTCACCGACTGCCTGCAGCCGGTGATAGAAACGCACTTCAAATCGCCCCAACGCGGGTTCATTGACAATGTCGACAGCGGTGCTTGGGGCGACAATTTGACGAATTCCACCGTTGACCATGAAAACTTCCACTTCGGACGAGGGTGGATCGTAGCTAAGTCTCGCAAGGGAAACGGCCGCGGAAGGGGAGGACTCTTGGCCAGTTGAGGTCAACAATAGTTCGCCGGCAGACGTTCCATCCAGCAACGTTCCCAGACTGGCGCGCCAGTTGATCCGGCCTGGAAGCAAACTCGTCGCAGTACCGGCCGGCGTCGCACTTTGTTCGGGTAGAAGCCTCACCAATGCGACAAATCCACCCGTACCTCCGATCGACACTTGGTGCCGATTCTTGACCATATCCTCAATTTCAAGGCGATAACCGGGGGGCGCAACTCCATAGAGAAAAGCTTGGTCAACATTCGTTCCTAGGACAGAAACGACATAGGTTTGACCGGGAACCATGCCTCCAGTGACCCTGGGCGTCGTCGGTGACGCGCCGTTCCCACTGACGTTGAAGATCGTGGGTCCACTTGGGGAAGTAAAGGTGCCGAGCATTTGGACCCCGCTGCTCGGATCGTTGGAGCTGCCCCCGCTCCAAAAGTCGACAGGCGGACAGACTGGCGGATCGAGTTGACTCGGTCCGCCGAAGGAACGAACAACGACGGTCAGAACAGCAACGGCGCACCCAAATAGGCGCCACGAGGTGGATCGCGGAACAAGCATGGATTAGCCCTCAGTTAGCCGGAGGCGGCAGCGGTTGACGGGCGGAATTGCGGCGTGCCGATTCAAGACGTTCGATCCGAGCCGCAGTCTGGCCCAACTCGGGCGCGAGAGCATTCGCTTCGCGATAGAGCTGGAGTGCCTCGTCGGAGCGCCCTGCGATACGCTCGGCAACAAAGGCACGATGCTCTTTGATCGCCACTTTAAGTCCGCGATCCGCAATCGATAATTTGCTTTCTGCTTGGTTCAGGTGGAAAACAATCCGAATGGCCAGCGCATCCCGGGACAGGTCCACACCGGGTGACTTTGATAGGGCAAGATGCGTGAGCAACATTGCCATCTCGTGATGCCAACCGGCACTCTCGGGAGCGCGTTTTGCCAGGCCCGCGATTGCCGATTCGGCTGCTGGAACATCCCCCTTACTGATGGCCCGGAGGCTGCGATCTAGGGGAGTATCCAAAGATCTTTGGGCGTGTACTTGAGCGCCCGCAAATAGAATCGCCAAAAAGCAGGAAGCTCGGACCCACGATGGGAAGCCAGTCGGCCGAACGATGGAAGGTGTTTTCATGGGAGAAGAATTCGAAGCCTAATCAGGGCTTTGGTCGGGTTACCTTGAGTTGGCTCGCATTGCTGGAGTCGACCGAAGGGCCCGATAGCCCGAGAACCGACATGTCGTTGTACCATTCCGTAAGATCGCCAGGAGGTGGTTCACCAGAAGTTGCGACAGAAACACTGGCCCACGGAGAGCGGTTTCCCGAAGAGTCAACCGCGCGAACTTTGAGAGTGTTTGTGGTACCTGGAACCAAGTCGTGGTAGTAGTGACCAATCGGATTTGAACCAGCCCCCCACCAAGACTCGTACGTCACTTGCCCCTCATTTGTCCTGAACTCGAAGCCTGCAATCTGAACATTGTCTGTGCTGCCAACGAAGCTGCAGTATGCAAGTGTGTCATACACCTCGTGAGCTGTCAGTGTTGGAGCGGTGGGTGGGGTAGTATCCGAGGCCGGCAGCGTACCACTTCGCTGAGCCCAAGCCGAGCGATTCTGGGCGTTGTCAACAGCGCGTACCTCTGCAACAAATGCGCTGCCTATGGGAAGTCCGGCGAATGTGTGGTATTGAGTTGTGATACTTTCGATCAGCCCGCCATTGACCCTCACTTCATAGCCAGCAATACCGCTCGCGTCCGTCGAGTTTCCCCAACTAAAGTTGAAACTGGTGCTAGATGTTGGAGTTACCGAAAGTGAGGTCGGAATCGTCGGAGGAATATTCTCCCGAACTTCGACCACCGCGTTCGCGGTGGTGGTAACGCCCATAGCATCCGTCACATCAAGCCGGAACGTGTAGGTTCCAGGTGTCGAGAACGTATGCGCAAAGGCGCCCGTCTGATCCGTTCCAGCAATACTGACCGGACTTGCCAAATTTGGAAGCAGACGCACGGACCAACTCTGCAAGTTCCCATTCGCATCGGTGGCCGAATACGTCCAAATTCCTTCAGACCCCACCCAGATTGATGCTGGACCGGAGATTGAAGCTGTTGGAGCTAGATTCTGCGTATATGTCGCCCGAACCACCGCACTCGTAGAACCAAGGGTAAACTGCGCTAGCGGAATGGTGGAATCGAAGAACGATCCCGCTCCAGAATCGATCACCCAACCGCTAAACAACTGGCCCGAAGGTGGTGCATCGGCACAAATGTTGTACAAAGTTCCACTCGCACCCAGCCCGCCACCCGATCCCTGTACGACACTTAACTCGGTGGGTGCAGTCGGCTCTCCACCTTGAAAAGAGAGCTCACTTGCCACCATAATGTCAGAGTCCTTGATCAATCGCCAGTAACGGGCGGTCTGATCGCCGGAAACTTCAAATACGACCGTCGAGCTAACGTAGGGGACTGTGTAGACGCTGGTCCAAACACCGTTTCCATTTGACCACTCCAGGCGGGAGCCAGCGCAATAGTGGTAGCCAGTGTAACTGTTCACACTGCCGTTACCTATTAGAACCTTGCGAATGAGCTTGGGAGATCCTAAGTCCGCCATGAGCCAAGGCTTACTGTTGTAAGCATAACTCGAAACGTAGTGAGGTGGACCCCGTCCGTTAGACAGCGGATCGAGTAAAATAAGTTAAATTGAGGGAGGGGGTGCAGGGGGAGGGGCGAAGCTCCTCCCCCGCTCCCCGCTTGAGTTGGGGTGATATGGCTCTCGGTTCAAGCGCTGATCGCGATGGATCGATCGCGGTGGTAGACTTGCATCGGGGTCATTGGGTTGTCGTTGCCGAAGGCGCTGTGCGGGCGGTGGTCATTGTAGAAGCGGATGAAGCCTTCGAGGTTGGCGTGGGCCTCGATCTGGGATTGGTAGCTTTTGAGATAGATCTCATCGTATTTGACGGTCCGCCAGAGCCGCTCGACGAAGACGTTGTCGAGGCAGCGCCCCTTTCCATCCATCGAGAGTTTCACGCCAAGGGCGAGCAGTGGCTGGGTAAATTCGGACGAGGTGAACTGGCAGCCTTGGTCGGTGTTGAAGATCTCCGGCACTCCGTGCTCCTGGATCGCCCGCTGGACCGTCCGGGCGCAGAAGCCGGCGTCGAGGGTGTTCGACAGTTCCCAAGCCAAGACCGCCCGGCTGTACCAATCGATCACCGCGAAGAGGTAGAT
>Ga0154020_10011131_pt1 | contig 10258 bp, 11 predicted proteins | sample Klosneuvirus_201_FD_109709 | JGI IMG/M metagenome (GOLD analysis project Ga0154020, IMG submission 109709) | Active sludge microbial communities from wastewater, Klosterneuburg, Austria - Klosneuvirus_20160825_MG | ecosystem: Engineered > WWTP > Aerobic digester > Activated sludge | place... | reverse complement strand
GACGGTGGGGCTGCGCGCCAGCAACAGCAGCCCGGAAGCCCGCAACGCGGGCCGCAGCAGGGACGGGCGGACGGTGGGGCACCACGCCCGCCACAGCAGCAACGCGGTGGCGGTGGTGCGGGTGGTGGAGGAGGCGGCGGGCGACCGGCGCGCCAGCAACAACCGCAAGGTGGCGGCGGCGGTGGGGGTGGCCCGCAACGCCCGCAGCAGGGCGGCCGGCCGCGGCCCTGACCGCCCATGACGCCAGGCTGTTCAGCCAGACGTGGTCTCAGGCATCCAGCGCGTCATCATCCAACATGCCGGGAATGGGACGCAGCACCACCGTGCGCGCCGCGGTGTCCACGCGCTCCACAAAGGGCTCCACAAACGGGAGTTCGCGTTCTTCGCCGCCGGGGGTCTTCACCCGCAGCAGCGCGTGTGCGGTGCCTTCATCCACCGCGGTGATGGTACCCAGCGCCTTGCCGCTGGGATCCACCACGGCGCACCCCACCAGCTCAAACGCCCAGTGTTCATCCCGGCCCAGCGGCGGGAGCTGTTGGGTCTCCACGTGGATGTCCGCCCCGGTCACCCCATCGGCGTCCTCCCGTGACCGGATCCCTGAGAGCACCACCAGGATGCCGTCCGGGGCGTGGCGAACAACCTCAATTTTTTCAGTGCGTTGCGCGCCATCCTTGAGGACAAGGATGAGGCTGACGCCCACCCGGATGGAGGGGGCATCATGGTCAAACGTGCTGAGTTTGAGTTCGCCCTTGAGGCCGTGGGGACGTGCCACGCGGCCCACATGGATCCTTGCCGGGGTGGTCATGCGCCCTGGGCAGGGGGGGCCGGCGGCGGCGTGGTGTTGGCCGGAGGCACGGGTGGTTCCACAATTTCCAGCGCCCAGCGCTGGTTCACCTTCTGGGCAGCAGCGCCCAACACGGTGCGCAGGGCCCGCGCGGTGCGGCCCTTCTTGCCAATGACCTTGCCCAGGTCGCTTTTGGCCACCTTGAGCTTGAGGATGCGGTTGGACTCATCCCCGCCGCCATCAAACACCTCAACCTGGGCGGGATCATCCACCAGGGCCTTGGCCAGGTATTCCACCAGGGTACGCATGGAAGACTCCACAGGTGACCTCACGCGCGTCTCACCCGGGTGACGCCAGGACCCCGGCATGGGGCGGCTTCATCCAGATGGTGTGGTGAAAGCGGCCTGGCGCATGGCGCCGGGCCGTGCTTACGCCTTTACTTCTTGGCGGGCTTGGCGGCCTTGGGGGCTTCGGCGGCGGGAGCGGCAGCGGGGGCCTTCTTGGCCTGCTTGATGAGCTCCTTGACCGTGAGGCTGGTCTGCGCGCCGTTCTTGACCCAGTACTCCACGCGCGCCAGATCCAGGTTCACCAGCGGCGGGTCCATGGCGGGGTTGTAGGTACCAACCGCCTCCAGGAACTTGCCGTTGCGTGGACGGCGGCTGTCCGCCACCATGATGCGGTAGAAAGCGTGCTTCTTGGCGCCCTTGCGGGCAAGCCGGATGGTCACGGCCATGGGCGATGTCCTTCCTTCAAGTAAAACCAGATGAACTGCGGAGGTGCCGCGGACGGTCAAACCCGCCCGCAAAGGGGTGGCGTGTCTACGTGACCCCACACAGCCTGTCAATCCCCATGCACAAAAACCTGCCCCGGATCTGACGTGACCCTTGAAGCAGGCCCGGGGCTGACCCACAGTTGCGCGGTGCATCCCCGCCCCGTGACGTGCTGGACCGCTGCCGCGCTGGCCGCCGCGCTGTGGACGGCTTGGGGCTGCGCCCGCACCACGTGCAACCAGGATGAAGTGGACCGCAACGGGGCCTGCCTCAATGCCTGCAACTCGGACAACAACTGCGCACGGGATGAGCGGTGCGTAGGTGGGGCCTGTGAAAGCAGCACCCAACCCACAGCGTCCAGCGGAGGCGGCAGCGGGGGCACCAGCGCCGCCGTCACATCCACCAGCACATCCACCCAGACGTCCGGCATGACGTCCGGCATGACGTCGGGTGTGCCGTCCACGTCGCTGCTGCCGTCTTCTGCGGCACCGTCCTCCACGGGTGCTTCCGCTGGCCCGTCCTCCCAGCCATCCTCCGGGTCCCCGTCCTCAACGGCCAGCAGCACAATGCAGGGGTCCAGCGCCGCGCCGGTCACCTCAGCGCCGGGCAGCAGCAGCCAGGTGGTGTCCTCCAGCAGTCTGGTGGCCCCATCCAGCAGCGTGACGGCCGCCAGCAGCAGCGCCAGCAGCGTGGGCTCCGGTGTGTCGGGGCCGGTTTCATCATCGTCACTGGAGGCCAGCAGCTCCTCCGGGCCACCGGACCAGGACAGTGACAACGTGCCGGACAGCCAGGACAACTGCCCCACGGTTCGCAATCCCACCCAGGCGGATGAAGACGGGGACGCGGTGGGTGACGTGTGTGACAACTGCCAGATGTGGAGCAATCCCCTCCAGGTGGATGGGGACGGGGATGACATTGGCGCGGCCTGTGACCCCAGCCCGGGAGCAGCGGAAGATGTTTTGCAGGCCACGGACAATTTCAATGGTGATGCATTGAGCCCGCAATGGGTGGTGCAGGAGGGCACCTGGAACCAGACAGGTGGGCGTTGCGGCAAACCAATTCAAATGCCAGCGCCCTGTTGCTGGACCCCACCACCAGCGGCACCAACATGACTGTGGATGTTGTGGGAACGGTCACCACCTGCGCCAGCCAGCCCTGCCGCGTGGGCGTGGTGGCCAGGATGGACGCAGGTGGTGACGGCTGGGGTTGTGCGGTGGCCTTGGAAGGTGGGGTGCCAACGTTGACCATCTCCCCAGCCACGGGGTTCAACCTGGTGGGTGTTGCGGCCACGGGACCGGGGCCGGACCCCACCGCGGCTCCGGTGCTGTTGCGCTTCACACTGGAAGGCACCCTGTTGCGTTGCGAAACGCCAACAACCGGCCAGTTTGTCACCCACACGGTGGCGGCCGCGACCGCAGGGATTGTAGGGGTACGCTCCCGCCGTGGCCAGGCGCGTTTTGAGTCCTTTGCGGTCTTTGGGCGCTAAATTGGTGAAAATGAATAGACAGTATTGCGGGTGGTTGGGGTCAGGCCTGGACGCACTGCAGGGGGCCTGGGCGCCTGAGCCGCCGCCACGCCAGTGTCCGTCCACGGCAATTCAAGTGACATGACGCTAGTCGGCGGCGCGCAACGTGAAGCCGGATGCGCCGCCACGCACCACCATGCCGGGGGTAAATTCCGGCTCCGGTTCTGCTGCGGCCATGGCAGGCCGCGAGGTGATGACCCGCACGTCCACCTTTCCACCCGCGGTGCCGCGGGAGACGCCACTGGCCACCAACACCTGCGGGTTGTGGCCAGCCACCACTGCCAACACGGGGGCCCAGCCGGCCCAATTGAGCCGGGGTGACGGGCTCATCACCACGTAGGACCTGGGCCACGCCTTGCGAACCTTGCCCAGCAGGGTTCCCACGCCAATCTGGTCCAATTGGCCATCTGGAAGCGCGGGAACCGTGGGGCCGTCCACGCCCGGGCCTTTGGGCCCCGGCAAGAGCGCGCCGGGACCGCCCACATAGAGGCCCTCCTCTGCCGCCAGCACGCTGACGGGAATGCTCCCGTCGGTGAAGCCGGCCCATTTTTCCTTGCAGCCCACCACCTGCGTGGCGGGCAATGTGACCCGCACAACGCCCTGGCCACCGTCTGCCGTGCGCGCCAGGAGACGGGCAGCACCAAATTCGGCGCGCCCCAGTGTGTACAGAACGCGCAACACCAGGCTGGTGGACGCACTTTGATCCACCGCCACAACGGGTTCTGGCTTGAGGCGGGAGCGTTCCCGGAAAACACATCCAAACAGTGGAAGGATGAGGCCCGTACCGGCAATTTCACCAGGAATGCGGCCGCTGGGCAGAAGCTCAAAACAGGCATTTCCACCCACTGTTGCTCCATCTGAGTGGATGACAATGTCCGGTGTTTCCGTCGTGGCTTTCAGGCCTGTGGGGACCAGGGGCAACACCGCTGCCTTGGCGCCGGGGCCCGCCGCCCCCAGGGAACCGGTGAGTTTGCGAAGCGCGCCGGGAAAACCGTCCGGGCTGGCCGGTGTTTCTTCCATGCGGCGTGCGTCCACATCCATACGCGCCACATCAATCAACGTGATGGACAACAGCGCCTTTTCTCCCAGCCGCGCCACCCTCCCTACCAGCAGCTTGTCCGCGGCCAACGCCGCGCCCACGTCCGCCAGGCAAGCCGTCTCCTCCTGGCAGCCCGCCAGCGCGCGTTGCGCCTGGAATGTGAACGTGGCGGCAATGTCCGCCCGAAGGATGGGCCTGGTGGCGGGCATCTTGCCAAGCTCCTGTGCCGCCACGCGTGACAGGTCTTCCGCCAGGCTGGCGTCAAACCCCACCACTTCAAATGGGAGAACCAGCACTTTGGATGGGGGCGGCGCGGCCGGGGAGGCTGCGCCAGACAGGGACGCAGCCAAGAACAACATCACACTTGTCATGGGAGTCTCCTTGAACATGTGTGGGGAGCCGGCCCCTGCGCAACAACACAACAAAGGTTGGCCCGCCGCATGGCCCATGAGTGTGGCCACCAGGACGGCTTGAGCACAAGGGAGTGGTGCGCAATGTGGCCCCGGGCCACCTTGTTCCATTGACGCCGGGCGGCGTGTTGGGTTGGCCCGCGGCGCTTTGCGTTCTGGCAACCGGCATGTGAGAAACAGGATTGTTCCATGGGAAGGGAGCGGGCTGGTCATGGTCTTTCGCGCGCGTATGTGGATTGTGGTGCTGGTGATGGCGTGGTCCGCGTGTTCCAACGGAGGGACCTCAGACAACGGCTCCACATCCAGCGGGCAGCCCGCGGGTGGTTTGTTGGGTGCCGCGTGCGCGGCCAACGCCGACTGCACCAGCGGTCTGGTGTGCCAGACGGCGCTGCGCGGCGGGTATTGCACCAAGGCGTGTTTTGCCGACGCCGAGTGTGAAGGCGGCGTGTGCGTGGCGGGCTACCCCACCTCCAACACGTGCCTGCGCACCTGCAACGCCGTGGGACAATGCCGTGAAGCAGAGGGGTACGCCTGCAACCTGGTACGGGACGCCACCCTGGCGTGTGTTCCCGGCGCGGCGGGCAGCAGCAGCGGCGGTGGCAGCAGTGGCGCGGGCACCAGCGTTGGGGGCAGCAGTGTTGGGGGCAGCAGCGGCAGCACGGTTGTCTCCAGCGGCACCGCCTCGTCCACCATGGCCGGAACATCCCAGCCCGGGTCCTCCAATGCGGGAAGTTCCACCATGGCCAGCAGCGCCGCCACATCCGGCTCCAGCGCTGGGGTGGGCAACTCCAGCGCCGGGGGCACCAGCAGCGTGCTCATGTCATCATCTGCCGCGGGACCATCATCCTCCACCGGCGCGGCCTCATCATCATCTTCCGGTGCGCCCCTGGACCGCACCGCGGCGTGCAATGGGGCACAAACGTTGACGCTGGGAACCCTTCACAGTGGCAACACGCTCACCAACGGGACCAGCGTGGTGGAGGGTTGCCAACGCGTTGGCGTGCTGGGGCGGGGAACCCCGGAAAATGTGTGGATCCTGACGCTGGCGGAGGCCGGCGGGCTCACGCTCCGGGTCAATTCGGCCTGGGACGCGGGCGTCTACATGCTGGGTGGCCCCGGTACCACCTGTCTCAATGCGCCGGTGTTGCGTGAGGACGCGTGCGAGGACCGTCATGTTGGTGGCGTGGAAGAAGTCATCACCGTCAACTGGCTGGAAGCCGGGACCTATTGGGTTGTGGTGGACGCGTTTGCCAGCGCCAATCCCAACGGCGGGAGTTACACCTTGCGCGCGGATTTTATAGCTGGCGGGACGTGTGCGGCGGATCCCAGCATCACGCCACCAGGCACCAACAACACTGCCAACAACACCGCGTCACTCCTGTTCCCGCCTGACGTGGAGAGCGTGTGTGGCGTGGATGAAGACTGGTACGCCTTTGACATGTCCGGAGGGGACGCCACGGTGAGCATGGCGATTTTCAGTGCCCGGCAGGGAAGCCTGCTGGTGGACTTCTACACACTGACCGGGACGGCGCCCAACGTTGCTGCGGCTCCCTACACCACGGGCATCACGGCGCAGGGGAATGTGTACACGCTCACCAGTCCACCCACGGGACGTTACGGGGTCCGGGTGCGCGGCACGGGGCTTGGGGCATCTGGAATCACCTACCGCCCGTCGTTGACCAGAACCTGCAACCCGGACCTCTACGAGCCGGATGACGCCGAAACGGGCACCAAATTTTTCATGAACAGCACCGGCGCACTGGCTTCACGGCTCCAGCAAACTGCGTGCGCGGGCAACGTGGACCGCGTCCTGGTTGCGGCGCCCTCCACTGGCCCGGCCACCATCACGCTCTCCGGTGGCGCGGGACTGGTGGTGACGGTGGAGGGCCTCACGTTCCTGAACACGGGAAATGACGTGCTTGTGCCCAACCCCGCGGGTGTCACCATTGGCACCAGCGGGGCAGACAAGGTCATCCAATGGAATGCCGTGGTGGGACGGGCGCTGCGCCTGACGGTGGCGCTCCCGGGCGGAACGACAACTGAAATCCCCTACACGTTGCGGACGCAGTTCCAGCCGGTGGGCCATGATGAATGCGCTGGCGCCACGTTGCTCACGCTGCCACCGGTGGGCGAGTCTATCCTGGTTCCCTTCACCACGGTGGGCCGCAACAACAGCGTGTCTACCGACGACGCGCTGTGCCTGTTGCTGGGGGCGTCCATTGCCGGGCCGGATGTCTTCTTCACCTTCACCACGGGTGGGGTGAATCCGGTCTTGGAGTTTTCGGTTTTGGTTCCCAACGTGACCACGGTGCCCGCCGGGGTTGATCATTCCCTGATCATGCTCACCGGCGGTTGCGGCGGCACAGAAAGCGGCTGCGAAACCGGCACGTTCACCACGGTGCCGCTCCCACAAGGCGCCTACACGCTGGTGGCAGACAGCAACGCCAGCGGGTACGAGGTCCTGCTTCAGGTGGCCCGCACCCAGTGAGCCCTCAAGCGCACGCACGCCGCATGCGTCAGCTGCGCACCTTGTCTTTCAGGATGTCACCAAGCTTGGCGCGCCCTTCGTCCTGGTTGGCCATGTAGGCGCGATAATCCGTGCGTTCTTCGTCACTCTTCAGGGCCCGGATGGAAAGACCAATCCGGTGGTCATCACTGTTGACGTCAATGACCATCACGTCCACGTCCTGACCCACGGTCAAAAACTGGCGGGGATCCTCCACGCGCGCGTCGTCAATCTCGGAGACGTGGCAGAGGCCCTCAATCCCCGGTTCAATCTCCATGAACGCACCAAAATCAGTGATTTTGATGACCTTGGCCTTGATGCGGGCGCCGCGCGGGTAGACCTGCGCAATGCGCACCCACGGGTCTTCATGGAGCTGCTTGATGCCCAGGCTGATGCGCTCATCCGCCGCGTTGATGTTCATCACCACGGCTTCCACGTCATCACCCACGTTGTACAATTCACTGGGGTGTTTCACGCGCTGGGTCCAGCTCAAGTCCCCAATGTGGACCAACCCGTCAATGCCCTCTTCAATGCCCACAAAGATGCCAAACTCGGTGATGTTGCGGACCTTGCCCTTGATGACTGTCCCCACGGGGTAGCGCGTGGCCAGCTGCGTCCACGGGTTGGCTTGCGTCTGCTTCATCCCCAGGGAGATGCGTTTGGTTGAGGGGTCCAGGTCCAGCACCACGGTCTCCACCACCTCCCCAATGTTCACCACCTTGGAGGGGTGTTTCACGCGGCGCGTCCAGCTCATCTCACTGATGTGGATGAGCCCTTCCACGCCCGCTTCCAGCTCCACAAAGGCGCCAAAGTCCGTGATGGACACAACCTTGCCCTTCACGCGCGCGCCTTTGGTGAACTTGGCAATGGCCGCCATCCACGGGTCTTCCTGGAGCTGCTTGAGGCCCAGGGAAATGCGTTCGGTGGCGGGGTCAAACTTGATGACCTTGACCTTCACTTCATCCCCAACGTTGAGCACCTCACGCGGGTGGTTCACGCGGCCCCAGCCCATGTCTGTGAGGTGCAGCAGCCCGTCAATGCCGCCCAGGTCAATGAAGGCGCCGTATTCGGTGATGGTCTTGACCCGGCCCGAAACGACCGCGCCTTCCTGGAGCTTCTGCAGCGCTTCCTTTTTCTGCACGTCCCGTTCAGCCTCCAGCAACACGCGCCGGGACAGCACAATGTTGCCGCGCCGCCGGCTGAACTTGATGACCTTGAACTTGTGCTTTTCACCAACCAGCCGGTCCGGGTTGTCCACCGGCCACAGCGTTGCCTGGCTGCCCGGGAGGAACGCCTTCACGCCAATGTCCACGGAGAGCCCGCCTTTCACCCGGGCCACAATCTCCCCTTCCACAACCCCATCCCCCTCACACGCCGCAGAGATGTTGTCCCAGAGCTTGAGCGCCTCCGCCTTTTTCCTGGACAGGAGAACCGGGCCATTCTGGTTCTCACGGAACTCCACCAGCACATCAAACGTGTCTCCCGCCTTGACCTGGGGAACGCCGTTGACGGAGGGAAACTCCTTGAGGGGGACCTGACCCTCGGCCTTGTCCCCAAACGTGACCACCACACTTTCCGCACCCACCGAGGTGACTGTTGCCTGGGCAATGTCCCCTTCAGCCACCACGCCTTTGGTGCCGCCAGCGGCAAGCAGGGCCTCCAAAGGGGACTCGTAGGTCCGTCCGGAATTTTGTTGATCAGTCATGGGGTTCACGGTCTTCCCTTCAGGCAGGTACGGGGCCGCGGACCCTATGGGGGGGCAATTTGGCCCGTCAAGCCGCGCGGGCGGGAGCGCCACGTCGGTGTGGAAGGTCAGGCGTCCGGTTTGGGCCCGGTGGCCCCGGCCGGAGCGGCCAACCGCGTGAACAACGCCGCCACTGCCGCTCCCACGCCCAGGGACAGGCCGGTGAGCCCCAGCACGGCGCCCAGCGCAAAAAACGGCCCACCAAACACGGTCATCCCCAGCGCCCCGGTGGACGGCGAGGACTGGCCGAACGCAAAGAAGCCACCAATGATGACACCGCTGATGGCGACGAGCGCTCCAACGCGAAGGATCCAGGTGGCCAGACGGAAAGCATGATGGCAACGGCAAAGCGGCGCGCCATGGGCCCAAACGCCGCCGCGCCGCCCGCAGCAAACAGGCCCAGGGTGGTTGCCGTTGAAGCGCAGCCCATGGTGCAGCAGGTGCACCCCAGGCCGCAGGACGGAAACAACTGGTCCGTGTAGCGGCTGCCCTGCGCCATCACGTTCCCCGCGTCACACACGCCGCCGCAGCCGGTGAGCAGCGCGGGCGCCACCAACAGGCACGGCAGAACCGCCGCCGCCGGAGAAATCAACGCGCGCCACATGCTCACGTTGCTCCCTTCCTCAGGCTTGGCGCGTTGCCGTCTTGCGCGCGGTTCCGGCGCAGGTTGCTCGGCAGCGGTCTCCAGCTCCTCCTCAAGTCGGCCACCGTGCCCGTCCAGGGGATGCCAAACAGTTGATAGACCAGTGGGCTTGATCTGCTTCCCAATGTTCTCCAGCTTGGGAAACTGGGCGGATGCGCGCCGCACCACCGCGCCGGAGCGCGCATCCTGCCGGGTGAGGGACAACACATACCTGCTTCCCAACATCCCCAGGCTGCCGCTCAACAACTCATCCGCCGCCAGCGTCCCGGCAACATCCAATGCCCACTCGCCTTGGGTGCAGTCCGCAAGCCGCGGGCCTGTTCCTGCGTCACCAGGTTCACCACGTCCAGGTAGTTGGTCACCTGCAGCCCAGGGAGTCTTCCCGCCTCCACCACCACCATGTCCTGCACCACGCGGACTTTCTCGTCAGAAACGCCGTTGCCGGCAAAGCGCATCACAAAGACGCGCCGTGGCGCCTCGGCAAGAGCGTTGCCGCACACAAACATGGCCAACATGACGGCGAGATACTTCACCCGCAAAATCAAACCATGCTGCAACACACAGCGGCAAGTGTGTGCCCGAAAACCCGCGCCAGGAATCGGTCGGCGGGATACGTCTGCAGGCCTACGTCAGCAGCCGCGTTGTGTCCGGTCACGGTGCCGTGCGCTGAAGGCGCCATCACGCAGGAGGATGGTGTGGCGTGGGTGGTTGCCTCCGCGGCGTGGGTGGCGCGCAAGGGTGGTTGGGCTGGTTATGGGGGGCTGGTTTTGGGTCCCGCGGTGTGCAAACAGCGCGGCGCGGGTGGTGCCCCCTGGGGTGGCCACAAAGCGTATTACG
>Ga0154020_10011130_pt1 | contig 10258 bp, 8 predicted proteins | sample Klosneuvirus_201_FD_109709 | JGI IMG/M metagenome (GOLD analysis project Ga0154020, IMG submission 109709) | Active sludge microbial communities from wastewater, Klosterneuburg, Austria - Klosneuvirus_20160825_MG | ecosystem: Engineered > WWTP > Aerobic digester > Activated sludge | place... | reverse complement strand
TGTCCGCGTGGAGGTCACCTTTCAGCTGACCCAGGACGGGATCTTGGAGATGTCGGCCAAAGATCGCGACACCCAGGCGGAGATGAAGACCTCGGTGAACCTCGGCGTAAAGAAGGGCTAGGGGCTGTCCTTCAGTCCCTACCCGGTCCGGGTCGCGGTCCCGATCTGAGTCCGGCGGGGGGCGACGTAGTGCGCTGCCAGGGCCTTTCGCGGCGGTGGAAGCACAGCAATCGGGACCGGTACCGGGACCCGGACCGGGTCGGACCTAGCCGAGGACTTTTTCGGCGATCGCCGCGGCGTGATCCCGCGCGCTGGCGATCAGCTTGCCCGCCGAGATCCCCAGCACCTTGCCGTTCTTCACGCGCTGGACGCCATCGACGAAGACGTGGACCACGTCACTGCCCCGCGCCCCATACACCAGCACGCCGTAGGGATCCTCAGCCGGGGCGGTGTGCAGCGTCTCCACGTCGACGATCGCCACATCGGCCTTCTTCCCGATCTCGAGCGAGCCGATGTCCTTCTCCAGGCCCAGCGCCCGCGCCCCGCGCACCGTCGCCATCTCCAACACCGTCTCCGCCGAGAGCGCGGTGGGCCCAAAGCGAGGCCCTTGGATCAGGCCCGCGAGGCGCATCTCCATGAAGCCGTCGAGGTTGTTGTTGCAGGGCGCGCCGTCGGCGGCCAGGCACACGTTGATCCCGAGCCGGAGCAGCTCCGGCACCTTGGCGATGCCCGAGGCCAGTTTGAGGTTGGAGGAGGGGCAATGGGCGACGTGGCTCCCCGTCTCGCGGAGGATCTTCTGCTCCTCGGAGGTCAGCCACACGCAGTGCGCCAAGACGGTGTCCTTCCCAGACAGGCCGATGCTGTGCAGGTAGGCCACGTTGTCGAGGCCCACCGCCTCGCGCACCGCAGCGATCTCGCCCTGATTCTCCGAGGCGTGGGTGTGAATGATCAGCCCGCGCTGCCGGGCCTCCTTGGCCACGCCCTTCATCAAGGCCTCGGTGCAGGAGAGCACGAAGCGAGGCGCGAACGCGTAGCGAAGGCGGCCGTTCTCGGTGCCGTGCCACCTGTCGGCCAGCGCCAAGCTCTCCGACAAGGAAGCCTCGGTGGTCTCGCGCAGGCCCGCCGGCACGCCCTGCCCCTTGTCCATCATGGCCTTGCCGATGGTGGCCCGCAGCCCGAGCTTCTTTGCCGCCTCGAAGACCGCGTCGGTGTGGCGCACCGTGCCCATGTCGAGGATGGCCGTCGTCCCGGAGCGCAAGAGCTCCGCGCCGCCGAGCAAGGCCGAGGTGTAGAGCGATTCGTGGTCATGCGCGGCCTCGAAGGGCCAGATACGCTCCCGCAGCCAGTCGAGGAGCTCGAGGCCGTCGGCCCGCCCCCGAAACAAGGTCTGGCAGAGGTGAACGTGCGGCTGGATGAGGCCGGGCATCACGATACAGCCCGAGGCGTCGATCACCTCGCCGCCGCGGCCGGCCTTGAGCTTGGGCCCGAGGTCGACGATGCGGTCACCCTCGATGAGCAGATCGCCCTCGAGCACGTGACGCTCCGGGCTCATGGTGACGATTTGTCCGCCTGAAATCAGGGTCCGCGAGGGCTTGGTCATAGGGTCCTATAGGCTCGCCGGCGTGAACGCCTGCGGGAGCAGCTCCGAGAGCGGGAGCGCTTGGTAGTCCTGGCCCGTGGGGGCAGCCAAAATGACCAGGAGGTCGAGGCCGAACTCAGAGAGCGCCTGGCGACAACCGCCGCAGGGAGCGCCAAAGCGACCGTCCTCCGCCTTCTTGCAGACGATGGCGATCGCTTGAAAACGGCGGGCCTTGGCGGTCACGGCGGCCCCGAGCGCGCTCCGCTCGGCGCATTGGCAGATCGGGTAGGCGCTGTTTTCCACGTTCACGCCCGGGAAGACGCGCCCATCCTTGGCCAAGAGCGCGGCCCCCACCTGAAAGCCGGAGTAGGGGGCGTAGGCGGCCTTCCTGGCCTCCCGGGCCCGGGAGATCAGGCGCCGCACCGTGGTGGCCCTCAGCTTCATGGCCTTGCTTGTAGCAAATGCGGCGCGTGGGCTCAAAAGACGTACCGCCGCATCCCGACGCTGAAGATGACCCCCATCGCCAGGAGGGTGCTGATCAGGTTGGAGCCGCCGTTGCTCCAAAAGGGCAGCGGGACGCCCACGACCGGCGCCAGGTGCAGCACCATCAGCATGTTGATGATGGCATGCCAGAACACGATCGAGGTCATGCCCACGACGAGCAGCGCGCCGAAGCGGTCCTTGGCGTGGGAAGCGATGCGCAACGACAGCAGGATCAGCACCATGAACAGCACCACCACGATGGCCGAGCCGACGAAGCCCTGCTCCTCCGACCACACCGAGAAGATGAAGTCGGTCTGCTGCTCCGGGAGGAACGAGAGCTGCGTCTGCGTCCCTTGCCCGTGGCCCTTGCCGAACATCCCGCCGCTGCCGATGGCGATCAGGGACTGGTTTTGGTGGTAGCCGGCGCCCGACAGATCGGCGGTGGGGTCGAGGAAGGTCAGCACCCGCTGCTTTTGGTAGGGCTTTAGCACGTAGTGCCAGGCGAAGGCCGAGGCCGCGGTCGTCCCAGCCACCAGAGCCGCCAAGGACAACGGCTCCAGGCCCACGTAGAGGATGATCGAGAAGGCGACCAAGAGGACCACCAGCGCCGTGCCGAGATCGGGCTGGACCAGGATCAAGAGCACCGGGAGCATCACCCCGTCGATCGGCGCGAAGAGGTCGCGGGCGGTGACGGTGCCCTTCCGGAACTGCAGGGCGATCGCCAAGAACAGCCAAATCGCGGCCAAGGCAGCCACGTAGGAGCGAAACGGCCGGAGTTTGGTCAGCGGCGCGGCGAAGCTCAGCTCGGCGCGGGGGTTGAGGCCGAAGCGCAGCTCGTCGTCGTGGCGCAGCACCGCGCTCCGCTCGACCCGCACTCCATTGACGAAGACGCCAGAGCTCGAGCCGAGATCGGTGACCACGAACTGGCCGTCGGGGCCCCGGACCAGCTCGGCGTGGAGGGGATCGAGGCCGGCGCCGGGGAGCTGGACGTCGGCGCTGGGGTCTCGGCCGATCGTCAGCTTGGGGTGGCCGTGCGCCAGCCTGCCTACGGTGCGGCTGTGCACCCCGATGCGCTGCTTGAGCGCCGCGGGCAGCACCCGGTCGGGGAACAAGGTCACGGCCAAGACGCCCGCCACCAGCAGCAGCGGGCGCGAGATGTTCATCGGCCGAAAGACCTCCCGCAGTGTCAGCTTGGGCCCGCCCTTCTTCTCGGCGTGGAAGGTCTTGGCCACCAGGAACACCACCGCCAGCTTGGCGAGGTCCGAGGTCTGCACTCCGATCGGGCCAAAATACAGCCAGCGCCGAGAGCCTTTGACCACCCGGCCCAGGCCTAAGGTCAGGACCAGCAGGGTCACGACCGCCAGGTAGATCGGGACGGCCAGGCCCTCGAAGTTCCGGTAGTCGATGGAGATGGTGATCGCGATCAGGAAGGTCCCGAGCACCGCGTAAAGCCCCTGCATCAGGTACAGGCCTTCGTTCACGCTGCGCCCGGCCGAGGAGAGGTTGTAGAGGCCGAGCAGCACCACCAGGAGCAGCGCGACGACGAGCGGCTTGTCGATTCCGGCGCGCGCGCGGGTGGTCATGGGCGATCCTCGTCGTGGAGGTCTGCACTCAACGCGGGCTCAGACAACTGCGCCAGCTCCGCGCCCTCCTGGCCGAGGTCGGCCTCAGCGACCAACATATCGAGCGGCGCGTTCGTCACCACCCTCCCCAGCGCCAGCTGCTTTTTGTGCCAGGCATCGGCGACCGCCATCGCGACGGGGGCCGCGACCGAGCTGCCGCCGCCGCCGTGCTCGACCATCACCACCACCGCGATCTCCGGGTTGGCCGCCGGCGCGAAGGCCGCGAACCAGGCGTGATCGCGCATGGGTTTGGGCAGATCCTTGGACTTCACCCGCTTGGCCATGTGGGCGACCTGTGCGGTGCCGGTCTTGCCCGCCACCTGCAGGTCTTTGAGGCGCCGAATATAGGCGGTGCCGCTCGGATCGTTGACCACGCGGCGGAGGCCCTCCCGCACCAGCTCGAGGTGGCCCGGCGGAAACTCGATCGTCCGGCGCGGCCGCGGCTGAAACTGCCGCACCGCGCTGCCGTCGAAGGCCTCGATCCGCAGCGCCACCTCCGGCTCATAGACGGTGCCTCCGTTGGCCAAGGCTGTGTACGCGACCGCCAGCTGGATCGGCGTGACCGTCACCGCGCCCTGCCCTGTCGAGGCGTTCACCGCCGCTCCTCGCGTGTACCCCTCGGGGAGGTTTTGGTTGTACCAAGCCTCGGTCGGCATGATGCCGTCGGACTCGCCGTCGATCGGGATGCCGGTCTTCTTGCCAAAGCCGAGATCGAAGCCCACGGAGGCGATCGCGTCGAGGCCGATGCGATTGCCCATCGTATAGAAGTACACGTCGCAGGACTTCATGATCGCCTCGACGCCGATGAGCCCGCCATGCCCGGTGTCGCGCCAGCAGCGAAAGCGCGTCGTGCCCAAGGTGAAGGCGCCGCCGCAGTTGACGCGCTCGTGCTCGCTCGTGGCCTTCTTCCGGAGGGCGGCGAGCATCGTGACGACCTTGAAGGTGGACCCCGGCGCGAACTGATCCTGGATGGCCCGAAAGCGCCAGGGCCTAAGCTCCACCATGCTGTCCAGGCGCTCTTTCTCGCGCGGATCGAAGTAGCCCGAGACCAAGTTGGGATCGAAGGACGGCGTGGAGGTCACCGCCAGGAGCCCGCCCGTCTTCACGTCGACCACCACGACCGCGCCAGACTCGCCGTGCGTGAAGGCGGTCTCGGCGGCCTGCTGCAGATCGAGGTCCAGGGTGAGCACGACGCGGTTGCCGGCCCGCGGCGGCTCGCGCTCGCCGAACTCGCCCTTGAGCTGCGCAGCCAGCTGCGAGGACTGCGGGCGACCTTTGGAGTCGACGACGACGGTCTCGCTGCCGTCCACGCCCCGCAGATCCTCCTCGAAGCTGCGTTCGACCCCGCGCCGCCCGATCACATCGCCCAAGCGGTAGCCGACGTCCTTGCGGACCTCGAGCTCTTGAGGGGTCAGCTCATTGACGTAGCCGAGGAGGTGGGCCGCCAGACGCCCCAAGCGATAGCTGCGCGCGGTCGCGGCTTGGACGGTGACGCCCGGCAGATCTCCCAGCTCGATCTCGGCCAAGAGGCGCTCCCCAACCTCGGGAGAGATGTCGGAGCGGACCAGGATCTCGCGGTAGCGCTCGAGGCCAGTGGCGCGGGAGGCCCGCCGCGCGAACAGATCGAACTCCTTGTCCCCGAGGCCCAAGATCCGCCGGATCCGCCGAAAAATGCGGGCCTCCGACGGAAAATACTCGGGGTCTACATACACCAAGAAACCGTTCGGGCTGTCGATCACCGGCACCGCGAGCAGCGGGATATCGAGCTCGGCCATGCGGCGGCGAAGCTCCTCCACCCGCGCCCCTTCGACGTCGCGGGCCAAGAGGATCGGCGGGCCTTCCTCGTCCGCCGAGCGCACCAGCGACACCGCGGCGGCTTGCGCGTCGCCCTTGTCGAGCCCCAGGCCGCGGCCGAGCCGCTCGATGATCACCCGGGTCTTCGGCAAGAAGGCTGGCGTGACGTAGATGTTGAGCGAGGGGCGATTGGAGACGAGGACCCGGCCCTCGCGATCCACGATCTCACCGCGGTCGTGCTGGATGCGCTGGATCTGGAAGAAGTTCTCGCGCGACTTCTCCTGAAACTCGGCGCCGCGGCCGATCTGCACCGCCCACAGCTGGACCAGGACCGCGCTGAAGCTGGCCACCACCAAGAGCGCGATGAACACGTCCCGGATCGGGGTCCGTTCGCGCTCGCCGGTGTCCATGCTGCTCATGCGCGCCTTCGCTCCGAGGCCCGGCGCGGGCGGCTCAGGACCGGAAGACCAAGTCGTCCTCAGGCCGGAAGATCCGCTCGTCGACGAGCCGCAGGAGACGATGCAGAGGATAGCTCAAAAACAAGTTGGCGAGCACGAGCTTGAGGAGCGCGGGGGCCTCGGCGTGCAGCGTGAAACGCCCCGGCCCGACCAGGCCCTCCACCAAGAGGGACAGCGCCTGCGAGAGCAAGACGGTCAAGACGCCGACCACCGAGACGAGCACCCAGCGGGCCCCGGAGAACTTCGAGACCCCGAGCCGAACGACCAGGAAGACCAGCACCGCGGTGGAGGCCAGGTGACCGCGCGCCGTGCCGGAGAAGATATCGCCCAGGTAGCCCACGCCCAGGGCCATGATCGCGCCCGGGATCACGCCGCGTTCCAGGGCCAGGTAGGTGACCACCAGGCTCGGCACATCCAAGAAGAGACCGAGGCGGCGGGCGACCGTCGTGTAGAGGACCAGCAGAAACCAGGTCAGACCCCAGGTGACCAGGGCGCGGCGGATCATCGCGGAGTCCCGCCGCCGGTGGTGGTGGTCGAGGAGCTTCGGACGGGCCCCTCGCTCCGCTTGGGCGCGGGGATCGCAGGCGCGTCCTGGCCCGTTATCGGCGTGGTGAACCCGCCCCCTGGCGCGATCGCTCCGCTCAACGCGTTCGGGCCGGGGGCGGCCTTGGGCGTCGGCGAAGGGCCGACCGGCCGCGGGACCACGATCGCGGGCGGTCCCACGGGGCGGGCCTCGGCGGGCGTGGCGGTGTCGGTCCCGCCCGGGAGGAGCGCTGGGGGCAGCAAGATCTCCGGGGTCGCGAGGGGCTCTCCGGGGGCCCCCGGCCCGAGGACGATCTGCACGTCCTCGAGGCGCGAGAAGTCGACGCTAGGGGACACCTCCACCTGGAGTTCTTGTCCGTCGGGGGAGGCGTCCACCTTCTTGACCCGGCCCACGACGACGCCGCGCGGATAGAGGCCCGAGAGCCCCGAGCAGAGGACCACATCGCCGGCCCGGACGTCCTCGGTGCGGAGGACATGGAGGACCTTGAGGCTGACCTCCGGCCACAGGCCCGCGCCCTTGAGCCGTCCCCGCACCCGGGTGCGGCCGATCATGACGTCCAAGGAGGCCTTCTCGTCGCTGATCAGCAGGATCTCCGAGTAGCCATAGCCGATGCGCTGGATCCGGCCGACCAGGCCGGCGGGGGAGATCACGGCCATGCCCCGGCGAGCGCCGTGGCTGAGCCCGCGATCGACCCGCACGATCTGCTCGGCCGGCGAGGCCGAGAGCGCCACCACCGAAGCAGCGAGGAGGTGCAGCTCGGGGTTCTTCTCGCTGAGCTCCAAGGCCAGCCTGAGCCGGCGATTCTCGGCCTCCAGCCCCTCGAGCGAGGCGGCCTGCCGCCGGGCTTCCAGGAGCTTGCGACGCAGGTCGATGTTCTCGCCGCGAGCGCCCCGAACATCGACGTAGGAGGACCAGCCGGTGGCGACCGACACCACCATGCTCGAGAGGAAGCGCTCGACCGGCGCTGAGACGAAGAGGACCAGCCGATCGAGGGGGTTGTGTGCGCCTTCCCGCGCCGCGTGGGCGCGGTACACCACAACCGGCAGCAGCACCGCCAGGAGCACTGCGCCGAGGGCGCGCTGGCGCCGGAGCAGCTCGAGCACGGGTTCAGCTCACCGCGATGTTGCTGAGGAGGTCGATGTTGTCGAGGACGGCGCCGCTGCCGCGCACGACCGCGCTGACCGGATCGTCGCAGACGATGACGGGTAGCCCCGTCTCCTCACGAAAGAGGAGGTCCAGGTTGCGGAGCAAGGCCCCGCCGCCGGCCAGCACGAGGCCGCGGTCCACGATGTCGGCCGCCAGCTCGGGGGGCGTGCGCTCCAGGGCGTAGCGCACGGCCTCGACGATGCTGTTGACGCCGTCGGAGATGGCCTCGCGGATCTCATCGGAGTTGAGGACGACGGTCTTGGGCACGCCGCCCACCAGATCCCGTCCTTTGACCTCCATCTCCTCGACCGGTGAGAACGGGGCCGCTGAGCCGATCCGCTTCTTGACGTCCTCGGCGGTCTGCTCGCCGAGCAAGAGGTTGTAGCGGCGCTTGGCGTATTGGACGATCGCCTCGTCCATCTTCTCTCCGCCCACCCGGATCGAGCGGGAAAATACGATGCCCTTGAGGCTGATGACGGCGACCTCGGTCACCCCCCCGCCGATGTCCACGATCATGTTGCCCGAGGGCTCGGCCACCGGGAGGCCCGCGCCGATCGCCGCCGCCATCGGCTCCTCGATCAGGAAGACCTCGCGGGCGCCGGCGGTCAGGGCGGCCTCTCGCACGGCGCGCTTCTCGACCTCGGTGATCCCGACCGGGACGCAGATGATGATCCGGGGGGCGGCCAAGGCCCGCGCGGTGGGCGCGTTCTTGATGAAGTAGCGGAGCATCGCCGAGACCGACTCGAAGTCGGCGATGACGCCGTTCTTGACCGGCCGGATGGCCTCGATGCCGTCGGGGGTGCGCCCGACCATCTCCTTGGCGGCGCGGCCGACCGCCACCAGCTTCCGCGCCCCCGAGCGATCCCGAGAGACCGCCACCACCGTGGGCTCGTTGGTAATGACCCCAAGGCCCTTGGCGTAGATCAGCGTGTTCGACGTGCCGAGGTCGATGGAGAGGTCGTTGGAGAAGATCCCTTGAAAAAACTTGAGCATCGATGTGCCGGGGGCCCTGAATCGCTACCAAAAACCCTTGGAAACCTCAAACACTTCCGTTAGAGCAGCTGCGTGCTGAACGTTCTCCGCGAGAAAAAGAACAATCCGGTCATCGCCGTCCTCCTGGGCGCGATCATCCTGGTGTTCATCCTCTTCTTTGGCCAGTCGTGGTCGAGCTGCGCCGGCGCCTCGACGCACGCCGCGAAGGTCAACGCCTCGACCATCACCGAGCGCGACTTTCAGCAACGCTACGCCATGACCTACCGCAACTACCAGTCGCAGTTTGGGCAGTTCGACCGAAAGATGGCGCAGCAAATGGACCTACGAAAGAAGGTCCTCGACAACATGATCGACGAGATCCTGCTGGCCGATGAGGCCCGCCGCCGCGGCCTGGCCATCGACGACGACGCCCTGCGCGCGGCGCTCTTTGAGATGGACGGCTTCAAGAAGGACGGCCGCTTCGACAAGACGACCTACGAGCGCGCCCTCCAGTCCGCCGGCCTGAGCGCCGCCGATTGGGAGGCCATGCAGCGGAGCCGCCTCCTGGCCTCCAAGCTGACCACGGTGGTCGAAGGATCGGCCCACGTGTCCTCCAAGGAGGTACGGCAGGGTTTCGACAGCGAAAAGATCCAGGTTGACGTGGAGTTCGTCCGCATCCCGGTGGAGGCCTTCGCGAGCCGCGCCAAGGCGACCACCCCGGCCGACGCCGAGGCCTGGATCAAGGCTACCGCGGACGCGGAGGACAAGATCCAGAAGTACTACACCAAGCACGCCCGGACCCGCTTCAACCTCCCCAAGAAGCTCAAGGCCCGCCACATCCTGCTCAAGGTGGACAAGACGACCGCGCCCGACCTGCGGGCCGAGGCGCTGACCAAGATCAAGACGATCCGCGAGGAGATCGCCTCAGGAAAGCTGGATTTCTCGACCGCCGCCAAGCAGTACTCCGAGGACACCTCCAAGGATCGCGGCGGTGACCTCGGCTACTTCAGCCAGGGCATGATGGTCGGCCCCTTCGAGGAGGCCGCCTTTGGCCTCAAGGTTGGGGAGATGTCGAACGTCGTCGAGACCCCCTTTGGCTACCACCTGATCAAGCTCGACGAGATCCAGGAGGCCGTCCAAAAGAAGCTCGAGGACGTGAAGGTCGAGATCGCGCAGGACCTCGTCCGCGAGGCCGAGGGTGAGAAGTTCGCCGAGGCGCGCGCCAAGGAGATCGACGCGGCGATGCGGGGCGGCAAGGCGCTGAGCGAGATCGTCCCCGAAGGCAGCCCCGATGGCCTCCGCGTCGAGACGACCGGCAGCTTCACCCCGACGCGCGACTACATCCCGAAGGTCGGCGTGGACAAGGGTCTAGCCAAGGCGATCGGCAAGCTCACCGCAGCGCAGCCCTACCCGCCCGCGCCGGTCCTAACCGAAGGCGCCTGGGTGGTGGCCCGCCTGCTCAAGCGCGAGGAGCCCTCCGAGGCCGACTTTGAGGCTCAAAAGCAGATGATGGGGCCGCGGATGCAATACGAAAAACGCAGCCAGGTGATGGAGGAGTTCTCGGCCGCGCTCCGCAAGAAGGCCAAAGTCGATATCAACCCGCAGGTGCTCCTGTACGAGGAAGAAGGCCGGTCGCGCCGCAACTGAGGCCGAATCCCTG
>Ga0154020_10011129_pt1 | contig 10259 bp, 7 predicted proteins | sample Klosneuvirus_201_FD_109709 | JGI IMG/M metagenome (GOLD analysis project Ga0154020, IMG submission 109709) | Active sludge microbial communities from wastewater, Klosterneuburg, Austria - Klosneuvirus_20160825_MG | ecosystem: Engineered > WWTP > Aerobic digester > Activated sludge | place... | reverse complement strand
CGAAAAGCACGATGGTGAGTTTGAGGAGCAGGTTATAGTCGAGTGAGGACGGAGTTGCGTCAGTGTTTTCGCTATGAGACGGCTTCGGGCGCTCCGGCTTCCGGCCGCTCTCGCCGCGTTCTTCGAGGGCGACGAGATAGAGATTCACCACCTCGTCGGCGTTGAGACCGACCACCCTGGCGTACTCGCGCAGGAAGCCGCGGGCGAAGACCGGCGCCGGCAGCACGTCGAAGCGATCCTGTTCGAGCGCTTCGAGGTAGCGCAGGCTGATCTTGCTGTTGTCCGCGATCTCGCGCAGCGAGACGCTGCGCGCCTCCCGCTGGTGCCGCAGCCAAGCGCCGAACGACAGGCGCGGGTTCTGGGCGGCGGGTGCTTCGGCTGACTTCGACGTTTCTTCGGAGACGGGCTGGCTCATGCCGGTACCGGGAGGCCTGCTGCCGGACGGACTAGGGTATCGAGTCCCGTCCTCCGCGGTCAAATTCGCAGTTCCTGACCGCCCCGGGCGAGCAGTTGCGCCCGCCGGCGCACCGGCAGACGGAGGTGGGGGTTCGCCGCCAGGCTGGAGAGATCGCCGCGCTTGAGCAACGGCAGGAGTGCCAGAACACGCTCGAGGGGGGTGCGCGAGTTCTGGCAGAGCGCGAAACGGATCGGGTAGCGAATGCTCCATTTCGGGTTGCCTGCGACCACCGCGAGGACCCCGGTCTGGGCGCCCTCCGCAGCGACTAGGGGCAGGAGCAGGCCTTCGGTGAGACGCGGGTTCTCGAGCAGCGCCGCGATGACCTTCGGGGTCGGATCGTGGCGCAACGCCGACAGCACTCCCGGGGAGGCGCTCCGCGCGATGGCCATCTTCTCGCCCACCGCCAGCGCCGGCAGGCGTGCAATCAGCCGTATCTCCGCCGCCCTGCGCACGACCGGATGCAGCCGCGTGTCGAGACCGACGCGCACGAGATCGGCCCAATAGAGACCCGGAATGAAGCGCAAAGCGAGCAGCTGCGGGCTGCGCGGATGGCGCGCCACCTCCATCCGCACCTCGTAGGAGGACAGCAGCCGTTGCGAGGCCAGCAGCCGGTCGATCTGCACCCCGGTGAGGAACGGATTACGGAAAAGCTGACGCACCGCCGCCGGCTCGATCTCCTCCAGCCGGTCGGCGAGCAGGAGGTCGAGCTCGCTCTCGTTGCCCTCCCGCAGAAGTCGCGCCAGATCCTCCGTCGGCCCTTCAGCCATCCCGCTCGTCTCCCGACCCCTCTGATAAGGTCAGCTCCACATGACACCACGCTCGATCGAAGAATACCGGGCCCCGGGCTCCACGGCGAGCCTCGAAGACGACTGGATCGCCGCGGTCGAGGCCGAACCGGAGAATCTCGACTCTTTCCTCGACCTCGCCCAGGCGCTGGTCGCGAACGAAGAGGAAGATCGAGCGCGAGGCCTGCTCGAACTCTACGACGCCGAGCTCAAGAGCCGCAGCCTCCACCCCACCCGCCTCGAGCTGCTGCGCCGGGCGGGGCTCCTGGTTCTCAAGCCGAACAAGCTGCAGCGCGAGATCCTCGCCACGCTCGAAGGAATCTGGTCGGCAAAGCCCAACTTCAAGTCGATTCTCGAATACGTCGGGCTGAACAAGCCCTCCGACGAACCGAAGAAGATCTGGGACAAGGTCACCCGCCTGCAGAGCCTGCTGCTCTACGATGTCGGCGAGGTCGTGGCGATGGCCAACCAGGGGGTCGGTCGCGTCGTCGAGGTGAACCTCCCGCTGGAGACCCTCAAGATCGACTTCGAGCGCATGAGCGGCGTGACGGTCGGCTTCCGCGCCGCGGCGAAGATGCTCACGCCTCTGCCTCCCGGCCACCTTCTGCGCCGCAAGCTCGAGGATCCCGAGGGTCTCGCCAAGCTGCGAGACGAACAGCCCGCGGAGCTCCTGCGCGCGGTGCTCGAGGCGGCCGGGCGCCCGCTGCTCGGCGCCGAGATCCGCGACACGCTCGCCGGCATCGTCTCCGAAGCGCAGTGGACGTCGTGGTGGAACACCGCCCGCAAGCACCCGCAGATCATGGCCAGCACCGGCGGCCGGCAGCTCTATCGCTGGGAGAGCTCGACCGCCGGCGCGCTCGCTTCGGTGAAGAAGTCGTTCGAGAAGGCGACTCCGCGCGAGAAGCTCGACCTTTTCCGGCGCAATGCCGAGCGCGACCCTGCGTTGGCGCGGCACATGGCCGGAGTTCTCGGGCGCCTGGCCGGCGAACGGCAGGAGAGCGAGCCGGGCTTCGCCTTCGAGACCTGGTTCGCGCTCGAGCGCGCCGGCTACCTTCCGCCCGACCTCCCGTGGTCGGTCGAGGACCTGCTCGGTTCGACCTCCGACGCGCGCAAGCTCCTCGGCGGACTGGATGACCGCATGCTGCGCGAGCGCGCCTTGACGATGCTCCGCGAGCGCCGCGACGACTGGCCGTCGCTCTACCGCGACCAGCTGCTGCGCGAGTCCGATCCCCGCGTCCTCAACCTGCTCGCGACCTCGATCGGCAGCGAAGCTCCGGCAGATCTCGACCGGCTTCTGGACGACGTGCTGTCGCAGCCGCGCAAGGGTCCGGCGGTCTTCACCTGGCTCGCGGAGCGCGCCGCCGACGACGAGACGCTGCGCGGCCGCAATCCCCTGCGCCTCGCCCAGCAGATTCTGGCGGCGCTGGCGAGCGACGATTTCGCCCCCTTCAAGGGACGGTTGCGCACCCTCGCCGACTCCGGCGGGACGCTGCCGCGACTCTTCGCCCAACTCACCCTGGAACAGGCAACGACCGCACTCGAGTCGATCTCCCGCAGCAACGCGCTCGACTCGTTCCAGAAGGAGCCGCTCAAGAATGGGCTGCTGCTGCGCTTTCCTTCCTTGCGCGAAGAAACCGGCCACGCCCTCTACGCCAGCGCCGAGTCGATCGCCGCCAAGCGTGTCGAGCTCAAGCGCCTGGCGGAGATCGAGATTCCGGCCAATCGCAAGGCGATCGAGGAAGCCCGGGCAATGGGCGACCTGCGCGAGAACTTCGAGTACAAGTCGGCGCGCGAGCGGCACGAATACCTGAACTCGCGGTTGGCGGCGCTGCACCGCGACCTCGGCCGGGCGCGGCCGATCGACTTCGACAACCTCGATCTCACCGAGACCCGCATCGGCGCGCGCCTGATCCTGCTCGCTGCCAACGGCAACGAGCGCGAGCTCGCCGTGCTCGGACCCTGGGAGAGCCGGCCGGAGAGCGGCGTCGTCTCTTACGAATCCGAGCTCGGCAAGGCGCTGCTCGGGAAGCGGGTGGGCGACACGCTGCAGATCGGCGACGAGCGCTACTCGCTGTCGCGCATCGAACGCTACCAGCCGCGATAGCACCGTCTCGAGCGCCGCCGTCGCCGGCACCCGGCACAACTGGCGACGGCGCCTACCTGGGAGCGCCGAAGTAGCTCAACAACCCGTCGACCACTGAGGCTGCCACGCGCTGCCGGAAGGCGCGCGTGGTGAGCAATGCCCGGTCCTCGACGTTGGCGAGATTGCATACCTCGAGGAGGAGCTTCGCCGGCACGGCGTTGTAGCGCAGGACCGCCGGCACCCAGGCCCTGCGGCCGCGGAAGATCCGGTCGCGCACCGGCTTGAACGGGTGGATCCCGAGGCGTTCCTGCTTGAACGAGGCGATGATCCGCTCGGCGAGGTCGCGCGACAGGCCCTCGCTGCGCTGCCGATCCTGCAGCGAGAAGCTCACTTCGGGCTGCTCCTTTACCTCTTTGCGGGCGCTGAACGCCGCACCGGTCTTGCGCGCGGTTCCGGCGGTTCCGCCGGCGTCCGGAATGTACGCTGTGGCGCCGCGCAGGGTCGGATGCAGCGAGTCGGCGTGGATCGAGAGGAACACCACCTTGTCGGAGCTCGAGCCGCTTGACTTGGCGTGGCGGTAGCGGCTGTTCGCCAGATACCAGCGCAGGTTGACTCCGAGGATGGTGTCGGTAATCGGAATGGGCGGTGTGGTGAGCCCCGCGAGGCCGCGTGAAAACGGCAGGACGTCGCGATCGGGGATGGTCCACGCCGCGCCGTCGCGCGTGGTCATCTCCACCTTCGCCCGCGTTTCGGTTTCGAGGGTCTTCTTGACCCGCAGTGCGATGTCGTAGACGTAGAGGCTCTCCCAGACTCCAGCCATCGAGGCCCCGACATCGATACCACCATGGCCGGCGTCGAGGATCACCGTCACGCCATCGAGCCCGCGCGCTTTCACCTCGTTCTTGTACTGCCCCGACAGGCGGCGCTCGACTTCGTACTCGAGCCGCCGCGGGTCGTTCGCAGGCAGGAACTCCGGCAGCAAGACCTCGAACGGAATCCGCACCGGAAAGCCGATCGGAATACTGGTGACATCGGCAATGCCGCTGCGGGCGGCGATGTCGCTGGCGACGGCCCGCACGTCATCCGAGTGCAACCGGCCGGTGAAGCGGATGACGACGCTCGAGTAGAGCGCCTCCCCGGCATGCAGGGGATAGATCGCGAACTTGCCCCTGGCGTCCTCGCCGTAGCGCAGAGGGCCCGCCGGCGGCGCGCTCGCGGCGCTGTCGGCAGACGCCGCCGAGACCGCCGGATCAGCCACCATGACCGACTCCGCGCCGATCGTCGGCGCCACCGGATTCGAAGATCCCGCCGCAATTGCAGGCGGAGGCTGGACGCTCGGGCCGGCGGCAGCAGGCGGAGCTGAGCCGGCAGCAGGCTGGGCCGGGCCTTGAGCCGGGGCCGCAGCAGCGATGCCGTCGCTCGCCGCCCCCGCGGTCGCCACCGGAGCTGCCACCGGAGCCAGACTCGGTCCGACCGTCGCCCGTTCTTCCGGAGCAGCCGAGATCGTCGGTCCGGGCGCAGGGGCGGGAGCCGGGTAGGTCGGCACGACCGGCGCCGGTACCTTGCCCGCTGCAAGCGCGCCCGCCGCCGTAGGCGCCGGGCCCGGCGCGCGAAACGGCGCCCGCAGCAACTCGGTCGGAATTCGCACCGTCGATTGCGCTGGCAGCTTGCCGGTTCCCAGCTTGTTCGCCTTGCGCAGGCTGGCCACCGCGGCAGGCGCGCTGGAGAACCACTCGGCGATGCGATCGAGGCTCTCGCCGCGTGTGCGATGCAGCCAGCCGTCCGCGCCGGCCTTGTCGGCCGGGAAGAGGGCGCGCACCACCGCTACCTGACGTTCCGCCGGCAGGAGCCGGAAGGGTACCCGGTAGCGCACACCAGCGAGCAGGCGTCTGGGATTGCCGTTTGCCTTGCCAACCTCCGCCGCGTGGTTCGGCGCGCCGGTCACCCGCCGGCTGAAGGTGATCAGGCCTTCGCCGGCCTGCGGAACGGTCTCGAGGTAAAGGTCGCGCTTCTCCACCAGCGCAGCGCGATCCCCGTTGGCCAGGCGCGCGCGCTCGACCGTCGGAGCGGTCGCGGCTGCCGCCGGCACGGCGACCGACCCGACGAGGAGCGCGGAGAAACCGGCGAGCGCGGCGAGAGCGAGCGCAGTCCGGAGTTCGCGCCGGCAACCGCGCGCGGCCGTCCCGGAAAGATGCCGCAAGACGGCGCGTTCAGGCAGCGTCGGTCTCCCCGCGGAACCGCGGTGCCACGCTCCAGGCGAAGTCGCGCTCGAAGGCTCGCGCCGCCCGCAGGAGGCTCGCCTCCGCGAACGGCGCCGCCATGAGCTGCAGCGAAAGGGGCAGACCTGTGTCGTCGCATCCGCAGGGAATCGACACCGCCGGAAGCCCGGCCAGGCTCGCCGGCGTGGTGAAGATGTCGGATAGATACATCGCCAGCGGGTCGCTCGTCCGCTCTCCGAGCGCAAAGGCAGAGCCCGGCGTCGTCGGCGTCGCCAGCAGATCGACGCTCGCGAAAGCCGAGCGAAACTGCTGCTCGAGCGCCCGCAGGACGCCGCGCGCCCGGCCGTAGTAGGCATCGTAGTAGCCCGCCGAGAGGGCGAACGAGCCGAGGATGATCCGCCGCTTCACCTCGTGGCCGAAGCCCGCCGTTCGCGTCGCGGTGTAGGTTTCTTCGAGTCCTGCCGCCGCGACCCTGCGTCCGTAGCGCATCCCGTCGAAGCGAGCCAGGTTGGCCGAGGCCTCGCTGTTGGCGATGACGTAGTAGATCGCGATCGCTGCCTCCAGATTGGGCACCGAGACTTCCACCAGTTCGGCACCGAGTCGGGTCAGCCGCTCGAGCGCGGCGCTCCAGGCCGCCGCCATCGCCGGGTCGAGCCCGCTTACCGGCACTTCCCGGAGGATGCCGACACGCATTCCGCCCAGTCCTGTTTCGATCTCGTCGAGCAGTGCGGGCGCTGCGATGCGCGACGAGGTCGCGTCGCGAGGGTCTTCGCCGGCCATGATCTCGAGTGCGAGCGCTGCGCTGCGGACGTCGCGGCCGAGCGGGCCGATCTGGTCGACCGAAGACCCGAAGGCGACCAGGCCGTAGCGTGAAACCCGGCCGTAGGTGGGCTTCACCCCGACGACGCCGCAGAAGGCAGCCGGCTGGCGAATCGAGCCGCCGGTGTCCGAGCCGAGCGCAAGGGGCACGGCACCGGCCGCCACCGCGGCGGCCGAGCCGCCGCTCGATCCGCCCGGAACCCGCCGCAGATCCCACGGATTTCGGGTCACCTGGAAAGCCGAGTTCTCGCACGACGAGCCCATCGCGAACTCGTCCATGTTGGTGCGTCCCACGAAGACGGCATCCTCTGCCACCAGGCGTTCGATGGCCGTCGCCGTCAGGGGAGAGACATAGCCCTCGAGCATCCGCGAGGCGCAGCCGGTGAGGCGGCCGGAGTAAGACAGATTGTCCTTGCGCGCTACCGGCACACCGGCGAGCCGGCCCAGCCGTTCGCCGCGCCGCCGCCGGGCGTCGATCGCGCCGGCAGAAGCCAGCGCCTCGTCGGCCTCGATGCCGAGAAACGCCCCCAGCCGCGAATCGACCTCGGCGATTCGCCCGAGGCTCGCCTCGATCATCTCTGTCGCTGACACTTCCCCGCCCCGCACCCGGGCGGCGATCACTTCGACCGGCAGCGTCAGGAGCTCACTCATCGGGCCCGTCCGTCTCGGCCGCTCCACCGCCCGCGAGCATCCGCGGCACGGCGTAGAACGGACCACGGACTTCGGGGGCATTCGCCAGGAAGAGCTCGCCGCGCGGGTCGGGTCGCGGCTCGTCGTCGGCTTCGAGGCCCGGCGCAGGATCCGAGTCCGCGGTCAGGCTGGCGAACTCCCGCAGATGGTCGATGTGGGCGACGATTCTGCCCAGCTGCGCCGCGAACAGCCCCTCCTCTTCGGCCGTCAGCCGGAGGCGGGAGAGCGCAGCGGCGCGCCGAACTTCTTCGAGAGAGAGAGTCATAATCGCGCTGTCGTCATCCTAGCGAGGAAGCCGAAGAGGGCGCAATCGAAATGAGGGAAGCATCGAGTGTTCGCCGAGCCTGGCGCCAGCTGCTCGCCGATGCGCGCCTCGCAGAGCTCGCGGCGGCCGCGAACGGCGTACCGATCCACCTCGTCGGCGGCGCCGTACGCGACGCCGGCCTCGGCCACACCGTGCACGATCTCGACGTCGTCGTCGCCGAAGCCGGGCCGGCGATCGCCGGCCGCCTCGCTGCCCTGACCGGCGCTCGCCTGGTCGCGCTGGGAGGCGAACGGTTCGGCGCGCTCCGCCTGGTCACCGGAGACGACCATGTCGACATCTGGGACCTCCAGGGCAGCCCGCTCCTCCCCGATCTATGGCGGCGCGACTTCACAGTCAACGCGATTGCGCTCGCGCTGCCGGATGGCGCGATCGTCGACCCGACCGGCGGCGAAGCCGATCTCGTCGGGCGCCGCCTCCGCGCGACGCGCACCGAGGTCTTCGCGGAGGATCCCGTGCGGGTTCTCCGCCTCGCCCGCCTGGCGACCATCCTGCCGGACTTCGAGGCCGATCCCGCGACCGTGGCCGCGGCTCGCGCCACGACGCCGCGCCTCGCCGCCATGCCGCACGAGCGCCTGCGGGTCGAGCTGGAGACCCTCTTCTCCCAACCCGAAATCGCCCCGGCCGCGGGTTGGTGTGACGCTCTCGACCTGCCGGCGTTCTTCTTCGGTCAAGGGGCAGCCATGGACAGCGCAGCCTCGGAGACTCTGCGCAGCGCCCGGAAGCTCGATGAGTGGATCAACGCCCGCGTCGCTCGCGACAGCTCGACGCTCGAGGAACCAGCCGCCGTCGCGAGCTCGCGACGGGCGCTCCACTGGTCTCTATTCGCCGAGCTTTTTTCCTCGTCACACGACTCGACCGCGCACCGCCTGCGCTCCCTTGCGCAGCGCGGCCTGCTGACTCGGGCGACCTGCGACGCCGCGCTCGCTCTGCTCGCCCCGGAGTGGCGCCCGCCTCTCGACGGGGTCGCGCGCCGTCGTTGGCTGCATGCGGCCGGTGCGGCCTGGCGGGACGCCATCGCGCTGCGCGCGACGCTCGCGGACTCGCCGCAGGAGACCGAGCGCTGGCAGAGCTTCGAAGGCGAGCTCCTGACCTGGCCAGAGAGCGAGCGCGCGTGGATCGTCGCGCCGCCGGCGCTGCTTTCCGGTGAAGAGGTTCAGGCGCTCCTGGCTGTCGGTCCTGGCCCCGCGGTGGGGACTGCGCTCGCGCGAGTGCGCCGGGCGCAGGTGGATGGCGTCGTGCGGGTGCGGGAGGAGGCGGTCGCGCTGCTCGTCGAAGGCGGTGGCGCCGGCGCCTGAGTCCTCAGCGGAAGACGCCCGACTTCTTGTCGTCGCCGCCGCCGTTGCCCAGCAGGCGGTTGTTGAGCTCCTTGATGCGATCCATCAGCTTGTCGATCTTCTCCTGCGCCTCGGAGCGCAGGCGATTGTAGTCGCCGCGCATGCGCTCCATCTCCTGATGACCTTCCTGCAGGCGCTTGTCGATGTCGCGCATCTGGGCGTCGCGCGCCGAGATCGCCGTTTCGAGGTCGGCGATACGCTCGTCCTTCTCGGCGACACGCATCTTCGTCTTCTCTTCCTGCTCCTCGTAGAGCTTGCGGTACTGCTGGAGCATGAGAATCTCGGAAAAATCGGCGGTGGACGGCTTCATTTCTCCTCCTCGCTCCTCGATGCCGGGGAACATCTTGCGCAGCTTGAGCGACAGGTCTTCCGGATCCGTGCTCTCCTTCATCGCCTCGGCGTAGGTGATGACGCCATGCACCAGCAAGGCGAGCAGCGAATGGTTCATCGACTGCATGCGGTAGAAAGCGACCGAGGATTCGACTTCCTCGAGCAGCGCCGAAGTCTCGCCCTTCTCGATGAGCTGCGACAGGCGTGGCGAGGCCTTCAGGATCTCGAGTGCGGCGACCAGCCCCTGGCCGTCGCTGCGCTCCACGAGCTTCATCGACACCACGCCCTTGAGAACCTGGGCGACCTGCGCCCGCACCTGATTCTGCTGGTCCGGCGGGAAGGCGTCGAGAATGCGGTCGACCGTCTGGGTCGAGCTGTTGGTGTGCAGCGTCGAGAAGACGAGATGTCCGGTCTCGGCCGCGGTGATCACGGTGGCGATCGTCTCCGGGTCGCGCATCTCGCCGACCATGATGACGTCCGGATCCTGTCGCATGACGTTGCGCAGCGCCTCGGGGAAGCTCGGCGTGTCTGTGCCGACTTCGCGTTGCGAGATCGAGGCGACGCCGTCGGTGAACAGGAACTCGACCGGATCCTCGATCGTCACGATATGCACCGGGCGGCGGCTGGTGACGTACTTGATCAGCGCCGCGAGCGTCGTCGACTTGCCGCTGCCGGTGGGCCCGGTGATCAGGACCATGCCCATCGGCAGGTCGCAGAAATCGAGCAGCACGGAGGGCAGGTTCAGCGTCTCGACATCCCGAATCTCGTAGGGAATACGTCGAAACGCCACCGCGATGGTCCCGCGCTGGATGTAGACGTTGCAACGGAAACGCGCCAGACCGCGGACGCCGTAGCCCAGGTCGACCGACATGCGCTCTTCGAGCTTGCGCTTCTGATGCGGCGCGAGAATGGAGTCGACCATGCCGTGGATCTCGTCCGGCGTCAGCACCGGCTCTTCGAGCGGCACCAATTTGCCGTGAATCCGGATCAGCGGCGGCCGCGTCGGCTTCAGATGCAGATCCGAAGCCGAGCGGGCGCTCATGGTCCGCAGGAGGGTATCCAGATCGCGCATCGGCAGCCGCATTCTAGTCCCGAATTCCGCGGAAAGCAGTGGAGGGGACTGCAGCTCAGTACTTGCGCATCAGCCCGACGACGATCCCCTGGATGCGCAGATCGGCCGCGGCGACCCGGAGCGGCTCCATCGCCGGGTTCGACGG
>Ga0154020_10011127_pt1 | contig 10260 bp, 7 predicted proteins | sample Klosneuvirus_201_FD_109709 | JGI IMG/M metagenome (GOLD analysis project Ga0154020, IMG submission 109709) | Active sludge microbial communities from wastewater, Klosterneuburg, Austria - Klosneuvirus_20160825_MG | ecosystem: Engineered > WWTP > Aerobic digester > Activated sludge | place... | reverse complement strand
GCCAGCTATATGATTCTATCTGTCTGACCAAATTGAATAATTCTGTGGTGCTTCATCAAAAAAATGAAAAAATAAATATTTACCCAAATCCAACTTCAGGAATAATAAAGATTGAAACTAGTGGTGAGCCATTCAGATATGTTCAAATATACAATAGCATTGGGATCTTAGTATATGATCAAAGTGTACACAGCAATTTATTCACGCTTGATCTAAGAGAAATAGTGGGTCCATCCGGTATCTATTCGGTCATTGTTACAACTAGTGGCGGGACTATAGCTAAAAAAATAATTTTCTTGTCCAGATAGTTTTTCATTTTTTGGGATTAAGACTATTATCTCACCTTTTTTATAATCATGTCATCCCTACGGGATATGCTTAGTCGATCTTGAATTAGACTAAAAGATAACTAACGCAATTATATTCACGATCAAAGGTGCCATTGAGTTACTTTTACTCCAAGTGTTAAGAAAATATTAATTATTTAGATCAATCTAAAAGATTACAAATATTTACTAACTTTATATTTTAGTACTTTCAATAACGATAAGTTCATTTAATGGCTATTACGGATCAACCATCCAATTAAAATCATCATTTTGTGGAGACCAGAAACCACTCAAAACGGGGCGTATTCCGAAAAGCCTTATGAGTAGGAGAGAACAATTCAACTAAAATATTATGAATAATTTTTTAAAACTTTTTCTTGTATTAATGACATTATCTATGGTCTCAAAAGCACATGCTCAGACGTATGGCATTAGAGCCGGTTTAAATCTTGCGACCATACTTGCCAAAGACGATGAAGAAAATTATAGTGAAAATTTTAAAATGAAACCCGGCTTTCATTTTGGCCCGACAGCAGAATTCCCAATTTCTGACATGTTCTCATTTGAAACGGGGTTGCTGCTCTCAATGAAAGGCTTCAAATCGAGTGAAACACAAACAATATTTGGAGAAACAGTAAAATATGAAGCCAAAATGACGCTGTTCTATCTTGACGTTCCATTAACAGCTAAAGCTACCTATGACTTAGGAAAGGCAAAAGTATACGGTACTTTTGGACCTTATATTGGTTTGGGCTTAGCTGGGAAAGGCGAAACAAAGATCACATCTATGGGCAAAGCGGAATCCGAGATGTCAGATATTGAGTGGGGATCAGATGAAGATGAAGATGATCTAAAAAGGTTCGATCTTGGTCTAACAGTTGGCGCGGGAGTAGAGGTCAAATCTATTCAGATAGGTATATCTTACGGTTTAGGTTTAGCAAATATTTCATCATATTCAAAGGAGGGCCAGAAAATAAACAACCGAGTTCTTGGGATTTCAGTAGGTTATAAATTTGCCGGGAAATAGATAAACAATCTGGCACTGAGCAATAGAGTAAAAATAGCCTCAGTAGAGATATGATCAATAATTCTACTGAGGCTTTAAATTTCTGTATCAATTTCTTCGCATTTAAATTAATATGGTGCACTTCCAAAGATAGATTTTCTACTTGTAATGACCTTATTATCTCAAGCTAGTAGTTCCACTTTACTTATACCGTATGAAGATAATGAAACTGCCTGAGGCCGCCTCTCACTAACCTATTCCTATAAAAGTATAATTAGATATATATTAGTCATAAGTTTAAAGCCTTCAGAAGGATCCTTTCAGTAAAATATCTGAAGTAGCCAAATTTACACAAGTTAGTAAGGTTGAGTAATCATTGACAAAACATCATCTTAATAAATCGAATAATTCAAAGTCAAAAATTATCACCAAATAATCACATTAAATTGTCAAAATGAAAATTCTCAAAATAATTCTAGTCACACTATCATTAGGCCTATCATTATCAGCGTGGAGTCAAAAACAAGATACGCTTGGATTTGACTATGAAGATCATCAAGGCACGACAATACTTTTACCCACCTGGAATAATATATTTAATACGATCACAATGCCGGATTCCATATTTATGGAACTTATGGATCTATACAAATATAAATTCATAGACGAGAAGGGATATTATTGGAAAATGTCAGAGGGAGAAGATAGTCATTTCTATATTGAGCACGAATTGGGCTTTATGCGTTTTGTCTGGAAAAATTCAACTATCAAAACGAGTGATTTAGAATCAATGCTCCAGTCTGAGTATGTCAAAACTAAACCTGACGGTACCAAAATTTTTCAAATGATGCCTGACGAAGACAATAAAGTTGAAATTCAAATCTTAAATACAAAGCAATTAGGTATGGTTTCAGTCGATTTTTTGTCTGAGTAAATCAATACACAGACCGTATTTGTCTTTCCTCATTTATTATTATAGATCCTGACAGCAATTATGAAATGTAGCGGAACTTGAGAATACGTCTGTCCTGTAACTTCAATCTTGACACATAGAGCAGCAAAGAGGATTTACAAATCTCAACTTCAGACAATATCTAATTCTGAAATTAACAAGTAGCCAAAGACAAGAATCTTATGACCTCACAGTCCCGAAGCCGCGGAACTGGCTCATGTAAGAGGGCAAAACGCCGTTACCCAGCGATAGTCCGCAGGGTGAGCGCCTGAACTCGAAGATCGCGCTGAAATTGCGGAGCTGATAGAGTCAATGTGCTATTGATTTTCTGCGAAATTCAGTGATATCTGGAGCGGGCCTTTTACCACCTGATTAAGCAGATCACATCAGAAATCCTGAACATTTAGTAGTCAAAATTGGTTTTGCACCGGAGCATTTTTCTATCTTAACGCTCCCTTTTAGGATAAGAGCACCAATAGAATTACGGCACATATGAAGTTGACAAGACAATTTAGCGAGTTTATACAGAGTGAACAGACTCAGGGACTAGTGTTAGTTTTTGCCACCATAGCGTCTCTTTTACTTGCCAACTCATCCATACAAGTAGACTATATCGGCATGTGGCACACTGATCTGGGGTCACATAGTGCGATTCACTGGATCAATGACGGACTGATGGCTATCTTCTTTCTACACATCGGATTGGAGCTGGTTCGTGAGATCAATATAGGTGAACTTTCAAATTTTAAGAAGGCGTCTCTTCCGGTTATAGGTGCTTTGGGTGGCATCACAGTGCCCGCACTGATATACCTGGCCTTCAACTATGGTACACCCACTCAGTCCGGTGTAGGTATCCCCATGGCGACTGACATTGCCTTTGCAGTAGGAATCCTAGCAATATTAAAAAACAGAGTCCCCACTGCATTAAAAATTTTCCTCATCGCACTAGCAGTAATAGATGATCTGGTGGCCATTCTGATGATTGCTGTCTTCTATACCAAATCATTAAGCTGGGATAACTTGTTTATTTCACTGGGAATCTTTGCCGTACTAATTGTGCTGAACAGGCTCAAAGTAAAGAATATTTTGATCTATCTCATCGGCGGAGTAGCCATGTGGTACTTTATGCTTCATTCAGGAGTACATGCCACTATCACCGGTATTTTGTTAGCTACAGTGATACCATTCAACCATGGTACCGAAGAATCCTCTTTTCACAAATTGCAGCATGCGCTGCACATGCCCGTAGCCTTTGTCATATTGCCACTATTTGCGATGGCAAATACATGTATTGCTATTAGCGCCGACTGGCAGGAAGGTTTAACTCACTCTAATAGTTTGGGCATTATTGCCGGCCTAGTATTGGGAAAACCGATTGGAATCTTTTTATTCGCCGTACTCGGTGCGTCCATCGGATGGTGTACTCTACCTACCCGGGTAGCTTGGAAGCACATACTCAGCGTGGGCTTTCTGGGTGGTATCGGATTTACAATGTCGATCTTCATTACGCTACTCGCATTTAATGACCATGAGATCATCGATGGTTCTAAAATGGCGATACTACTAGCTTCTACCATAGCTGGTATACTGGGCATAATAATGCTTAGGCTGACCACTAGAGATTATGTTGAAATAGATGATGATAGCTCGGAGGAAATGGTTTAAATTATTGTGCTAGGTTAGAGCACTAATAACATAGATTTTGAATTAAAAATCCTGCCTTCATTAAACTTTGAGCCATAAATCACTCTAAGTAAATATTACATTGATTAAATCAATTTCCAAATGAAGCAGACTATATTTACATTGGCTATTTCTTTTTTATTTCAAGTAGTTACAGCACAGAGTTATTTCCCTCCAACTAATTCCGGCACCTGGGATACAATGCCAGCCGAAGAGCTGGGATGGTGTCAAAATAAAATTGACAGTCTGTACGATTTCCTGAATGCCAATCATACCAAGGCCTTCATACTCCTCAAAGATGGTAAGATAGTATTGGAAAAATACTTCAATGGTCATTCGCGCAATGCCAACTGGTACTGGGCCTCAGCTGGAAAGTCACTCACTGCGTCAGTCGTAGGAATCGCTCAGCAGGAGCATCTGCTGAAGATTTCTGATACTACTTCTAAATACCTTGGCGCCGGCTGGACCTCGTGTACGCCTGAACAAGAAGCTAAAATCACCATCCGGAATCAACTCACCATGACTACCGGGCTGGATGATGGCACAGGCACCTATTGCACAGATGACACTTGTCTTCACTACCTGGCAGATGCCGGCACCAGATGGGCTTATCACAATGCGCCGTATACACTTCTGGACAAGGTGATAGAGAGTGCCACCGGCAAGAACCTCAATCTATACATCACTCAAAAGATCAAGACTCCTACCGGAATGGATGGAGCTTACATCTATCAGGACTACAACAATATCTTTTACAGTACGGCGCGCAGTATGGCTCGGTATGGTTTATTAATACTCAACAAGGGCAACTGGGATGGGAATCAGGTACTTTCAGATACTGATTACTTCAATGAAATGACCAACACCTCTCAAGACTTAAATAAATCTTATGGCTATCTCTGGTGGCTCAATGGCAAAGGATCATTTATGCTGCCTCAGTCTCAAATCATATTTCCCGGCAACCTTGTCCCTGCTGCACCGGATGATATGATAGCTGCTTTGGGCAAAAATGGACAATTTATCAACGTGATTCCCTCTCTAAATATGGTCTGGATCCGAATGGGAGAAGCGCCGGATAGCTCTCCGATCGCATTTACATATAGTAGGGATATCTGGAATTATTTAAATGCACTCAACTGTGGCTCTTCACAAAATAAGGTAAAAGAAACAAGTCAATTAGTCACCTATCCTAATCCGGTGAAAGATTATATCTATCTCCAGTCCGGTAAGGAAATAATTTCCTGGAATTACAAAATATTTGACAGTAATGGGAAACAAATAATGATAGGGAAGACTCAAGATAAAATTAATTTATCTCTTTTAAATGCAGGAATTTATCTTCTACAGCTCTCTGATGGGATCAATAACAAAACAATCAAAGTGAATAAAATATAGCTCATACTCTTTAGATTAAAATCTAAAAAGAGCTTAGAAATTCTTAAAAGCTTACTCCATTTATTACCCTCGATAACTTCTATATGTTAATTTAACACTCTAAATTAACATAATGGATTCTATTTATTACTTTAAGAACATATAGAATCCCGGCATTTCTTGATTGCGAGCAATTATTTAGTGATCTTGACATAACCATCGTATTGTGATATACTAGCTTATATCAAGAACTCATACATCTCATTGAGATAGTGGATCAGATTGCATGCTTGCTACTACCAGCTTCCGCCGCCACCGCCGCCAAAGCCACCACCTGATGAGCCACCACCGCCACCGGACGAACTGCTGGAAGGCGAACTGACCATAGTTGATCTCGTCGAAGCTATAGAATCAGAGAAGGATTGTGAGAAATTACTCATCGAAGTGATACCCATGGGTGAGCTATACCAAGTGGGTGGTGGAATATTGAGTGACTCAAACTTTTTGGCCCACCGATCGAATAGCCCAAAAGCCAAAGCATAAGCCATAGTCGTCTCAAAGTAATTTGGGCTGTCTTTTAAAAGCATTTTTAATTTATTCTCCTCTGCGACTTTGATAAAGTTTTTGAATCCTTTTAAATCTGAAAATATTTCATTGCCCTTTGAATTTTTCTTTGAGAGATAGAAGGACATAATAAACAGAAAAACTTCTACGATACTCAACGAAATTACAGCAAGAATACCCCAATTAAAAAAGAAAATAAAAAAGAGAGCCATACCCACTATTACAAGACCAATTATAGTGAATAATTTTACTCTATCGGACTTCGCATCATAATATATTTTTGCACTTGTTTGAAGTTCAGTTTTTGCTGCGGACATGGTGGTGTAAAACGAATCTTTTAGGCTACTTACTAATATCTCATCTTCACCAAAACTGCCTCCAAAGAGACCATTAAACATTGTCTTTTCATAAGAGGGAGCATCCGGAGGAAGTGATTTCAGCCGAATTAACTTTGTATCATCTTTTCCGAGCCATCCAGTTTTTGGAATTTGTTCCATAGTAATGATTCCACGTGAGCCCCAATGCGGGATCAGCGAGATCAGATCAGGAGTATCAGCCTTATCATCGATTAGAAAGCCGGCAAGTGAAGGATCTATCTGATCTGGCGGGAAATAGCTTGTAGTCGCTATCACCTTATCATCTTTCCCATATTTATTCCAAATGCCATAAAAGATAGCGATCAATGCACCTAATATTAAGGTCCAGCCATAATCAGTCCAGAATGGCCAAAATGGCTTTATCTCAGTAATAGATCCTACCGGCAAATTCAGTAAGAGAGTAACACTTTGCCCTGGAGAGGAAAGAAAATTATCACGGCTCTTCCCTGTAAATATTCCGGCTGAATATCTGACATCAAAATCTTTACCGGATTCAGTGGCTCCCATATCACCCGAATACACAGATAAATCACTCTCTTTTGCATCTACAGACTGTGGTAGTGCAATCGTAAAATCGACTTGGTGAAAGATGGCATTCCAGGCGTCAGGCTTGATATTCCAATAGAACCGGATGTGAGATTTTTCGAATAGATAGGCATTGTACACCCTATATTTAATGGTGTAATGCTGAGGGCCTGTAAGGGTGCGATCGGGGTCACCAATCTTAATCTGAATCTGATCACTTATCTTCTGCATATAGCTACCATCAGCTTCAAATTTGTGATCCGGGACATCTATGTTACTGATCTTGATTCTGCGGTTTACTTGATTACCCTCTTCGTTCAGCAGGTCATATTTAATCCTAATATCCCTGAAGATACCATGCTTTGGAGCTGTAAAATTCAGGTCATAATTCTCCACCACATCAAAATATCCATCTGAGCTGAGATAAATAGAAATCTGACAATGATTTACTTCAAAGTCTTGTGACAGACCAGAATAGCATAGTAAGAGGCCAAATAATAAGAGAACCGATTTCTTCACGGTTATTTCAATTGAAATTCACTTTAACATTTTCACGACTGGCGGCATCTGCTTCAAAGTATTCAAAATGCTCATAATTAAACATGCCGGCAAAAAGCACGCCGGGCATACCTTCACCAAAGGTATTGTTCTCACGCACGGTCCCATTGTAATAGCGACGGCTGCGCTCCAGGTTCTCTTCTATTTCACTCAATTTTTGTTGAAGATCTAAGAAACTAGCGTTTGCCTTCAGATCTGGATAAGCTTCACTCAGTGCAAATATGCTCCTTAATGTTTGCTGCAATTGATTTTCTGCCTTGATCTGGCCATTTATATCATTTGACGGGACTGCCATAGCTGCATTACGAGCATTGATAACATTTTCCAGAGTTGACTTTTCATGCGTTGCATAGCCCTTTACTGTGTCTACAAGGTTTGGTATAAGGTCATAACGTCGCTTCAGTGCAACATCTATATTACTCCAGGCATCCTTTACCACATTTTTGTTCTTTACAAATTTATTGAAGACATATACAATCAGCAGAACTACAAATGCTATCAGTACTACAAAAATTAATATAAAATTCATACTTTAATAGGTTTAATTAATAAGATTAAGGCTTAGAAAAATTAGAATAAGCGACTAATATACGGTTTCTTTACTTTTCTATTTTTAATTAATGTTTTTAACAACCACACTTCCAGAATTCCCAACCAAATATGGGTCATAGCCTAGGGAAGCACCCCTATTCACTAATTGGTTACATTTACATATAATTCATTTGAACAAAGCGAGAATTGATGCTTAAGACTATATACCTGAATGCACTAATCATCAGTACTTGCATCCTATTGGTAGGTTGTCTGTCACAAAATGCCAAAAATCAACCTGCTCCTGAATCTAAAATCGTAGGAGGTGGCTGTGATGGTTGCGAGCTGATGTATGTAGGAATGCCTAAGCAGGTTACCACCATAGATACCAGTGCAGGATGGAATGAACCCGGACAAAAATTGATCATTAGTGGTACTGTATTTAAGAATGGTGGAAGAAAACCTGCGCCTGGTGTGATCATATATTATTGGCAGATTGATCATAAAGGGTACTATTCACCTGGAGTGGGTATGGAAGAACTTGCAAAAGCACATGGACATATCCGTGGATGGGTAAAGTCAGATGAAAATGGAAAATACACCTTCTACACCAACAGGCCGGCACCCTATCCTAGGCAAAATCTTCCCGCACATATTCATCTATCCATAAAGGAACCAGATCTGAACAATGAATATTATGTCGATGATCTAAATTTCGATGATGATGAGCTACTCTACTCCTATCTTAGGAAACATCCTCAAGAGAATCGAGGTGGCAGTGGTATCGTCAGAGTCTTGCTAAATGATAGCATACAGATCGGTTGGCACGACATCATACTTGGCTTGAATATCCCTAATTATCCAGGTATCATAGATCCGGTAATCCAATCCGGCTTGCCCATCGGTGTGGATCATCCTTCTTTCATGCCTTATCACGCCTACGGCCCTGATAAAGGGACACAAGTTTGCCCGGTCTGCAAATATGGTCGCTTCTTAGGTATTCTCTACTATGTAGGCAATCATCCGCAGTGGGATGAGATAAAATCCTGGCTTGCCTTTCTGGAACAGTTAAGTGCTGCTCATGGTAAATATCTCAAGGTCTTTTTTATCTATGGAAATGAACTGGGATATGATAAAGAAAAAAGAATGACCCAATTAGCACAGATGGGCGAAGAATTAAATATCAAAAATATAGCTCTCACTTTTGTACCATCATTTACTGATAAAGAATTACAGGTCAATCTAACAAAAGTAAATCCGGAGGTGGGGAATACTTTTATCCTCTTCAAGCAAAGCAGAATTGTAGATAAATATATCGAACTGAAACCCACAAAAGAGAACTTCCAGTTGATTAATAATGCGCTTACAAATTGGCAAGATTCGAGCCTTTCATTAACTGCTCTTAGCCGGGAATGAGAGTTAATTATCAAATTTTCAAAAATATTGAAGCTTAAGCAGCATATACTTCTTTAATTGAACTGAAACTATATTCAATAATTAGTCCAGATTGGACCAATCTCCGACCTCCATTTAACACTATAATCAGAATAATAATGCTCAATATTTGGAATTGAGTCAATTGTTGCTTAAATTTATCTACTTCTTAGTTTTACAAAATAAACTTGTTCTATGTAACTACTCTTAAAATTCATTTCTTATGAGAACTCAATACTTTATTTATCTTCTACTCCTCTTATCTTTTCAAGTCACAAGCCAAACCATCCCCGATATAGTCATCGATAGAGGTCATAAGATGCTTGACCGCGAAGTCAACCTATATTATTTGGATACCGTGGGTGAAAATTATTTGACGATACTTTCTGAAGCAGATATCGATCAACCGCCATTTCCTTTAACTGAATTTACAACTAAACTTAAACTAATCAGTAGGACAGGAGAGGTCTTCAAAGTCACTCAATTACCAAAAAGTTATTCGATCAACAAAAATTGTACCCGGATCGGTGAAAACTATTCGATAATAATTAATTCTAACTACCAGAATAGAACCGCCGGCACTTATATCCAAAGCATGCTATTTGATAAAAATCTAAATATGCTGCAAGACACCACTGTCAACCTAGGTGATGATACTGTACATTTAGATCGAACTAGGTCCAATGTCACCGGTCAATATCTCTCCATCGGTGATTCTACATATTTCATAGTACCCATGAATGCACGTAAAGACGAAGTAGAAAGCAATTATTTCGCAGTTACAGTGTATGGCCCAAATGGATTCTACTCCTCTGCCAGGCTCATACCGATAAATCAAAGTTTTGACGATATTAGCCTTCGCTCGCCAATTACCATCTCGGATGCCAATCAATATATTCTGCCCAATAAAAACTATTATAATTTTTT
>Ga0154020_10011126_pt1 | contig 10260 bp, 5 predicted proteins | sample Klosneuvirus_201_FD_109709 | JGI IMG/M metagenome (GOLD analysis project Ga0154020, IMG submission 109709) | Active sludge microbial communities from wastewater, Klosterneuburg, Austria - Klosneuvirus_20160825_MG | ecosystem: Engineered > WWTP > Aerobic digester > Activated sludge | place... | reverse complement strand
GGTCGATCACGTGGTCGGCGGTCTTGACGACGTCCAGGTTGTGCTCGATGACGATCACGGTGTTGCCACGGTCGACGAGCGCGTGGAGGACCTGGAGGAGCTTCCTCACGTCGTCGAAGTGGAGGCCGGTGGTCGGTTCGTCCAGGATGTAGAGGGTCCGTCCGGTGGCGCGGCGGGCCAGCTCGCGGGCCAGCTTCACCCGCTGCGCCTCGCCGCCGGAGAGGGTGGTGGCAGGCTGCCCGAGCTTGATGTAGCCCAGACCAACCTCGTTCAGCGTCCCCATGATGGTCTTGATGGCCGGCACGTTCGCGAACGTCTCGGCGGCCTGCTCGGCCGTCAGGTCGAGGATGTCGGCGATGTTGAGGCCCTTGTAGCGGACCTCCAGCGTCTCGCGGTTGTAGCGCTTGCCGCCGCAGGCGTCGCACGTGACGTAGATGTCCGGCAGGAAGTGCATCTCGATGGCGATCTGCCCGCCGCCGCCGCAGTTCTCGCAGCGCCCCCCCTTCACGTTGAAGGAGAAGCGGCCCGGGCCATAGCCGCGGACGCGCGCCTCGGGTACCTGCGACATCAGCTCGCGGATCCCGTTGAAGACGTTGGCGTAGGTGGCCGGGTTCGAGCGCGGCGTCCTTCCGATGGGCGACTGGTCGATGTCGATCACCTTGTCGAGGTGCGCCAGGCCTTCGATCTTCTTGTGGGCGCCGGGGCGGTCGAGCGCGCCGTGAAGCGTGCGCGCCGCGGCGAGGAAGAGGATGTCGTTCACGAGCGTCGACTTCCCCGAGCCGGAGACACCCGTCACCGCGGTGAAGACGCCGAGCGGCACCTTCACGGTGACGTTCTTCAGGTTGTTCTCGGTGGCCCCGACGATGGTGAGGAACTTGCCGCTCCCCGTCCGGCGCGTTCGCGGCACGTCGATCTTCAACGCTCCCGACAGGTACTTCCCGGTGAGCGAGCGCTCGAACTTCACCAGCTCGTCGGCCTTCCCCTCGCCGACGATCTCGCCACCGTGGATGCCGGCGCCGGGGCCGAGGTCGACCACGCGGTCCGCCATCCGCATCGTCTCCTCGTCGTGCTCCACCACGACGACGGTGTTGCCGAGGTCGCGCATCTGGACGAGCGTCTCGATCAGCTTCCGGTTGTCCTTCGGGTGGAGGCCGATGGACGGCTCGTCGAGGACGTAGAGGACGCCCATCAGCTTCGACCCGATCTGCGTGGCGAGGCGGATCCGCTGCGACTCGCCGCCCGACAGCGTGGCGGAGGCGCGGGAGAGGGAGAGGTAGCCGATGCCGACGTCGTTCAGGAAGCCGAGCCGGTCGCGGACCTCCTTCAGGATCTTCCCGGCGATCTCGAGCTCACGCGGCGTCGTCGGGAGGCCGTCGAAGAACGCCTTGGCGTCCTCCAGCGTCAGGTCGGTCAGCGCGTCGATCGGCCGGTCGGCCACCGTCACGGCGAGCGCCTCGGCCTTCAGCCGCCGCCCCTTGCAGTCGGGGCACGGCGTGGCCGACATGTAGAGCTCCAGCTCGGCCCGCGCCTCGTCGCTCTCCACCTCCTTGTACTTGGTCTCGATCATCGTCACGAGGCCCTTGTACGCGGAGGCCCACTGGTACTGCCCCTTCTCCGACTTGAACTTCCACTTGATCTCCTTGTCGCCCGAGCCGCGGAGGATCAGGTCGCGCACGTCCTGCGACAGCTCCTCCCAGGGCGTGTCCATCGAGAACTTCAGCTGCTTGGCGAGCTGCTCGATCTGCCGGAGGCGCCAGTTCGACGAGCCGGCGCGGTAGAGCGCGATCGCACCGTCGTTGATCGACTTGGAGGGGTCGGGGACGAGCCGTTCGGGGTCGACGCGCTTCACCGAGCCGAGGCCCGAGCACGCCACGCAGGCGCCGAACGGCGAGTTGAAGGAGAAGAGGCGGGGCGTGATCTCGGTGAGCGAGGTGCCGCAGTCCGGGCAGGAGTAGAGGGTGGAGAGGGTCTCGTCCGACGTCTCGGTGGTCCCGGCCGTGACCGTCGCGATGGTGACGAGCCCCTTCCCCACCTTCGTCGCCGTCTCGAGCGAGTCCGTCAGGCGGAGGCGCGACTCGTCGTCCCGCCGCACGATCAGGCGGTCCACGACCACCTCGATCGTGTGCTTCTTCTGCTTGTCGAGGTCGGGCGGGTTCGAGAGCTCCACCATCTCGCCGTTGATCCGGGCGCGCTGGAAGCCCTGCTTCAGCATGTCGGCGAGCGCCTTCTTGTACTCGCCCTTCTTCCCGCGGACGAAAGGCGCGAGGACGAGGAACCGCGTCCCCTCCGGCAGCGCGAGAATCCGGTCCGTCATCTGCTGGATGGTCTGCGCCGCGATCTCCTTCCCGCAGGACTGGCAGTGCGGCTTGCCGATGGAGGCGTAGAGGAGGCGCAGATAGTCGTAGATCTCCGTGACGGTGCCGACCGTGGAGCGCGGGTTCTTCGACGTCGTCTTCTGCTCGATCGAAATGGCCGGCGAGAGCCCCTCGATGGAGTCGACGTCGGGCTTCTCCATCTGCTCCAGGAACTGGCGCGCGTAGGCCGAGAGCGACTCGACGTAGCGGCGCTGGCCCTCGGCGAAGAGGGTGTCGAACGCGAGCGACGACTTCCCCGACCCCGAGACGCCCGTGATGACGACGAGCGCGTTCCGCGGAATGGTCAGGGAGATCCCTTTCAGGTTATGTTCGCGGGCGCCCCGAATGACGATGGAATCCATGAGAAGCCGCGGATTATGACCGAGCGCCCGTGCCCGAGCTGCTAGGCCTCCCGCTCCACCCGGCGGTCGTCCATTTCCCGCTGGCGGGCTCGGTCTTCGCGGCCTTGCTGCTGGCCATCGGCCTTCGCGACCATGGCAAGGGCCTGGCCTATCTGAACGCCGCGATTCCGGTGCTGGTCGTCACGCTCCTCTCGGTGCCGCTCGCCATCTGGACCGGCCACGCCTGGGCGGAGGCGTCCGGCCTCCTGCCGGACGGCGGCTGGCTTCCGGCCGCGTCAGTACTGAAGGGCTTCCTCCGCCGCCACGTCCTCCTCGCGTCTGCCGGTTCCGCTTGCCTCCTGATCACCCTGCCGCTCGCCATCGCGGCGCGGAACCGCCGGCTCACCGCCGCCCTCGCGCTCGTCAGCGCCTTGCTGGGGGCGGGTCTCCTCTCCGCCGCGGGCCACCAGGGGGGGATGATGGTCCACCGGCCGAGCAACGTCCGTTGAGGTGAACTCCATGACTCCTTCCCTCTCCCAGTTCGTCGACGCCGCGCGGGGAACGGTTCCAGCTGACCTCGTCTTCCGGAACGCCCGCGTGGTGAACGTCCTCACCGGCGAGATCCACACCGAGACGGTGGGGGTGAAGGGGGATCGGATCCTCGGCTTCGGGGACTACTGCGCCGAGCGTCCCGAGAACGACCTCGACCTCCGGGGTGGCTTCCTCGCGCCGGCGCTCTGGGACGCGCACCTCCACATCGAGTCGACCATGACGACGCCGCGCGAGTTCGCCCGGCTCGCCGCTCGGCACGGCACCGCCGCCGTGGTGACGGACCCGCACGAGATCGCGAACGTGAGGGGCGTGCCCGGCCTTCGCGCGTTCCTTTCCGACGCCGCGGGCCTGCCGGTGGACGTCTACGTGATGCTGCCGTCGTGCGTGCCGTCGACGCACCTCGAGACCGCGGGCGCCGCCCTCTCGAACGACGACCTCCGGCCGCTCTACGACGCGCCGCACGTGATCGGCCTCGCCGAGATGATGAACGTCCCGGGCTTCCTCTTCGGCGACCCGATCGTCCGTGCGAAGGTGGAGGAGGCGCGCAAGCGTCGCGTCCCGATCGACGGCCACTCGCCGCTCCTGAAAGGCCTCGACCTGAACGCGTACATCGGCGCCGGCATGAAGTCGGACCACGAGTGCCTCTCGCGCGGCGAGGCGCTCGAGAAGGTTCGCCGCGGGATGTCGATCTGGATCCGCGAGGGGACCGCCGCGAAGAACCTCGACGAGCTGCTGCCGCTCGTCACGCGAGAGAACTCCGAGCGGTTCGCCTTCTCCACCGACGACCGCCACCCGTGGGACCTCCTGGCGCACGGGCACCTCGACTATCACGTCCGCCGCGCCATCGCCGCGGGGCTCGACCCGGTCCTGGCGCTCCGGCTCGCGTCGTGGAGCTGCGCCCGGCACTACGGCTTCACCGACCGGGGCGCGATCGCCCCCGGCTTCCGCGCGGACCTCCTGACCTTCGACCGGCTCGAGGACTTCCGCCCCGACCTCGTCGTCCTCGGGGGAGAGCGGGTCGCGAAGGGGGGCGCGCTCCTCCACGAGATCCCCGCGGCGCGGATGGACGAGGGGCCCGGCTTCCGGATCTCGGGCTTCGACCGCTCGCGGCTCCGCGTGGCGGCCGGCCCCGGCGCCCAGCTCCGCGTCATCGACGTCGTCTCCGGCTCGCTCGCCACGGGCGCTTTCACGGCCCCGGCGAAATGCGAGGACGGGGCCGCGGTGGCCGACCTCACGCGCGACCTCGCCAAGCTGGCGGTGGTGGAGCGGCACCTCGGCACCGGGAACGTCGGCGTCGCCTTCGCGCGGGGCTTCGGCATCCAGCGCGGCGCCATCGCGTCTTCGGTGGCGCACGACTCGCACAACGTCGTCGTCCTCGGCGCCGACGACGCTTCCATGGAGACCGCCGTCCGCCGCGCTGCGGCCATCGGCGGCGGGATCGTCATCGCGCACGGCGCCGAGGTCCTGGCCGAGGTGGCGCTCCCCGTCGCCGGCCTCATGTCGAACGAGCCGATCGCCCAGGTCGACCGCGCCGAGCGGAAGGCGAACGAGGCCGCCCGGTCGCTCGGCTGCACGATGGAGCATCCGTTCATGACCCTCGCGTTCCTCGCGCTCCCCGTGATCCCCGAGCTGAAGCTGACCGACAAGGGCCTGGTGGACGTCGCGAAGTTCGACTTCGTCTCCAGCGTGGCCTGACCCGCCGCCCGCTCCCGCTCCCGCACCCGCCATCCGCTTCTCCCCCGAATGGGGGAGGCGAAGGCCTCCCGGACGCGCCATATTCCGTCATCGCCCCTTTTCATCGGAGGAAGAGATGGACGGAGACCGGAAACCCGACGAGCGGAACACGGAAATCCTGAGCACGAACGAGATCGCGATGCGGATCGCGGGTCCCCCCAGGCGCCCCCGGTCTCGCGACTTCTCGCGCAGGCTCTTCTGGCTCACCGCCGTGAGCGGGGTGCTGATGTCGGGAGCCGCCCTCCTGGCGTTCCGTGGAGGGGCTTCGCCCACCGCGGCCCCGCTGGCCATGCCCGCCGGCCTCTTCGGGAGCCCCACGCCGACGCCTGTACCCACGCCGAAGCCGGAGCCGCCGATCTCCGCCCTCTACACGTGCCGGGGACGTGCCGAGTTCCACGTCAAGCCGGAGGAGGCGTCCGTCTACGTGAACGGGCAACGGATCGGCACCTCGGACGACTGGGACGACTCGGGTGGCGGAGGCACCTACACCTTCCCGGGCAGGGGTACCTACATCTGCCGGTTCCAGTACCGCGGCCGGTACACGAAGTGGGTGAAGGTGATCGTCGACCCGTCGGCGAAGGACAAGATCGCCAAGGTGAAGATGAAGCTCGAGAAGCGGTAGCTCGGGACGGCAGGCTAGCGCTAGCCGCGAAGGGCGTGCAGAACCCGCTCCGCCTCCGCCTCGTCGTTGCCGACGTGCGGCGAGAGGCGGAGGAAGCCCTCGCGCGCCGAGGTGACGATGCCGAGCGCGTCGAGCCGCTTCCAGTAATCCCGCGCATCCCGTCCGGCCGGGGGACGGGCCGCGAGGATGCCGGACCGCGGCGGACCGTCGAAGAGGACCGGCTCGAAGCCGAGCCCCGGCAACCCCTCGACGAGGACCGCCAGCGTCCTCGCGATCCGGGCCGCCACCGTCTCGCCCCCGATCGAGAGGAGCAGCGCCAGCGACGCCGAGAGCGCGTAGACGCCCGGCGTGGGCGGGGCACCAACCTCCAGCTTCGCGCCGGACGTCAGGTAGCGGGCGGGCTCGTCGATGCCGAGGACGCCCAGCGGCCGGTCGAGGTTCGCCCAGCCGGCCGGGGCCCGAAGGCGCGCGCGCAGGTCGGGCGTCGTGAAGAGGATGCCGCACCCCTCGGGCCCGAGCATCCACTTGTGCCCGTCCGCCGAGAGGAAGTCGACGCCCGCCCCCGTGACGTCGATCGGGACCGCGCCGACGGCCTGGATGCCGTCGAGACCGAAGACGATGCCCCGCTCGCGGCAGAACGCGCCGGTCGCCTCGAACGGGGCCCGGAAGCCGGTGTGAAAGGCCACCGCCGAGACGCTGATGATCCGCGTGCGGGCGTCGGAGAGCGCCGCGATCTCGTCCGCCGTGAAGGCGCCGTCTCGCGTCGGGAGTCGCCGCACCGTCACGCCGAGCCGCTCGAGGGCGAGCCAGGGCGTGAGGTTCGACGGGAACTCCGACGCGGTGGTGACGACGTTGTCGCCCGGAGCCCAGTCGAATCCCTGCGCCACGAGGTTCAGGCCCCACGTCGTGTTCGGGACGATGGAGAGGTCGTTGGCCGACGGAGCGCCGATGAGCGTCGCCGCGAGCTCCTTGACGCGCCGCGCCTCGGCGGCCCAGGCGCGCCAGTCGAGCGCGCCCCGCTCCGCGGTCCGGCGCGCATAGCCGATCAGCGCGTCGGCCCCCCGCGCGGGGAGCGGGGAGACGGCGGCGTGGTTCATCTGGATGGTGCGGCGGCGCGACGGGAACTCGCGGTCCAGAGCTTCCTTCGTCAGGTCCATCAGTACGCTCGCTGCGCCTCGACGAAGGCGTCGAGATTGCGGCGCACCTCGACCATCGAGTCGCCGCCCGTCTTCTGGAGGAGGGCGTCGGCCAGGACGAAGGCGAGCATCGCCTCGCCGATGACGCCGCAGGCCGGCACGGCCGTCACGTCGGACCGCTCGTACTGCGCGCGATGGGGCTCTCGCGTCTCGATGTCGACCGACGGCAGCCCTTCGCGAAGGGTGGCGATCGGCTTCTTGTAGAGCGTCACCAGGAGATCCTCGCCGTTCGTGATCCCCCCTTCGAGGCCTCCCGCGCGGTTCGACGTCCGGTGGTAGCCGCGCGCCTCGGAATAGGCGATCGGGTCGTGAGCCTCCGAGCCGGGGCGGGACGCGTTCGCGACTCCGTCTCCCAGCGAGACCCCCTTCACGGCCGGAATGGAGAGCATCGCCCGCGCGATCTGCCCGTCGAGCTTGGCGTCCCACGAGACGTGCGAGCCGAGCCCGGCCGGCACGCCGCGCGCACCGACGAGGATCGTCCCGCCCAGCGTGTCCCCTGCCTTCGCCGCAGCGTCCACGGCCGCCGTCATCGCCTCCTCGACGCTCCGGTCCACCAGACGGAACGGCGAGGTCTCGTCGACCCGCTCGAGGTCGGCGAAGGAGCGCGCGCCCGCGTCCGGAACCGAGATGCCGCCCAGGGAGAGGACGCCGCTCCGGATCTCGATCCCCACCGCCCGCAGGAGCAGCCGGCAGAGAGCGCCCCCGGCGACGCGTGACGCGCTCTCGCGGGCGCTGGCCCTCTCGAGGATGTCGCGCAGGTCGCGCCGACCGTATTTCAGGCCGCCGGCGAGGTCCGCGTGGCCGGGACGGGGCGACGTCAGCTGACGCTTCCGCGCCGCCTCCGCATCGACGTCCATCGGTCCCATCACCTTCTCCCACACCTTGTGGTCCAGGTTCGCGATCTCGATCGCCACCGGCCCGCCCAACGTCTCGCCGCCCCGGACGCCGCCCGTGAACCGGGCGTGGTCGCGCTCGATCTTCATCCGTCCGCCGCGGCCGTAGCCGTGCTGGCGCCGCGCGAGGTCACCGTCCACGACGGAAGGGTCGATCGCGAGGCCGGCGGGGAGGCCGGTGACGACGACGGTGAGGAGGGGGCCGTGCGATTCGCCAGCCGTGACCAGGGAGAGACGCGCCATGGATCCGAGTGTAGCCGGGCTGAAGCGAAGGACGGGCTACTCGAACGCCTCGGGGAGATGGATGCCGAAGCCCTGCCCGAAGTCGACGCCCACCTCGACCAGCGCGTCGGCGGTCTCCCTGTCCTCCACGAACTCGGCGATGGTGACGAGCCCCATCGTGTGCCCGATCTTGTGGACGGCCTCCACGATGGCCCGGTCGACGGGGTTCCTCGCCATCTCGGAGACGAAGCGGCCGTCGATCTTGAGCGCGTCGACGGGGAGCTCCTTCAAGTAGGCGAAAGATGAAAGGCCGGCGCCGAAATCGTCGAGCGCGAAGCCGCACCCCTGTGACCTCAGCGCCGACATGAACCGTTGCGCGGCGTCCAGATTCTGCACGGCCGCCGTCTCGGTGATCTCGAACGAGATCTGGTGGGGCGAGACGTCGCGCAGGCTCTCGAAGATGAAGGCGAGCATTCCCTCGTCGCCGATCGACTGGCCCGAGAGGTTCACCGCGTAGACGGGGTACGTTCCGGCCGGAGCGCGGCGGATGGCCGCGAAGGCCTCCTTGACCACCCAGCGGTCCACCATCGGCATCAGCCGGTAGCGCTCGGCGGCGGGAATGAAGTCGATGGGCGGCACGACGCGCCCGTCCTCGTCCACCATCCGGACGAGGAGCTCGTAGCGCTCGGCGTCGTCCTCGGGGCCGGCGAGGCGGCGGATCGCCTGGCGATGGAGGACGAACCTGTCCTCCGCGAGGGCGCGCTGGATCCGGTGCGCCCACTGCATCTCGCCGTGGTGGCGCGCCAGGAGGCGGTCGCCCGGCCGGTAGACGTGCATCCGGTTCCGGCCGGCCTCCTTCGCCACGTAGCAGGCGGAGTCGGCCGCGGAGAGGACGTCGTGTAGCGAGCCGCTCCGCTCGTTCACCGGGACGAGGCCGATCGTGGCTCCCACCTCGAACGTCTTCTCCTGCCAGATGAAGCGGAACTCCCGGATGGCCTGGAGGAGGCGCCGCGACAGCTCCTCCGCCTGGTCGAGCGTGCAGCCGTTCAGGATGATGCCGAACTCGTCGCCCCCGAGGCGCGCCAGCGTGTCGACCTCGCGGACGCGGCTCATGAGGAGCCTCGCCAGCTGGCGGAGCAGCTCGTCTCCCGCCACGTGGCCGCAGGTGTCGTTCACGATCTTGAACTGGTCGAGGTCGAGGTAGCAGAGGGCGTTCGAGCGGCCCAGGGTCTGCGCCTTCTCCAGGGTCTCGTGGAGGCGCGCCTCGAACTCCCTTCTGTTGATGAGGCCCGTGAGGGCGTCGTGCGTGGCCTGATGAGAGAGCTGCGCGAGCGCCGCCTGCGCCCGCTGGCGTTCGGCGGCCGCGGCTTCCTCGGCCCGGCGGCGCGCCGTCACGTCCTGCACGACCGACAGGCTGACTCTCCGTCCGCTCGGATCGGAGGTGACGTCGCAGTTCAGGACGACGTCGATCAGGGAGCCGTCCTTCCTCACGTACTGGTACGCCACGTCGCGCGCCTTGCCCTCCCTCCAAAACTGCGGGATGACCACCGTGAGCGCCCGCGTGGCGGATTCCGGCGTCATCAGGAAATCGGCGCGCCGGCCGATCACCTCCTCACGCGCGTAGCCCGTCTCCTCGAGCCACTTCAGGTTCACGTCGCAGATGCGCCCTTCCTCGTCGATCGAGTGCATCATCACGGGCGACGACTCGTAGATGTGCCGGAACTTCGCCTCCGAGTGGCGGAGCGCCTCCACCCCCTTCTTCCGCTCGGTGATGTCGCGGACGAAGCCCTGGAAGCGGCCGTCCGGGAGACGTCCGGAGCTGACCTCCACCGTGATCGAGGTGCCGTCCTTCCGGCGGATCTCGCGCTCGGCCACGACGCGCTCGCCGCGCAGGAGGCGGCGGCTCTGGAGGAACGAGATCCTCTCGCCCGGCCTGGCTACCAGCGACCGGAGCCGCTTGCCGATCAGCTCCTCGCGCTCGTAGCCCAGCATCTCGCGCCCTCGCGAATTCACCTCGAGGATGATGCCGAAGGCGTCGGTGACGAAGATCCCGTCCGACGCCTGCTCGACGAGCGTCCGGAGCTGCTCCTCCGACAGGCGGAGCTTCTCCTCCGCCTCCTTCTGCCCGGTGATGTCCCGGAAGTTCGCGACGACGGCCTGGACGCCGGGCTCCCCCAGGAGGTTCGTGCCGATCACCTCGATCCAGCGCCACGAGCCGTTCGCGTGGCCGAGACGAACCTGGGAGAGGAGGCTCTCTCCCGGTCTCTTCATCACCCGCTGCCACAGGACCTTCGCGATGGAGGCGTCGTCCGGGTGGACGCGGTCGAACGGGTCGCGCGCGAGGAG
>Ga0154020_10011124_pt1 | contig 10261 bp, 3 predicted proteins | sample Klosneuvirus_201_FD_109709 | JGI IMG/M metagenome (GOLD analysis project Ga0154020, IMG submission 109709) | Active sludge microbial communities from wastewater, Klosterneuburg, Austria - Klosneuvirus_20160825_MG | ecosystem: Engineered > WWTP > Aerobic digester > Activated sludge | place... | reverse complement strand
CTTGTCAACATCGTGCCCACGGATCACCGCGGCGTGATAGGCCATAAGCTGGAGCGGAATGACCGTGAGCATCGGCGACAACGGCTCGGCGATGTCCGGGATATAGAGCACATCCTCGACCACCTTCTTAATTTCCGTATCGCCCTCAGTGGCAACTGCGATCACGTGCCCGCCGCGGGCCCGGACTTCGGCAATGTTGGACATCACCTTGTCGTATTGGCGGCCGCGGTTGGCGATGAAGACCGCTGGCATGCCGTCGTTGATCAGGGCGATCGGGCCGTGCTTCATTTCGGCCGCGGGCATGCCCTCGGCGTGGATGTAGCTGATTTCCTTGAGCTTCAGGGCGCCTTCGAGAGCGGTCGGATAGTTGTATCCGCGGCCCAGGAAGAGCCAGTTCTCGCGCTCGCAGTAGCGCTCGGTGACCTTCCTGATGATGGCATCCTGCTCCAGGACGCGTTCGATCTTGCCGGGAATGGACTCGAGCTCAGCGATGAGGCGTGAGCAAGCGTCCGCGGACATCTGGCGGCGGCGGGCCATGAAGAGCGTGAGCATCGCCAGCACCGCGACCTGGCCGGTGAAGGCCTTGGTCGAGGCGACGCCGATTTCGGGACCCACACGGAGGTAGACACCAGCATCGGTCTCGCGGGCGATGGTGGAGCCAACGGCGTTGACCACTCCCAGAGAGAGAGCGCCGCGTTCTTTGGCTTCGGTCAGGGCCGCCAGCGTGTCGGCCGTCTCGCCTGATTGGCTGACCGCGATGACGATCGTCTGGTCTTCGATGATCGGGTTGCGATACCGGAACTCGCTGGAATACTCGGCGACCGCCGGAACGCGAGCCAGATCCTCCAGCATGTACTCGCCGATCATCGCGGCGTGCAGGGCCGTTCCCTGGCCGGCCAGCACGATGTGCCGTGCGCGGACCAGTTCCTTGGCAAAGTTGGAGACCCCGCCGAGAATGACCTTGCCGTCTTCCTTCTGCAGGCGGCCTCGGAAGCAGTTCCGAAGCGCTGCGGGCTGCTCAAAGATCTCCTTCTGCATGAAGTGGTCGTACGTGCCCAGCTCGATCTGCTCGAGGTCGAGCTCAAGCTGCATGACCTTGGGATTGACGGCGATGTTGTTGGTTGTTGATGTGCGGAAACCCTGGCGGGTGATTTTGACGACGTTGTAGTCATCGAGTGGGAAGGCCTGGGTGGTGTGGGCGACGATTGCAGAGGCATCGGAGGCGACGACGTATTCGCCGTTGCCGATACCGACCATCAACGGGGCACCCTTGCGGGCGACCACCAGCGTGTCGGGCTCCTTTTCGCACATCACGCAGATCGCGTAGGCCCCGGTTACCTCTCGCAACGCGGCTTGGACCGCGGCTTCGAGGTCTCCCTCGTACAACTCGCCGATCAGCATGGCGAGCACTTCCGTATCCGTCTCGGACACGAACTTGTGACCCTTCTCCTGAAGGTACGTCTTGAGCGATACGTAGTTTTCGATGATCCCATTGTGGATGACCGCGATTCCGGCTTTGTCATCACGATGCGGGTGGGCGTTCATGTCCGTTACGCCGCCGTGCGTGGCCCAGCGGGTGTGGCACATGCCCAGCGTGCCCGTGAGCGGGCCGGTCTTCCTGAGTTCAGCCTCAAGGTTGGCGACTCGCCCGGCTTTCTTAACGACGGTGATCTTTCCGTTGTTCAGGACGGCGATGCCCGCGGAGTCGTACCCGCGATATTCCAGGCGCTTGAGTCCCTCCAGAATGATGGGTTGCGCGGCTTTGTTTCCGATGTAGGCAACGATTCCGCACATAGATCAAGGTCCTCCGTGGCCGCCGGATGGTACGCGGCGAACCAAGCCCGAACAGGAACAGTCCAGTTCGGTGGTCTGCGTAGTACGTCGGCTGGAACGGGAAGGATCGTTCAGTGCCGCCGGTTATGGGACAAACTCGATTCAATGCTCACCTGCGTGGAACGCAAAGGCGGGGCGCTCGAATGGGGAGCGCCCCGCCGTGGTGGAGTGTCAGAATCAAGCCCTGATCAGAATCAAAGGGTGCGAAGCCAGCTAGTTGCAGCCCGCCGAGAACTTGTTCAAGAAGCATTGGAAGTCATTGGCCGTGAGCAACGGCGTCGCGGTCGATCCGTCACAGTTCGCATACGCGTCCTGGGCTGAGAACTTGTTGAGGAAGCACTGGAAGTCGTTGGCGGTCAATGTCGGAGCAACCACCGAACCATCACAGTTCACGTAGCACATGATGATCCGGGCCCGGTCTGCCAAGTATTCCACGCGGGGAGGACCGAACGATCCCACCGGCGGAAAGTTCGTCGAACTGAACGTGCCGGTGCGGCTCGAGCCCACGACGATGTCGAAAGTATGAAAGGCTTGAGGAACATAGCCGTCGATGAACGCGACGGTCAGGGCCCCGTTGAGCGCCGCCACCCCCGAGACCTGAATCCGGTCCGAAGTCGGGAACTCCACGCCGGGATCGATATCGCAGAAGTAGTTGTTGTTGGCACCCATCGAAAGAGCACCAGAAACGTTTAACGTTCCACGATGGGGCGGCTGAGAGGGCAGGTCGGCCGGCTTGATGGCCCCATTAACCGTGAGCAAGGGAGTTTGAACAAATCCACGGCCTTCGATCGTTTTGCCAACATTGACGGTGAGATTTTGCGTGCAAACCAAGTTGCCGCCGTCCAGAACGGTCAGTGTGCCCAGGCCGATGCCATTGGCATCCAGCAGCGTGACGGTCCCGCTACCGCAATGGAGCGTGCCGTCCATGGTTACGCCGAAGTTGCTCGCGGGGTTGCCCATGGTCAGAATCCCGGTGTTCGTGCAGACGGACCCGGCATCAAAGTCCACGATCGCCCCGATCGTCCCGTCCCCCGAATATCCACCGCCGGAGTTGAATCCGAAAGTCGTCCCCGCCATGGTCCCGCCCGAGCGGGTCAGGAGCCCACCGAACCGGATACCGGCGGAATCACAGGCGATCGAGCCACCGAAGATGAAGTCCACATTGGCGTTAATCAGGCCGCGGCCGCTTACGTTGGCGGTCGAATGCAGACGCAGGCCGTTTGGAACGATAAGCGTGCCGTTGTTCAGAACGATGACCTCGGCGTCGGCGGTGTTGAGGTCCTGAATCGTCAATGATGATTGATCATTGACCTGGATCGTGCTGCTGCCGACGCAGGTGAACCCGGCCGTGGTCGTCGGGATTCCGACGGTGAGGTGCTGCGGCACCGATGGGGAGAGGGTGGAGCCGACAATCACCATTGACCCGTTAGACAGGTTGATCCGGGCGTTGACGTTCCCCCCTCCGCCAAGCTGGCCGTTATCCAGCCGAACTTCCAGCGCATTCAAAGCCGAGTTGTCCAACCCGATCACGCCGCCGACGGCCGTGATGATGCCCGCGGATGTGAACGTCGAGTCGGCCAGGGAAATCAACCCCTGACCGAACACAAGGGTGGAAACCGTGGAATCGGTGACATTGAGCAGCCCGCCATTGCGTACAAAGAGCTGCCCAAAGCCGCCGTCGCCACCGGAGAACCCGCCGACATAGAGATCGCGCGCGATATTCAGGGCCGACCCCGCATCCTCCACGAGCACGGTTCCAAACCCGTTCAGTTGGGATGCCATCATGACCGTCCCGACCGACACAGTGGCCCCATTGGTGACTTCGAGTCGGCCGATCCCGTCCAGGCCGACGGAGATCGTGCTCGAAATGCTGTTGGAGGAAAGCCGTGAACCCGGCCCATCGACGTCGACTTCGCCCCGGTCATCGGAGGCCTCCCCGATCGCCACGATGGTGGATCCTGCCGCGTTGAACTCAACCTGCGAGCCGCTCAGGATGCTCACGAGCCCGTCAGCGCTCGCGCCGGGGCCGCCCACGGTCAGGGCCCGGAATGATGGGCCTCCGCTGCCCAACAGCGACGCGGTTGCCCCATTCTGAAGCACCAGGTTCGGTGTTCCGGTTGAGTCACTGATCACTACAGGCGCAACCGCCTGACTGAACACGCCGCCATCGACCCGAATGGTGCCATTGTTGAACTGCAGGGTGCCACCCGCGCCGATGGCGACATCGTGGGCCGTGACCGAGCCGGTGCCGGCGACGTGGAGAAGTCCCGTACCGCCGTCAGGGTCGTTCCCGATGAACAGTGCCCCGTTGATCGTGGCGGCTCCCCCCGTACTCACGGTGAGTGTCCCGTTGCCGGCCGCGAGCGCGGCGGTCGCGTTGCGACCAACGCTCAGGTCGCCGGCGACCGTCAGACGAGCCTGGAACAGGCCGGCGGTTTGCACCGTGATGGAGCTGACAGAGCCCGCTTGATGCGCGACAACCAGGCTGTCCGCGAAGGTCGCCAGTGCCCCGTTGCTCACCGTGAAAGCGGCATCACCGAGCTGGCCGATCCGCGATTCGCTGGTTCCGATTACATCCAGGAACGAGTTTCCAAACGGCGGCGAGGCCAGTGATCCGGAAACCGTGGTCGTCGAAACCCCCGTGGGCAGCACCCCCGGCAAAAACGACCCACCCACTTGCACGTGCCCGAGGTTCGTGACATTCATCGTGCCCGTGCCGGCATTTCCGACGAACAAGTTGCCACCGAAGATCAGGTCCGCGGCCGACGAGTTCACGTTGAGCACCCCCACCGCACCCGACGCGTCACCAATCCGGGTAAAGCCGTTAGACAAAACGGTTCCCGATGCGAAAGTCATCGTCGCGCTGTCCCCTGAGACATCGCCGACGGTCATTCCGGCCGCGATCGTGTGTGGCGATGATGCGGTCACGGTGACCGTCCCCTTCTTGTACACGTGCGAGTTGCTGGCCGTCACCGACGCGTTAAAGGTCACCCCATAGTTCGCGACCATGTTGAAGGTCAGGTCATCACCCGCGGCCGGTGCTTGGTTCGGCGACCAGTTGGAAGCAAGCGAGGCCGGGCCGCCCGCCACGTTGGCCCAGACAAGTCCGGTGGCGTGAACGGCCGCGGGGGCCGCGGCGAGGCCGGCGACCAGGGCAAGTTGACAGCACTTCAATCGACGATTCATTGGACAGCTCCCAGGATCAAGACAGGGGCCCTTGGCCCATTGGCACCCGGGTCAATGCACTTGGCCTTGTGCCCAGTGCGCCCGCGATGTGTTCAAAGAGACTTACACCATCCGGCCGCGGCCGGGATCATCGGGAAACAAAGGCGGCGGGGCGCCCCCGTTGGCGCCCCGCCTTAGTGGAGAATGCCGATGGCTAAGTGGATCAGTTGCACCCTGCCGAGAACTTGTTCAAGAAGCACTGGAAGTCGTTGGCGGTGAGCAGAGGCGTCGCGGTCGACCCGTCACAGTTCGCGTACGGGTCCTGGGCTGAGAACTTGTTGAGGAAGCACTGGAAGTCGTTGGCGGTCAGCGTCGGAGCGATCAACGACCCATCACAGTTCACATAGCACATGATGATCCGGGCGCGGTCCGCCAGATATTCAACGCGAGGGGGCCCGAACGCGCCCACGGGCGGGAAGCTCGTCGAGCTGAACGTGCCGGTCCGGCTCGAGCCGACCACGATGTCAAAGGTCTGGAAGGCCTGTGGCACATACCCATCGATGAACGCGACGGTGAGGGCCCCGTTGAGAGTGGCCGGGCCCGAAGACTGGATGCGATCCGCCGTGGCAAACTCAATGCCCGGGTCGATATCGCAGAAATAGGTGTTGTTGACACCCAGGCTGACCGCCCCGGATACGTTCAGCGTGCCCCGGAGCGGCGGCTGCGAGGGCAGGTCCGCCGGCTTGATCGCCCCATTCACGGTGAGCAGCGGCGTCTGCACAAACCCAGTGCCCTCGATAGTCTTGCCGAAGTTGACGGTGAGGGGCTGAGCGCACACGAGGCTGGCCCCGTTCAGGGTGGTGAGCGTTCCCAATCCCACACCGTTTGAATCCAGCAGCGTCACCGTCCCACTCCCGCAATGCAGCGTGCCGTCCATCGTCACCCCGAAGTTGAGTGCGGCGCTTCCCATCGTCAGGATGCCGGTGTTCGTGCAGACGGAACCCGCATCAAAGTCGACGATTCCGGTGATCGTCCCGTTTCCGGAGTAGCCGCCGCCGGAGTTGAATCCAAACGTCGTGCCCGACATGGTGCCGCCCGATCGGCTGATGACCCCGCCGAAGCGCAAGCCTGAGCCGGTCGCCGTGATCGAACCGCCCTGATTGAAGTCCACATCCGCGTCAATCAGCCCGAATCCGGAGATCGCGCAGTTGGTAACCGTGTTGATGCCGTTGACCGCGGTGAGCGTGCCGCCGGCGATGGTGAGGTTGTCAATATGGGCCAAGTTGCTGTCCAGAAGAGTCAGGTGGTTGGCCCCGATATCGATGGTGCTGCCATCCTGGCCAGCAAAGCCCGTGGAGGAGGTGGCCCTACCGACCGTGAGGTCGCCGTTGATCAACTCGAGCAATGCGCCATTCTGAAGCGACACTGGAGAATCGATCGTGGCGGTTCCGACGGCAATGGGGTGCCCTGTGATCCGGCCACCGTTGCCCACCAGTGTCGAGAACCCGTGAACAATCGCGCCGTCATCCAATCTCATGCTGCCGAATACACCGATCGGCGCGCTAAGGGCGTTGACGATGCCGCCCGAGGAAATCATGATCTGGCCCTGAGGCCAGACCTTGAGCAACTGCGAAGCGCCGCTCATGTTCAACGCGGCCCCGGTGTTTATGTCTAATACCGCGGCACCGCCTGCCGCGGCGCTTGACCCGCCTACGTACATTCTCCGGTACTGGGCGATCGAACCCGCATTTTCGACCCGCAACGCCCCGGTTGAACTGGGGTTCTGCGCGATGAACATCTGGTCACCGGATACCACGCCACCGAACTCGGCCTGGTAATCGCCTCCGCCAGACTGCCCCACAACCAGAACCGTCCCAGCGGCCATGCTCATGGTGGAACCGATGCCGTTGATCGCCATGCTCCCGGAGTCGTCGGAGTCCACTCCGATGAAGATGTCTCCAGAAGTCACGTTCAGCCCTGCGCCGAACCTGACGTCAAAGCTGGCCGAAAGCGCGCCCGCGCCTCCGCCGATCGTCAAGGCACGAGTTGCGACCGACGCGAGGGTGCCGCTGGCTCCATGAGTAAGCGTGATCACAGGGTGGTCAATCCCACCGAACACCGGCGCGGACGTCGTGTTCGAGTTTGAAAATGTTCCGCCGTCGATAGTCAGTGATCCGCCATCCAAGTCGATCGTTGAACCGGTGCCGATATTCAGCGAGTTGGTCGTGATGCCCGCAAGATTGGCCATGTGGAGCGTGGCAGTTCCCCCGTCCGGATCTCCCGCCACGAACAGGGTCCCTCCGACCTGGAGCCGTCCGTTGGCATTGACGTTCATAGTGGCGGCACCGGCCGCGACGGTGGCGCTGGTGTTTCGCCCGAGCAAAACATCGCCCGCGACGTCGAGCGTGGCGTTGAAAAGGCCGCCGAGCCCGCCCGTGCCCGCAACCGTGACGGTACTCGCCGAGGCGCTGCCATTGGAGACCGTCAGGCTCCCCGCAAAGGCCGCCAGAGCCCCGTTACTGATGTTCACGGTGGCGTCGCCGCCCTGACCGAATCGAGAGGAGGATGTCCCCACAACGTTCAGCAACGAGCGTTGGAACGGTGCCAACGTCTGAGCGCCGCTCACGGTCACGGTGGATGTTCCGGTTGCGTTGTTGCCCGCGATGAACTGATCCGCCACTTGAACCAGCCCTCCGTTGGTGATGTTCAGCGTTCCAGGTCCGTTGCTGCCAACCGTCAGGTCCGCGCCGACGCCGTTGATCATCAGATCAGCGCTGTCATCGTTGACGTTCAGAAGTCCGGCGCTCCCGGCTACCGAACCCACGGTCAGGCTCCCCGTCGAGTTGAGCGTCCCGGTCGTCAAGGTCACGGTCCCGGTCAGCGCATTGGTGTCGCCGATGGTGATCCCGTTGGTTACCGTGTGCGGGCTGGCCAATGACAGCGCCACGGTGCCCTGCCGATAGGTGTGCGACCGGGTTGTCGGAACCAGACTGCTGAACGTCACGGTGTAGGTCGCAAAGAGATTGAATGTCAGGTCGTCTGCGGCCACTGGCATCTGATTCGGCGCCCAGTTCGTCGTGGTCGAAGCCAGCCCGCCCGCCGCGTTGTTCCAGCTCAAGGGTGCGTCCGCCCCACCCCCACCTCTTTGAGCCACGGCCCGCTGCCCCATCGCCAGACCCGCCACTGCCGTCAATACCGCCGCCGCTTTGTTCAAACCCTTCATGACTCACTCTTGGTTGGAAATCGAGATCCGCCCTCACCCCGCCCGTGGCATCGGAGAGCAAACCCCACACTTGCAATCACACCGTTCCGAGCATCACGGGATCATGCGAACGCGCAAATGCCCACAAACGTCGAGAGGCCACCTACCCCAGCCGGCACTGACGTCCTGGCTCCAAACGGCATTGTGGCTTCCGGGCCGGACTGGTATGCTGTCGTGCTCGTGCTGAAAACACCGTTGCCGTGCCCGTGGGATCACGACCAGCGCGAAAGACTGCACAAAGAAGGAGCGGTCGATCGAGGGCAGCCCATCCAGCCCGACGCCGGCGGAACCCGATCCCACCTCCTCCCTGCCGCCAGCGACCGGAGGGTCGGTGGACACGCTCTTTCCATTGGTTTACGCGGAGTTGAGGCGAATTGCCGGGAGTGTTCTGGGCGGGGCCAGCAACACCCTTCAGCCCACCGCGCTCATCAACGAAGCGTACATCAAACTGGCCCACCTGCCCGAAGCAACCCGGTGGACCCGGCCGCACTTTCTGGCCGTCGCCTCCCTCGCGATGCGGCAGATCCTGGCCAACCGTGCCCGCGACCGCTCGAGGCTCAAAAGAGGCGGCGGCGGACAGCGGATCACCCTCCACGAAGATGCCCTTGCCGCGGATATGAAAGATGACGACCTGGTCGCCCTCGATGACGCCATGAAGAAACTTGCCCGGCAGGATGCAAGGAAAGCTCAGGTCGTGGAGATGAGGTTTTTCGGAGGGATGAGTGTCGAAGAGATTGGCGCGGCCCTGGATATCGGCCCCGCCACCGTGAAGCGGGATTGGGCCATGGCCCGCGCCTGGTTGGTACGAGAGTTGGGACGTGGGGACGCTGATGACTCCGGAACAGTGGAAACAGCTTGACGATCTCTTCGACCGAGCCCAGGCCCTTCCGCCGTCGGAACGGGAGGCCTTCGCCCGCGCCCAGTGTGCGACCGACGACCCGCTTTGCAAGGAACTGCTTTCACTGCTTCAGGCCGATCAAAGCGGTGAGGGCCTATTCGAGGCTCCCCTGGCCAACGTCGGCCCGTTGATAGACCACGCCCCCGGAGCATTGGACGAGCACGACATCCTGATCGGTCAGCGGATGGGGGCGTACACGGTCGAATCCGTCCTCGGCCGCGGCGGCATGGGTGTCGTCTACAAGGCTCGTCAGGACAGCCCTCACCGCACGGTCGCCCTGAAGGTCATCAACCCGGGCGCCATCGGCGGCTCCTCCCTGCGCCGGTTTCAGCGCGAGGCCGAGGTCCTAGGTCGACTTCAGCATCCCGGCGTCGCGCAGATCTATGAATCCGGACAATCACGGACACCCCTGGGTCTTCAGCCATTCTTCGCCATGGAGTTTGTGGACGGCCGGCCTCTGCTCGACTACGCCACAGAACACCAGCTCTCCAACCGGCAGCGCCTCGAACTGATGTCGCAAGTCTGCGACGCCGTCCAGTTCGCCCACGTCAAAGGCGTCATTCACCGCGACCTCAAGCCCGGAAACATCCTCGTGGATTCCCGCGGCCACCCCAAGATCCTGGACTTCGGCATCGCGCGCCTCACCGATTCAGACATCCGCGTCACCACGATCCAAACCAACGTCGGCCAACTCATCGGCACCATCCCCTACATGAGCCCCGAACAGGCCACCGGCGACTCGCGCGAGATCGACACACGCTCCGACGTCTACGCCCTTGGCGTCGTGCTCTACGAGCTCCTGTCCGGCCGGCTGCCCTACGACCTTCGTGAAAAGCCCGTGACCGAGGCGGTCCGGGTGGTCACCGAGCAAGACCCCACGCGCCTGAGCTCGATCTCCCGTATCTTTCGCGGCGACATCGAGACGATCGTCGGCAAGGCGCTCGAAAAGGACCGAACGCGCCGGTATCAATCCGCCGCCGATATGGCCGCGGACATCCGTCGCTTCCTTGCGGACCAGGCGATCACCGCCCGCCCCGCCCGCACGGTGTATCAGTTTAGGAAATTTGCCCGTCGGAACCGGACCCTGGTCGGCGGCGTGATTT
>Ga0154020_10011121_pt1 | contig 10263 bp, 10 predicted proteins | sample Klosneuvirus_201_FD_109709 | JGI IMG/M metagenome (GOLD analysis project Ga0154020, IMG submission 109709) | Active sludge microbial communities from wastewater, Klosterneuburg, Austria - Klosneuvirus_20160825_MG | ecosystem: Engineered > WWTP > Aerobic digester > Activated sludge | place... | reverse complement strand
GCTGACGCCGGAATCGGACGTGCGGAATTTCGCAAAAGGTCGTGAACATATTGCATCTTTGCAACAATGGGAGGACCATGGCCAATGACCGTGCGGTGCGCTTCCTGGAACAGCACCCTCGCCATTTCCCGTTCGACGGTGTCGGCTTCGCGAACATTGATTGTAATCCTTCCGTTTGCATGTCCCGTATAAACTCGCTCCTCTTTTCCCAAAGACCACCGCCACTTCGGCTTCTGCGTTGTGTCCGCCTTGAAGTCAAATTTCAGCGGCGGCTTGACGCCGTCTTTCTCATTGCCATACGGCAAAGATAACATGTCGAGGGTATACAACAATCTGCGTTTGGCTGCCTCCAGTCGTCTCCACATTTCACGGTTACCGGACACGGTGAGATCTGGAATCGTATCGTTAAAACGGCAGCAGTCGCACAACAGTGGCTGCTGATCAGACTGACTGGGTGCTGGGCAACAACGATTGCAAACCGCCTCGACGGCGTAATTGTGACACTTAACCAGTTGCGCGCCGCAGTTGCTGTAGCCACATCGAAATACGTCGGACTTCAATGGTTGCAGCGCCGTGTTTGCAAGTACGTCGGCGTCGTAGGTGGCAGACAACAGAATGTCACGCTCCTTGTCAGAAAAACAGTGCATTCTGGACTTTAGAAGTTCCGTCAATCGGCTGATGGCACTGACTCCACCCTCAACTTTGCGGCTCACCTTGGCACTTTCCCATGCCGACTCGAAACCATTGAAATCTGCTCGAAACACTACACTGGGTGGCCCCAAGACCTCTTTGACTTCCTGAATTGCGGCTGGAGCTACCGAGGCATTCAGCGATTGAGCGGCATATCGCAGGAAACTCTCTGAACTGTAGAGGTAGCACGGCTGTCCAGCAGACAGCTGGAACTCCCTGAGCAATTCGGGCCGAGGCCCAATCGTCCGGTCATCGTGAATCAACCACCAGTCTTCTTTGCCGTCATCCGTCACGAGGATTGCAGACTTCTTGTCGGCTTTGCATTTCTCAATCAGTTCCTTCCAGATCACGAGATCGCCAAAAGCGTCGTTTCCTGATTTCTCCTTCTCATCTTTGTATCCCGGTGGAATCTTCGCCTTATATCGCTCTCGTCCCTCGCTGTAGATTGTTGCGAGTTCCTTGTCCGTGAATCCCTTGCCGACACGAGCAGAAAACAGTGCATCGAGTTGATCTCGAACACTGTCGTTATCTGAACGAGCGTCTTCTGCCGCAATCGCTTTCTCAAAGGCGGCGATGATCTCGTCTGAGATCGGGTCGTACCGCTTCACCAACTCGTCTTCGAGAAACGGCGGCTGGGAGCGAGCGTGAATCTGCGAACGGATTGAGAGCAGCGTCTTCTTGGCTTCGGAGTAGCCTTTGGCGACCTTCGCCAGCACTCCCAAGCGATTGCGTTGGTATTCAAGGCCAGCTTGGTGTGGAAGCCAAACCCGGTCTTTCAACAACCCCATCACTGCAAGAACAGTTTGTGCGGTGGGTTCCGAGTAGAAGTACAGGTTCAAGAGGGCGCTTGCATCAAATGCAATGATGCTATCCTTCCAAAGTGCCTCGAACTCGGCGTCAGACGGTCGGTAATACTCGGCATATTCTGATTTCACGGTTCACCCCTTCACCTTTTCCGCAATCGCCGTGAACTGTTCCAGAGCGGTTTGCAGGTCGTCGGCGATTTCCTGAGCGAGTATGTCCGGTGTGGGAAGGTCGTCGGAGTCTTCCAGGCTGTTGTCACGCAGCCAGAAGATGTCGAGGTTTACCTTGTCCCGCTTTATGAGGTCTTCGTAGTCGAAAGATCGCCAGCGGCCTTCAGGCTTCGATTCACTCCATGTCGGTTTCCGAAGGTGTCGTTTGCCAGGGCGATAACATGCCACAAATTCGTCAAGGTCTGAACGCTTGAGTGGATTCGTCTTCTGTGTGAAGTGCATATTGGTCCGCAAGTCATAGACCCACATCGTCTTCGTCCACGCCTTTTCCTGAGCGGGCTTGGCATCAAGGAACAAGACGTTTGCCTTGACGCCACCTGCGTAGAAGATGCCGGTAGGAAGTCGCAGCAAAGTGTGAACATCGCATTGCTTCATTAAATTGCGTCGAACCGTCTCACCAGCGCCGCCCTCGAACAACACGTTGTCCGGCACAACCACAGCACAACGACCATTGACCTTCAGCAAGGTCTTGATGTGCTGCACGAAATTGAGTTGCTTGTTCTTGGTTGTCGTCCAGAAGTCCTGCCGCTCGTAGGCATTGTCGTCCTTCTCTAAGTCGCCCGCTTCGTTGACGATGGAGATGCTGCTTTTCTTGCCGAACGGAGGATTGGTAAGAACGACGCTGAACCGTTCGCCAGGGTCGCTGGCGAGGCTGTCCACACCGGACTTGATCGGGCAGGGATCGGCGTCGATGCCGTGCAGATACAAATTCATGATGGAAAGGCGAGCCGTATTCGGGACCAACTCCCAGCCCTTGACGAACTTAGTCCGCAGATGCTTCTTCTGGTCCTTATCGAGCGTCTTGCCCTGATGCTTAACAACGTAGTCATATGAGGCGAGGAGAAATCCAGCCGTGCCTGCGGCTGGATCGCATACGGTGTCGTTGGCAGACGGCTGCACGCAGTCCACGATGGCCTTGATGAGTTCACGGGGCGTGAAGTATTGGCCTGCCCCTTTCGGACTTTCAGAGGCACTCTTGGCGAGCAGCCCTTCGTAGATGTCACCTTTCACATCCGCATCCATCGAAGACCACTTCTCAACGTCGATCAGATCTACGATCAGCCGACGCAGCGTGGCCGGGTTCTGAATTTCGGGGCGAGCCTTCTTGAAGATTTCGCCGAGCATTCCTGGCTGCTTGCCGAGTTCTTCAAGGATATGCCGGTAGTGGGCTTCGAGTTCGTCGCCTTCCCGTTTCAACAGGCTCTCCCAACTGTACTTGGCCGGGACAATTGGTGGTTTGTTGTATGGTGGCTTGGTCTGTTCATCGGCCATTTTGAGAAAAAGCAGAAACGTGATCTGCTCGGTGTAGGCCATGTACGAGAGGCCGTCGTCCCGCAGAACGTGGGCGAAATTCCAGGCTTTATTGACGATCTGTTGGGAGTCGTTGTTGCTCATTGGTTACCAGAGACGAGTGACGCCATAAACGTCAAGTTGGGAATCAGCACTTACGATTGGGATGCCCTCGACAAGAGCTTGGGCGACGAGAAGGCGGTCAAAAGGGTCTTTGTGATGGAACGGCATATTCGTCAAACGGTTTGTATGTCTTGGCTCGATGTGCAAGTAGCTGAATCCATTGAGGTCGATAGCCTCTCGCATGAAGGTTTCATAGGGCTTTGTCAGGGCATACTTCCTGGTGCTGATCTTAATGGCAATCTCCCAATAGCTCGCCGGGCTGACGAGTTTGATGTGGGCTGAGTCGAGAATAAGCGACCGTGCCGAGCCGCTAAGTTGCGGGTCGTCAAGATAGAACCACAACAACGTGTGAGTGTCCAGGAGCAGCGTCAAGGCATGTACTCCTTGAAGTCTTCGAGGTGTTCATCGTCCTCCGCAATGATAATGAGTGTGCCCTTGCCCCGCCCCGGAATTGGTCGAGGCTGTTCCACTGGCGGTCCGATCAGTTTGGCGACCGTCCGGTCGTTCTCGATGATCGCCACTTCTTCACCCGGCGACAGTGAGTGAATCACCTCTGGCAATCGGGCTTGGGCTTCCGCAAGTGTCAAATTCATGGCTGCGTCCTTTTATTTTGTGAATTGTTCATTCCATGTACTCCGCAAAGTCTTCAAGTGGAGCGTCGAAGTCGGGGGCCATCCAGTGCTTGGTATCTTTCGCCGTGCCTGGCTGACAGGGCCAACTCGTTCGTGGTGGTTTGGTCACGACTGCTTTCGGTTCCCCCAGCACAGTCAACACCAATTCCTCGCCGGGGACCATTCCCTCGACCAGTTGCAGGAGTGAGCCGACAGCGGCATCGAACGGTAACTTGCGTGGCATTACTAATCCTCCGAATTTGAATTGGACACTCGGCGACGTGGCCGAGTTCGTGGCGAACCGTTCGCTGAGTCCATTTTACCATCTCTCGTCGCCTTGAGCCGTTCCAACAGCACGCTGGCAGGTTCGTCCTTCGGGTCGTGCGGAACCAGTTTGCCCTCGAACGCTTGCTTCAGAATGCTTTGGCGTAGGCGGGCGGCACGAATAATGTCGGCGGCGACCTGTTGTTCGGCAGCGGTAATTTGGCTCAGCTTTTCCTCAACGTCTGCGACGATGCAATGCTGTTCCACCAATGGAGCCAGTGGGAAATGCAAGGCCGAGAACTTGCCCGCACTCAAATGGTTAATGCCGACTCCAGCGGATACCTTTGCAAAGAGTTTACTTCGGTAATAGTGACGAAAAACTGTGAGCGGAAATTCGCTCGGCATCCCCACGGGGCGCAAACGGATTACCGTATTCTGAAAGCAGCAATCCTCGATTTCTCCGTTCCACACGACAGGCTTACCGACTTGATCCGGGCTTCCGGATGCTTCAGAGAGGAGAACGTCACCGGGACGAAGGCGATATGTTTCCAGTTCATTCGGCTGGAATTCCATGTCCATTACATCGGTGAGGTCCAAGCCGGTTTCAGTCAGATTTGCAGCCCGAATATATTTGGTTGGGAATTTATCGCTGCGATTCTTGGGTGAGCGTTGGCGACCGAGTTGTACGTTTCCAAGTTGCTCCACACTGGCCCAACACCAACCTCCGGGCAATTCCGGCAACCCATCCGTATCAGGCGGTGTTGGTTCGACGTACTTCTCTCGCCAGTTCTTCGGCGGCTCTCTATCGGCGGCGGCGAACTTGGCGAGTTGATTGGCTTCCCACTTTTGGCGGCGTTCCTTCAGGATGCGTTCGAGGAGCTTTGAGGCCGGTTCTTTTGCCGGATGTTTGGCCCGCCATTCTTCCGTGAGCTTGCCTTCGACGGCGGCTTTGAGGACGGCGGCACGGTATCGCTTCAGATTCGCCTTCGCCCGCTTCAATGCCGCTACGCCAGCATCCAGGTCGGAGAACAGTTCTTCGATCTTGGCGACGATGCGTCCTTGTTCGGCAATTGGGGCTACAGGAACCGGGATTCGATTCAGATTTACCTGATTGAGTTTCGGTTGGGCTGTACCTGTGATGAAAAACTGAAGATTCGTTCCGTTCAGATACGATTGCAGATAGGCCAACGGAATGCCGCCACGCATTTGGACAATGTGGGCGTGATTGTTCACCCAGAATTTTCCGCTTGCTCGAAAGGCAATGGGTGTGCTTCGAGAAAGCAGGTTTGCACCATCTTCGGCAATGAGCAAGTAATCGCCGTCGAAAAGAAAGTCGTCAATATCGTCAATGACCCCTGAAGCACCGTAATACGGATACGGCCCAGAGCGTTTGTCTCGGTCGTCAGACTTCACTGGAATTCGTCGTCCGTCGAAGTTCTGAATCAGTTCGTCAAGGGATGCCCAACACCAAGACGACGGCAAAGACGGCAGCATTGCGGCGTCTGATGGATCACCGTTGAGATTGTGTAATTGCCGGTCGCTCATGCCGCCAACCTCATGTTGAGTTCATCCAAAATGGCGTTGAGTTTGTCGCCGAAGAGTTCGTAGGCCCTGCCCAAGCCACCGATTGAGTTGAACGGCACGTCTTCCAAGTCATCTTGCTCGATGATGGAATTGACAGCGTTCATGGGCAACGCCGTGAAGGATTTTTTGCAGTGAAAAGAAGACTCTGTGTAAGAGATCCGAATGCGATTCAGGCCTGGAAGGCCGACACAGCCCCTGCCGGTGGCGGAGCCACCGGTATGATCGGATATCACGCAAAAAGGCCCGGAGGGCCGACATAGATTCAAGCCGCATTGATTGCTGCGTCGGCTTCGGCGAGCGGGGCGGCGTAAGCCTCCCGGTACGAGACATACACTCAGGCCGCGCTGATTGCTGTGTCGGCCCTTCGGGCCTTTGAAGTTCATGTTAAACATGACCGGGGCCTGACGACCCCGGCAGAGGCTATGTCGGCCCATTCGGGCCTGAATCGCAAACTGCGAATCATTTTTACTCTGTGTTTTTACTACTAGAAATCCTTCACGGCGTTGAGTCATGTGGTGAGCCAGTCTTCGATCCGCAAATCGGGGATCACCTCGAAATGCTTGATATTGTGTGTGACCAGCGTTAGGTCATGCACGACAGCCACAGCGGCGATCATGAGATCGACTGGATTGACGACAACTCCCGTCGTAAGCAAGCTCGCTCGCATCTGACCGAACTGTCGGGCGCAGGCAGCATCGAATTCGAGAACTGTGGTCAGGGGAATCAAGTCGTCCTCAATCAGACGCAACAACGGAGCGGGCTGTGATCGACGAAACGCCCATGTGTATAACTCGGCCAGCACTAGAGTTGGAATCGCCAATCCCGCCCCATGTTGCATGAACCGATGAGCGAGACTACCGGGCCGCTTGAGGTAGGCCGAGCAAATGTTTGTATCGAGCAAATGCGTCATTCCGGCGACTCTCGATGGCTCAAACTAAGGCGATCGCGCTGCAGTTCCGCCAGAATGCGGTCATCCTCGTCAGTCCAATTCTCGGCCAATCCACCGGCGCAACGATCCAGACTGTCTCCTAGCTGCCGCTGCTTGTTCGCCACAATAATCCGAACCTCCACTTCCGCACCCTCTGGCAGGCCGGGGTTTCCGATGAGTTCAATGCTGTTGCCGTGAATGACGCCATGCAGCGTTTGATTCATGTTTGCTCCTCCAATCAGGCCGCTAAGTGTTGATTCAATTCATCCAACAGTGTAACAAGTTTGTCGCCGAAAAGTTCGTAGGCCCGGCCCAAGCCACCAATAGTGTTGAACGGCACGTCTTCCAGGTCATCTTGCTCGATGTTCAAGCTGCTGGCGATATGGTCCTTGATGGCGTCGAGCCACTTTTGCTGGTCAGTGGTAAACACAACTCCTGCCGCTTTCTTCTCGGCCATCCACTGTTGATACCGTTCCCCAACCGTGATGCCGACCGGGGCCAGAAGCGTATTCGGGTCAATGGCATGGCGAACCAGAGCGATCACATCCACCAGTTGCTTGCCGCCCTTGCCCCGTACTTTGTCCGGCTCGACCACTTCAAATGCCTGCCATAACCGGGTGAGCGATTCGGGCCGGTTCGGGTCCACGAAGAACGGCGGCTGATTGAGCTTCGCCGCCAATTCCTTGACGTGTCGGAACTTCAACCCGGCCCGATACGGAACGCTATACAAGACTTGAAGGGCTTCGATTTCGTCCTTGTTGTCTTCGATGAATTTTCGAAAGCTCGTCAGCATCGACTTCGCTTTTTCCAACGCCTCGGCATCGAAACCCGCTCGGAGAAGCTGGTCGGGCGTCTGTTCGTCAATGACCTGTTCCAGCGACCGCTTCGCCGCCAGAATCGCATCCCGCAGTTTGGGATCGTGGAAGGCTTTCAATACCGTCGCCATCTGCTGTCGTTCGATCTCAACGACCTGTTCCTCGGTCGGCTCCGGTGGTTCACCGTTGGGGCCTGCCTGGATGTTGAACTGTGTCACGGCCAATTGCGTATTCGTGTCCGGGTCGATGCTCTTGAGCAGCCCGGCACTTAGTTCAGCGAGCGATTTTCCACCCGACGCCTTCTGAATGGCGGCTTGCTGAATCGGGTCTACTTCCAGATCGAGTCGGGAGAGTCGTGATGCCAGTGTAGACACCACGTCATCACTGGCCGCTCCCGCTGCGACGAGATTCAGAATCTTGTCGAGCGACACAGATGGCTTGCGGTCCATTGGTTTGGTTGCCGACTTCTCGTCTTCGCACACGCCCACGGCATCAATAATGACAAAGTGTGTCTTATGCCGGGCATCGGGCGTCACGCTTTGCAGGACATTGGGATCAACCACCCGGCAACCTCGGCCCTTCATCTGCTCGAAGTATCCGAGCGAGCGAATGTTTCGCATGAAGATCAAGCATTCGAGCGGCTTTACATCCGTTCCAGTGGCGATCATGTCCACGGTCACTGCGACACGGGGGAAGTACGAATTGCGGAACTCGGACAAGAGTTCATCCGGCTTCTTGCCGGTGCTTTTCGACGTGATCTTCTGGCAGAAGTCGTTCCCCTTACCGAATTCTTCTCTGATGATCCGCACAATGTCTTCGGCGTGCAGGTCGGTCTTGGCGAAGACGAGCGTTTTGGGAACTTCGGTACGCCCCGGAAAGATTTCGGGCAGCTTTTCTTTGAACGTGCGAATCACAAGTCGGATTTGGTTTTCCGACACTACATCCCGATCAAGCTGATTGGCGGTGTAGGTCAGATCGTCATCAAGTTCCTTGTACTTTTTGCCCTTGGTGCGGCGGTCCCGGTGCGGCACGAATACGCCCGGTTCCTTGGCGAGCTTAGCCCCGTCCTTCGTGATCTTGGTTTCAATGCGATACACGTCGTAACCGACGTTGACGCCATCGACCACGGCTTGTTCGTGGGCGTAATCCTGCACCATATTGCCACCGAAGAAGCCAATGGTCTGCTTGCTCGGCGTAGCGGTCAGTCCAATCAGCGACGCATCGAAGTATTCCAGAACTTGCCGCCAAAGGTTGTAAATGCTGCGATGGCATTCATCAACGAAGATGAAATCAAACATCTCAATAGGAATTTGGCCGTTGTAAATCACCGGCAGCGGTTCTTTGAAGAGAGAGTTCTCCGTCTCAAACAGCGAACCTTCTTCGTTCTCCTCCTCAAAGTCTTCTTCGCCTTTGAGCATTGAGTAGAGTCGCTGGATCGTCGTGATGCAGACCTTTGCGGCAGGTGCGATGGTGTTCTTCTTGAGATGCTGGACCGTGTATTCCTCGGTGAACTTATAGCCGTTGACCGGGCTGACGAACTGCTGGAATTCATTGAGCGTCTGTTTGCCCAGGTTGTTTCGGTCCACGAGGAAGAGAATGCGCTTTGCGCCAGCGTACTTGATGAGCCGATAACAGGCGTTGACGGCAGTAAATGTCTTGCCGCTGCCGGTCGCCATCTGAATTAACGCACGAGGTTTGTTGAGGGCGAGTGACTTTTCAAGATTGTTGATACTGTCGATCTGAACTTTCCACAGATTGCCATTGCTCAACGGCGGCATTTCTCGAAGTAGCTCACGCACTTGCTTGTCGAGCTTGACGAGTCGGATCAGTTCTTCGGGACGATGAAAGGTGAAGACGGCTCGACTGCGAGCGTCCGGGTCTTTGCGATTTGTGTATCGAGATTCGGTTCCGGTCGATTCATAGGCGAACGGCAAAGGCATTTCCCATGACGGGAGCATTTTCGGCATTCCCACAGAATACTTCGACGACTGTTCGGAAACTCCTAACAGTCCAAAACCTTCAGGCTTCGCTTCGACAACTCCAATCGCCCTGGAGTCTGCGTACAGCATGTAGTCTGCAAATCCGGTGGTCAGTGGAAACTCACGAACGGCAACACCCAGCCCCGCCGAGATGTTCATCTGGCGATAGTCCTGCACGATCCAGCCAGCCTGTTCAAGCTGTCGGTCAATCTGCTGCCTAGATTTCTGTTCGGGGGTCATGCGTCACCGTAATCCAAATTCACTGTGTTCTTGGTCACTCACTGCCTACGGGCGCAAACTCCGCTCAAACGGGCCTGATTTTTGCCAACTTTCTGGGAGTTGTCTGTTCAGTGCAAGTATCGTACTATGTGGGGGAGCGTCCAGCAACCAGCAGGTGCATGTAACGGAGCGGCTGCAATGATATTTGGCGAACGAGTTCGACAGCTTCGACAGGCAAAGGATTGGAGCCTTCGAGATTTGGCTGCAAAAGTCGATGTCGGCTTCACTTACCTGAGCCGGGTCGAGAACGAGCGGCTGAATTTCGGCGACTATCCGTCTGATGCTTTGATCCACCGGCTTGCCGATGCACTTGAAGCCGACGAGGAAGAACTTCTGATCCTGGCGAAGAAGGTTCCGGAAAGGATACGGCAGCGCATTCTTGAACGACCTGACGCTTTCGGAAGGATCGCAGAGTTAGATGATGCGGAACTTGATGAATTGATCGGCCAGCTAAAGTCATCATCCTGACATAACAGTTTTCCAAAGAAGCGAAGGGTGTAACCGGCTCTCCGCCGGTACATTGGGGGGGGGGGTGATGCGATTGGTATAAACAAAAAGCGGCCTACCTGCCATGATTCGGATGTTCAAATATCCGATTCACGAGGTCAAGGAGCCGCAGGCATGAAGATCATCGAATCCGCACAGAAACGCAACCCGGAACAGATC
>Ga0154020_10011120_pt1 | contig 10263 bp, 5 predicted proteins | sample Klosneuvirus_201_FD_109709 | JGI IMG/M metagenome (GOLD analysis project Ga0154020, IMG submission 109709) | Active sludge microbial communities from wastewater, Klosterneuburg, Austria - Klosneuvirus_20160825_MG | ecosystem: Engineered > WWTP > Aerobic digester > Activated sludge | place... | reverse complement strand
CTCGGGTCGGGCCTGAACGTGATCACGATCGAGGCCACCGACCTCCTCGGCAACCGCTCGACCTCGTACGTCTCGGTCACGGGCGGCGCCTTCGTCCCCGACGACCAGGTCATGGACGGCTGCATCGGCCTGGGCATGACCCCCGACGGGCTGGTGCGCGTGGCCGACGTCGCCGAGCAGCAGCTCGCGACGCTCGACATCTTCGGGCTCCTCGCCAAGAAGAACCCGATCGTCGACACGGCGGCCATCAAGGTCCGGCTCGACGCGCTCCGCCACCAGCCGCCGCAGCTCGAGGCCGAGGGGCGGCCCACCGGGCTCAAGCTCACGGTCCACCTCGACCAGCCGGTCCTCGACGCGTCGGTGACCCTGGTCGGGATCCCGGTCACGCGCGCCACGGTCACCGCCGCCCGCGCGACGGCCGTCGTCGAGGCCACGATCGACCGCGCGATCGCGTCCGCGATCCCGAACGTGTCGCCGGCGCAGCGCGCGCTCGGCCTGCGCGTCGACTCGATCACCGTGACCTTCGACCAGTTCGCGATCACGGCCTCGACCGGCGTGGTCGACCTCCTCCTCCGCCCCTTCCGCGGCCTGGTCGAGCGCACGCTCGAGGACAAGCTCGAGGACGTCCTCTCGACCGCCGTCGTCGACGTCCTCGGCAAGTCGCTCACCGGGATCGACCGGCCGCTGGTCCTCATGGTCCCGGGGCTCGGGAGCCAGCCGCCCGCGCCGATCGAGATGCGCTTCGGCCTCGACCGGGCCCGGGGCTGGGCCGGCGGCGGCGTAGAGGTCGTGGCCGGCGGGATCTGCACGGCGGGCGTGACCTCGCGCGCGCCTGCGAACCCGAGCCGCCAGGTCCTGTCGCGGAGCCTGGTGGCGGCACCCACGGTCGGCCCCGAGCCGTTCACCGTCAAGCTGACGTCCGACGCCGTGAACATGGTCATGCACGCCATGTGGCGCACGGGCGGCCTCGGCCTGCGCCTCGACGGGACCGTCGTGGGCCCGACGACGACCATGCTCCCGTCGGTGAAGCTCCTCTACCCGTTCATCCCGCAGGTCCCCGACGGCGGCCCACGTCCTCTCGGCCGGCGAGGTCGAGGTCCGGGCCCTCATCGACTACATGGACGGGCAGCCGCCGGCCGAGCTCTTCGTGCTCCGCGCGGCCATGGTCGTCGAGGCCGACATCACGGTCAGCGCGACCACCATGCGGCTCTCGCGGCTCGCCGCGCCGCAGGCGCGCGTCGACATCGTCGCCGAGCCGCTGTGCGACCTGGCCGACCAGGAGATCGAGGACTTCTTCAACAACATCATGCCCTGGCTCCTCGACCGCTACGCCCAGAACCTCCCCGGCTTCCCGATCCCGGCCCTCCCGCTCGGCCTCCAGCTCCAGACCCCGCGCACCGAGACGTCGCCTGGCGTCCTCACCGTCCGCGCAGGGCTGTGACCCCGGCTCGCGCGCCCGCCCGCTCCGCCTTCGCCGTCGCCGTCCTCCCCCTCCTGGCCCTCCTGGCCACGGGGAGCGCGTCGGAGGCGGCGAACGGCCCCATGCCCTCGACCGTCGGCACGCGCGGCCCGATCGCCATGCCCATGGACGGCGACGGGCAGACCATGTTCCGCATGCCGTCGGGCATCGGCTGGAGCCTCGAGAGCCGCATCGACCTCGACGTCTTCATCGCCATGACCTACGCGGAGATGAGGAACCGGCTCAACGACTTCGACGAGCGCTCCTTCACGCCGGGCCTCTCGGGCGGCGTGGTCTTCGCCCCGGGCCGCCCCACGTGGGAGGAGCTCGACGAGGAGGCCGCGGACCTCGAGGCCGGGATCACCCCCACCCGGAAGCGCTCGCCGCTCGAGGACTTCTCCTTCGGCTTCGGGGTCTACGTCGACGTGGCCGGCGGCGGCGGCGACGCCGACAAGCTCCGCCTCACCACCTACCCGGAGACGGTCGGGGTCCGCAAGGGCATCACCTTCATCACCTCGCAGCTCACGACGGCCTGGACCCCCACGAAGTGGCTCTCGATCGGCCTGGGGGTGAACCTCATCTACGCCGAGCTCAGCCTGCGCTCGCTCGTCGGCGGCGACTCGACGCCGCTCGGGGGCAGCCCGACGATCAACGGCGTCCCGATCCCGGGCAACCCGACGTACGGCGACTTCCTGGCCCTGTTCGCGAACGACGGCGACGAGGACCCGACGACCTTCTTCAAGGGCAGGCTGAGCGCCATCCAGTACAGCGGGATCCTCTCGGCCACGCTCCGCCCGGGTGAGCGCTTCGCCCTCGGGCTGTCGTACCGCGAGCGCTCGTGGGCGCCCGAGCCGTTCGAGGGCGAGGCCACGATCGACGCCAGCAAGACCTTCAGCCAGGCGCTCGGCGGGCTCGACCCCGCCATCCAGTCGCTCTTCCTCGCGACCCTCCCGAACGGCGGGAGCCGCGGGTTCACCGCCAGCTACGACGCCGAGATCGAGAAGCTCCACGTGCCGCGCCAGGTGCGCCTGAGCCTGGCCGGCTGGCCCACCGACCGGCTCCTCCTCGGCGCCGAGGTGGCCTGGATCGAGTGGCACCGCGCCTTCGGCAGCACGAAGGTCACCCTCGAGGACGGCGACAACACCGACCTGAACTTCGTGACCGGCAGCACGAGCATCAACTCGGACCTGGCCTCGCGCTGGAAGAACCGCTGGATCTTCTCGGCCTACGCCGCCTTCGGGATCACGGACGACGTCACCCTCCGGGCCGGCGCCAGCTACGGGAAGAGCCCCTTCAACACGAAGACCCAGGAGGGGCTGCCCTCGGCCGGCTTCGCCGCCCTGAACTTCTCGCTCGGCGCCGGCTGGCGCCTCACCGACCACCTCGAGCTCCTGACCCTCCTGGAGTACGCCCCGCCCACGACCGCCAAGACCGGCCAGGAGGCCAAGTCGCTCACGGCGAAGGACTCGAAGTACGTCTCCGAGCAGGCCTTCATCCACCTCGGGCTGACGTACCGCTTCTAGGTCTCACCGCCGAGGCCGCCTGCCGGTCCGTCCGACCGCAGAGCGTCGATCGCGCCACCAGACGCACCAGGCGCGCCAGAAGATAAATACAAAGATTTTAACCGCAGAGACGCCGAGGCGCAGAGAAGAGAGGGCTCGCCGCTCTTGCCGCTCGTCGCTGCCGTTGTCGTGTGCTCGCCAGCCCATCGTCGACGAGCGGCAAGATCGGCTCGCCGGACGAGAGGAAGAACGGACGCCGCGTCGTCGGAGGGCTCGCGGCCAAGGCACTCCGCCACTGCTGGACATGCTTCGCGGCTGGTGGTTGTCTGAGGACATGGCACGACGGCCCACGCTCCTGCGCGTCCTGCTGGTCACCACGGTCCTGGCTGGCTGTGCCTCGACCGAGCCACCGTCCGCTCACGACGGGTCGGATCGGTCTGAGATCGCTTCGCCGGCTCGAGCGGCAGCTCCTGCTCGATCGGCTGCTTCTGCTCGAGCGGCTACTGCTCCGGTGGCTGCTCCTGGTCCAGCGGCTCCCCCGGCCCGGGAGCTCACGGGGCTTCCCGCGACGTGCGACGGTCCGCTCGTCGCCGGTGGGCGCGGGAGGCCCGTCGCCATGCGGCTGGATGTCGACTTCGAGGGGATGGACCTCGAGGGCGTCCTGCGCGCGCTCGGCGCCCCGCGCGAGGCCTGGGACGAGCACGACCCGCGCCTCTTCCCCCAGGTCTTCGGCCGCGCCCAGCCCACCACGATCGAGGTCCTCGAGGGCAACGCCCGGCTCCTCCTCCTCGACGCGCCGCCGGCCCTGCCGCCCCACCCGCCGGGCGTGATCTGGGTCGGCAGTCGTTCCCTCCCATGCGACGCGGGGGGTGCGGGGCGCCAGCGCGAAGCCCCTCCTCGGGAGGACTGCCCTCCTCGCCGCGGGGGACGTGGTCGTGATCGAGGCGGGCGAGCGCTTCGGCCTCGCCGCCGCGGACGAGCGCACCGTCCTGCGCCTCGACCCGCCGCACTCGCGGTGCTCCTGATCGTGCCGCGGAGCGCCGGTGTTGTTAGGCTCCGAGCGCGGGGCGGACGTGGACGGCAGCGACCTGGGACAGGTCTCCGGGCAGGCGACGCGGCTCTTCGGCAAGATCGCCGAGAAGAAGGACCTCGTCACCGACCGGCAGCTCGACCGGGCGCTCTCGCTCCAGGAGGAGCTCCGCGTCGTCGGGCTCCACCGGCCGCTCGGGCGCGTGCTCGTCGACGAGGGGGTCCTGGCCGAGGGGCAGGTCGAGGTCATCGTCCGCCTCCAGGCGATCAACCAGCGCGCGCGCGACGGCAAGGCCTTCGGGAAGGTCGCCGTCCGGAACGGGCTCCTCCTCCCCGCCCAGCTCGACCGGGCCACGGCCACCGCCCGCGCCGAGGGCTGGGAGCGGTCCCTCGAGGCGATCCTCGTCGACCAGGGCGCCCTCGAGCCGCGCGCCGTGCGCGCCGTGCGGGCGGCCCTCGACCGCGCGCGGCGCAAGGCGGTCGGCGCGTCCGACTCGGGGCTGGGGCTCACCGAGACGCCCCAGGCGACGCCGCGCCCGAGCTCCCCCACCGGTCGCCTCGCCCAGACGCTCGACGTGGCCGAGGAGGACGCCGAGGACGACCCCGAGGAGCTCGAGCGGGCCCGCCGGCGTGAGGACCTCGTCTTCGCCGCCGTGGCCCTCCGCGACGGGCTGGTCATCGTCCCGGAGCTCGAGCGGGCCCTCGACGAGCAGCTCCGCCGCGACGACGGGGCCACCCTCCCCGAGGTCCTCCTCGAGCGGCGCGCCCTCGACCCGAAGGACGTGAAGGCCGTGCGCAAGGCCGTCGAGGCCGCGCGCAACGACAAGCTCCAGGTCCCGGGCTACGAGGTCGTCGACGTCCTCGGCTACGGGATCACGAGCGTCGTCCTCCGCGCGCGCCACACGCTGCTCGGTCGGCAGGTGGCCCTCAAGCTCTTCCGCCCCGAGCACGTCGAGTCGACCGCCGCCGACGCGCTCCTCGGCGAGGCGCGGCAGGTGGCCCGGGTCAAGCACTCGAACGTCGTCGAGGTCTACGAGGTCGGCCGGCTCCAGCGCCGCTTCTGGTTCGTCCTCGAGCTCGTCGACGGCCCCACCCTCGGCGCGCGCCTGCGCGAGAAGGGCCGCCTCCCCGAGGCGGTCGCGATCCGCATAGTGCGCGACGTGGCCCGCGCCCTCGAGGCCGTCCACAAGGCGGGCCTCGTCCACCGCGACGTGAAGCCCGGGAACATCCTCTTCAGCCCCGACGGGGTCGCCAAGCTGACCGACCTGGGGCTGGCCTGCGACGCCGCCCGCGCCAAGGCCGCCACCGACGGCGCCCTCTTCGGCACCCCGCAGACCATGGCGCCCGAGCAGGCGCAGGGGCTCGAGGTCGACCACCGCGCCGACCTGTACGGCCTGGGGGCGACCCTCTACCAGGCGCTCACCGAGCGGCCCCCGTACGAGGACAAGGACACGGTGAGCCTGGTCATGGCCCACGTCACCGCCCCGATCCCCGACCCGCGCGCGCTCCGTCCCGACCTCTCCCCCGGCCTGGCCGAGCTCGTCATGTGGCTCCTCGCCAAGTCGCCTTCGGCCCGCCCGCAGAGCGCGCGGGTCGTGCTCGAGGCGCTCGACGGGTTGAAGGCGTTCGCGTAGCGCCGTACCAGGTCAGTCGACCTGGTACGGCTCCTCGGGGCGGGGCATGGCGCCCGAGCCGCCGGGCGAGGGCTCGGCGGGGCGCGGCACGGCGCCCGACTGGCCGGGCAGGCTCGGGACCGGCATGCCGATCGAGGTCGCGCCCGAGTGGACGCCGAGGGGCGGGGCCGGCAGCGCGGTGCCCGTCAGCCCGGTGTGGCCGGTGATGAGGGCCGAGGCGTCGAGCGGGACCATGCGCAGGCGCCGGATGCGCAGCCGGTCGGTCTGGAGGACCTCGAGCCGGTGGCGCCCGACCTCGACCTTGTCGCCGACGTGCGGGGCGCGGCCGAGGAGGCCGAAGACGAAGCCGCCGAGCGTGTCGACGTCGGCGGCGTGGTCCCCGACCTCCAGGCCGAGCTTCTTGACCGCCGCGTGGAGGAGCAGGCCGCCGTCGACCTCGAACGACCCGTCCTGGTTCCTGACCAGCTTGGGCTGCTCGGTGTCCTGCTCGTCCTGGATCTCGCCCACGAGCTCCTCGAGGAGGTCCTCGAGGGTCACGATCCCCACCACGTCGCCGCGCTCGTCGACCACGACCGCCATGTGCGTCCGGCGGGCCTGGAGCTGGCGGCGCACGCGGTCGGCGGGGATGAACTCGGGGACGAACAGGACGGGGCGCGCCACCTCCTTGAGGGACTTGACCTGCTTGCGGCCCAGGACGATCTGCACCAGGTCCTTCACGTGCACGAAGCCCAGGACCTGGTCGCGCTGCGGGTCGGTGAGGAGGTAGCGGGAGAACTCGCGGTCGAGCGCCTTCTGGATCGACTCGTTCACCGGGGCGCGGACGTCGAGCGTCTGGACGTCGCGGCGGTGGGTCATGACCTCGCGCGCGATGCGCTGCGTGTAGTCGAGGACGTTGTCGAGGAGGTAGCGGGTCGACTCGTCGAGGACGCCCGAGTGGTGGGAGGCGGCCACGATCATGCGCAGCTCCTCCTCCGTGTAGCGGTCCCCCCCGTCGGACGGCCCCTCGATCCCGAGGAGGCGCACGAAGATCGCCGCCGACCACTCGAGGAGCCGGATCACCGGGTAGGTCACCACGTAGAAGACGTGCAGCGGCCGGGCGACCCACAGCGAGAAGCGCTCGGCGCGGTTGATGGCCACGATCTTCGGGACCTGCTCGCCGATCACGACGTGCAGGAAGGTGATGACCCCGAACGAGATCCCGAAGCTGATGGCGTGGGTCAGCGCGTTCGCGGCCCCGACCGAGGTGCCGAGGAGGGCCCCGAGCTGCGTCGTCCACGGCTCGATGAGGCTCGCCAGCGTCGGCTCGCCGAGCCAGCCCAGCGCGAGCGAGGCCAGCGTGATCCCGAGCTGGATCGCGGAGAGGTAGCGGTCGAGCTGGCCGGTGATGCGCAGGGCCAGCGCGGCCGAGCCGCGCCCCTCCTGCGTCAGCTCGCGGAGGCGGGTGGTCCGGACCTTGACGAGCGCGAACTCGGCGAGGACGAACCACCCGTTGAGGAGGACGAAGAAGAGGGTGAGGAGGAGCTTGAGGGCCTGTTCGCCGGTCACGGTCGGGATCAACCATCCCCGAGGAGCTCTTCCGCCTTGTCGAGCGCGGCCTGGAGGTCGATCTTCACGTTCAGGTCGTCCTCCTTGAACCACAGGTGCGACTCGAGCTTGTTGCGGAGGACCTTCAGCAGCTCGGGCGGCGTCCCGTCGGCGACCCGGATCCAGTTCAGGGCGGTGACGACCCCGGGCTTCTCCATGAGCTTGCGGGCCGCCTCGTCCGGCGGGAGGAGCGTGTTGGGCTTCGGGGCCCTCCGGAAGCGGGGGCGGCCGTCGGGCCCGGTGGAGGGTCCGGTCGTCGTCGGGGCGGCCCCTGACACCTCGGCGGCCGGCGCGGCGACCGGGGTGGGCGCGACCGGGCTCGGCGTCGTGATCGGCGGCGGGCGCCGCACGACCGGGACGGAGGTCGTCCGGCCGGCCTGCGCGGCCCCCTTGAGCTTCTTCTTCTTCTTCTTCTTCTTCTTCTTCTTCCCGTCTTCGTCTTCGTCCTCGTCCTCGTCTTCGTCCTCGTCCTCGTCCTCGTCTTCGTCTTCGTCCTCGTCCTCGTCCTCGTCCTCGTCGGCCGCGTCTTCGTCTTCGTCCTCGTCTTCGTCCTCGTCCTCGTCTTCGTCCTCGTCCTCGACGGGGGCCTCGATCGTGGGGAGGACGGGCATGCCGTCCTCGGAGTCGAAGCCCGGCTCGGACTCCTCGTCGAGGCCGTACTGCACCGTGTCGTCGGAGGTCGTGGCCGCCGGCTCGAGGGTGTCCTCCGAGCCGGTCCCGAGCTCGTCGCCTTCGCCGGGCTCGGCGCCCTCGGTGGCCTCGCCGGCCTCGGGGTCGTCGCCCTCGATGCGTTCGCCGCTCTCGGCCACCGCGCCGTCTCCCTCGTCGTCGCCGCCGAGGCCACCGCCGAGGCCGCCGCCGCCGCCCAGGAGCGCCTTGCCGAGCGCGCCGCGGAGCAGGCCGCCCAGCGCGTCGTCGTCGAGTCCGCCGCCGCGGGAGACGCGCTCGGTGGGGATCTCGTCCTCGTCCGGCCTGGGGGCCTTGCGGGTCGGGGTGGCCTTGGCCGCCTTCTTCGGGGCGGAGGCCCCCTTCTTCGGCGCCTTGCCCTCGGCCTTCGGCTCCGGCGCCGCGCCCGAGGCGGTCTTCGTGGACTTCTTCGGGGCCGCGGCGGCGGCCTTCTTCGGCGGCTTCGCCTCGGCCTTCGGCTCGGGCGCCGGGGCCTTCGTCGCCGGCTTCTTCGCCGGCGCCGCCTTCTTCTTCGTGGCCTTCGTCTTGGCCTTGCCGGCGACCGCGTCGTCGTCGCTCATCCCGCTCCTCGTCATGCGGACGGGTCCTCGCCAGGCGCGGTGACCGCGCTCTCGGCGTTCGTGACCCACCGCGTCGGGGTCTCATCACGGTAGCGCTCGCGCTTCCAGATCGGAACGCGCGCCTTGAGGGTGTCGATCGCGTCGCGGCAGGCGCTGAACGCCTCCGCGCGGTGCGGGGCCGAGACGCCCACCGCCACGCTCGCCTCGCCGAGGGGCACGTCCCCCACGCGATGCACGAGGGCCACGCGCACGACGGCCGGGTGGCGGCCCGCCACCTCGTCGGCCACCCGGGCCAGCTCGGCCTCGGCCATGGGGCGGTAGGCCTCGTAGGACAGGCCGGCCACGGGGCGCCCCTCGTGGACGTCGCGCGTGGTGCCCTCGAAGACGCAGATCGCGCCGCACCGCGGGTCGCGGACCGCGTCGTGGATGCGGCCGACGTCGATCGGCCCGTCGACGAGCGCCACGTGGGCCACGCTAGCCTCCGCCGACCGGCGGCAGGAGGGCCACCTCGTCGCCGGCCGCGAGCCGGTGCTCCGGGCCGACGACCGCGTGGTTCACGGCCACCGCCAGGGATCGCCGCTGCCGCGCGATCGCCGGCTCGGCCACGCCAAACGCGTCCAGGAGATCACGGGCGGTCGCCCCCAGCGCGACGCTCACGGTCACGAGGGGGCGGCCGACCGCCTCCCGGATCGAGGCGAAGAGCAGGACGTCGAACGTAAGCACCGGCAGCGCCAGGGACGTCACCACGGGACGATTCTAGAGAGGTCTCTCGAACGGTGCCAGGTCAGGGGAGGCCCCGCTCGGCGACGAACTGCATGATCCGCTCGGCCACGACCCGGCTCCCCCGGGCCGTGTAGTGGCAGTCGTCGTAGAAGTGCAGGAGATCCCTCGGGAGCGCGTCCGCGAGGTCGAGGAGCAGGGCCCCCTCGTCGCGCGCGACCTCGCGCGTGGCCTCGTTGAAGAGGTCCAGGCCGCGCCGCATGGTGGCCACGTCCGCGTTGACCCTCCCGTGGTCCTGGTTGCCCATCCACAGCCGCGCGTCGAGGCCGGGGGCCATGGGCTCGGCGTAGCTCGACGGCATGGTGCAGAGCAGGAGCGGGACCCCCGCGTCCTTGCACACGGCCGCCAGGAGGCGCAGGTAGCGCCGGTAGCGGGGGAGGCCGCGCGAGGGGTCGAGGCCCGGGGTGAACGGCGTCGAGAGGCGGCGCGCCCGGAGCCGCTCCGCGCGCCCCTCGTCCGAGAGCCGGTCGGTGGCCCGCCCCAGGAGCTGCACGAGGCGCGAGCTCCCGCGCACGGCCTCGAGGAGCCCGGGCGCGGGGGGCTCGAGCGCCCGCGGCTCCGCTTCCGGGCCGGCGAGGCCGGCGCACAGGTCGTTGATCCCCTCGAGGGCCACGACCAGGTCGGGCTCCAGCGGGAGCACCCGGTGGGCGACGATCGAGAAGGTGTCCGAGACCAGGTTCCCCGACAGGCCGGCGTTCACGCACCGGAGCTTCGGGGTCACGCGCGGCTGGAGCTCGGCCTCGACGATCGCCGGGAAGGTCTCCTCGTCGGGGAGCGCGATGTTCTCGGTGGTCGAGCCGCCCACGAAGAAGATGCGGTACGTGCCCGGCGGCTTCGGCGTGCCCGGCGGCTCCAGCGACCGGCTGCGGAAGCCGTGCTCGTCGATCGTCACCACGAACTCGCGGCCGTCGAGCGGGCTCCGCAGCGGCAGGGGCATCCCCGGGTTGCGAACGCGGCGCACGTACGGGTGGGGCAGGAACAGCGGGCGCGGCGCCTCGGTCAGGGCCCGGGCCGCGAGCTCGGCGGCG
>Ga0154020_10011119_pt1 | contig 10263 bp, 6 predicted proteins | sample Klosneuvirus_201_FD_109709 | JGI IMG/M metagenome (GOLD analysis project Ga0154020, IMG submission 109709) | Active sludge microbial communities from wastewater, Klosterneuburg, Austria - Klosneuvirus_20160825_MG | ecosystem: Engineered > WWTP > Aerobic digester > Activated sludge | place... | reverse complement strand
TCTAGACCCTTGTCCTTGTAGGTGCCATATAATTCGTTCAGGAGGTTGGTCTCGTCCACACAATTGGGACACCAGCTACCCATGATCTGCACCATGAGCGCTTTCCCTTTGAAAATGGGATCGGTCGGGGAAACAAGCTGGCCATCAAGGTCCGGAAAGCGGAAATCGACCATGTCGTACCCTTCTCTCAGCGAGGTGAGGGAGTCGGGGTTTCGTAATGCATACGCATCATTCCTTGTAGCTATCCAGGGCTCTTCCCAATGGTTTCCGCTACGGAAACTCCCGATAAGGCTATCCCCCTTCAGGGCGGCCAAGAACAGGAATGCGTGCGATCCGTCGAAGCAGGACAGCTTGAGGGAATCATCGTGTACGATCCCTTCCAGATAGCGGTAATCGCCGGTTTCCGTGAGGAAGGTGCCTGTTGCTCGTCCATTGTCATGCTGTTCAAAAAGACCAATGGCGTTGTACGCATCTTCCGAGCCTATGCTGAAATGTGTTTCCCAAGTCCCGCTCACACGTGCTTTTCCATTGCTGGGTCCCGGAAAGCGATGATCGGAATGTGAGGAAGCAATAAATGGGATATGATACTGGGGGCCCTTTAAGTAGTTGAACCACTCGCCCTTGATGGTACTGTCGTTCAGAAGAACACCCCGGAATTCGGAATCGAAGAGCGGCATGCGCAAGAGAAAGCTATCCTTGCGGAACTCAACATCATTCACTCTGATGTCCTCTACGCCGTTGTGTACGTGTGCGACCCATGCGCCACTGGCTTCTTTGTTCAGGGTGAAGTTGAACGGCAATGGCTCTCCAAGAAGATCCAGTTCCATGCGCCAAATACCCGTATGGACCCCTGTTTTGGTAACCGGTGCTGTTGGGCCACAACCCAAGGTGCAGACCAGTATCGCGAAGAGCAGGAACCGTATGGCAGCACGCATAGTGGCACAATATACCAGTGAGCCTGCATTAAAAGTCACACGAAGTTGCTCGATCCTTGCGATCCGAAGCTGGTACTGGCGGAACAAAGGTTATAGATCGAACTTGATCCCCTGTGCCAAGGGCAATGACGAACCGTAGTTTATCGTGTTCGTTTGGCGGCGCATGTACGCCTTCCACGCATCGGATCCGCTTTCGCGTCCACCACCGGTCTCCTTCTCACCACCGAATGCGCCACCGATCTCCGCCCCGCTGGTCCCGATGTTCACATTGGCGATGCCGCAATCGCTACCCGCTGCGCTCAGAAAGCGTTCTGCCTCGCGCAGGTCTTGGGTCATGATCGCGCTGCTGAGCCCTTGTTTTACCCCGTTCTGTATGGCAATGGCTTCATTGATGTCGCCAGAATAACGCAGCAGGTACAGGATGGGTGCGAAGGTCTCCTCTTGGACGATCGTCATTTCGGGTTTTGCCTCCACGATCGCAGGCTTCACATAGCAGCCGCTCTCGTGATCATCGCCACTAAGCACACCACCCTCCACCAGAATGGTTGCACCCTGCTCCTTCGCTGCTTTTAGCGCGTTCTGGTACATGGTCACAGCACCCTTGTCGATCAGTGGTCCCACGTGGTTCTTTTCATCCAGTGGGTCACCGATCTTTAACTGGCCATAAGCCTTCACCAATTTGGTCTTGAAGCTATCGTATACCTTGTCGTGGATGATCAAGCGCCGCGTGCTCGTGCAGCGCTGACCACAGGTTCCCACAGCGCCAAAAACAGCTCCGATCAAGCTCATGTCCAGATCGGCCTTATCGCTGATGATGATCGCGTTGTTCCCACCCAATTCCAACAAGGACCTTCCCAATCGTTGGCCAACAGCGGCTGAAACAGCCTTTCCCATACGCGTGCTACCAGTAGCGCTGACCAAAGGAATGCGGGTGTCATTGGCAAGCCATTCGCCCACTTCGCGCCCACCGTTGATCACGACGGAAACACCTTCCGGTACACCGTTGCGCTTGAACACTTCCGCGGCAATGTGCTGGCATGCGATGCTACATAGTGGGACTTTTTCGCTGGGCTTCCATAGGCACACGTCGCCGCTTACCCATGCAAGAGCCGTGTTCCAGCACCACACGGCTACTGGAAAATTGAATGCCGTGATGATGCCGACCAATCCATAAGGGTGCCATTGCTCATACATGCGATGGTCCGGGCGCTCGCTGTGCATGGTAAGACCATGGAGTTGGCGGGAAAGGCCAACTGCGAAGTCGCAGATATCGATCATTTCCTGCACCTCACCGAGACCCTCCTGGTAGCTTTTTCCCATCTCATAGCTCACCAATTTTCCTAGATCCGCCTTGTGCTTCCGAAGCTCTTCGCCAAGCTGACGAACCACCTCACCGCGTTTAGGGGCGGGCCAAGTGCGCCACTCCGTGAACGCCTTTTCAGCAGTTGCACGAACTGCGGCATACTCCTTTTGCGAAGCACCACGTACACTGCCGATCAACGCACCGTCCACCGGGCTGCGGCTTTCGATGAGCTCACCTTCTCCGGCAAGCCATGTTGCGCCAGTACCAACTCCGCTATTCAGTTCTTGGATGCCCAAGTTCTTCAATACGGCCTCGATTTTATTCTTCGGAGTTGTCAACGTGGAGCTCATGGGATTTGTTTGTTCGTTAGTGGTTCTTGGAAACGGGGTGCAAAGGTACTACGGTCAAAAATTCGGTTTCTGATGAAAGTCGGCGGGTTAAGCGTCTTGGAAAATCGTCTTCGCCGTCGATATTGGGCAATGGTCTGATTATCAGATGAATATACTGAACTCCACAAACGCTCCCAGAACTGCGTTCGGATGCACGGGATAGGTGGAATACTATAGTGGTCCACAGCGCGCTTAAATGGCCCGAAAAAGGCCTTCTCAGAGCTCCGCCTTTCTGGCGATGTATAAAGTACTTGAAGTTGGTCGTCCAGAGAACACACTACTCACATTTGACCAAAGACCCTTGACAGTTCCGACCAAGAGTGCCCATGGCTTTGAAGCGCCTAAATAGGTTTCACTTAGTAAGGCGATATACGGTGCGTCCATCCACATGCGCTTTGTCTCTACCAATTGGAACCCGTGTTGGTGCAGCAGTGTCTTCACATCTTCTTGCCGAAAGTGTGTAAGGTGGCGCGGAACATCCCACGCTGCCCAATGCGTTCCGTAGTGCATGCAGTCCCAACTACCACGATCCGGAACGGCGATCACAAGAAGTCCCCTATCCGCGAGTAGTGCAAAAAGTCGTTTGAATGTTCCACGCAGATCCTGAAGATGCTCAAGTACGTGCCAGAGGGTAACCACTTGGAACTGTTCCTGGGCAGGTACCAACTCTATTGAAGGAACTACCGGAATGCTAAAATTGGCAATGACTTGTGCACGGGCTTGCGTACTAGGCTCTACGCCTTGAACGAGGTAACCACGGCTCATTAAGTGGGCTAGAAATTCACCAGTACCACAACCAAGGTCCAGCACTCTTCCATTGGGTTGGAGACTATGAATGATCCTATACTTTTTGCCGAGGGCCCATTTCCGTGCCAGCTTGTACAGCCTGTCTTGCAATGTTGCAGACGTGTTGGAGTGCGAGATATAGTGCTCTGCTTCGTAGTACTTACTAAGGTCACTACCCACCGGCCTTGGATTGGTAAAGCGTAAGCCGCAGGCTCCACAATCCACGAGTTGAAAGGTCTCTTTGGAGATGGAATAATCCTTTACGGACAGCGAGGGGTTCAGACTTTCAGAACCGCAGGAAGGGCATGTTTTGAGCTTTTCCAAAGCATATGTTCCACGTGGAACGATCAGGTGAGTGAGGGGCGCGAATCGACGATCAGCGTGCGAGTTTCAGAGTTGGCAGAATCAATACTTTGGGAATGATCATCGCCCCAGATAGACCATAAGTACGCTAAGGTCGGAAGGTGAGACACCACTGATCCGGGATGCTTGGCCAAGTGTTCCCGGACGTACTTTATCCAGCTTGATACGCGCTTCCATTGACAGGGATGTTAGCTTGGCATAGTCCATTTCAAACTCAAGAGGCACGTTTTCCAAGCGGGTCACTTTCTCGGCCATGTCCCTCTCCTTTTCCAAGTAGCCATCATACTTCACGTTGATCTCAACCTGTTCAATGACCTCTGCTCGGAGTTCTTCTGATCTATCCGCCACCTCAGCAATTCGTTCAGAAAGAGGCTCTAGGTCGGCATAAGTGATTTGTGGCCTCCGAAGCAATTCGTAGAGCTTGAGTTTCTGTTTCACTGGCGATGTTCCACGTGGAACGATCACCTCATTTGCGGCTTCTGGATCAATGCTTTCAGCCTTAAGCGCCTTTACCAAGGCCTTACTGAACTGGTTCTTCCTTTCCACTCTTTCCAGCCGTTCATTGCTGGCGAGGCCGATCGCATTTGATCGTGGTGTTAATCGTAGGTCGGCGTTGTCTTGGCGTAGCAGGATCCTGAATTCAGCACGGCTCGTGAACATGCGGTACGGCTCTTCGGTGCCTTTCGTGATGAGGTCGTCAATGAGTACGCCTATGTAGGCCTCGTCACGACGAAGGATGAATGGATCCTGCTCCTTCAACTTCAAATGGGCATTCATACCCGCCATGAGACCTTGGCAGGCCGCTTCTTCGTACCCTGTGGTTCCGTTGATCTGCCCTGCGAAATACAATCCCTGTACAAGCTTCGTTTCCAGTGTGTGCTTCAGCTGGGTTGGGGGGAAGTAATCATATTCCACCGCATATCCAGGCCGGAACATTCGTGCATGGGCAAAACCTGGGATCTTGCGCAATGCGGCCAATTGGACTTCTTCGGGCAAGCTGGTGCTGAAGCCGTTTATGTATGTTTCAACAGTATCCCAGCCCTCAGGCTCAACAAAGATCTGGTGGCGGTCTTTATCGGCGAAGCGGTCTATTTTGTCTTCAATACTTGGGCAGTAACGTGGCCCGATACCCTGGATCCGGCCATTGAACATGGGGCTGCGGTCAAACCCGGTGCGGAGGATGTCGTGGACCTCTGGGCTGGTATACGTGATCCAGCAGGGCAGCTGTCTTTGGGCTGGAACGGTAGTTGGTGAGAAGCTGAACTTACTTGGGTTTATATCGCCAGGCTGTTCTTCAAGCACGGAATAGTCAATGCTCCGGCCATCCACCCGCGGCGGCGTTCCGGTCTTCATTCGGCCTGCCTCAAAGCCTAGACCGACCAGTTGTTCGGTAATCCCGTGGCTGGCCTTTTCACCCGCTCGGCCTCCACCAATTTGCCGCTCGCCGATGTGCATTTGGCCATTCATGAAGGTCCCGCTAGTGAGGACGACAGCTCGACAAGGGATAACGGTTCCAAGTCCGGTGCGCACGCCAACAACGACCCCCGCCTCAATTTCAATCCCCGAAACGCTATCCTGCCAGAAGTGGACATTGGGAGTTTGTTCCAACATCCGGCGCCATTCTGCGGCAAATATGTTCCGGTCGTTCTGGGTGCGAGGACTCCACATGGCGGGCCCCTTACTCCTATTCAACATTCGGAACTGGACCGTGCTGCGGTCGCTCACAATTCCGGAGTAGCCTCCCAGTGCATCCACTTCACGTACGATCTGTCCTTTCGCCACACCACCCATTGCCGGGTTGCAGCTCATTTGGCCAATAACGCCCATGTTCATGGTCACCAACAGGACTTTCGATCCCATGTTGGCAGCAGCAGCGGCAGCCTCGCAACCGGCGTGTCCACCACCAACTACGACAATGTCGTATGGATCCTTATTGTTCATGTGTTCCACGTGGAACGATCTTTTGTGGATCCCTGATCTTCAGTGGTTTAGGCCAGTTGGGTAGGGATAGGTCCCATGGACGCAGCAAAGGTAGATCGATCCACACCGAACTTGGATCACTTGTGGCCAAAGACCGCAAATTGAGATCAACCCATATCTTTCGCTCTCACGACACATTACAACCCTGAACATGGCAGACAGTTTCGATCTATTGGACGAACTCGGCGACGAAAAGAAGGTGAGTGAGTTGAAGGCGCGCATCCAGAAAAAGAAGACAAGCGATGTCATCTCCAAGCTCGACAGTATCGAAAGCGAGATCGAGAACGCAGCATCGAACAACAAGAGTTCGGAGGACATCGTTTCGGGCATCATCAATGCCAAATTCGAGAGCCTGAACGGTGATGTTGAAAGCACCGAGAAGGACCTGCAGGAACTCATGCTTCACCTGCGTGCCATGCTTGATAGCTGCGGTGGTGAATTCGCCAATCTTCAGGAATTGAACAAGAACGAGCTGGATTTGGTAAGCGGAGGAAAGGCCAAGTTGAAGGGCGCAGAAAGCGACTTGGAAGAAGCCAAGGCTATGGGCGACGGCTGGAATATTTTGTTCGGCTATAAGAACAGCAAGGTGAGGAATGCCACCAAACAATTGGAGGCTGCAGCGCAGGGTTTGAAACAGGCTGAGCAGGACGCTAATCGCATGTACCGCGAACGCTTGAAGAATGCGGATATTGGAGAGTCACTCAACCGCATCATCAGCCAAGTGCAAGGGCTGAGCGGGGTGGTGGAAGACATGATCTTGGAAGTAGAGAAGCAGATCGATGCGCTGAAGAACCGGAAGGAACTGGCTTTCGAGACCAAGGAAAAAGCCGCTCGGGTGATGGAAAGCCGCAAGGCCGAACTGGAGAACCTGGAGGCCTTGATGAAGATGGAGGAGAAGTCGTTGGAAGAACTGGCCAACAACAGCCCGGAATACACCGAGCAGCAGAAGAAAGTCGCCGATCTCCGTGAGCGCAGAGCCGAGGTGAAAGGAAAGTTCAACATCGCCCTCGGTATCTTCCAGAGCAAGGAGCGTTTTGTGGACCAGATCGTGATCCACCTGGAAGCGCAGACCATCACCAAGAACAACCTGAAGCAGTTGATCGGCCAGCTGAAGAGCGATACCGAAGAGCGTGTTACCACCTACGAATCGGGCCTACAATTGATCCGCTCGGCCACTGCACAGGAAGCGGCTTCCATATACGAAGAGGCCGGTGTGAAGACCGACCAGAAGATCACCGAGATCGCTGCGAAGGTGTTCGTTTCCAGTGAGCGTGACCGGATCGATCGCGTGAAAAAGCATCCGGAGCGCATGACCGAACTGCACAAAGTGCTGGTGGCCATGGCCGAAGCAACCGCTCAGTTCAAAGCCAAGGATGCAGAGATCATCAAGGCACACAGCAACAAGTTCGGGATCGATGTGAGCGAAACCTTCAGCAGTAATCACGAAGGCGGCAGCGGAACAGCTGGAACGCCCGCAACGCCAAAGAAGGATGGCGGGGTGAATGATCTATTGTGAGGAGAGGCGGTGACGTAAGTGCCGACACTGAAGCGATGAGCGAACTCGAGATCATTGATACGATCTATACGTCCCTCGTGGCCAACAGGTCCAAGAGTGGAATACCTATCCATTTGCGGACCCGATCGGTCGTTGGAACAGTGCAAGATGATCCGTTCGACAATTGGATCAGTGACGAGATCAAAGGTGCGCTCAAAGATCGGGTGGAGGTGTTCCATTCAGGAACGCTTACGACCCCCGACCTCGTTATCCGGGACAAACGGACCGGAACTTTGGTCGGCATCGAGGTGAAGACCTTGATCCAAAAAGCGAACGGTAGTGATCCCCGTGGGCTAACCATGGACTACAATAGCTCACTACCGTGCGGTTCGGCAATGATCAAGCAAGGAAAAGACACGTTGGTCATTCCGTGTTACTACTTATTCGCATTGCTTGATAGCGCAAGCCGATACATCGTCACGCTGATCATTGCAGACGGTGATTTTCTGAACTTCGACATCGACCTTTACAAGGAGGCCAAGTACGCGAACTACACGGAGTATGGTCATGGTCCTTATGCCGAAGGTTCTGTCCGGCATCGCAGGATGTACACCTACCCCAATCCGTTGAACTCCCGCATAACCGAACTGCATACGCGCATGGTCCTGATCGCAAAGAAGGTAGCCTTTGATAAGTTGAAGGACCGGTCATTTCTGTCTGAAGAGATCATTCGTGTGGATAAACACGCCAACGAATTCTTCTACCTGATGAAGGATGTGACCCTTCTACCGAACCAGAAGGCCAAGAGCCGGCCAACGATATTGGATATTTTCAAGGATTGCAAAAAGCGCCAACCCAAGGAACGAGTAGCTGCAATGCCCAATATCCCGATCGCGAAATAGTACATGTTCACTTATAAGAAATCCAAGACCAATGGGTACACGTTCCTCGGCCTCTTTTCTGGGGCTGGGGGGTTGGATCTGGGTTTTGAGCTGGCCGGTTTTGAGCATACGGGTTCCAATGAGATCCTCAGCTACGCGGTTGAAACCTTGCATGAGAACAGACCGGAGTGGCACGTTGCGCACGAAGACGTGCGTGGTTATGTACCGCCCTTCAAGAAAGGATTGGATGTGTTGTTGGCGGGCTTTCCCTGCCAGGGATTTTCGTTGGGTGGCAAACGCGACGAAGCGGACGAACGGAACACCTTGTACAAGGAGGTGATCCGGATCGCCGGGATCATGCAGCCGCGCATGATCGTCATGGAGAATGTTCTCAATCTGAGGACCATGAAACATCCTGTCTCGGGAAGGTCCTTTGCTGAACAGATCGCCATTGAATTGCGCAGCATTGGCTACAAGACCAAGTATGATTTCTTCCGTGTTTCTGAACATGGCGTGCCACAAACCCGCAGGCGTTTCATCTTCATCGCGACCAAGGAAAGTGATCCGGACATGTTCAAGTCCCCACTGCCCGAAGCCAATACGTCCATTCGCTCTTTCATACACGAACTTGGCCAGGATACGGGCATTGAACTGCCGAATCACCAAGCGGAATGGGGCTTCAAAAGTCACGTGCATCGAGAGACGGCGGCACGCTTCAATAAGCGCGAAGAGGCTATTCCAGTGCGCTTTAGTCGAACTGCTTCGGATGGAAATCCGATCAGGTCGTTCGACGAACCGTTTCCAGCAATAGATACCGCGACCGTGTGGGGTTGGGCCCAAGGAAACGTGGTGGCGGAACGCACGGTTAAAGACAGGTCGAATGCGAAGTTCGTGAGAAGTCCCAATTCGAAAGCTAAGCTTTGGCGGGTGGAAGCGAGTAGACTTCGTGCATTTACTGCAAGGGAATATGCGCGCATTCAAACTTTCCCTGACGATTGGGTCTTCAGCGGCAGTTCGAAACGTGAATTGCAGATCCAGATCGGCAATGCGGTTCCAGTGGAGTTTGCCAGGAGGATTGCGGTGCAGGTCCGCGAAACATTTGAGATCCTGGACGGCAAGCGTGAAGAACAGGTTGAGGTGGGAGCACAAATCGCCTTGTTCTAAGCATCGATAAGTATTGCGTTCCACTTCCATGAAGACCATCGATATCGAGAACCACTTTACCGAACTCGATCGTTCCATTCTGGTGAACAATGTGGAGTACGAGCGCTATTTCGATTTTGTGACCCACATTCTCGAGGCCTTCACCGCGGCCTTTGCACCAAAGAACGGAGTGCAGGAATATGAAGTACACATTGTTCAGGATTTCGCCTTGCGATTCTTGCACACCTTGCGGACATTGAGCCTCAAATACCTCTTCGATGATAGCGATCGGATGCGGATCGACGTTACTTCAAGTGGGTTCCCGAACCACTTGGAGATACGGAAAATAGCTGCGGACCAAGGCCTATTGAAGGCCGGAAGCATCCCAGCAGTGAACGAAGAGACCTTGAAACGCCAACTGCTGGACAAATTGATCCAAGGTGAAAGCGAACCGCGTTCCACACTTCAGAAATTGGCGCTTGCGCAATACCATTCCACCATCGAGAAAGGTGAGCTGTTCGGGGAATTCGTGCCGGGTAATTTGCGCGAACTGAAGACATTCGACGACAAGCGGAAGACCAAGCGCTTTCTGTGTTCGTGGGCATCATTTGACACCGTAACCAATCGTCCGTTCGTGTACTTGATGGTGTTCGACAACGACCCTGATCCGGAAGGGGAGAAGACCCAACAAGTGGAGAAGGACCCGCACTTCGTGGACATGATCCGGAAGTGTACGCACAACACCGCACCGCTGAAGGTCGTGGCATCGGACATCGATGAAGCCTACGCTTGGGTGCATCCGAAAGTGCTCAAACGCATCGATATTGGCCCCATCCTGGGCGCGTACGACAGGACCGAGGATGAACAGGCCGTGGAGATCGGAAAGCACATTCCGCCAGGACACTTCGTGATGCACGTGACAACAGAGATCATGTTCTCTGTGGGTCAAGAGAAGAAGAACATGGGCCTGCTTTCCAAGAGCGAACTC
>Ga0154020_10011117_pt1 | contig 10264 bp, 11 predicted proteins | sample Klosneuvirus_201_FD_109709 | JGI IMG/M metagenome (GOLD analysis project Ga0154020, IMG submission 109709) | Active sludge microbial communities from wastewater, Klosterneuburg, Austria - Klosneuvirus_20160825_MG | ecosystem: Engineered > WWTP > Aerobic digester > Activated sludge | place... | reverse complement strand
GCACTACATTCCAAATGCCATCCTGGAAAACCTACGGACCAAGGAGAATTCCACTTCATGATGTGCTCATCTGATGCTTTCATCCAAATAGCAAAATCCGATGGGTGATTTTTTTCGTCTTGATTTTTGAGATTGTCTCTGGTTTCACTCAATAATTCATCAATCACTCGGCCTGAGAGTTTGCCATATTCACCAGTTTTCTCGGCATATTTTACAGTATCGAAATATACAGATCCGTTTTTTTCATACGCCAATCCGTTTTTTAAAATTTCGGTAACCATTTCAATTTGCTCGAGGATATGACCTGTAGCTCTTGGCTCTATACCAGGAGAAAGCGTATTGAAAGTCCGCATAATGTCATGAAAACCATTGGTGTACTTTTGAGCTACTTCCATTGGCTCCAAATTGTCAAGACGCGCACCTTTAGACATCCTATCTTCACCATCATCCAGCAAGTGTCCCACATCAGTGATATTACGCACATATCGCACCTGATATCCGAGATATGTCAGATATCTATATATGATGTCAAAACTTATAAAAGTCCTACAATTGCCCAAATGAACATCATTATAAACGGTAGGGCCGCAGACATACATACCCACATATCCCTCCTGTATCGGTTTGAAAACTTCTTTCTGTCGGCTGAGACTGTTGTACATTAATAATTCGCCTGACTTCATTTGTATCGACTTAAATCAGTTAAAAAAGAACGCAAAAATATTATTTTTATCTTATATGTGTTGTTAACATCTTGTTATAATTGTACACAGATTTGTCATTGATTCATGGTAAAGTCAGTCAATTTGTGTATGAAGTTTATTTTTTATTATGATATAGGATTAATTAAAAAAATAATAACATGAGAAGTTTCCATAATTAAGACATAGGTATTATTATTGCATTTGAATAGACAATCATAACTTTATAAATCAGAGGTAGTATGAAATCCGGAAAAAATGTGTTACAAAAAACTATATGTCTCATCCTTGGTGGTGGAGCAGGTTCGCGACTTTACCCGCTTACAAAGGACAGATCCAAGCCGGCAGTTCCGATTGGAGGCAAGTATAGGTTGATAGATATTCCTATTTCTAATTGTCTGAATTCAGGGTTGTATCGTATTTTTGTTTTGACACAATACAATTCTGCTTCACTAAATAAGCATATTAAAAACTCATTTCATTTTGACAATTACTCAAATGGATTTGTGGATATATTAGCAGCCGAACAGACCAGCAACAATATGGATTGGTTTCAAGGTACTGCCGATGCCGTACGTCAATCCGTGAGAAATTTTGCTTACTATGATTTTGATTATATTTTGATATTATCTGGTGACCAACTCTATCAAATGGATATCGAAGAGGTCTTGCTGGATCATGTCAAACAAAATGCAGATGTCACAATCGCTACAATTCCTGTTATCGCTGCAGATGCAACATCATTTGGCATCATGAAAGTAAATAATGAAAACAAAATCACGAGTTTTACAGAAAAGCCGTCCATGGATATATTGGAAAAATGGTCGTCTGATGTATCTGATGAATTGAAGGCAAAAGGCAAAATTTATCTTGCTTCCATGGGTATTTATGTCTTCAGCAGGCCGGCATTACGTGTATTGCTCAATGAAAATCCAAAAGCTGTAGATTTTGGAAAGGAATTGATACCAGATTCTATCAATCGGGGTATGAATGTCGTCAGCTATGCATATGATGGATATTGGACAGATATAGGAGATATCAAATCGTTTTTTGAAGCAAATATTGCACTTGCTGATGATATTCCGCAGTTCAACATGTTCGATAATGAAAATAAAATCTATACGCGAGCACGTCTGCTTCCACCGGCTAAGTTTTCTGGTGTTTCATTTTCGCGAGCAATTGTAGCAGAAGGATCTATTATCCAAGCCAAGATGGTAGAAAATTCTATTCTCGGCATTCGATCTAGGATCGATTATGGTACCATTATAAAGAATGCCTATATCATGGGTAATGATTATTTTGAGTCACTCGAAGATCTTGCTGATCCTAATAAGATCCCGATGGGTATCGGCAAAGATTGTTATATAGAGAATGCAATCATAGACAAACATGTCAGAATAGGGGACAATGTCATTATAAGAGGACACGAGAATCTGACGGATATGGAGTCTGAACATTATGTCATCAAAAAGGGTATTGTAGTAGTCAATAAAAATGCCATCATTCCTTCAGGGACCATTATTGGGAATAAATAATTAATTGGGTAATCGGTCTAGAATACTTTCTACAACGCCTTGAAGTGATTCAAGTAAAATGTTTTAAATCGATCAGGAATGGTGATTTGGAACATAACAGGCAATGATTTTAATCACATTTTTTGAGTGTCATTGTGTTTAATTTTATATCAAAATTAGAATATATGAATTCGGAAATCCCTGTCAAACGTATAAAGACATCAAAGATTGTATATGTTTTGCCGACTGACACCATGATGAAAGTTGAGGAAGTATTTGAGACTGTGCCTATACATCATATTTTGGTGGTTGAAAATGAAAAGCTTAGAGGCGTTATTAGTAAAAGTGATCTGCTCAAAGTGTACAAAAAGGCTGTAAATGAAGGAGTTTTCCCTGATAGGTCGTCAATTCTAGCCAGTGATCTTATGACCAAAAATCCAGTTACACTCGATACAGAAGATACTATTGGGTTAGCCGCGGATATCATTTTGGCAAATCAAATTCACTCTATTCCTATACTGAATGGCGACCAACTCTCTGGCATTATTACAAACCACGATATCTTAAAATATTGCTTCAAATAATATAGGGAAACTGGGTCTCAAAAATCGATTTGGGCTTACTTATCTTACAATGTATTGGCTTTCAACCATATTTTACTTGAAATTTTGCCAATAATGCGTATATTTGTGTTTGTTTTTCAATAACGCACTAAAATGTATAAGCAGGTCATTATCGTTCGCCATGGAAAGTCATCATGGGCAAACTTTACTATTTCTGATCACGACAGGCCATTAGATGAGCGTGGTATTAAAGATAGTCCGTTTATGGCTAATTGGCTTTCCGAATTGGGTTTTTTCCCACAGAGACTTATCACATCTACAGCAGTTAGAGCCAAATCTACTGCTAGGTTTTTTTCTGACAAATTTGGCATCACACCTGATGAAGACCGAAACTTATATCATGGACTACCACAAAATTACCTCGACCAAATAAATCTGCTTGATGAAAAGATCAATACTGTAGCTTTGTTTGGTCATAATCCGGGCATTACTATTATAGCAAATCAAATAAAGCCCGGATGTACGGACAATATTCCGACTTGTGGTATCATCATAGCAACTATGGAGATACAAATTCCTTGGCATAAAATCACTTTTGAAGACATGGAATTAAAAACTATTTTGGTACCAAAAAATTATGTTCCATGAACAAAAAAATATGGGTAATGCTTGTTGGGCTTTGTTTTTTTTCTTGTGCAAAAAAAAATAATGATGTGCCTAAACTCGAAATGACATCAGATGAGATTGTCCATGCTATAGTACAAATGTATTCGGTAAATGCAGCAGTAAATATCAGCGATTTCTCATTCAGGGACAGTATTTCAGGTGTGTATTTACAACAGATTTCAAAGTTGACTGGGCACAGCATTGAGACAATCAAATCGGATTTTGCGAAGCTACAACAAATGCCCGATTCGTTGCTAGTACTTCAAAACAGGTCGTTGGATACGATTCGTGTTATACAAGAGCGTCTTCTTACACGAGGCAGCACTTCCAAGTTTAATATTAATTAACATTAAAATAATATAGATAATCGTTGAGATAGGCAAACAGAACGGTAATTTTGTGACTAATCTTTACAATAGATACAAAATATGAATCTTGAGCACCGGATCTTAGTAGTGGATGATGAAGAGGATATATTAGAAATTTTAAAATACAACCTTAAGAACGAAGGATTTAAGGTGAAAACTGCCGCTGATGGCGAAGCAGCGCTTATTGTCGCCAATGACTTTGATCCACATCTCATTTTATTAGATATCATGATGCCCGGTATGGACGGAATCGAAGTTTGCCAGAAACTACGAAAAAATCCTAAGTTTAAAAATACGATAATTGCATTCCTTACAGCTCGAAGCGAAGCTTTTACACAGATATCTGCATTAGATTCAGGTGGCGATGACTTCATCAATAAACCCATTAAACCCAATGTGCTAAAATCCCGAATCAATGCTTTGCTTAGAAGACTGGCGGTCAATCCATCCGAAGATGGAAAAGCATTGATCACTAAATTTGGGTCTATGGAGATAGATGAAGAACAATTTAAAGTACTTGTTGATGGGAAGGACACAGGATTAGCAAAAAAGGAGTTTGAACTTTTATCATTATTGGCATCTCGACCAGGCAAAGTATTCAAAAGAAATGAAATTCTTTCGAAAATTTGGGGTAATGATGTGATCGTAGGAGACAGAACGATCGATGTCCACATAAGGAAACTACGGGAAAAAATAGGTGATCATTTCATCCACACTATGAAAGGTGTTGGGTATAAATTTGATTTTTGACCTTGTACAAAAACATCACCATAAGACAAATTACATTACTGATCACATTATTAGTGACTACAGTAAATGTACTCATCATCGGGATCGGCATGTCATTGATGTTGACTTGGTGGTATTTACCGATGTTTTTAATTGTTTTGCTAGTCAATTTTTTGATAGTTCGCTTTTTTATTGAAAAGTATGTCTTCAGGAAGATAAAAATTATTTACAAACTGATATATGATTCCAAAAAGGATAAGCCATTGGTAGATATCAATGGTGAAAGCTTGGAAGATGTCAATACCAAAGTTATGGAATGGGCTGAAAATACCAAAAAGGAAATTGCCAGCCTTAAGTCTTTGGAAGAGTATCGAAAGAATTACGTAGGGAATATTTCGCATGAACTGAAGACACCAATATTCACCATACAAGCCTATCTTCATACGCTCATGGAAGGCGGACTTTACGATGAAAATATCAATACCGAATATCTCCGTAGAGCCGCAGACAATACCGAAAGGTTACAAAATATTGTTGAAGATCTAGATATTATCAATAAGCTCGAGTCTGGCAATGCTGAGTTGGATATTCGACGCTTTGACTTGAAGGAGTTAGTAAAGGACATTTTCCTAGATCTCAAATCTATGGCTAAAAGAAAAAAAATCAAATTACAACTCAAAGAAGGTGCATCATCTACTTATTTCGTGTTGGCTGATAGAGAGTCCATTCGTCAGGTATTTACCAATTTGCTTGTAAACTCCATAAAATATGGCAAAGAAGGCGGTACGACAAAGGTTTCATTTTATGATATGGAGACAGAAATTCTTACCGAAGTTTCTGATAATGGTATAGGTATAGATGAGAAACATCTCAAGCATGTTTTTGACAGGTTTTATAGAGTGGATGCCAGTAGAAGTAGAAAGCAAGGTGGATCTGGGCTAGGATTGTCTATTGTAAAACACATCATCGAAGCGCACGACCAGACAATAAATGTCAGATCTACATCAGAGATAGGCTCCACCTTTGGATTTACATTGAAAAAGGCTGCTAACAGATAGAAATTCTAAGGATTATACTTTAGTTAATTGATGCAAATACATCTGAATGGTATTCTTGAGCCCGAAGTAAAGTGCGTCACATACTAATGCATGGCCTATCGATACTTCCAACAATTGAGGTACTTCAGCACGGAAATAATACAAATTGTCAAGATTTAGATCGTGTCCTGCATTAATGCCAAGTTCCAATTGGTTGCATAAATGACCCGCATCTGCATAAGGCTTGATGGCAGCTTCTTTATTTTGGTGGAAATCATGGGCATATGGTCCAGTATAAAATTCTATTCTATCCGTTCCTGTTTCTTTGGCAGCGTACAATCTTTCTGGTATCGGGTCTATAAACAGGCTTACTCTTATACCATTATCCTGTAATTTTTTGGTCGTTTCCCGCAAAAAGTGTTGATGTGTGACGGTATCCCAACCATTATCGGAAGTCAATGCGCCCGGCAAATCAGGCACTAAAGTGCATTGGTGTGGCTTGTTTTTGATGACCATATCAAGGAAATCTTCTGATGGGTATCCTTCGATGTTAAATTCTGTAGTGACTTGTTCCTTGAGCAACGGGATATCGCTGTACCTAATATGGCGTTGGTCAGGTCTTGGATGTACCGTGATGCCCTGCGCACCATAAGATTCGCAGTCTCTGGCTACTTGGAGCAAATCAGGATAATTTCCACCTCTCGAATTTCGAATCAGTGCAATTTTATTGATGTTGACACTTAACTTAGTCATGGTCATGTATGTATATCAGTCTTGCGATGTGCTGGTTAGGAATCGCTATTTTTTTTGCTATTGATGATGTCTCTGATTTGTGCGGCTTTTTCATATTCTTCTTTGTGAAGTGCTTCATCGAGGAGTTTTTCCAGATTGGCAATACTCATTTCTTCGATGGATGCAGCAGCTGGTTTTGTGGCCTTCTTTTTCTCTTTTTGTTGCTCTTCATCATCTAGTATGACACCGGCACTTTCCATGATAAAATCGAATGTATATATAGGACAACCATATCGTACTGCCATAGATATCGCATCCGAAGTCCTTGCGTCGATTTGCATGACATTGCCATCCATTTCGCATATGAGTTGTGCATAAAATATACCATCAAGCAGATTGTTGATGACTACTTCCTTTAGATTGATATCAAATGCGTCAAGGGTATTTTTGAACAGATCATGAGTCAAGGGTCTGTTGGGTGTCATGTTTTCCAAAGCAACTGCGATGGCTTGTGCTTCAAAACCACCAATAACTATAGGAAGACGTCGATTCCCATTTTCTTCACCCAAAACAACAGCATAATTATGTGATTGTGTCACACTGTGAGATAATGCCATTATATCCAATCTTACTTTTTTCATTATGACGGAATTGTAGATGCAAAGGTAGTAATATTTCCGAAAAGTGTTGAAAATGCGCTAATCATTATTTAAATACTGTTTTTCAAAATATTTTTATTAAGCTTCTTATGGGCGTAGCAGTTTAAAAATTAAAGTAAATTTTACCATAATAAAAAAACAAGACTAACAAACCTTGTAGTAACATAGTTCCGTCCAAAATACCATAATGATAAAATCTCAAAGCCCTAATTTTTTTTGATTTTAGAAAATAAAAAGTCGTTACCGTCGATAAAGACAAAGCATAAACTATAAACCATGATTGCAATTGATTATAATGAATGAAAGTGATGACCATAAAAAAAAATAATGCAATGTAGGCTATAATTAATGCTGCCTTTTCACCCAATATGAGTGGAATAGTTTTCAGTCCAGCCTGTCTATCATCTTCCATATCTCGTATATCAAATGGGATAGTTATGGCAAAAATAAAAAGAAATCTTTCTAACAGCATGGTCACGATATCTATCTTTTTAAATAAAATTCCGGATTGGATTACAGGTAATAAAATAGTGGAGACTGACCATACAAACGCAATCAAAAATATTTTCAAAAAGGGAATATCTCGCAATCTGAAAATAATTTTCTCGCCTTCAAAAAAGGGTAGGGAATACAGAATCGTCAGCACTGCAATGGGCGCCAAGGCGATCAAAACTTCTTTTTTAGCTAAAAATGCAACACTTAAAAATCCAGCAACAGAAAGAAATACAAGCAGATAAAATTTGTATAGGTTATTTTTTACCCAACCATGCTTTTCCGTGTCTAAGGCATCTTTATTTTTTATAACCGTGATAAGTCGATGTATGTTATACTCAAATAATGTGGCAAAAAAGATTATAAATAAATATGGATGCCACTGTGGTGCCATGCCCAATTGTATTTGCGTGGCAATTGTCAAGGACACAGCCGCTAATGATATAAAGATATTGGAATGGATTAATATTTTGAGAAGATTCAACATACATTTTATCAATCAAATTCGAAGTTATTTATCTTTTTTATCAATCTTTTTGTTTCAGAAATTGTCTTTATAATCTTCTGATAATGAATGACATCATCGGGTTCAAGTTTGTGGTTTACTCTATCCAATAGCCATTTTTGTGCTGGTTGGATTCCATCGATAGTAAATGCCCAGGTAGATGGCAAGACATTACTAAAATATTGTGAATTGTTAATGTAAATTTTGTCTAAATCAAATTTTGGGACTCTTATTAAGTTGTCTCCAACTACAGGGAATTGTGAAGAAAAATCTTGGTTGTATGGACTTTTTAGTTCGATAGATTGTTTGATTTGTTTGCTAATTTGTACAAGCTTCCAAAATGTATCTCTATCTTTCGGATAAGGTACTTTCATGGCCCCATCATCATATATCCAGTAATGCTTTTCGTTAAATTTCGCTGAGAAAAATACTGCTTGGATGAATGCTAAAATATCTGATCGATTAAATGTTTCCTTGTAAGCATCCTGTAAATCACCACTATTATTAGCATAACAAAGATTCCCAATATGATCTGATGTGGTTATAAACGTTAAGTTTAAAATATTTGCAATTCTCTCTATCATTTCAGGATTGGAATTCAGGATATTTTCTGCGTCCAACCTAACATTATTATGTATTTTTATAAAGGGCATAAATATCAATCTCAAATTTTAGTTACTACAATTTAGTTTGAAAATACTATGCATCTGTTACTTTGAGTGAAGACATATCAACCACAAATCGATAGCGTACATCACTTTTTAACATACGTTCGTACGCCAAGTTGATATCTTGCATTTTTATCAATTCTATATCTGAGACTATATTGTGTTTTCCACAAAAATCAAGTAATTCCTGTGTCTCTGCGATACCACCGATTACAGATCCAGCGACTGCTTTTCGACCCAAAATAAATGGTACTGTATTTATAAAGGCATCCAAAACACCTAAGTAACCTACCAAAACCAGTGTCCCACTAGTTCTCAGCGTGGAGACATATGGATTCAAATCGTGCACATAAGGCACTGTATCGATAATAAGGTCAAATTTGCCCTTTGCAGCAAGCATTTGTGTTGCATCTGATGAAATAACGACAACATCTGCGCCAAGTTCCGTGGCATCGCTGATTTTCTCGGGAGATCTAGAGAATAAGGTGACTTCTGCTCCAAGGCCTTTAGCCAGTTTTATAGCCATATGCCCAAGTCCTCCAAGTCCGACTACAGCAACCTTACTGTCTTTTGTTACGTTCCAATGTCGAAGTGGTGACCAAGTAGTAATTCCGGCACAAAGTAAAGGTGCGACTGCCGCCATATTGAGATTTGACGGAACTTTTAGGACGAAATGCTCATCCACTACTATTTTTTCTGAATATCCTCCAAATGTCTGATTTTCTAAATATTTTTCCTTTCCATTATAGGTGCCAGTAAATCCATTGAGACAGTATTGTTCGAGGTCTTGTTTGCAATTGTCACATGTCCTACATGAATCCACCAAACAGCCTACACCTGCAAAATCTCCTACCTTTAGTTTAGTAACTTCGGCACCTATTCTCGTGATTTTACCTACGATTTCGTGACCTGGTACAGTAGGATATACAGTGCCGCCCCAGTCATTCCTTGCTGTATGCAAGTCGCTATGGCATACACCACAATACAAAATCTCAATTTCTACATCCTTGGGCATGATTTCTCTTCGGCTGATTTCCATAAGTTTTAAATCCGCTGTAGGTGATTCTGACCCATAAGCCCTAACTTGATATCCGATCATGACTTTTTGTTGTAAATATAATATAATAATACGTAAAATGTGCTTTGAATTTCGGAATTAAGGAAATTTTCTAAAATAAAGCCATTAGAAAGGATAGTAAAATGGAATGTAAGAACTTACCAGAATAGGATTTGTTTCTATTGGAAATTGACTAATTATTTTAAATAAAGTCTAATTTTAAATTATATAAAGGGCAAAAAATTAAGAATTTGGGTGCCTTGATAAAACATTTGTGTATCAAATAGGATAAATAATGAAAAAGCAATTTTTTTTGATTTCAATAATTGTTGTCGTAGTTTGGATTGGTTTACTGCTTTTCAACTTGAATTTTCTTTGGATGGCAATACTTATTGTTCCCCTTTTATGGATGGGAATTGCCGATGTTTTACAGAAAAAACATGCTATTAAACATAATTTTCCAGTGCTCGGTAGATTGCGTTATTTCATGGAAGTGATTTGGCCCAAAATTTATCAATATTTTATTGAAAGTGATATCAATGGCACATCTTTCAACCGACTTCAACGCTCAGT
>Ga0154020_10011114_pt1 | contig 10265 bp, 12 predicted proteins | sample Klosneuvirus_201_FD_109709 | JGI IMG/M metagenome (GOLD analysis project Ga0154020, IMG submission 109709) | Active sludge microbial communities from wastewater, Klosterneuburg, Austria - Klosneuvirus_20160825_MG | ecosystem: Engineered > WWTP > Aerobic digester > Activated sludge | place... | reverse complement strand
CTTTATTTCTTCAAATCGTTTTAGCTTCTGACGCGTCATGTATACTTAACTTATAACTGATTCACCTCCGCTACCACAAATGTACTTCCACCAACAACTATCAAATCATCGGGATGTGCCTCTTTTTTAGCTTCTGTAATAGCCTCATTAACATCCAAAATAATTTTTCCTTGAATACCTAATGATTCGGCAATATGCTGCACTTTTTTAGCTTCCATCGCTCGTGGAATATGTGCTTGACAAAAAAAGTATGTTGCTTGGGATGGGAGCAATGAAAGTATTTTTTCTACTTTTTTATCTTTTACGAATCCAAGTATAAAAATCAGGTTACGATAATATATATAACTTAATTGCTTCAGTACCTCACGAATACCATCTTCATTATGCCCTGTATCACAAATGATAGTTGGTTTTTTATGAATTACTTGCCAACGTCCCTTTAGACCTGTAAGCATTGTCACATACTGAATACCTTCCCGAATAGATTGATCTGAAACAATAATACCTTGTCGATTTAATTCTTTTGTAATAGCCAAAACTCCGGGAATATTTTTTAATTGATAATACGCGACCAAACCCGATTGCAAGACAGGCAACCAAAGAATACCATTCTCCAACACATCAACAGTTAAATACGAGTCTTCCATACGAGGCGATTTTAATTCCAAAAGCTGATCAGCAAAGACAATAGAACTCTGATTCATTTTTGCCTGCTGCATAAATACGTGTTCGACTTCTCTTTGCGTATATGAAATCACAACAGGCGTATCTCGTTTAATAATCCCCGCTTTTTCGAGAGCAATTTCAGGCAATGTTTCACCCAACATATCTTGGTGATCATAACCAATCGTCGTGATCAATGAAGCCATAGGCTGAATAATATTAGTTGAATCCAATCGCCCACCCAATCCCACTTCAATCACGGCTATATCAATTTTTTGTTGAGCAAAATAGTCAAATGCTAGCGCAACCATAAGCTCAAAAAAAGAAGGCTGAATTTCTTCAATTAAATTCTGATATTGGGTAATCCAATCAGCTACAACTTGAGGTGGAATCTCAGATCCATTCACTCGAATGCGCTCAGTCAATTCTTTAAGATGCGGAGATGTATACAACCCCGTTTTATATCCTTCTGACTGTAAAATAGCAGCAATCATATGCGAACTGCTTCCTTTACCATTCGTACCGGCAACATGAATGGACTTAAACTGATGATGTGGATTACCTAAATGCTCACAAAGCAGGATTATATTATCTAATCCTTTTTTTATAGCCTTAACTCCTATACGTTGATACATAGGCAGGTGATCGTACAAATAAGAAACCGCTTCCGTATAAGTCATCGTGTTTTTTAAAAAAAATAAAATTTAAAGATTCGATTGATAAAATTCTAAATTTTTTAAGGCCTGTTTACGAACTTTATTCTTGAAAAAAGAAGTCCAACCCAATAACCAGCCTTTTATACCAAATGCCTGACGTGCCCAACGGTAAAAATGAAACACATCACGATGAGCAATTATTTTTCCATTCTCAAAAATAAAGCTCGCCTTAATACGATTAATAACTTTTTTGTTCGTTGCTGAAAATGTATACGTAGCTACCCATTCCGCAGAACCCTCACGTTCACCAGCCAGCACATGAGAATAGGCCACCTGTAAATCCTTACCACGTAAACACAAAAACGCCCACATAGATTTTACCTGCTGTGCACCTAAATCAACAAAGACAGAATCAGAAAAAGTAGCATGGTCAGCATAGCATGATTGCATTGTTTTAAAATCTTTAAGCTGAAATGCTTTATAAAAAGTGTGAATTATATTTTCGTTGTCTGTCATATTTTTTTAAATTAGAACAAAAGCCTCAAATTTACAGATTAGATACATATCAATAAAAAACTCCATCTTGCCATTATTATTACACGCAAATTAATACTTTTGCATAATATTTCATTATGTTTACACTACGCGCATTTAAAAAACGCATGCCCCAACACAAGGCACGTTTACGTCGATTTCTAAGTAAAATAGAAAAAAAGGCACCGAAAGACCTAGACAGAAATACGGCACGACTGGATACGGAAACTTGGAAAGAAATCAATTGTTTAGAATGCGCCAATTGCTGTAAAGTAATGACGCCTACATATACCGGCAAGGATTTGAAACGCATTTCTAAACATTTCAAGATGAGCGTAGCTGAGTTCAAAAAAAAGTGGCTCTATAAAGACAAAAGTGGCGATTGGATGAACACCACTACACCTTGTCAGTTTTTACAAAAAGATAATAAGTGTAGCATCTACGCTATTCGCCCTGCAGACTGCTCTGGATTTCCTCATATCACCAAAAAGAAAGTGATTGACTACATCCATATTCAAAAACAAAATATTGAATTCTGCCCTGCTACATTCAAAGTGGTTGAAAAAATGGAAGAATGGTGGAAAGAAAAAATGACAACTAAAAAATAAAATAGAACTTAGTGAAGTCTAATAAAACTATTATAGTTTCTTTAGTTTTCATGATTAAAAATTTTTAAAATCATACTTCATAACAAATACAAAAAAAATGCTTTGATAGAGGTAAAAAGTATAACTTACTTCTTAATTAATTTCGAGATATTTAATACATTATCCCACATACCATGGTTCAAGTAGGAGTTTATAATACCCTAAACGTATTACGTCAAGTTGATTTTGGTTTCTACTTAGATGATGACAGCGATGGCATCTTGCTCCCCAATCGCTTCGCCCCACCTGATCTAAAAATCGGTGATCAAATAAAAGTGTTTTTATACCATGACGGAGAAGGACGGATCATTGCTACTACTGAATCACCTAAAGGCATAGCAGGCGATATTGTATTCTTAAAATGTGTCGCCGCAAGTACGATCGGTGCTTTTTTAGATTGGGGATTAATGAAGGACTTATTAGTTCCACAATCACAACAGCTCACAAAAATGCATGTCGGTGAAAGCTATTTAGTAAAAATTTATGTAGATGAGTTAACCAATCGTGTTGCCGCTACTCAAAAAATAGAACGTGAGCTAAGCAATGAAAAATTGACTGTAACCGAATTAGAACAAGTCCATTTGATCGCTCAGCGAAAAACAGATATCGGCTATGTTATGATTATCAACAGCCGGCATACAGGTATCTTACACAATAATGAAATATTTCGTGATATTCAAATAGGTGATTCATTAAAAGGATTTATTAAAAAAATAATTTTACCTGATAATAAAATTGATGTAGTATTAGGAAAGCCAGGCTATCAAAAAGTAGAAGATGAATTAGATAAAATCATGCGTTTACTCGAAGAGCATGAGGGGTACCTGCCTTATACAGACAAATCCGACCCGCAAGCTATTTATGATTTCTTTGGAATGAGTAAAAAGACATTTAAAATGGCTATTGGTGCATTATATAAACAACGCAAAATTGATCTCACTAAAACAGGAATCTCACTGATTGCAGAAGAATAAGACAAAACTGATAAGTGCCTATTGGAACTCGCACATCTGCCGTATATTTGCAGTATGCATTACGTTTCTGCCGAAGGATTAACAAAAAGTTTTGGAATCCATCCTCTATTTAAAAATATCACATTCCATATCAGCGAAGGAGATAAAATCGCACTTATAGCCCGAAATGGTATGGGTAAATCAACACTAATCCGCATTTTGGCTGGACAAGAATCATTGGACAGCGGAAAGTTATCCATCCATAAAGACGTTACATTGGCCTTGTTCGAACAAAACCCTCAATTTGAAGAAAATAAAACTGTAATTGAAAATATTTTTAATAGCAAACATCCTATTCTCACCGCTATTCGTCAATATGAAGTCGCACTGGAGACAGGTGATGGAGACGCCATGACAGACGCCATGAACACAATCAACGAACTGAATGCCTGGGATTATGAATCAAAAGTAACACAGATTTTAAGCAAACTCAATATTCATCATCTGCAAAATCCCATGAGCAGCTTAAGCGGTGGCCAACGCAAACGTGTAGCATTAGCCAAAACACTCATAGACATGGGCTTTGAGCGAAAGCATACATTATTAATGATGGATGAGCCTACCAATCACCTGGATGTAGAGATGATCGAATGGCTGGAAAATTTCTTAAGTCAAGAAAGTGTAACCTTGCTTTTAGTCACCCATGATCGGTATTTTTTAGATGCCGTATGTACAGAAATATGGGAGTTAGAACGCGAAAACATGTACGTCTACCATGGCGATTATGAAAATTACATGGAAAAAAAAGCACAGCGTATCGAAAACGAGTTAAGCAGTATTGAGAAAGCTAAAAATGAATATCGTAAGGAGCTAGAATGGATGCGCAAACAACCTAAAGCGCGTACAACAAAAAGTAAAAGTCGGCAAGAAAATTTCTATGATATCGAAGCAAAAGCTAAACAAAAAATAGAAGATGCTCAATTGCAGCTTCAAGTTAAGATGAGTCGTTTGGGTGGCAAAATTATAGAAATGAAAAAAGTATACAAAAGCTATGGCGACTTACCTATTCTTAAAGGTTTTGATTACACCTTTAGCAAAGGAGAGCGTATTGGCATTGTAGGAAAAAATGGTGTAGGAAAAACCACATTCTTAAATATCATACAACAGCTCGAGCAAGCTGACAGCGGCAAAATCAATGTAGGCGACACCATCGTATTTGGAAATTTTTCACAACAAGGACTCGTTTTCAAAAATGACATGCGTGTGATTGAATATGTGAAAACATTTGCTGAAAGTTTTCCATTAGCCAATGGGGGGAAATTAAGTGCCGCCCAATTCTTAGAATTATTTTTATTTACACCACAAAAACAATATACATTTTTAAGTTCCTTAAGTGGAGGAGAAAAAAAACGGCTTCAGTTATTAATTGTATTATTTCGAAATCCTAATTTTTTAATACTCGATGAACCAACAAACGACTTAGACCTTCCTACCCTTTCGGTGCTGGAAAATTTCCTAGCCGAATACCAAGGATGTGTATTAATCGTCAGCCATGATCGGTATTTTATGGATAGGTTAGTTGATCAACTTTTTATTTTCGAAGGGCAAGGAGAAATTAGAAAATTCCCTGGCAACTACACCCAGTATAGATTATGGCTTAAAGACAATGAAAATCAAAAAAAAGGGAATAAAGATGAAAAATCGACTATCGTTCAACCAACCAATTACATCACAGGAGAAGCAGAAGAAAAAGCCATTACTAAAAAGAAAATGAGCTTCAAAGAAAAACAAGAGTTTGAGCAATTAGAAAAAGAGATCCCTGTATTAGAAGAAGAGAAACGATTATTAAGTGAAAAAATAAGCATTCCTAATTTACCATTTGATGAAATTCAAAAATTAAGTGATCAAATCCATACAGTCAATCAATCATTAGAACAAAAAGAAGCCAGATGGCTGGAATTGAGTGAGATGGGAATATAATATCTCAATTATAAATCTTAATTTTATGCACATTGAATAATAAATTCGCATTCTATTGTATATAGAAAAAAATTTAATTATAAAATCATGAAAAACATTATCAACTTTTTATCTATTACATGTGTTCTATTCTCTTTTACATCATGTATAAAAAAAACAAAAAAAGAAAACAGCGCATCTCAAATCCCACTTATTGGCGAACGCATTAAAGAAAATACTACCGTTCGAGATACGATTAATGGGAACATATCCTTTTTATTAAAGGACTCTACACTTGTAAGTTGCACCCCTCTTCGTAATGGATACTATCAAATTGGTATTGTAATAAACATCTCAATTAAAGAGTATAACGACAACATAAATATCCTTAAAAAAGGAAAAAAAATAATAATAGATGGTAAAGAAGCAGGGGAAGTATTACAGGATACAAAAGTTTCTATTTCTTCAGATGAAGATCAAGCTTGGGCTGAAATGATAGGCTATGTTGATGCAAAGCATATATATGCTGAAACTATTATTGAAAATGCTTTTATTGACTATACAACTACACTAGCTAATGAACGAGAACTAAAAGAAATGCAAAGTTTTATTACTAATTTCAACTTAGACAAAGATGATCGATTCTCTCCATTTGTCACATATGCTAATTATGAAAACTGGATTGATGACCCTTCACCTATGTATAGACTTCAACTGGTATTTAAAGACAATCATCTCCTCGGCGTTGTTCATTCAAGGCCAATTTCGCTTTCTAATACAACCACTCATCAACTAGCTCGTAACTTTCAAGCTACATTTTATAACAATACTAAAAAAGAAGATATTGATGAATTTATTAAAAAATTTAATGAGTTTGTAAGTACTGCAGATTAATTACAAAGAACAGTAAATTAAAAATATATGCCGACAGGAAAATTGATTCTTCTTCGTAAAAAAAATATCAATGGAATGCTCACCAATATATCTATTTATATTGATGACAAACAAGTAGAGCTTATCTCTAATGGGGAACAAAAAGAATTTAATTTAAGCCCAGGCCCACATACAATCAAAGTTCAACAAATGCTTAAGCAGGGGAAAATCACCATCGATATAAAAGAAAATCAAACCATAAATTTAGAATTTAGACCAACTCAATGGATTTTATTTTCTTTTATAAGTCCGATTCTGGCTATAATACTATTTTATTTTTTTCATGTTCCAAAAAATAGTGCTTGGTTAGTTCTAATTTCTGGCATTCTACTTATTTTATACTATTTTACAATCGGGAAAAACAAGTACTACTTATTTAGATTAAAAAATAATCGATAACCTACAACCTTATTAATTTAATTTTTTTATTTATTATGAAATTATTTTTTGTTTTTATACATATTCTCTATTTTTCCTACAATACATATAGCCAACCTGCTACTATAAAAAAGAACAAATTATTACCTAATCCTTACTACTCACACACAGACACAACAAAACTTAATCTTGATGATGCAACATGGAAAAAAATTTTACCAGATAGTCTTTATCAGGTAGCACGTAAAAAAGCAACTGAATATGCATTTAGTGGAAAATATTGGAACTATACAGGCATTGGAACTTATTACTGTGCAGCATGTGGAAATAAACTATTTCGTTCTGATGCCAAATTTTCAAGTACATGTGGTTGGCCTAGTTTTTTTGAGACTGTAAGAAAAAATAGTGTAATTTACAAAAGCGATCATTCAATGGGCGTAGAACGCATCGAGGTATTGTGTGGCCGATGTGAAGGGCATCTTGGCCATGTATTTGACGATGGACCAAAACCAACAGGCAAGCGCTACTGTATGAACTCCATTATGCTTGATTTTATATTAGATAAATAATTATTTAAAAAAATAAAGTCTATAAAAAATAAATTTATTTATCCAGATATTTCCATTTAGCTAAATTCAATGTATAGGAAATAGTAAATACGCCAAACTGAATTTCATTTATTCTAGATACAGCTAAAGGGAAATTGACACCATACCCTATAAAAAAATGCCCAAAGAAACCAAGACCGATCTCAGGGCGAATTCTTAAATCATTATTCTGATCAGAAAAATAAGAAAGCAAAGTTAATTTAAATAAAGGACCAAGAACGATAAAGTTCTGATAATAGGCTAATCCTAACTTAGCTGCAGATATGGATTGAGAACCATAACGCCCATACTCTGTACCCAAAAAAACAGATGCAATGAATTTAGGGAACCCTGGATTGTCAACATAGTTCATAGTTACTCCTAGATCAGCATATCTAGGAGTAACAAAGCCTATATTTAGACCCATGCGTAATTCATCATAATAAACCTTTCCGAAACGATCATTTTGAGCATTAATAGCATTGGCTAAGAAAAAAGCTACAGATATAAAAATGCATGTGAAATATATTTTAAACTTATAATTCATAACAGAATAATCTATTATCATTGCCTCCGTTTAAAACCCTTTCGCGGATCATAGCCATTGGTTTTTTTCTGATAATACCCTGTACCATCATAAGGGCGTTTAGCTGGATTAGTTTTACATTTTTCAGAACATGCACCATCCATTTCCCAGCCACATGTTTCACAAACAGGAGCATGTAAGTTACACGCTGAGTTAGCGCAATTAATCATACGATCACACGTCGTGCCACAAATATAACATGTCGATAAAACAGTAGGATTCACCTCATTAATATCTACAGTTATCCTATTATCAAACACATAGCATTTCCCTTCAAAATCTTCACCACCTTTTTCCAGTCCATATTTGATAATGCCACCATGCAATTGATATACATTTTCAAACCCTTGTTCTAATAAATAAGCACTTGCTTTTTCACATTTAATACCGCCTGTACAATAGGTAATAATTTTTTTATTTTTATAGTGTTCAAGTTCTTTTATTTTTTCTGGAAAATCTCTAAAATTTTCAATATCTAATGTTACCGCATTCTTAAACTTTCCCACATGATGTTCATAATTAGAACGCACATCTAATAAAACAACATCCTTTTCATCTTTCATCTTCTTGAATTCATTCGGCTCAAGATGAATACCTGTTTGTTGATTAGGATCAATATGCGTGAGACCGGAATGAACAATTTCATCTTTGACACGAACATGCAACTTAGCAAATGCATGTTTATCATACTCCTCGACTTTAAATTCAATGGATTGAAAGCGTGAATCAGCTTTTAAAGCCGCCATATATTTTTCGCAAGCTTCTTTAGTGCCAGAAACAGTTCCATTAATTCCTTCGGCGGCAATAATGATTCTTCCACGCAATCCAAGTTCAAGGCAAAATAAATGATGCTCTTCGCGAAATAGTTCAGGATCTGCTATAGGTGTATAGCAGTAATATAAAATAATACGATGTGTTTCCATAACGTGCTTAGGTTCAAACTAAGTGTTAAAAAAAATAATAGAAAAGAAATATTTCTAGCAAAATCAATTCTTAAAATTCAGCTTTGCTGGAAATCTGAATGGTTATTTGCATTCGTAACAAGTTTGACATGTACATGTCTCACCAGGACGAGTCGGACAATCCTCAAAAAAAGACCCTACAAATCCTGCTAAAATAGTAGATTTAGCAAGAGTTAATTTTTTGTGTTCGTACTGTTTTTTCTTCTTCATAAGATTAACTATTTAATATTCAATTTTAACAAAATAAGCAGAAACAAAAAAAATTATTTTTTAACCTCTTCAGCCGGATAACCAAAGACGGTTGAATTTTCCTTTACATCTGCAACTACAACTGATCCGGCGCCAACACGTGCATTTTTACCAATTTTAATTCCAGCAATGAGGGTCACACCTGTTCCAATAAAAGCGCCTTTTTCAATGACAACGCCTGCATTAATTATACTTCCCGCACCGATCTGAGCAAAATCACCTACTTGAGCATCATAATCAACCAACGCATGACTATGAATAATACAATGACTTTCAATACGAGCACCAGTATTAATTACCACTCCTGCATTAATTAAATTACCATGCCCAAAGGATGCATACCGTGAAATGATAGCTTGTTTATGAATAGCATTAACAGGCATTACTTTTCTTCTTTCAATAAGCATGTCTACTGTTTTTTTGCGATAGATCGTTTCATCTACAGCTACAAACGCTTCACATTTTTTTCCAATGTATTTTAAAAAACCATCATCATCTATACTCCCTAAAATAGGAATATCATGAACCATCGTTTTATGTAAAGACACATCATCGTCTAAAAAACAATAAATAGATACATCGTTACTTAAAAAAATTTCCATAGCTACTTTTCCAAGCCCTTTTGATCCTAGTATAATAACAGGTTGCTGCATATATATATTTACAATTATGAATACAAGAATGCAAATTTATTTTTTTATACCTATTTTTCTAACTAATCCCTCTATCCAAGCATTATTTTTAAGTATAAAAAAAACAAAAAATGGTAAAAACATAACCTTGTAGCGCATTAAGGATCCTAAATTAGGGCAAACTACAGCTAAGGCAAAAGCACAAACAATAATATATAACCAACATATAAAGCTAAGTAAACTAAACTCAAATACTTTAGTCTTTATACGAGACCAACACATGACAATAAAACATACAAATAAAAACATATTTTCTACTATACTCACCCCATAAAGCCCTGTATATCCATCCCCAACAAGCGGACGAAATAATCCTGAAAACAATGCTAAAGGCATATTTATGAGAAAGCTTTTAAAAGTAGGTTCTAAATGGGAATACGTAATTGTATACGTAGGACTTACATCCATAATCATACGATGGTTATTAACCATTTCAAACAAGAGCTGGCTGGGATACAACGTATGG
>Ga0154020_10011113_pt1 | contig 10265 bp, 8 predicted proteins | sample Klosneuvirus_201_FD_109709 | JGI IMG/M metagenome (GOLD analysis project Ga0154020, IMG submission 109709) | Active sludge microbial communities from wastewater, Klosterneuburg, Austria - Klosneuvirus_20160825_MG | ecosystem: Engineered > WWTP > Aerobic digester > Activated sludge | place... | reverse complement strand
GCGGGTATACCCGCCGCCCAAAAAGCGGCGCGGCGTCGCCCGGCCGGCGCGGCCGTGCCGGCGGAGCGCGGCCCTGCGGGCTTACGCATAGGTGCAGCGGTTGAAGTGGGACCACCGCTTGGCGTCGCCGCTGAAAGCAAGGCAGTTCTGCATGCCCGGAGTACGGCCGAAGGCCCCGACGAATCCTTGTTTCTGCCACTTGGGGGGCAGGATCCTATTGAGCCATTTCCTTTCGTAGGAGAGGGCGATGACGATGATCAGCACGACAATGACGGCGATGGTACTGTAGATGCTCTTGGACTTCATGGCTGCACGGCGGGCGGGCGGTCGGGGGTCGAGTATACAAGGCCGGGACAAAAACCCGGAGCGCCCCGACAACGCGGGGGCGAGGCCTAGCCGCCGGGGGCGAGGCCCGGCCGCGGGGGGCGGGGCCCGGCCGCTGCCTCACTTGGCAGACCGGAACACGTGGGCGCGGAAGGCCGTCATGGCGTCGTCGGGGACGAGCTGCTCGAAGAAGAAGGGGTAGGGAACCCCCTCGAGCCGGCGGCGAATGTAGTAGAGGGCGTAGAGCCCGCACTCAGTCTGCGACTCCTGGTGGTCCACGTCGGTGACGGGCACGGAGACAACGTCGCGGCCGGCCTCGCGGTCGCGGCTGGCGGGGAGGGCGGCGCGGTACTCGGCGAGCTGGGCGCGGGCGCGCTCCATCCAGCGCACCACGGGCTTCGGGGGCGGGTTGCCCGCGCTGTTGAAGTACTCGACGGACCAGGGCTCGCCCGGCCCCGGCCGGGCGTCGACGAAGACGGCGACCCAGTGCTTCCCGGGCCCCGAGGAGGTGTCGGTGTTGAGGACGCAGCCGAAGCAGGACGCGGGCCGGCGGACGACGCCGAAGCCGGGCCCAAGGTCGACGGGGGCGCGCCCCGCGAGGACGTCGGGGAGCTCGATCTGGCCGAACCGGTCGCCGTTGCGCTCGAAGTCCATCATCGCGAAGGGGCACGGGTGGAACTCGGGGAAGACGCGCGCCCAGCGGCGGAGGGTCTCGTCAATGTTGTAGTTGCTGAGGAGGCCCTTGCTGTCGCGGGGGCCCGGCGCCTTGAAGCGGGTCTCGAGCTCGAGGTCGAGCGCGGCCTCGGGCACGACGTTCCGCTCGACGACGTAGCGGCGGAAGACGGGGTGGGTGACGACGCAGGACTCGGAGTCGCAGCCGAGCGCCGCGGCGGCGGCGCGGACTGCCTCGGCCTCAGGGGTCGGGGCCGTCGGGAGGAGGGCGGCCTCGCCGGCCCCCGCCGGCGCCGCGGCCGGGGGGACGTCCCCGGCGAACGCCGCGATCGCCTTCGTGACCCGCTTGGACGCGCAGGGGGTGCCGGGCGCGCGCTCGACGTCCTCCGCGCACTCGTCGGTGGTCGTCGTGAGGCCCGCGAGCGCCTTCCGGGAGTCGGCGTCGAGGGCGGCGCCGTCGGCCCGCCTCCCCCGGCCCGCGGCCCCGGACCGGCGGGCGCGCCCCCCCGCGGCGAGGGCGCAGGGCGCGCAGCCGCCCTCCTGGCGCGGGACGACGTAACGGAATATCGAGTCAGGGCCGGACATCGGAGACTATAAACACTAGGCATAAGATGCTCAAGTACGTCGTCGATCGCAAGGAAGACAGCGGGGCGCGCCCTGCACGGCCGCGGGAAACCGGGCCGCCCCCGGCTGCCACGGGGCCCGGGCCGAGAGCCCTGCCGCGGGGGGGTGCCCGGGCCGTCGTCGGCGGCATCGACTACTCGGTCGGGGGGTGGGGCGAGTACGAGATCGGCCGCCGGCGCGAGCGCTGGGAGGCCTCGAAGCAAAAGAGGGCCGTCCGCGGCGGCGCCCCCGCCCCAGAGGATCACGAGCGGCCGGGAAGCCGCTACAAGGGCCGCACCTACATCCACGCGGACGACGTAGTCCGCAGCGTGCTCGCCGGGGCGCGGGCGGCGGTGGGAGGGGGCAGGGCCGCCGGGGGCGCAGCGAGGCGGACGCCCCTCCAGCGCGCGGCGCTGCGGCTTGCCGACGTGCTTGGCCGGCTCGAGGAGCGGCTCTGCGACGCGGACGACGAGGGGGTGTGGGAGTGCGAGCCCCCGTCGGCGCTGGGGGCGCGCGCGCCGGCGCGCCACTTCACGATCCCGGCCGTGACATCGGCAGATCTCCGGGCGTTCGCGGAGGACCCCGAGCAGGCGGCCGACCCCGACGCGCTGGCCGACCTCGGCGACGACGTGCTTTCCGTCGCCGCGTCGGTGGGCGCCGCGCTGCCGGCGATGCCTTCCCTGGCGGCGGCCGGCATGCCCCCCCTTCCGTCGCGAGCGGTGCCAGTGTCCGACGACGAGGCCGTCCTGCGCCTCGAGAGCGCCGCCGCCCCGTACGTCGCCACGATCGAAGAGCTCCAGGCGTCCCTCGCGGGTCGCCTCGACGAGGCGGCGTCGGCGATCGAGGCCGCGCTCGCCAAGTAGGTGGGCGGCGACCCTCTTTTTGGAAGCGGGCCGCGGCGCCCCGCGGCCCGGACGCGGACCGCCGCGCCCTGCGGCCCGGACGCGGACCGCCGCGCCCCGCGACTTAGACGCGGGTCCAGGTTTGAATACCGCGCACCCCGCCATAAGCGGCCCTTGCACCGATGGACGAAGACTGGCTGGAAGCTATTGTCGGCGAGGCGCAGGAGGCGCAGGAAGCGCCGGCAGAGGAGGGCGTGGGCCTGGAGGCCCTGGTGGACGACTTCGTCGGATTCTACAAGAACATGAGGCAGCGCGACGCGGGCTGGTACGCGTCGATGGGGGTGACGGTCGGCGGCTCGGAGCTGGCGGCCGTGATGGGGATGAACCCCTACTCGACGTTCTACGACGTGGTCCTCTCGAAGATCGCAACGCTGGGCGGCGGGAGCAGCTGGGACGGCGGGAGCGAGGCCTGCTGGTGGGGCGTCCTCTTCGAGGACGTCATCGCCGCCTACGTCGCAACCGACCTGGGCGGGACGGTCAAGGGGGACGAAATCTGCATCCGCGAGTTCGCGGGCCACCGCAACAGCCCCGACGGCTTTATAGTCGCGAATTTCTACCGCGGCGCGGACGGCGCGCTCCACCTCTGGACGACGGACAAGAGCCCCGACATCCCGACGCTGCAAAAGATCCTCCTCCTCGAGTTCAAGTGCCCCATCAGCCGCAAGCCCGCGATGGCGGTGCCGAAGCACTACATGCCGCAGCTGTGGTCGGGGCTGATGGTCGCCCCGGTCGCGCACCAGGGGCTTTTCGTCGACGCGGTCTTCCGGAAGTGCGGCCTCCTCGACCTCGGCGACACGTCCGACTACGACACGGACTACCACCCGCGCGACCGGAGCCCGGCGGGCGGCGCCCTGTGGGAGCTCCCCGTCGCCTGGGGCCTCGTCGGCGTCTACGCCCCGCTCCTCGATGCGCCGCGCCACGTCCGGTACGGCTGGCGCGGCCCCGAGTGGGCGCCCGGGGACCCCTCAGCCGACGAGCCCGACGCCGACGCCTCGCAGGCGGCCTGGCAGGTCCACTCGGCGTACTTCGGCCTGCGGCTCCGTAACCAGGCCGCGACGCGCGACGCCGCGGACCTCGGCGACATGGAGGCCCGCGCGTTCAACCGCGTCCTCGGCCTCATCAACCGCGGCCGCTTTCCCGTGGTGCGGGTCGCGCCCTGCTTCGCCGACGGGCGCGGCCACGACCTCCACAGCGGCCGCGCGATCGGCGGCACTATAGAGGCCCTCCGCCGGCAGGCGCCGCCCCACCACTGGCTGCTCGGCGTCCTCCCCTGGAAGCTCTTTGAGGTCGACTACGTGCCCGTGGACCGGCGCCCCGGGTTCGCCGACGAGGCCCTCCCCCTCATCGAGGAGGTCCACCAGACCGTCACCGAGGCCGTCGCCTCGGGCGACCCAATCGCCTACCTCGCCTCGAAGGCCTCGCGGTTCGCCCGCGCGGCCCCCCCTGCCGGCAAGTCGGCGGTCGTCAGCGACGCCGACGTCCAGGACCTCTTCGACGCCATCGGCGGCGCCCCCTCGAAATAATCGGCCAGGCATCTTTTGCGGCAAAGGAGCCCTGCGCCCTACGGCTCGCCCGGGGGAGGGGCCGGCCCGCCGAGAAAAGCAGGAGGGGTGCCCGCCGGCGCCGCACGAGGGCCTAGAGGGCGCCGCGCTCGATGCGGCGCCAGTAGAGCGCAGCGCCGCCGGTCTGGGAGTCGCGGGTGATCTCGACGACCTGGCCCTCGCGCCCGCCGTTCCAGACGATGGGGGGGTCGGAGGTGTGGATGACGGGCAGGTCGCGGAGGGAGAGCCGCTCGCGGCGGAGGAGGTCGTCGACCTCGGCGGGCGCCATCACGCGGTGGGGGGCGACGATTTTGTTCTCGGGAAGGACGTAGGAGAAGACGTAGTAGGGGACGGCGCTGTAGAAGGGGGCGGCGCCCGCAGGGTCGGCGCCCCCGGCCTGGCGCTGCTGGGCCTCGCGGATTATGTCGGTGAGGTTCTTTTTCGCGAAGAAGGGCTCCTCGGCGACTACGATAACCTCGTCGAGGCGCCCCTCCTTCGTGGCACGCTCGGCCTCGACCCCGTCGAGGAGCCTGCGGAGGTCGGGACTGTGGTGGGCGTACTTCCCGGTGGCGCTCAGCACGAGGACGACGACCCAGTCGCGGGCGCCGCGGGGGACGGCGCGGACGGCGTCGAGGCGGACGTAGGCGAACTGCTCCATGTCGCTTATGATCTCGTCCTCGGCGAAGGCGCGGGCCTCGGCGTCGCGGGCGAGGCCGCGGGGGGCGAGGGAGAGGCCGCGGGGGGGGAGGAAGTGGTCGATAATGTTGCGGACGATGCCGCCGGCGGCGTAAACCTGGAGGGCCATGGGGGGCGCGGGCTGCTGCGGGCGTGCGTCTATGGCGACAGCCGCGTCTATTCAAATCCGGCACTTTCGCGGGGCGTGCCCGCGGCGGCGGGCCGCCGGGGCGGCGGCCCGGCGGCGGTCGGCGGCGCCGCGCGGCAGCGAGCATTTCGCGGGCGGCCCGCGGGGGTCCTCGCGGGCGATGCGGTCATTTATTTGCGACGGGGTTTTGCGCGTACCACATACCGCACCACCCAAGCGCGAGTGCCAGCCAGCCATGGACATGTCGCAGCAGCAAGCCTCGTATTCGCAGTCCCTCGCGGAAGCCTCCGGCCACGGCAAGGCCTTCCTCCAGAGCACGATCGGCGCCCACCCCGTCGCGTCCGCCGTCGCCATGGGAGTCCTGATCCTCCTCATCATCATCCTCGGGTTCTACGTGGCCCACTACAGGTCTCAGTGCTCGAAGGGCAACTTCCACGTCGCCCCGATCAGCAACCTGACCACGGGCAACAACAACCCCCTCTGGTGGCACGGGTCGATGGACGCCGGCAACTGGGGACCCGTCCACCGCGAGGCCACCGCCTGGAACGTCGCCGCCTACCACCCCGGCTGGCGCGCCGGCGCGACGCGCCGCGCCGGCCGCCGTGAGGGCCTCGCCGCCGGCAACGGCGGGTCGGCCCCCGCCAGCCCCTGCGGCCCCGGCGAGACGGCCGTCACCTACCAGGACCCCGACGGCGGTGCCATGATGACCTACTGCCGCTCGACCGACGCCCTCCCCGGCCCCGGCACCGTCTGCGGCCGCGGCTGGGACCCCGCGGCCACGGCTGAAGCCCAGGCCCTCGCGACGGTCGGCAGCCTGCAGCACGACAGCTACGGCGAGAAGAAGCTCCAGGGCGCGATCAACGCCGCCTACGACGGCAACGTCGGCCTCAGCGACGACCAGCTCGCCACGCTGATGCACCAGGGCGGAACGCCCTAAGCGGCGGCGCGCCCGCCCCTCTCTTTTGGGGGGTGGCGCGGGCCCGGCGCGCGGGCCCCATTTCGCGCGGCCCGGCCGAGTATCGCCCCGGCTTTATAGGCACGCCGCTCCCAGCAACCGCAGCAGTCACCCGACATGGAAGGCCAGCAACCCAGCGCCCCCTTGATCGCCTCGGCCCCGGCCGCGGCCTCGAAGAACTACTTCCAGCGGACGATCGGCATGCACCCCGGCGCAACCGCCGTAATCATGGGCGTCCTCGTCCTCCTCATCCTCGTCCTTTCCTACGCGCTCGTCCACTACAAGGGCCAGTGCCCGAAGAGCGGCTTCGAGGGCCTTGCCGCCGGCAACGGCGGGTCGGCCCCCGCCGGCAACGGCGGGTCGGCCCCCGCCAGCCCCTGCGGCCCCGGCGAGACGGCCGTCACCTACCAGGACCCCGACGGCGGCGCCATGATGACCTACTGCCGCTCGACCGACGCCCTCCCCGGCCCCGCCACCGTCTGCGGCCGCGGCTGGGACCCCGCTGCCACGGCCGAGGCCCAGGCCCTCGCGACGGTCGGCAGCCTGCAGCACGACAGCTACGGCGAGAAGAAGCTCCAGGGCGCGATCAACGCCGCCTACGACGGCAACGTCGGCCTCAGCGACGACCAGCTCGCCGCGCTGATGCACCAGGGCGGAACGCCCTAAGCGGCATGCCCGAAGCGGCGGCGCGCCCGCCTCTCTCTTTTGGGGGGTGGCCGCGGGCCCGGCGCGCGGGCCGCCCGCCATTTCGGCAGCGCCGCCGTATGCCACTTTCCTGCTAGAGAGTTGTTGGCCGGGCTGTATAGCGACACGCGCCGACGCCGATGGCCGATAGCCCGCAACCCACGCCGCCCTCGCAGGCGGCACCCCTCACGCCCCGGGCCGCCGCCGCCCCGAAGAAGTCCTTCGTCGCCAAGCTCGCAGCGTCCGTCGCGGGGCACGCCTACATGTCCCTCGCGATCATCATCGTCCTCCTGATCCTCGTGATCGGCCTCTACGTGTACTACCACGGGCTCTTCTTCCTGGGACCCTACGCCTCGACGAAGGGGGGCCCCCGGCCGAAGAAAAAGAAGGACTCGGGCGACGAGTCGGGCGCCGAAGACGCGAAGGGCGACCCCGAGACCGAGCGCCTCATCGACTCGATCAACCGCCACTAGGCGCGGGCCCAGCCCCGCGGTGCCGCGCTCCTTTTGGGCGTATTACCTGCGTAGGGGATAGCGATGTCCTATCCCAGCCTACCGACCGCCGACGCGGCGCGCCCCCCCGGAAGCGCGGCCGCCGAGGATGCGATCCGCGCCCTGCTGACCGACCTTGCTGGCCGGAAGGAATTCTGCGCCAGCAGCGGCAGCGGCAGCGGCAGCGGCAGCGGCAGCGGCAGCGGCAGCGGCAGCGGCAGCGGCAGCGGCAGCCCCTGGCCCGGCTTCGGGCCGGGCACCTCCGCGGGCATGTTCCTCCCCGGTCTCCGGCTCCACGGGGCCCAGATATTCGTCCGCAACTTCGAGAACCCCGACACCGACTACACGCGGCTCCTCATCAAGTGGCAGACGGGGACGGGCAAGTCGATCGCGGCGATAAGCATCGGCCACGAGTTCATCCGCCAGTTCCGCGCGCGGGCGGCCCTCGGCGAGCGCGCGCCGACCGTCTTCGTCATCAGCTTCACCGCCCGCGAGACGATCCAGGAGGACATGCTGCGCCACCCCGAGTTCGGCTTCGTTTCGCAGGCCGAGGTCGAGGAGCTGCGCCGGCTGCGCGCGGCGGCGGGCGCGATGGGGCCCTCCTCCGCCGAGGCGCGCCAGCTCTCCGGATTCGTCGGCGTCCTCCGGCGCCGCATCACCGACCGCGCGCGCGGCGGCTACTATCAGTTCTACGGGTACAAGGAGTTCGCCAACCGGCTCTTCGCCGTGACGCGCCAGGGGATCGCGCGCGCCTTTGACGTCCAGGCCCTCTACAGCCGCGCCGAGGGGGACTTCGGCGAGAGGCTCGCGGAGGCTGTCAAGCGGGGCGACGTCGTCGTGAACGAGGAGCTCCTCGATGAGCTGCGGGGCGGCCTCCTCATCGCCGACGAGATCCACAACGTCTACAACATCCTCGAGAAGAACAACTACGGCATCGCGATCCAGTACGCCCTCGACGCCCTCGGGCCCGAGGCCCCCCGCGCCGTCTTCATGTCGGCGACCCCGATGACCGGCAGCGCGGCCGAGGTCGTCGACCTGCTGAACCTCCTCGTCCCCCGCGCCGCCCTCCCCGGCGGGATGCCCCTCCGCCGCGCCGACTTCTTCGCGCGCGCCGCGGCGGCCTCCACCGGCGAAGCCGCCGACGCCGAGGACGCCGAGGACGCCGAGGAGGTCGAGGGGTCGACATTCGTCGTATCCCAGCTCCGCGAGGGGGCCCTCGGGCGGATCGCCCACCTCGCCGCCGGCCGCGTCTCCTACCTGCTCGACTCCGACGTCGGCTCCTACCCCCGCCGCGTCTTCGAGGGCGACGAGGTGCCCGGCGTCCCCTACCTCCGGCTGACCCCCTGCCCGATGGCCCCCTTCCACGCGCGGACGCTCGCGCGGGAGCAGGAGGAGGGCGGCAAGGCCGAGGCGGCGGGCCTCGCGGCGCACGCCTACACCCTCTACGACATGGCGTTCCCGAACCCCGACTTCGCGCCCGACGCCGCCGAGGCCGACCCCGGCGCCTACGGCCTCTACCGCAGCGGCGAGACCCCGGCGCGGCTCGCCCAGGCGCCCGAGGGGTGGCGCACGGCCGCCGGCGTCATCGTCGAGCGGGGCGCCGAGGCCGGCGTTTCCTCGGGCACGGCGGTGATCACCGGCGCCTTCCTCGGGCCCGGCCGGCTGGCCCTCTATAGCACGAAGTTCGACCGGATCGTCGCCGACACGCTCGCGGCCCTCCGCGCCGGCCCTGGCAGGATCATGATCTACCACCACCGCGTCCGCATGTCGGGCGTCCTCCTCATCCAGGAGGCCCTCCGCATGAACGGCTTCGCCGACGAAACCTCGGCGCCGACCGACGCGACCCTCTGCGCCGTCTGCGGGGTCGCCCGCGCCGCGCACGGAGGGGCGCCGGGCGGCGCGGCGCACGCATACGCCCCCGCCCGCTTCGTCGTCGCGCACAGCGACGTCGACCGCGCGCTGATGGTCCGCAGCATGGCGCGCTTCGGCGCCCCCTCGAACCTCTACGGCTACCAGTACCGGGTCATCATCGGCAGCAAGATCGTGCGGGAGGGGCTCAACTTCCGCGCCGTCCGCTACCAATTCGTCGGGTCCCTCCCGACCGACTACCCGACGCTCCTCCAGGTCTTCGGCCGCGTCGTGCGCAAGGACTCGCACAACGACCTGCCCGAGGACCAGCGCGACGTCCGCATCCGCGTCTACGTCAGCACCCGCGCCGACGGCCGGCCGTCGCCCGAGCTCCAGCGCTACATGGACAAGGGGCGCGAGTACCTCGTCATCCAGGAGGTCGAGCGCGCGCTCCACGAATACGCCGTTGATGGCTTCGCGAACTGGGGGCGCATCCGGGCGGCGCTCGGCCGGCGCGACGGCGCTGCCCCGGAGGGCGCGAGTCTGGACGCGCTCGCCTACACTCCCGTCGTCGGCCCGGAGGCCATCCCGGCCGCGCCCCGGACGGCGACCTTCGAGGCATACGGCCACGGCGAGCGCGAGGTCGCCACCATCGCGGCGATCTGCCGCGTCCTCTTCCGCGCGCGGCCCGTGTGGACGTACGACGACCTGTGGGCCGCCGTCCGCGCGGGGGCCGTCCGCGGCGTGAGCTACAACCCCGCCCTCTTCGACGAGGGGAACTACGCGCTCGCGCTCGAGAGCCTCGCCCGCGCCGCCGGCGAACCGCCGACCCTTGTCGTGCGCGCCGGCCCCTACTACATCCGCGCCCGCGCCGGCCCCGGCGGCGTGCCGGCCCTCGACGTCGAGTCCTACCTCCGCGACTTTCCCGCCGCGCTCCCGGAGGCGAAGGCGCCGGCCCCGACCCCGCAGCGCGTCACCGTGAAGCTCGCCGAGTACCTCCGCGAGTCCCGCTCGGGCCAGAGCTTCGCCGTTCGGCTGCGCGAGTTCGAGGAAGGGTACCTGCGCCCCGGCGCCCCCTCGACGCCCGAGCTCTCCCTCGTCGAGTACGGCGCCGAGTTCCACTACGCTCTGATCCGCCGCCTCATCACGAGCCAGGCCCCGGGCGGCGAACGCGTGACGAGCGACGATGAGCGCGTCAAAAACGTGTACCGCCGCTTCCGAGTCGTGGTGACGGCCGCCGACGCTGCCGCCGCGCCGCGCGTCTTCCGCGGCGCCCGCACGAAGGACCCCGACGAGCTGGTCGGCTACGTAACGCCCGAGGCCGTCAGCCTGCACGATCCCTCGGCCCGCGGGGGCTGGTACAACGTCTCCCACGCCGACCTTGGGATTGGACGCCGCCACCGCGAGAATGACATCGTCGTT
>Ga0154020_10011112_pt1 | contig 10265 bp, 9 predicted proteins | sample Klosneuvirus_201_FD_109709 | JGI IMG/M metagenome (GOLD analysis project Ga0154020, IMG submission 109709) | Active sludge microbial communities from wastewater, Klosterneuburg, Austria - Klosneuvirus_20160825_MG | ecosystem: Engineered > WWTP > Aerobic digester > Activated sludge | place... | reverse complement strand
ACGTATGTTTTTTTGTTCTTCTGGTTAATGCTGACAGCAGATGCGTAGTCCTGCGATCGTATAATCCTTGGCTGGGCGGTGGAGCCAAATGAAGAATTAATTGTGCAATCCCAGCGAGTTTCTCAAGACTTCTCGGTAGATCAAGATTTCCGTAAATTGGGATAATACCATGTAACCTTAAATGGTCAGCGTTATCCAAATTTCGGTATAAACCGAGAATTCGATAATGCGTTTGTAATAGTGGCACTGCTCGTAAGGCAATATCACCGCAACCAACAATTAATAGTGTTTTTTTCATATCAGCTATTTATTTTTAATTATAAACTTCTATTTTCCCGCCACTCAATGTCGTATCAAATCATTATTAAACCCAGCGATCATGCTCTAAAAGTAGAGTCAGGAGAAACAATTCTTGAAGCAGCCCTCCGTGAAGGTTTCTCGCTGCCTTATGGCTGTCGCAATGGTTCCTGTGGGATTTGTAAAGGAACAATCATACAAGGAGCAGTAGACTATGGCCACCCTAGTGAAGAAGCCTTAACTGAAGACGAAAAGCAAGCCGGTAAAGCATTATTTTGCTGTGCTTCTCCATTAACGGATCTGGTTATTGAATGTCATGAAATCGGTGCCACTAAGGATATTGAAATTAAAACATTACCGTGCCGTGTACATAATCTTGAGCTTGTCGCTCCTGATGTGATGATTATTTCCCTGAAACTGCCTGCTAATCAGCGGCTGCAGTTTTTAGCAGGCCAATATATCGATATCCTGCTCAAAGATGAAAAGCGCCGAAGTTTTTCTTTGGCGAATGCACCTCATGATGATGAATTTTTACAATTACATGCACGTAATTATCCTGGAGGTGAATTTGCTGAACATGTTTTTACGTACATGAAAGTCAAAGATATTCTTCGCTTCACAGGTCCTCTTGGTTCATTCTTCGTACCTGCGGCCCCCGAGAATACTTCCATTATATTTCTTGCAAGTGGTACAGGGTTCGCGCCAATCAAAAGTATTCTTGAACATATTTTTCATCAAGAGAACGCTCGAAACAATAAAACGAAAATGACACTCTACTGGGGGGCTCGCACACGAGCTGATTTATATTTAGCAGATTTAGCAGATAATTGGCAACAACAGCACAAGAATTTTACTTTTGTTCCCGTGCTGTCTGAACCCTTACCAACCGACAACTGGGAAGGGAGAACAGGTTTGGTACATGAAGCCATCATGCAAGACTTTAGCAGTTTGGAAAAACATCAGGTATATGCCTGTGGCGCTCCAGCTATGGTAAAAGCTGCTTATTACGACTTTACCAAGTCTCGCGATTTACCAACGGATGCTTTCTTCTCCGATGTATTTGTACCCTCAATCAGCAATCTTTAAATTGCAAAAAGAATCTTGGCCGCTTTAATTGAGTTGTCTGAGTGTTAATTCAAGCCCCTTATTATAATGATTCATTGCTAATTCATGTTTACCTAATTTCTCATTCAGTTGCGCCAAAGCAAAATGTGCTTTATGCCCGGGCGCAACAGATAAGCTAGCTTCTAAATAATTCTGCGCTTTACCCCAAAGCTCACAGTGCGTGCAAAGTTTACCCAATGTCAATAATATTTGCGCGTTATTGGGTTGTGATTTAAGCCAAACTTCAGCACACTCAATCTGCCTGTTAACATGATAATCCAGACATTCCGCATAGAGCTCAATCAATTCGTTATCCCATGTAATGGGAACATTCTGTTCAATGATCTGATTTGCGACCTTGCAGTTTCCCAGTGAGATATATGCACGCACGGCAGCGACAGAAAGTTTACGATCCATTTTCTCCGTGGGTGATATGTGCTGCCAATACTGATTTAGTGTCCGCAAATCGGAAGCTTTGCTTCTAATATTTTCTATTTGTGCGTCATGTTTTAATTCTTTTACCAGAATTTTATTGGCCGATTTACGTTTTGCCAGCACTTCAGTTAATTCAATGACGGCATCCCAATTTCCAGCTTGTTGTTGAGCTTCCAGTTCCAGTTGTAAAACGGCAGTCGATTGCAAGCCCCCTTCCGAGTATAGTGATTGTAATGTATTAAGCGCTTCTTCGTAATGCCCATCATTCAGCAGAAACTCTGTTTTCGTGGCAAGACATAATGATTTTTCATCGGGTGCTTTTTGAAGTGCAGTGTTCAGATACTGATCTCGCGCTGCGATTTCATCAAGCTTGTTTGCTGAACGAGCTGCAATGACAGCACAAATTGCTTGTGCCGTCGATGATTCAGCTAACTTTAATGCAATAGCAGCATTTTTCTGGGCTTTAACAAAATCACCCTCAAAGTAAGCTTTTAATCCAGAGAGTAGCGTCTCGTCTGCCTTTTTATGACGATGCCGACGACTAAATCCAATTATCCCCAGAATAAATCGAACCAGAATGTAAAAAACAATAAATGCTGCGATTATCCCAATTATGAAGTGATCAAGTGATAGCTCTATTTGATAAGGCGGCATCTCCAACAGAGCGCGCCCTGTCGTGTTTTTTGCAGCAAGTGTAACAGCTACAGCAGCGGCAAATAGTGCCAATAGCCAGAGTATCAATTTCATATTTTCTCCTCATTACAGTAGAGTCGATCATTGTTAATGTGAACCACAGATTACATAGACACCAGCCATGATAGGTATATGTGATGTAATAAACGCTTTTAGAATTTTAGATTTATTTCGAGCGCTCCCTTCCAGATATCTTATAAGTTGTACTATTTTCCAGTTATCTGAAAATACGCTTGCAGGCATTCCAGCAAACCTTCATCTCCAGTAGACGTCGATTTTACGATTTTTCTCAACCCCAATTTTTTCGCTGTTCGGGCAATACGCTCATGAACTGTAAAAACTGGTGTCGATTTCAGTAATTGTTGGCCAAGCTTACCTATTATGTCAAATAAATTATGCAACCCCTCGCTGCTCGTAATAATTACGGCATGTATCTCGCCCTGCATCCATGCAGATAATAATGACGTTGTATCAATATCTGGTTTCCTGCGTTGATAACATTCTGCGTATTCGAGCGATGCGCCACGCTGTATGAGTGTGTCTCCCAGTAATTCCCTGCCGCCGTTACCACGAAAAATAACAACTCGTTTACCAGCCATGTCTTGCAATTGCTCCTGCTGCAGTAATGCTTCACTATCAAAATGCTCAACTGGGACGAGTACTTCGTTGACACCGTAGTGCTTTAAAGCATCTGCACTGCCTTTTCCGACAGCGGCAAATCTTATATACGGAGGCAAAATACGTTGCTTGCCGATTAACTGCATGGCTTTGTTGACAGCATTGGGACTGACAAATATTGCCCAATCGAATTCATCTAAGCGGCTAATTAAATCAATCAAAGGATTTAAATCTTTTACATCCGTTATTTCCAGTACCGGAAGTAGTATTGGATTACCACCCATAGCGCGAATACCTTCTGCAAGAAAGGTAGATTGATGTATTGGGCGAGTAACCAGAATATTAATGCCGTCTAACTGTTTTTTTGCAGACAATGCTATTTCCAACCATCTGCAGGAACCAGGGTTGCCAAGATTTCATCAGCACCTTCTGTTATTAGCTTTTCAGCCAGTTGTTGTCCCAAAGTGATGCCGGTTTCTGGCTTGCCATTTAATGCGCCGCTGACGATGCGTTTTCCATCAGGTTGTGCAACGAATCCACGTAATTCGAGCGTACCATTGATAATTTCCGCAAACGCTCCCAGTGGTACCTGACAGCTACCTCCCAATACCCGACTTAAGGCGCGCTCTGCTTCCACACAATAAGCAGTTGCTTGGTGGTGCAAAGGCTGCATTAGTTCAACCAAATCTGTACGGTCAGCCCGGCATTCGATTCCCAAAGCACCTTGCCCCACCGCAGGTAAACTTTGTTCAGGATTCAGTAGTGCTGTGATGCGATCGGATAATCCAAGCCGTTTTAAACCAGCCGCAGCAAGAATGATTGCAGCATACTGTCCGTCATCAAGTTTACGTAACCGGGTTTGCACATTACCTCGCAATGGTTGTACTTGCAGAAGAGGAAACTGTGCGCGCAATTGACTTTCTCGCCGCAGGCTTGATGTACCAACGATGCTGCCTGCGGGCAACGCATCCAGACTGGCATACTGATTGGAAACAAAAGCATCGCGAGGATCCTCCCGTTCAGTGATAGCAGCAAGCCTGAATCCCTCGGGTACATTCATGGGCATATCTTTCATTGAATGCACAGCAATATCAGCACGTCCATCTTCTAAAGCTTGCTCCAATTCCTTAATGAACAGCCCCTTCCCGCCTATTTTTGCTAAGGACTGATCCAGTATTTGATCGCCGCGCGTTGTCATGCCGAGTATGCTGATTTCAGTTTGCGGGTATAATTCGCCTAAACATTTCTGGATAAACTTAGCTTGCCACATTGCAAGCAGGCTTTCTCGTGATGCAATGACGATTTTCTGGAGGGATAAAAGTGAATTGGGCATTAATAGTATAAAATGGAAAAATTACAAAAATTTCTTAACGACGGCCATTTTAGCATGGTCTGTATTGACTTGGCTTGTCGCAAGTGCGTGCCGGACTCATTTTTAAGTAAGTGTGTGATGCGATGAGCGCGGCTGATTCAGAGAATAATGTCGCCAATAATAAGTTGGTGAATGATAAAGACTTACCATTGCGTGAAGACATTCGTTTTCTGGGGCGTATGTTGGGTGATACGTTACGGGAGCAGGACGGAGATAGTGCTTTCGAAATGGTCGAGAATATACGGCAGACTGCGATCCGTTTTCATCGCGACCAAGATCTACAGGCAAGAGATGAACTCAATACAATACTCAAACGGTTGAGTGACAAAGATTCATTGCCCGTTGTTCGAGCATTCAGTTATTTTTCATTACTTTCCAATATTGCTGAGGATGTTCATCACAACCGGCGTCGGCGCGCGCATCTTCGCGCGGGATCCCCACCGCAGGCTGGAAGTGTTACATTGGCACTGGAACGCGTATTGGAAAACAGGAAGGATATTACAGTCCTGGCGGATTTTTTTAGCAAAGCAATGATATCACCGGTTCTGACCGCGCACCCAACAGAAGTTCAACGAAGAAGTATTCTGGATTGTCAGTTGACCATTGAGCGTTTGCTGAAAGAACGTGCGCGTACTGAACTTACACCGAATGAATTGCGCCATAATGAGGAAGGTCTGCGCGCCACCATTCAGATATTGTGGCAAACCCGCATGTTACGTCCCACCCGCTTGTCTGTGTATGATGAAATTGAAAATGGCCTGGCTTATTACAGCTACACTTTTTTGACAGAGATCCCCTACATCTATGCCAAAATAGAAGACCTGCTCGAACGCCACTTGGGTAAAGCTCCCCCCTCTGCCCCCTCTTTCTTTCGCCTCGGCAGCTGGATTGGCGGCGATCGTGATGGCCATCCCTTTGTCACGCATGATGTCATGTTGCGAGCGGTGGAACGTCAATCGTCGGTGGCATTGGATTTTTATATCGATGCCGTGCAGGAAATCGGCCGCTCCATGAGTCTGACCGAGCAATTGGTGCAAGTCAGCGATGAAGTTAAGCAACTGGCCGCTACCGCGCCGGATATTCCTAACCGGTCTGACGAACCGTACCGGCGGATTTTCCTGAGTATAGCTGCGCGTTTGGTTGCAACCGCGCATCAATTAGGACATCAGGTTACGCAATACACGCCGACCGAGACCAGAGCGCCTTATGCAAGCAGTACTGAATTTTTGCACGACCTCAATGCCATCATCCATTCGCTCAAACAGCATAAATCATCTTGGATAGCACGTGGCGCATTACGTAATCTCAGTCGCGCCGTAGATGTATTTGGTTTTCATTTAGCGCCGCTGGATATGCGCCAGCATAGCAAGATCCATGAGCAGGTCGTCAGCGAATTATTCGAGCGCAGCACGGGACGGAAAGGATATGAGAAGCTGAGTGAAAAAGATCGTACTGAGTGGCTGCTTGCAGAAATTAGTCAGCCACGTTCCATACTGACCTCGTACGCTGATTTTTCCGAACAGGCGCAATCTGAACTGAGCATTTTACAATGCGCTGCCGAAATTCATCGTCGCTTTGGACGTGTGGCGATGTCGAATTACATCATTTCGATGACCACCGGCATTATTAATGTGCTGGAAGTAGCATTCTTATTACAGCAAGTCGGTTTGTTGCAAACCGGAGAAAGTCCGCAACTTCACCTCAATATTATCCCGCTATTTGAAACAATCTCGGATTTGCGTAGTTGTAGCGTTATTATGGATCAGTTATTTTCCTTCCCTTATTACCGCAAACTGCTGAGTTCGCGTGCCAACGTGCAAGAAGTCATGCTGGGTTACTCGGATAGCAACAAGGATGGCGGCTTTATCACATCGAATTGGGAAATTTATAAAGCCGAAATTGAACTCACCAAAGTTTTCGCCAAGCACAAAGTTGAGTTACGCTTGTTTCACGGCCGCGGAGGCACGGTGGGCCGAGGTGGCGGACCGAGTTATCAAAGTATCCTGGCTCAGCCGCCAGGCAGCGTTAATGGTCAAATACGCGTAACCGAGCAAGGCGAAGTGATCAGTAGTAAATATGCCGAACCTGAAATTGGGCGGCGGAACCTCGAAACATTGGTGGCGGCGACGATGGAAGCAACGCGGCTGAGTCACGATTCAATCGGCGCAAATTCCGATCGTTATTATTCGGCTATGGAGAAATTGGCATCTGTGTCTTTTGTAGCTTACCGTGACTTGGTGTACGAAACACCCGGATTTAAGCAATTCTTCCTGGAATCAACGCCGATCCGCGAAATGGCGGGACTGCATATTGGCAGCAGGCCGCCGTCACGCAAGAATTCCGATGCGATTGAAGATTTACGTGCCATTCCCTGGGTATTTAGCTGGAGTTTGAGTCGAATGATGTTGCCGGGATGGTACGGGTTTGGCCACGCCGTGGAAGCTTTTGTCAATCATCAAGATCCGAATGGCCAGGGATTGGCATTATTACAGGAGATGTACCGGGAATGGCCCTTTATGCAAACATTATTGTCGAACATGGACATGGTGCTGGCTAAGACAGATATGGGTATTGCATCCCGCTATGCGGAATTAGTCGAAGATGCAGCATTGCGTGAGCAGATTTTTGGGCGTATCAAGGAAGAATGGGCAAGGAGTCAGAAATGGCTGTTTGCCGTGACTGGTCATACCGAGTTGCTGCAAGACAATCCAACACTGGCACGGAGTATCCGCAATAGAACCCCTTATATTGATCCGCTCAACCATTTGCAGGTGGAATTGCTGCGCCGTTACCGGTCCGGTGAAGATAGTGAAGAAGTTAAGCGTTCCATCCACCTTACGATTAATGGTGTAACAGCCGGATTGCGCAACAGTGGTTAATGGCAACCTATTACTGAAATACTTGAGCTGCAGGAGGCTTTAGTGCAAATAAAACGATTCATATGTATCGTGTTGTTCAGTTTCTATTCTCAATGGGTATTGGCTTCACTACCAATCCAGTATTGGCAGACATCCTCCGGGGCACGGGTTTATTTTGTTGAAAATCACGATTTACCCATGCTTGATATCAACGTGGAGTTTGCTGCGGGTAGTGCCATGGATACCGCTTGTAAATCAGGCTGTGCCAATCTGGTACAGCATTTACTCAGTCTTGGCGCAGGCGGCTTATCTGAAGACCAAATTGCCACAGCGTTGGCCGATGTTGGCGCACAACTAAAAAATAATTTTGACCGCGATCGAGCTGGGTTAGCCTTGCGTACTTTGAGCAGTGAACGGGAGCGCAAGCAAGCACTCGATGTATTTGCGCGCATTATTCAGTCCCCGGAATTCCCGCAGGAAATATTGCTGCGTGAGAAGGCGAGAATAATTTCGAGCATTAAAGAATCAAGCACCAAGCCAGATTACATTGGCGAGCGTGAACTGATGAAAATGCTGTATAGCAATCATCCATACGGATTCAATGAACAGGGTGAGATTGATACCCTGAATAATTTGCAGCGGGAAGATTTGCTTGCTTTTTATCGTTCTTTTTATGTTGCCGGAAACGCAGTGATAGCGATCATTGGGGATGTTACTCAGCTTGAGGCTGCGGCTATTGCGGAACAATTAACTGACAGCCTACCTTCCAGCGGACAGAAAACTGAAGTGCCAGCAGTATCAATTCCCGTCGCAGGGATAAAAAGAATCCCTCATCCGGCAACACAGAGTCATATCCAATTAGCCTATCCGGGCCTGCGTCGAAGTGATCCTGATTATTTTCCCCTTCTAGTCGGAAATCATATACTGGGCGGCGGGGGGTTTATTTCACGTCTGATGGAAGAATTTCGTCAGCAACGCGGCTTAGCTTATAGCGTTTACAGTTTCTTTTCTCCCTATAAAGAACAGGGACCTTTTCAAATAGGTCTGCAGACAAAAAAGGAACAGTCAGAAGAAGCGCTGGCACTAACCCAGAAAGTGCTGAAAGATTTTGTTACAAGTGGCCCAACAGAGGAAGAATTACTGGCTGCCAAGCAGAATATTATTGGCGGTTTCCCGCTTCGAATAGATAGTAACAGCAAAATATTGAGTTACCTTTCCATGATCGGCTTTTATAATTTGCCGCTTACTTATTTAACGGATTATTTGGCAGCTGTTGAAGCAGTAACAATCGAGCAAATCCGGCAGGCATTCCAGCGGAGAATTCAACCTGACGGTATGGTAACTGTCGTCGTGGGAGCAATTGAGTAAACGCTTGATCCATGCCTTCAGTTAGAGGAAAAGTCCGTATCATTGGCGGCCTGTGGCGCAGCCGTTTGCTGACTTTTCCAGCAAATCCTGATTTAAGGCCCACCCCCGATAGAATACGTGAGACAGTGTTTAATTGGCTGGGACAGGATTTAACTGGCCAGAGTTGTCTCGATTTGTTTGCTGGAAGTGGTGCGCTGGGTTTTGAAGCCGCATCTCGCGGCGCGTCACAAGTGGTTATGGTCGATGCGGATTTGAGAATTTATAATGCACTGCATGAGAATAAGGAAAAACTGCAAGCTACGCAGGTTGAACTGAAAATGATGAATGCGTTAAATTTTTTAAATTATGATGTACGCAAATTTGATGTCATTTTTCTTGATCCGCCTTATCGCCTTGAACTGTTACCCAAATTGTTGCCATTACTGCCATCACATCTGGAGAAAGGCGGACTGGTTTACATTGAGACTAAAGGCACTTGGATTGCAGATACACAATGGTGTGTGAAACGGAGCGCAAAAGCAGGTGCGGTTTATTATCAGCTTCTGGAGTTAGAACTGAATGGATAAAGTGATTTATCCTGGCACGTTTGACCCAATCACGCGTGGACACGAAGATCTTGTCCGGCGTGCTTCGCGTTTGTTTGATCAAGTCATAGTAGCGATAGCCGTAAGCAGCAGCAAAAGACCATTCTTTACTTTAGACGAAAGAGTGGAAATGGCACACGAGGTATTGTCAGACTGTCCGAATGTCAAAATCATGGCGTTTTCTGGCTTATTGATGAATTTCCTGCAGCAACAGAACGCGCGAATAATTTTGCGCGGTTTGCGTGCCGCCTCAGATTTTGAATATGAGTTCCAGATGGCGGGGATGAATCGTAGCATGTATCCCGATGTGGAAACTTTATTCATGACACCATCAGAACAATATATGTTTATTTCAGCAACCATTGTGCGGGAGATTGCGTCATTGGGCGGTAATGCGGATGCATTTGTACACCCGCTGGTGGCAAAAAAACTACGCGAAAAAATAACAAAATAGTTTTGAGGAAATTAAATGGCATTAATCATTACTGACGAATGTATTAACTGTGATGTTTGTGAACCCGAATGCCCTAACGGTGCCATTTCTCAGGGCGAAGAAATTTACAGGATAGATTCAAGCCTATGCACAGAATGTGTTGGGCACTACAATGAACCGCAATGTATCGAAGTATGTCCCGTAGATTGTATTGTTACCAATCCTGACAGGATTGAAAGCAAGGAACAACTACTGGCTAAATATCAGTCACTTATCTCTGGCAAATAGCCTACCCGGCGGCGTCATCCGCAACCGTACCACTCTTCTACACGAAATCAGACAGTTTTCTCCGCTTAATCGTCAACGCATTACTGCACATATTGGTTTAATCTTCGCATGGAGCACTTTGGTTTTGCTTGCGAAGCGTTCCGATGGAATTCAGATGGGCAAGAAAACAGTTATTCCATCGTTACAACCAAATGTTTATTCCTTACTATCCAATT
>Ga0154020_10011110_pt1 | contig 10268 bp, 5 predicted proteins | sample Klosneuvirus_201_FD_109709 | JGI IMG/M metagenome (GOLD analysis project Ga0154020, IMG submission 109709) | Active sludge microbial communities from wastewater, Klosterneuburg, Austria - Klosneuvirus_20160825_MG | ecosystem: Engineered > WWTP > Aerobic digester > Activated sludge | place... | reverse complement strand
TCAGAAGGTTAAAGGGCTACAAAATTTTTTTAAAGCGACACTGCATGTCTTATATGTAAATACTCCAGCCAACTTCAGACGCGACATTGAAGTAAAAAAGGAGATGAAGGATTTCGCTAAACGGTATATGTTAAAGGATTACACCCTTACCATCTTTAATGATTACAGTGAGGAAGAGGGCTTGCGAAACTTTGTGGCCGAATCAAAAGCAGATATGGTGGCCATGGCTACCCAAGGTCGGAGAGGAATAAACCACTTGATGAGTGGAAGTATTGCCGAAGATGCAGTAAACCATTTAACATGCCCCATTTGGACTTTTAAAATCAGCTAAACCCCGTTCCTGTGAAAAAGCAAATACTCTTTCCGGTTGATTTTCAGCCGTCTCAAATTCATTTAGCAGAATACGCCAAGTTATTTGCTCATATAGATAACAAAAGTTTTACTGGTTTTTTCTTACGCGATTTTGTAAAATCAGCAAAGTCAAAATCAGTGTGTAATGAATCAGATAAATCGGCCATTCAAACATCGCTTGAAGATGAAGCCAAGTCTCTGAATCTCGATATGTCCTTTGTTAAAAGTCAGACAAATAGTAATTCGCTGGTTAACGAAAGTAAATTTTCCGATTTGGCGTTAATCAATCCCATAACGCATGAAAATATTGGTCAACTTATAAAAACATTTCCTGATCATTTCTTTGAGGAAGTGGGTTGCCCTATTTTTATCTCGGAAGATTTACTGCATCCCTACGAAGAGATTCTTGTGCTTTTTGATTATGATCAATCCGGGCTTGCCGCTCTTAAATCTTTTCTTTCATTTTTTGGTGGGCAATCAAGCAATAAGAAGGTTACTATTCTTACCGTGAGCTCTGACGGTGCTCCTGAAATTCATTTAGAAAAATATCTGGTAAGCTACCTGCAAAAGATTTTTAGCGATGTGGGCATTGTGCCTATGAGTAATCGCGACCTGGCCTCGCAGTTAGTTACCTATGCCTCAAAATTCAACAAACCCGTTTTGATTATGGGACGTGCCGCCCTACATTTACTTAACGATAGCGAACTAGCTACTAAAATGGCGGATCACCACATGTCTATTTTCTATTCGAATAATTAATGGCGGTTCTTGTACAAGAAGAGTTACTATGTTATCACTGTGGCCTTCCCTGCGAAGTTGAAAAAATTCAACTGGAAGATAAGCATTTTTGCTGCCAGGGCTGTAAAACTGTTTTCGAGATTCTAAATGAGAACGATCTTTGTGAATACTATTCATTCGACAAGAATCCGGGGGTTACGCTCCGCTATGTAAGTGACGAATCATATGCTTATTTGGATGAACCTGCGATTAGAAAGAAAATAGCTGAGTTTGATTCTGACTCTTTTTTACGGGTTCGATTTCATATTCCAGCTATACATTGTATTTCCTGTATTTGGTTATTAGAGAACCTGCAACGACTTCAAAAAGGAATTCTAAAATCAGAAGTAAATTTTTCAGCAAAGTCAGTGCGGATTGATTTTAATCCTAAAGAGATTGCCTTTAGTAAAGTTGCCAGAGTACTTACCTCTTTGGGTTATCCTCCGAAAATAAACCTGAAGTCAGAAGAAGTAACTAATTCAGTTGGGTTCAATAAATCGCTGGTAATTAAATTGGCGATTGCAGGTTTCGGATTTGGCAACATCATGCTGTTAAGCTTTCCGGAGTACCTGGGGTTAGATCACACAGATGAATATCTTCAAAGAATCTTTTCTTACTTAAATATTATGCTGGCCATTCCGGTAGCATTTTATAGTGGACGCGAATATTTTGAGAATGCGTGGAAGAGTTTTACCCAGAGACAAATCAACATTGATGTGCCTATAGCGGTGGGTCTGCTGGCGCTATTCTTTAGAAGCGTTTATGACATCCTTTGGCAAACTGGCCCCGGGTATCTCGATTCACTGGCAGGTTTAGTTTTCTTTTTATTGATTGGTAGGTGGTTTCAGGGCAAGACGTACGAGAATCTTGCTTTTGATCGGGATTATAAATCCTATTTCCCACTCGCAGTTCAAAAATTAGTTGATACGGAGTGGAAACCAATTTTAGTTTATGAACTTTTACCCGAGGACATAATCAGAATTCGTAATAAAGAAATTGTACCTGCCGATAGCTTGCTTGAAAGTGATGAGACTTATCTTGATTATAGTTTTGTTACGGGTGAGTCGAAACCGGTTCGCGTTGTTAAGGGCGAATGGGTTTATGCAGGGGGGCGATTGATCGGCCAACCCATAATGCTCCGGGTAAAGAAGCGTACTTCACAAAGTCACCTTACCAGTTTATGGAACGAAGCGGCATTTCAAAAACCGGATGAAGGAAAATATACGCGTATTATTGATAAGGTAGCGAGAGTTTTTACCTGGGTAGTCTTAGTGATTGCAGTGGGAGCTGGTGTGGTGTGGTATTTTTATGATACGTCCCGAATGTGGTTAGTCCTTACGTCAGTATTAATAGTTGCTTGCCCATGCGCACTAGCACTCGTAGCACCCTTTACTTATGGTAATATGGTTCGAATTTTTGGCCGACAAGGATTTTATCTAAAAAATGCCGAAGTGATCGAGAGAATGGCTTCTGTTGATTCCATTGTTTTTGATAAAACGGGTACCATTACGCATGGTGCAAGCAAAATTAAATTTATAGGCGTACTTAACGATCGCGAACTAGCTTGGGTAAAAGTGATTACGTCTGCCTCCACGCACCCGCTAAGCAGTCTGATAACGAAGAGTATTATCAGCCATTCGATAGTTGAGATTGAAAACTTTAAGGAGCGTGCAGGGCATGGCGTTGAGGGATATGTAGAGGGAGCTTACATCAGAATAGGATCAGCAGAGTATACAGACTGTAAGGATCCGATAATTGATTCTTCGCGGGTATTTGTATCTATTAATGATGAAGCGCGGGGTTATTTTCAGATTGAAACAACAATACGTCCGCAAGTAGAAGATGTGGTTTTGAAATTGGGTAGACGCGTTGTTGCTCTTCTTTCGGGGGATTCCGATGGTGAGTCAAATAGAATGAAGGGCATCTTTCACAACAACACCAAATTATTATTTAATCAATCTCCACACGAAAAACTGGGCTTCGTTTCTGCTCTGCAACAAGAGGGTTCAACAGTAATGATGATTGGTGATGGATTAAACGATTCGGGAGCTTTGCAACAAAGCGATGTTGGAATTGCCGTTTCGGATGATGCGGGTATTTTTAATCCGGCTTGCGATGGCATTCTGGCCGGACAACAACTTGGACTACTTGATAAGTTTTTAACGTTAAGTAAACGCGCTATTGTAATTGTTAAGATTGGCTTTGGAATTTCATTTTTTTATAATCTGATTGCCTTAAGTTTAGCGGTTGGTGGATTTTTAACACCTTTAAAAGCGGCTATCCTTATGCCGATTAGTAGCATAAGTGTAGTGGCGTTTAGTACGGTTGCTGTTATGTGGGTGGCTAAGCAAACATTTAAAGAAACAAAATAAACATGCTTATCATTATTCTATTAATATCCATTTCTCTCACCATTGCGATTATATTTTTAGTCGCCTTTGTGTGGGGTATGAAGAGTGGACAATTTGACGATACGTATGGACCCTCGGTACGTATGTTATTTGATGACAAAAAGAAAACGAAGCCTAAGTCTTAGTAAGTTTCGTTTTCTTTTGAACTAAAGATCAATGCATTACGATTGATAGGTCTAATCCAACCCAATCATCATAAATGCGCCCCAATAGATAGGCTCTGGGTATTCTACGCGAAGTTCTTTCTTGGCATCAATAAAGCTTTGTCGCATATTGTTGGTGGTTAACCATTTTCTGTAGAAGGTAAGAATAAGCTCCTGAGTAGCCGCATCATCTACTTTAAACATACTCATGATAAGAACCTTGGCTCCAGCAACTAAGAATGCTCGTTGCAAACCATAAACACCCTCTCCATTCGAAACTTTACCTAACCCGGTTTCGCAAGCACTCAGCACAACTAAATCGGTTTGATCCAAATTTAAGCTCATAGCCTCATAGGCAGTAAGGATACCGCTCTCCATGTTATAGTTGTATTTTGTTTTATTGAGTACATCCCCACCACCAGTAAGCAGCAAGCCCGTTTTTAGTAGTGGGTTTTCATTTACTTCGGCTTGGCTTTCGGTAAGTGCTTCCAAATCGCTCTCTTCCACGGTGGGTGTGTAAAATCCGTGTGTCGCTATGTGAAATATTCTTGGACTTGCTAACTCCTTCACCTGTTCTTCGCTGGCCGATTTTTCTATATATTCATCCGTTACCCACCCCTTTTGCTTTAACAGTAGTTGTAGCTCTGCCACTTCTTTTTCCGTTCCTGGTAATTGTGGAATGTTTCGATCTGCTGAAGCCAGCATATAATACGTAGGGTTCCCAAACATAGTCGCTGTTTTGGATGCAGTTACCGCTTTTGATTTCACCTTACGCAGATATAAATCTTTGGTATTGCTAACCATGATGATATTAGCGTTGTCAATGACATAGCGGCCATCCGGGGTTGGTATTGCTTCCAGGTTTACTAGATTATAAACCCCATCGGCAGAGAGATAAACATTGGCGGCTGCGCCAATCCCTTTTTGAATAGGCTCCCAGAATACTTTATAGGAATATTGATCTGGAATTTTACTGATGATTGAATTTCGATAATACGCAAAAAATCGGGTTTCCATACGGCTGCCGTCCGGTAACATAATTGCTTTCGGGCGTGCGTTGTCGTTTTTAACATACAAAGCCACATAAACGATGGAGTCTGTAAAGGAGTGATCAAAATACCGGTAGCGTACCATTTCAATGGCGACATCATTTTTTCCCATTGATTTCTGCACATCTGTATATTTTATCTTTTTCTCATCAAAGCTTTGCCCAAATAATTCTGACTTTTCACTAATGTCCTTTTCCAGTTTCTCTATTTCTCCGTTCAGAGCAGCGAGATCAATTCCATTATCAACCAATTGTTGCGTACTCATGGAGAGTGCGTTGGTAAGAAACTCTTTTTTCTCTACCCATAAGCTATAGGATGCTTTGAGATTTTCATCGGTGCTATTCAAAATGCGTTCGCGAATTTTTATAGATGAACTTAACAGTAAGGCTTTAGTTAATAACTGATAGTCATATACTTTTCCACTCAGGTCTTTGAAATCATCCAGCTGACTAAAAGCAAGCGTATTGTAAAACTCAAAATCGCCTTTAATTGTATTCCAGTACTTCGCTTTTTCGCGTTCACTCAAGGCTGGAAAATATTGCTTTATGAATATTTCATAATTGTTGAGCGCCTCCTCTATATTTCGCTTGGCTCGTTTAAAGTCTTTTTGCTGATAGTAAACTTTAGCTTGTTTCGAAAGTATCTTCACATACTCTGGGTGGGTACGGCTAAAATATTTTTCGTAAATATCTCTGGCCTGCGTGTAGAATGCTTCGGCCTGTTTATAGTTCTTAATCTGATAATAGACATCCCCGGTAAGGGTAAAAATGGCTGCTGCATTGATATTAGTTTTGGTACCTGTTTTAGCCCGCCAGATGGCCTCGGCTTGCGTGAGTACACTAAATGCTTCCGGATATTTCTTTTGAGCGATATTAACGGTAGCAACATTTTTGAGAATTTCAGCATATTGTGGATTGTCTTTTCCTAATTTGTTACCCATAATTTCTCGGGCTTCAACAAGAATTTTTTCAACCTCGGCAGGCTTATCGCCTTTATAGAATTTGATAAGCGCTAATTCAGAAAGTGATTTGGCAACCTCAATATGATTACGGCCAAATTGTTTTTCCTGACTTGCTAACGCTCTCAAAATCATTTTCTCTGCATTTTCGTAGTCTCCAATGGTATAATCGATGTCGGCTAAAAGTTTTTGGGTGGGAGCAGTTTTGGTAGATGCTTCGCCATACACATCCACAGCAATCTTATTAACCCGTTGGGCAATTTTATCAGCTTCTGTATAATCTCCTTTCGCTAAATACAATCGGCCCTGATCAACCAACGGATCGATGAGTCGTAATGAGTTAGTTCCATAAAGTTTTTCTGATTCAGCAATTAGCTTAGTAAGTATATCCTCTGTGATGGAGTATCTACCTAATTGAATGAATAATGCTGAGAGTTCACGGGCGGTAGCCAGGTCATCCAGACCCACCAGCGTAGTACGGGAACGACTTATAATTCTTGCTGATCGATCAAGAGCATCTTCGGCCTCATCAAACATACCTTTAATACCAAATAGGGTGGCCTGAACTTCAATCGCGTGGACTAAAAAAACCTTTTTATCATCTTCTTTACGGAATTCGTCAAGAATTTTTAATGACGCATTTATATGCTCCTCCGCTTTTTCATAAAGACCCAATTTAATCTCAAGGCGCGAAATGTTGGTTAGTTCAACAGCATATTGATAATCTGTTTTGCTGTATTTGGATGCGGCCACGTAACCTGCCTTATCGAGTGTGGTACTTGCTTCGGCATACTTGTCGGTAAGCTCATAGAGAATCGCCATGTGGTTTAGAATGTCAAGATGATCTTTGTGCCAGGCACCAATTTCTTTCGAAACCACTTTGGTGTAACTGTTTTCATAGATCTTGGCGGCTTCATTTATATTATTCGTATTGTCTAGGTAAAAATTGGCAAGGTGTAAGCGCGCCAGATGAGTTTCAGGAGCCTCCGTACCAAAGAGATCTTCCTTTATTTCGATAATGTCTTTTAGATATTTTTCTGCATTGGTATAGCTCTTTTTGTAAAGTGCCAAACCGTAAAGAAACTCAGTGACATTAACAGTAACAATATTGTTGTGAGGTAACGAAGTAGTGTTGTTAATTAAATTATTGGCTTGATTTTCAAGATTCCTTGTTTTGGCTTTATCCATTTTGGCATCGAACTCCACGGCCTTTAATCGCACATTGTAGATACTGCTTTTATTAAAATTCTTACTAATCATTTTCTCGTACTCTACCTTTGTGTTTAAGTACCGGGCCTGGCTATTTTCTTTTTGTAGTTGGCGTAGATATTCTTCGTAAAGCGAAATACCCAGATAGTGCGAAGCACTGTGCTTGATTTTAAGATTATTTAGTGTGCGGCTGTATTCAAGTTCCTTAGGCAAATGCTCATTTCCGTTTTCAACAAGAATGTTTGCATTGTAAAACTGATTACGAACAAAAGCCAAGCTTGATTCTCCTAAATTCTTTTTTATCCAATTCGCTGCATAAACGAAAACAGAATCTGCACTTTTTAAACTACCTTGATTTCCATAGGCATTGCCTAATAAGGTTAGCATGTTTGCATAATCATTAAACCGCACAATCATTTCGCCCTCCGAAAGTTTGCGACTTTTCAAATTCCCTTTTTCGTCAACAAATGTTTCTTGCTTTACGGCTTTCCCTATAAAATATTTCTCCTGCTCATTTAATAATTGAATAGCTTCTGCGAAATAACCCTGACCGGTAAGTGCTTCTGCTAAGGCTAAGCTATACTGGCCCTTGACTACGTCTTTCATAAAACCACCCGCATCGAGCACGCCCTGCGCTTGCGCTAAATACTCTCTCGCTACCCGATAAGATCCATTTAAGTTGTGAAGTTCTGCGGCCTCAACAAGTTTCACACCATACGCCTGGCTATTTTCCTTATCGATTGTTTTGCTGTTGGTAATGGCTAACTGCAGGTTGGATTCAAAGTCGGGGATATACCCCGAAGCCAGATTATATTTAGCCAGCAACATGTAATAGGTTGGCGTGTAAACATTCTGTTGACCTAATTTTTTAAAAGCTTTCTTTTTAAACTTGGCTAAAGAACTGAAAGCCTTGGTATAATTTCCGGCTTCATAATTTGTTTCAGCGTCTTTCAGTATTTTTTCATACTTGCTTTGGCTCCAACCATCGTTTGAGCTGAAAAGGAGAACAAGGATTAGCGCAAAAAAATAAAATTGTTTCATAACGCTTACGTTTTTCAAAATAGTAAAGAAATTTCTGACAAGGCTACTGCATTGGAGTACAATTAATCAGGCACTCATTAAAATACAATGCAAGGATTAAAGGTAATCATTTCCGGTGGCTGTTGCCAACGAAATCAAAAGTGAAATTGATCGATCGCTTATTTGGATAATAAGGCGTGTAGAATTTGTTTGGCAGATTCGGAGACAGGCGTTCCAGGTCCGAAAATTCCGGCCACACCGACTTTTAATAAAAAATTATAATCTTTTTGTGGAATAACACCACCCGCCACAACTTTAATATCGGGTCGGCCAATTTTATTTAATGCATCTATTAATTGGGGCACCAGTGTTTTATGACCAGCGGCCAAGCTCGATGCCCCGATTACATGTACATCATTTTCGGCTGCTTGCCTAGCAACTTCTTCCGGGGTTTGAAAAAGCGGGCCTATATCAACATCGAATCCTAAATCAGCAAAACCAGTGGCTATCACTTTAGCACCACGATCGTGCCCATCCTGTCCCATTTTAGCAATTAAAATTCGGGGCCTGCGGCCATCAAGTTTCGCAAATTCATCGGACAGGGCACGAACTGCCTCCAACTCTTTTTTATTTTTCATGGCACCCGAATATACACCAGAAATAGATTGAATGTTGGCTTTATAACGTCCAAAAGATTTTTCCATTGCCAAAGAGATTTCACCCAGTGTAGCTCTATGCCGGGCCGCATCAATAGCCAGTTCTAGAAAATTTCCAATCCCTGACTCGGCCGCTTTTTCAAGGGCATGTAAAGCAGCCTCTACATTTTTTTGATTCCGTTCCTCTCTAAGTTTTTTTAGTTTTTCAATTTGCTCCTGACGTACCGCGGTATTGTCAACTTCAAGAATTTCGAAATCATCTTTTTCAGTTGTTTGATACCGGTTTACTCCAACAATGATGTCGCTGCCAGAATCAATGCGGGCCTGCTTAATAGCAGCAGCTTCTTCAATTCTCATCTTAGGGATGCCACTTTCAATAGCGTGGGTCATACCCCCTAAATTTTCTACTTCCTCGATTAGTGCCCACGATTTATTGACTAATTCATTGGTCAGATATTCGAGGTAATAGGAACCGCCCAACGGATCAACTACTTGCGTAATTCCAGTTTCCTTTTGAAGGAATAGTTGTGTGTTACGGGCTATGCGAGCTGAGAAGTCAGTGGGCAGTGCAATGGCTTCATCGAGGGAGTTGGTATGAAGCGATTGTGTTCCACCCAATACCGCGGCTAATGCTTCAATAGTAGTTCGCGTTACATTGTTGTAAGGATCTTGCGCGGTTAAACTCCAGCCCGAAGTTTGGCAATGCGTACGTAACGCCATTGATTTAGGATTTTTTGGTTGGAAGGATTGAACGAGTTTAGCCCAAAGTACCCGACCCGCGCGCATCTTGGCTATCTCCATAAAAAAATTCATTCCAATTCCCCAAAAGAAGGATAACTGTGGAGCAAAATCGTCAATCGCAATTCCTGCTTTAAGGCCAGCCCGAATATATTCCAAGCCATCGGCTAAGGTATAGGCTAACTCGATATGAGCGGGTGCCCCGGCCTCGTGCATGTGGTAGCCACTAATGCTTATGCTATTGAACTTGGGCATGCGTTGCGAACAATACGAAAAGATATCGGCCACAATACGCATAGAAGAAGCCGGTGGATAGATATATGTATTGCGAACCATGAACTCTTTTAAGATATCATTTTGAATCGTTCCATTAAGTTGATCAGGCTTAACACCTTGCTCTTCGGCTGCCACAATGTAAAATGCCATGATTGGGATGACCGCTCCATTCATAGTCATGGATACAGACATTTTATCTAATGGAATCTGGTCGAAAAGGATTTTCATATCGACAACAGAATCAATGGCAACACCAGCTTTGCCAACATCGCCAGCTACCCGCGGATGGTCGGAATCATAACCACGATGCGTAGCCAGATCGAACGCCACGGATAAACCTTTTTGTCCTGCAGCGAGATTACGTCTGTAAAATTCGTTGGACTCTTTTGCTGTAGAAAAACCTGCATACTGCCGGATGGTCCATGGCCTTACGGTATACATGGTAGCATAAGGTCCGCGTAGAAAAGGTGCTATGCCGGCAGAAAAATCTTTAATGTGATTGTTTTCTAAATCTGTCGCTGTGAGTTTGGGTTTAATTTCTATTTTTTCAGGAGAAAGCCAGGGAGGATGAACTCCAGAAGCAAACTCGGGTACGAATTGATTAAATTTTATTTTTGAAAAATCAGGCTTCATACTTTAGATTGAAATTTTTGCCATGCTTTTTCAGATAAATCAGCCGT
>Ga0154020_10011108_pt1 | contig 10269 bp, 9 predicted proteins | sample Klosneuvirus_201_FD_109709 | JGI IMG/M metagenome (GOLD analysis project Ga0154020, IMG submission 109709) | Active sludge microbial communities from wastewater, Klosterneuburg, Austria - Klosneuvirus_20160825_MG | ecosystem: Engineered > WWTP > Aerobic digester > Activated sludge | place... | reverse complement strand
GCGACCCGGGTGCGCGAGCAACTGAAGAGGAGCGCCACCGTGACCGACGCCATCTACGAAGCCGGCTTCAATTCGAGCGGACGCTTCTACGCGACCTCGGACCGGATGCTCGGCATGAAGCCCACCGACTTCCGCGAAGGCGGTTCGAACACCGAGATCCGCTTCGCCATCGGCGAGACGTCGCTCGGTTCGGTCCTGGTCGCGGCGAGCGACAAGGGCGTGTGCGCGATTCTCTTCGGCGAGGATCCTTCGTCCCTGGCCGAAGACCTTCAGGCCCGCTTCCCAAAGGCTCGCCTCATGGGCGGCGATCGAACCTTCGAGAAGTGGGTGGCGAAGGTGGTGGGCTTCGTGGAAGCGCCCCGCCTCGGCCTCGACCTTCCCCTCGACCTCCGCGGCACCGTGTTTCAGCGGCGCGTCTGGAAGGCCCTGCAGGAAATCCCCATCGGGTCCACCGCTAGCTACTCCGAAGTCGCGAAGAAGGTGGGTGCGCCTCGAAGCGCTCGCGCGGTGGCCCAGGCCTGCGCGGCGAACCGCCTGGCCGTGGCCATACCGTGCCATCGGGTGGTGCGCAACGACGGCGGCCTGTCGGGCTACCGGTGGGGCGTCGAGCGCAAGCGCGCGCTTCTGGCGCGGGAGGCGAGAACGGGGGCCTGAGCCGGAGTCGACTCAGCGAACACCGGGGTCAGGGAGGGAGGCCGAGGGCGTTGGAGACGGACTCGGTGTGAGCGGTCCGGTGAAGAACGGATGCAGCAGCTCCGTGGGCACGGTGCTGTCGAACACCTTCCGCGCGGGCTTTTCCGCGGTCGAGGTTCCGACTGCGACCGCTCCGTAGAGCAGTATCCCGCGCAATCCCACGCCGACGCGAAGATCGGTTCCGGGGCGCGCCTGGAGCGCCGCCTCCCGGGCCGCGGTCCAGGCGATGTCGAGGAGAGCCTCGCGGACCTCGCCCTGGTAGCTGCGGAGCTCGGGCACGTGAACGAGGAAGCAGATCGAGTCGGCCCGGACCTCGGCGTAGGTCAGGAAGTGCCCCTGGGTGAGAGTGCCCTTGTCATCCTCGCGGCCGCCCGTGAACATGAACCGGCCCATCGCGTTCAGGATCACGCTGAACTTCTTGGCCATCTCCGCCGCTTCGGGAGTGTTTCCGAATCCTTCCTCACCCGTGTAGCTCACGATCTTGAGACTTGCATCGTCGAACGCGGCCGAGCCGCTGGCCCCGGGAGACGCGCCGGCACGGGCGGTCGGCGCCGGCTGGTTCGCGAGGAGGATCGCGAGAACGGAGAGCAGGACGAAGAAACCATGACAGCCGAGCCCGAGAAGCGCAGGTCCGACGGAAGTGCCGCGACGGATGCTCTTCACCAGGCCGACCAGAGCGATCCCCAGTCCGAAGACGCTGATGGCTCCGCAGAACCCGAGGGCAGGAAGCGTGATCACACCCAGGGCGAGGGAGACATGGCTCCACGGTTCGCGGCCGCTGCCCGGACCCTTGGCGCCCTCGCGGAACAGCCGCCGCAATGCGCTCGCGTAGTTTCCGAAGTTGCCGAGCAGATAGAACGGCGTGACAAAGAACGAAATGATGCCCCACCAGCCCGTGAACGCGGTCATCAGCGTCATGGGCCAGAAGTTCTTTTCGACGCACTCCGCGCACAGCCGTCCGCTCACTTTCCGCGACAGCCTGAGGACCAGCAGACCGATGTTCTGACGGAAGGTCACGTCCGCGGTGTCGCGCAACTCTCCGCACTGAGCGCACTTCGATCTCAGGCTCGCCGCGAGGTCAGCCCTGGCAACCGGCGGAGGTGGCGCGGGAGACGAGGCGGGCGCGGGGGGTGGTCGATTCGCAGGAGCCTGCTCGGGACCCACGGAGTGGCCGCAACGCGGGCAGGTTCCGGAAGGTCGGGGACTGTGCTTCAGTCCGCAATCCCCACACGAGACCCATTCCGCCACCGGGCGATCTTGCCCGGTGGCGCTTCGTCCGTCAATGACCCGACGGCTTTCAGCGGCTCGCTAAAGCCCGGCCTGCCGCTTGATCGACTCGCCCATCGACTTGAGTTGATTCGCCTGGGTCTCCAGGGTCTTGCCGTCGCTGGCGATGGTCAGAAGCGCGGTGGAGTCGCCCTTCATCAATGCGGCCTTGAGCCGCTCCAGCATGGCCACGGAATCGGCGGACAGGGTCAGGGCGAGACGATGATGCTCGACGCAGGCCCGTGGCGGCGCGATCGCCTGGAGGCGCTGCCGCTGCGTGCGCGCCTTGGAGAGGAGATCGTCGAAGCCGGAAAAGTCTCCCGACGACATCGATTGGACCATCGAGGTCGCGAAGGCCTGAGGGTCGCCCGCGCCCATGTCCTCGATACGGTCGACCTGGTTGAAGTAGGCGGCGATCTGCGGCTGATCACCCGAGACGGAGGGGCGGATGGGGTTGGTGGTCGGCAGGGGCGGGGAGAAAGGCGCCAGTTCCGTCGTCGGGGCGATCTCGCGGCCGGGCAGCGTCGCCGAACCGGCCGGTTCGCCGAGAGAAAGGGACGGCTCGACGGTGTCCAGAGTCGCCGCGACCGAGGCCGGCGGGGGTGCGGCCGATTCGGAGGGGGCGGCAGCAACCCCCGGCGGCGGGGCGGCGACGGTCATCACCGCGGGCTTCGCCGAGATCCGGCCCATCAGAAACGCGATGGCGAGGAGGGCCAGGCCCAGGGCGCTCGCGAGAGCGATCACGAGCCGCTGGTCTTTTCGCTCCATGGTAGTCCTGCGTGGTTTCGCCTCAGGCGAAGCGCTGAACCCAGGCCCGAAGCTGCGGAGGAGGCAAGGCGCCGACCACCCGGTCCACTTCCTTGCCGCCCTTGAACATCACCAGGGTGGGGATCCCCGACACGCGCAGTCCGGCGTGGCTCATCGGGTTCTCGTCCACGTTGAGCTTGGCGATCCGCACCTTCCCCATCATCTCGCCTGCGATTTCCTCGAGGGCGGGCGCGATCATCCGGCACGGCGCGCACCAGGCGGCCCACAGGTCGACGAGCACGGGACGAGGGTGGCCCAGAACCTCGGCGGCGAACGTCTCGTCGGTCACGGTCACCGGCGCCGCATCGACGGGAAGGGCCTTCCGGCAGTGACCGCAAACAGGCTCGAGCCCTTCGAGCACGCGATCCCGCCGCACCCGATTCGCGCCGCCGCACGAAAGGCAGGTGACGACCGACGCCTTCACTTCCATCTCGAGACTGGCATTCATGACGCCAGCAAGCCTAGTCCTCCCGCCCGTCTCTCTCTTAGCGGGATCCGCGGAGCCGCCCGCCCAGCCAGGCGCTGGGCAGCGCCACGGCCGCGATCGCGACCGAATACCAGCGTGGGCCAAGGCCGGGTTCGTTCCAGGCGGCTAGAGCACCGAGGGTTGAAAGGATCAGACCGAGCGCGCCGAGCGCCAGGGCATGCCGCATGGGAGCCATGGGTGCGAGCCGGGCCGCGATCCAGCCCGCGACCACGCCGAAGACCGCGCGGTACCCGATGGCGAGCAGAAACAGGGCATCCGTCATCGGCTGGCTGAACGCGGGCACACCCCACGCCGCGTAGACGCCGACGTCGGTCGTCAGAGATAGAACCACGTTGGCGACGAAGCCGGCCAGCACCGCGCCGATGCTCTTCAAGAAACTCATTTCCAGACTCCCTTCATTTCGCGCCTTCGGCGAAGACTTCCTGCCGGACCCGAACTCGAACCCCTTTTCGGTGAACCCGGACTCCGATCTTCTGCGGGAATCTGAGGCCGGCCGAGGCGGGTTCGAAACCCAGGAGGTAGTAGCCCTCGCTGGCGGCCAGGATCTCCCTCAGGTTTTCCTTCAGTCGTGTGGTGTTCTGCACAGTCTGCCCTCCCGTGCGCTCCGCCAGGAACTCTAGACCGTCGGCGAACCCGCCGGCTCCCTCCGGATTGATGCCGAAGATCGTCACGTGGTGGAGGTTCGCGAGGTCCGCCAGCGCCCGGACTCGCTCCCGCAGGTCCTTGTCCGCATTTGGGCGTGGATACCCGCTCGGGAAGCCATCAGAGACAAGGAAGAGCATTCTCTGGCCGGTCCAGCCCGACAAGGCCCGGATCACCTGTTCCGCCAGCTCCACCAGGCGCGTTCCATAAGCAATCATCCCCCCTCGATCATCCGAGCTCATGATCATGATCGGATCGCCCGTGCGCTCCGGCCACCGCATCCGGATCTGCTGAACATCCGACCTGAGTCTCTCCGGGTCATGAGTGAATAGGAGGACCGGAACAGGATCGTCTCCTCGAATGATCGCGACCCGGTCCGTGGGCTTCTGCTCGGCGATGAGCGCATTGAGCATCCCGGATGCACGCTGGACCTGGAACATGCACCGCTCGACATTCGAACCGCCCCGCAGGCCCGCGATGATCGGGAAAGCGGTCAGGAAAGCGATGGCCCGCCCCCGGGCAACGCCTGCCGCCTGCGCCGCCGGTGCTCCGATTCCAACCGTCGGTACGAACTCCACCAGGGACGGCGCGAAGCGCCTGCCGTCAAAGGCGATCTCGAACTCCTCCGCGCGGAGATCGGACACCGTCTTCTTCCTTCGCCCATCCGTAGCGACCACGTCGACCCGGACGATGTTCGCCGTGGTCCCGAAAGAAAGAGGGGTCGGCGACGGCGTTGGCAACCCCTGAAGGCCGGAACTGAGCAACGCGAGTATTGCCGCAGAAAAGGGAATCATCGAGTCGGCCCCCGTCGATGGAGCGACTATAGACGGGCGCCTGGAGCCGACCGTGAGATTTGACGCCGAGCGTCAGCGAGGCGCGCCAGAGTCGATCACGCCGTAGGCGGGATCGAAGCTACTGGCAACTCACCGGGCGAGAATCTCACCTGAGGCTCAAGCGCCCTTCGGGCGCTTGGAGCCGACGGTGAGATTTGAACTCACGACCTGCTGATTACGAATCAGCTGCTCTACCACTGAGCTACATCGGCGTTTGCCACCTCGTAAGCGCGCTGCATCGATGCGCCTGAGGGGCCGGAATCGTACCACGTTGGCCCGCGCGGGCGACCTCGAGGGTTGCGCGGTCTTTTGGCATCGAACTGTTGTGGCATGGTCAGTGCGAGCCGGCCTCTTCCAAATCCTCTGCGCTGAGGCGCGCCGCCGGGCGGAAGGAGGCAGCAAGCGCGGCCGACCCGGCTCGTCGAAGTTCTCTCGAGGACGGCACGTTGGGCCCAGAGCTGGAGCGGGGCCCCGGCGGTATTCGGCGGTGCGGCCCGTGGCGCGCGGACCACGCTTGCGGGAGGCCAAAGCACCGTTCCCGAACGAGTGGGGTGGCGCGAGGGCCCAAGGCTCCTCTGACACAACAGCGGAGCGGCAGCTCCGCTCCATTCATTGAAGATGACCTGGGCCCCAAGGGCCGGCTTCGCGCCGCCCCACGGATGTGAGGGAACGCCCGGGTGCTTTGGCCGGAGCGTGATCACGGAGGCCGCGTCGTGGACGGTGCCGGGTCAGTCTGTGGCGGCCCCGCGGGCCTTCACTGCCAAGCCCCCGCGAGATCGCCAGGTGCTTTTCGGTCCGATCTGGACCCCGGCTTTCGCCGGGGTGACGGAGGCGAAAACCCCCTACGGGCTGGCGATATGCTCCGCCTCGATGACACCCGAGCAGGCCCGCGCCCTGAAGGCGGAGGTGGAAGCGGTCTCGAAGGAGGCTCGAGCCTTGACCGCGGGCATGGACGCGGCGGCTCTCCTGAAGACGCCGGCGAGCGGCGGCTGGGGCGTCGCCGAGAATCTCCAGCACCTGATCCTCACCGCGGGCGCCATGCTTCCCCTGGTCGAACGCGCCATCGAGGAACTGGAGCGGAGCGGAAAGAAGGCCACGCGCGCGTCCGGACTGGGACTCATGGGATGGATGCTGGTCAAAGCCCTCGAACCGCCGCCACGCATGAAGAGCAAGACCACGAAGCCCTTCGAGCCGGTGGCGGTGAGCGATCCCCTGACGCTGACCGACCGGTTCATCGAGATGAATGGCCGACTCGAGGCGTTGATCGCCCGTGCCTCCGGTCTCGCCACCGGGACGGTGAAGGTGGCGTCGCCCTTCAACGAGAAGGTGAAGTACAACGTCTACGCCGCGCTGCGGATCGTGCTCGTCCATGCGCGTCGGCACCTGTGGCAGGCGCGGGAGGCCAAGGCGTCGTGATCTGGATCCCGGCCTTCGTGGCCCAAGGCCAGGCTACGCGCCCGGGATGACGGGGGCGCCTACTCCACCTTTCGAGCGAGCGAGCCTGCGGGATAGTCGTACCAGCCGGGGTCCGCGTCGTAGGAGTCCAGCCGGTCGCGCACCTTGAGGATGGTGAACATGCCGCCCATCTCGACCGGACCGAAGGGGCCGGTTCCCGTCATCATCGGCAGCGTGTTGGGGACGGCGCCGGCCAGATGGCCGGCGTGTTCCGCGTGCTCGGACATTCCCGAGGTTCCCATCACCATCGAGCCCGGAACGAACCGATCGAGGGCTTCTTTCAGCTTCGTCTGATCCACGCCGAGGACGTTCGGCACATCGTGGTCCATCGCGTTCATGGCGTGATGCGACTTGTGGCAATGGAATCCCCAGTCCCCGGGGTTGTCGGCCACGAACTCCACGGTGCGCGTGGTGCCGGGCGGGACGTTCACCGTGGTCTCCGGCCACCAGCCGGTTTCGGGAATCTGCCCGCCATCCGTTTCCGTCACCCACCAGCGATGACCGTGGAAATGGATGGGATGCGAATCCATGGAGACGTTGGCGAGACGCACGCGAACCCGATCGCCGGTCTTCACCACCAGCGGGGAGGTCCCGGGGTAAGCGCGGCCGTTGAACGTGAACGCGTTGAAGTCGAGCATGGTGTTCGGATTCGGGGTCATGGTCCCGGGATCGACCCGCCATTCCATGGGGAAGATGCAGAAGTCGCGGTCGATCTTCCGCTTCGGCGCGCGCGGATGGATGACGAGGAAGCCGAACATCCCGAGCGCCATCTGCACGGCCTCGTCCGCGTGCGGGTGGTACATGTACGTGCCGTGCTGGCGCAGGGTGAACTCGTACACGAACGTCTCGCCCGGCTTGATGTGCGGCTGATTCAGGCCGCCGACGCCGTCCATCCCCGCGGGCAGCAGGATCCCGTGCCAGTGGACGGTGGTGTGCTCGGGCAGCTTGTTGGTGACGAAGAGCCGGACCCGGTCGCCCTCCACCGCTTCGATGGTGGGGCCGGGAGTCGAGCCGTTGTATCCCCAGCAGTTCACGTTCATGCCCGGCGCGAACTCGCGGACGAGCGGCTCGGCGGTGAGCCGGAATTCCTTGACCCCGTTGTTCATGGTGAAGGGAAGGGTCGAGCCGTCGGGCGTCACCACCGGCGTGTAGAGCCCGCTGGTCCTCGCCGCCGCTCGTGCCGGTGTCTTCGCGGCGGTCGGGCCGGGTGTGGCCGCGGGCATGACGTGTCCCGCATGCGGATCCTGGGCCTCCACGAGCGGGTCGAGACCCAGAGCCGAACTCACTCGCGCCTTCAGGAGCGCGGACGCGGCCACGAGGCCGCCCAGATAGCGTCGTCTCGAAATCATCGGTTCTCTCCATCGGTGTGGCCGGGTATGGCGCCGCCCAGGGCCAGGGCGAGTTCGGTGCGGGCGATCCAGTAGGACTTTCGGGCTTCGACGAGAGAGGCTTCCGCCTCCACTTCGTCGCGCCGAGCCCGAAGCAACTCGTCCGCGCCCTTCAGCATCATGTTGTAGTAGCCCCGCGTCATGTCGACGACGCGCTTCTTCCGGGGCGCCACTATTTCCTCGTGGTGCTTGACGAGGGCCCGCGACCCGAAGAGCTGATCGCGTTTCTCTCGCACCTCGGATCGCGCGATCGCCGCACTGTCTTCGAGAAGCCGCTGGGCCTGGAAGTAGAGAGCCTCGAGGCGCGCCGATTCCGCGTTTCCGGGGTTGAAGATGGGGAGCTGGAGCTTCACCGTGGGCCCGGTCAGGCGAACCCCGCCCTCTTTCTCGGTCCGAACCCCCACCTCCACGCCCGCAGGCAGGAGCCGGGTGTTCTTGTGGAGTTTCAAGGTTCCGCCCAGGAGTTCGATGGCGGCGCGGGCGGCGGCGATGTCGAAGCGCTGCTCGAGGGCCACGCTCTCGAACTCCGTACCCGAAGGATCGGCGGCGGGAAGGTCGGAGGAGAGCCGCTCCATCGTCCACGCGGTCAGATCGCCCCACAGGCTGAGCGTCTGGTTGATGGCTTCCCGCTGCTTCCGGATTTCGAGCTCGAGGAGGGCCTTCCTCGTTCGAAGGTCGTCCAGCCGGGCGCTCTCCTCCTCATATTCGAGCTGGGAAAGAGTTCCGGCCTTCAGGCGAGCGCCCGCGAATTCCGTCAGCGCCGCTTCGATCTCGACCTCGAGCCCGGTGATGACGGCGTTGGCTTCAAGCGCCTGCAGTTCGTAAGCCTCGGTTTGAGCGCGGGTCGCCACCTTGAGAATCGCGTCGCCCGCGAGAGCCTTCGCCTGCCGGAGTTCGAGGTCGGCGAGATTCTTGCGCGCGGGCAGGACGAAGAGGTCGAGGATGTTCAGGCCGAAACTGACGTCGATCTTGTTGGTGGCGGAGGACGTGGACGGCCAGCCCAGGAAGCCCTCGATCTCGGGGTTGCTTGGAAGACCCGCGGCCACGCGATTGGCCTGCGCGATGCCCAGTTCCTCGAGCCGCGCCTGAAGGCCGCGGTTGTTGATGAGAGCGATCTGCGCGGCGCGTCGCGGTGAGAGAGGCTCTTTGAGAATCTCGCGCACACGGGCGAGGACGATGGCTTCCTCGGCCTCGCTGCGCATCCACGAGGTCTCGAGTCCGGTCCGGCTCTTCACCGACGCGCTCGCCTCGTCGAAGGTGGGCCGCGGGTTGACCGCGCAGCCGGCGAGAAGGATCGTGAACAGCGAGGCCGCGGCGGCAAGGGTTCGGGGGCGGGTCACCGGGAGCCTCCGGGCTTCTTCGGAACCAGGGGCATGCCGCACTTCGGACAAACCCCCGGCGCGGGCAGATCGATCTCCGGGTGCATGCTGCAGGTGTAGCGCTCGCCCGCGGCCGCGGGTGGGGCGGGCGGCGGCGTCTCGGGCTTCGCGGAGGCCGGCGGTTGCCAGGGCGTCGCCGCCTGACCGGTCGGGTCGGCGACCCCGCCGGTTCGCCGGGTCGTATCGGGAGGAATGGAGGCGCAGCCCGAAAGGGGCAGGGTCGATGAGAGAGAGATGAGGAACAGACGGCGTGAAATCATGGGAGTACCGGAGAGAGAGGGAGGGAGCGGCCGCCGGGCTGCGGGCGGAAGCGATGCGCAGGCCTTCGGCGGTCGGAACGCGGCGAGCGCGTCGAGCCGGGCCGGACCGGATCAGACCCGCAGTGGCGGTCTGGGAAGCGACGGCCCGCGTCGATTCATGACGTGGACGGGGCGCGCGAGCGCGAACTCGGCGGTCGCCGGGGGCGCGGGTGAGGCGAGGGAAGTCGGTGCGGTTCCGGCGCCCGGGCCTACGCTTGGGGCGAGCGCATCCCCGCGCTGATTCGCCTGCTCGTCGCCGCAGCAGCAGGCGGCGGGCCGGGAGATCCTCAGACCGTTCTCTTCATGGCAGGACGACATCGCCACCCCGGCCTCTTCCAAAGGCGGCGCCACGCAGTCGCACACCCCGGCCAGCGCGAGAGCGTGGGAAACCAGGACGAGACCGGCGAGCAGCCGGAGCAAGGGCGATCGAATCATGACCGGCTTGAACCGTACCACGCGCCCGGGGATCGAGCGAAGGAGAAGTCCGCGGGGGCGGTCAGCTCCAGCCCAGCTTGTCCGCCGCGTCCGCGGCGAGCGAATCGAAGAAACGCTCGATGTCCTCGGTGACCGCGGCCGCCACTTCCTTCTTCCCGGCCGCGAGCGAAACGCCAACCACCCGGTGCTTCGCGTCCATCACCACCACCGCGTCGAACGTGGACGCGACGCGGGCGTAGTCCTCGAGGGCGAGGGCCGCATCCTGACCGAGTTTCGCGGGCTTCTTGAATCGAACCCGGACTTCGCTCATGGATGAAGCCTCTAGAGCGCGCCGCCTACTTCTTGTAGTGGGCGGCGTTCAGGTCGGTGTAGTTCTTCCAGTTGTCCGGAAGCTCGTCCTGGGGAAAGATGGCCTGGACGGGGCACACGGGAACGCAGGCGCCGCAGTCGATGCAGGAGTCGGGGTCGATGTAGAGCATCGTCGAGGCCGCGTACTCGGGCGAGTCCTTCTTGGGGTGGATGCAGTCGACGGGGCACACTTCGACACAGGCGGTGTCCTTGGTTCCGATACAGGGCTCGGCGATC
>Ga0154020_10011107_pt1 | contig 10271 bp, 8 predicted proteins | sample Klosneuvirus_201_FD_109709 | JGI IMG/M metagenome (GOLD analysis project Ga0154020, IMG submission 109709) | Active sludge microbial communities from wastewater, Klosterneuburg, Austria - Klosneuvirus_20160825_MG | ecosystem: Engineered > WWTP > Aerobic digester > Activated sludge | place... | reverse complement strand
CCAGAATGCGATAAACTTTCGCGGCAGGACGCCGCGACTGCGATTCGACAGGATGTCGCCACGCGCAACTACTACAATCCATCGGTCTGAGGCGAGCGGCGAAGCCGCGATGCCTCGCTAGATCATGTCGAGATCGAATAACCTGTCCACTGTGTCGAACCATCCTTGCTCGACGTGTTCGTCTACAGTGAGTTCGGTCCATGGTCGGGACGGAATGGGCTCGGGGAACGAAAAAATAATCCGATCCATGAACCCATCCGATCTCCCTTCTGAGTCGATGAGGATCAGCAGCAAATCGGGCTGGATTCCGCCAAGCACATTTACGAACGGATGAGGGATCATGGTCGGTTCGGGTGTAGATTTTCGGTCCACGATTGCTGACTGACCTGACCAGCAACTGAGGAAAAACTGTCGATCGGAACCTTTACCGCCCTTGTATTGGTTTTGTGAGCTGATCCAAGCGGAGAGCTCATCTCGCATCTGAATCAGACCTCTCGGATTTTCGGCAAGAATCCTCCCGAGCGCTTCCGTGGTCGTGTCGCCAACAACGATGCGGCGGAGTGTTGGTTGCTCTGGAGCTGCTGAACCGTCGCTGTTACCTGCGATGAAAGCCGTCTCAGTTTGCTGATCGGCACTGGCCTGCCCGGGATCGATTGCCGTGCCGACACTCGTGGGGTCCTCGAGCACTCCCGAACTCTCAGCGGCGACGCTGGCTTCGGGATCGAGCGTTGGCCCGTGCACTGCAGAGTCGCTGAGTTCCAGGTCCTGGAGATCCGCTATAGGTTCCGAATCTGTCGATACTCCTGACTCGTAGGCTTCCTTGTCCTTCCGGAACTTGGATGCATATCTGTTTTGGCGCTTGTGCAGAGGACGGGTGACGAATGACTCCGCCGGTGTTTTCCCGCTGCCGGGGACTGCGACACACGCGATGTACAGGCGAGGCGACTCTTGCCAGCCACGCTTTGCTTCGATCGCTCGGCTGGCTCCAATTGCCGTTGCCGCCGCCGCCAACATTGGTACCGCGACGAGATCGATCGAGCACGAAAGCGATTCGGCGGCCTGTACTACATACGACTGAAGTTGAGCGGGGAAGATCCCCAGCGGAAATGGCAAGACACCTTGCGTTATCGTGCTGGGTTCTTCGCACGCGCTACCCGACGCAATGGTGTGTATTTCCTGCGACTCCTCCGTCGGCAGCTGTGCATTTTCTACCGAGCAGGGGTTTGGGGTGTTCATTGACTCGAGGTAGGTTCTTGCTTCTTCGACCGAACGAACCGTTGGCGTGTGTCCAGCAGCCAGCAGATCATCAATGCCTTTCCCTTCTTCGGCTGACCATGTTTCGATCAACACCTCGTGACCCTTTTCAATTAACGCATCTGCGCAGTCGAACAAGCATTTGGCGACATTTGGTTTTGTCGTGAAATCAGCGTCGAATGCCAGATGCACTTTTTGTGGCGACAGCGACTCGATGACAGGCAGGGCTCTTGACCAACTATTGACGCCCGCGATGCCAACCGTCGGCAGGTCACCGATGGTTGTCGCTATGTCTGCCTTCAGCTCACCCTCCGTGACGCGCAAGATCGGCACTGGTCCGTTGACACCCAGGGGGACATGGGTTGGTGTGCCGCAGCTTTTCCCGCCGCCGCCGGAAAGATAGGCGTATTTACCCTGGGAGCCATGACCATCGTCGCGGCGAACCTTCAGGGCCTCGATCTTCGAGTCGATTCCCCTGACGGGAATCAGTAGACCTTTCGGGGGGCCAACCAGCAGCAGCTCACCATCACTGTTCTGGCAGATACCAGGAACAGACAGCAATTGTGGTACGGTGAATTCCGCCTTCAGCGTCACAATTGCAGATTGCTTGCTTTCGCAATCAATCGAGCGGTATTGCCGCTGATCTATTTCGCTGTCGTCAAGTCCCCGCTCATGCAGGGCTTCGCGGTGAGATTCGCCCAGTGGCAGGTGCTGCAACACCGACGCATAGACATTCGACCGCAACTCCGGGTCTGCGTCGCCGCAATCCCCAGTCGCTGGCGAATCTTCGATCGAGCCAAACTGGGAATGATCGATGTTCGGAATAATGTCGTCGTCTGGATCAGGTTGGAGGTCGATGGGAGACAGATCCATCGCACTCAATATCTGAACAAGTTTGCACCTTGCTGAACGGCAGCGAACACCGATCACGTTGTTTTCGTCGAGTTTGATTTCCAACGAAGGGTTGTTGTCGTCATGAGCCGGGCAACAGGCCTTGTAGCCGGTGCCGCAAGGGGCGACATTCTCAAGTCGCGACAGGAAACGATTGACATGTGACATTCTGAAACTCCTCACAATTGTTCTGATCCGATATGGATCAAAATGGTTGATCGGAGCCTGCGGTTGTGCGACAATGCACGTGTGTAGTTTGGGGCCGCAAGCTCCTCGTGCAAGGTGCCGTTGACGCGGCACCTTGTTTTAGTTATCTGCTCTATTGTGCGGAGCGAATATCAGGCATTGTGGTACGCCCAGTACACGCCCCGGTGGCAAGCCATGCGTCAAGCTTATCCCGGTGGTAGCGGACAGTTCTTCCACGTTTGGCGAATGGAATGAATCGGGCACTGGTCCAGTTCCGGAGAGTTCCGAGTGCAACACCGAGATACAGCGACGCCTCAATCGGAGTCATCCATGGACTACCTATCCTCGGATTATCGTTATCTGGATTATCGTTATCTGGATTATCGTTATCTGGATTATCGTTATCTGGATTATCGTTATCTGGATTGGTCAAGATCATTTGGTTCTTCCTCCTGTGTGCCATGTCGAAGTTGGTTAAGCACTGTTGACGACCGTGAGCGACAACCAACGCGACGTAAATTAGTAGGTTTTTTAATTCACTCTGGGGCGCCCATCACACCTTTTCGCGCCCCCCTTTGTTCGAAGACCGTTTGCTGCGATTGCTGATCCACCCAGCGGCTTGTTGGTACACCTCTGACGCAACCTTGCTCTCGCGAGTTTTTCCTGCGTCAACGCAGTCCGGACGCGAGTAGTTCCACGTCGGTAACTTCGGGCGATCCACCCCTTGTCTTTTCCGCTTTTTCAGTCGCGTGGCTGTGACGGCCGAAATGGAATGCAGGGCGTTTTTTTTTATCGTTCTGGGCTGGTGGTCGACAAAACAAACTGTCAGCCGTCTTCGACTCCCGTCAAGATCTGGCGACGGGGCAGGTCGTACACTCGTGATGTCATTGAACCACTTTGCCGCAGGTTCCAGCGGCCCGTCAGGTGCATCGTTTCATCTAGTCTAGCGTGACAATCCTCCGTCAATCGTTCCGTTTCTCGATGCGAATTGCGTCCGGCATCGGTCAGATCAGACCACCTTCAGCGTAGTACACATTTTTATAATCAGGCATTACGGGATGCGACGTATGGGATCAACGGGATGATGAGCGGGACAATCGGGACAAACATCATACGCCCCGAATTCGCTGGAACTCGCGATGTGAGCGGGAGGGGGTGCGTCTCGATGATTACCCGGCGTTTATCGGCTTCGCGATCGTCTCGGTGGAAATCAAGCGAAGAACGTTACGTTTATCGGAGGACTGAATTGGCCCCTGGGGTTTGGACCAGTCGCGGGCGGTTCTTAGGTGGCAATGTCGTGACACAGTGAATCACGCTCAGCGGCATGGGTGATTCAATGATCCGACGCTTCTTAGCCATGGAAGTGTTTGCGACGCATCGATCTCGACGAGATGATTCAGTGAGGTGGTGCGTCGTATTGTTCTCAAGTTGCGTAGGTGTCAGGGCAACAGACCAACGACTTCACTTGACAAACAGATTCGGGCCAACAATCTGTCGTTTACGTGGCACGTTGGCAAACCAGCTCGCCGCAACAACGGTACTTTTGCAGCATCGACACGTTCTGAACCGCGTTCGATTTGATAAACGGGGTTTCTCGTTTGATCGTGAATTGCAGGGGGCGAGCCAGCTACTGCTGAACACCGTCGTCACTGAAGCCCGGTCAGCCAGATCGAATCGAGTAAGAACAAAAGCGACGCGGAAGACTGTGTATGACTGGAAACTGGCATGTTGTGCTGGGACAGATGATTTCACCAACGACCAACCCGACTCGCAATGCAGAAGATTTTGCATGGCATGTTCATAAGGCGGTTCAGGCGGATCCACGTGTCGGCTGGGGCTTTGTGCTCGATAATCTGAATGCTGCACTGCAGGGCGACTATGGAGGGTTACGTGGTGGTTTTGGTGAGGTCCGCTTGCAAGTCGGCCCCACTTCGGGAGATCGATCGACTCTCGATACTAACCCACCCGTAACACCACTGGCATCGCCATTTGCCAATTCGGTTCAACTAGAACCGGAATACTGGCACCCCCCTGACCGGAACCGACACATGTCTGAACCAGAGCGAAATTGTTTTCGGCATCGTGAGGCTATACGTTGCGGCAACTTCAAATCACTGCAGGGTCTGGAGGACCGCCTGCTCGGTTTCATCACTTGCTTCAATAAAACCTATGCCAAGCAGTTCCAATGGAATTACACCGGTCGCCACATCCCGAAGACTTGATCAAACGACCAGACACAAGGAAGGAAAACTGGGCAAAAAACTGCCGCGAACACGGACTAATCAAGAAAGTCGACATACTCTGCGCGAAGTTTTTTGAGTCGTTCGACGGAAATACCTAGTTCTTCGGCAAAGGCTTTTCCCAGCCGTGTCGCTGCACCGTGGATCTTTCCGTACCGCCGCCGCAATGTTACCTCGGCGAACCACATTCGAAATTTTGTTTCATGGGTACTTGCGGATCCACCACGTGCTGAAGTGTCGGCTACAGGGAGTTCATGCTCAAGGCCAGCCCTCTCGCCCCCGCGACGTTGGCTATCTCGCAGCTCTTCTCGCAAGTTTACTTTTGATGAAACGTCAAAGTGGTTTGGCACAGAGTTCACAATCGTTTCGGGACCTCGAAGTGTCGTTATCAATCCGGCTGGTAACTCCTGCAGCGGTCCCTGAGGCAATGGAAGATCCCAGGTTGCGAATCCACAGAGTCCCCACTTGGTGACCAACTCGCTGAGCAACGCGCAGAACGACTGGTGGTCCTCCGAAAGCTGCTCAAAACCCGGTAACAGCTGAACAGGGACTGGAGAGGCAAGCAGACTGGCAGATGTTTGTGTTCGAACTGAATCGGGGGGTAATCCTTGCCAGGATTTTTGAAGGACTGTTCGTTCTTCTATAAACTGCCTGTTGAATGTCAGGAATCCAGCATAACCCAAGAGTTGATGACGTATCCCGACGCCCTTTGGCTCCAATTTCCTGAGCGAATCTTGAATTTGCTGTTCGGTCAGCCCTTGTTCCATCAACATGCGTATCTGTTTATCATCGACGCCAAGATTCGGCTCGACATCAAACAAATAGGGATACCGCACTGGCTGGTCTCGCCAGACGCCAACAGTGTCCTTCAGAAACGATTCGCAAGATTTGCGAAAACTGTTTTCCGCCTGCTCGTCGGTCGCAGACAAGAGTCTCTTCGTTGCACGATTATTGCCTATTTTCTTCGACTCTGCAGAAAGAGCAGTCACAACAAATTTCGGGAGGGTGTAAACAGGTTCCTGCGGTTGGTCAACCCGTCGGTTCCACCAACTTTCATGCCGTTTGAGAAACTGTGACCAGATTTGGGACCAGTCTCGAAAATCGTGGCGGAGTTGCTCGTTCAAGGTTGAATTCTCGTGCCCCGGTTTCACAGAACTTCCTTTCGCTTCAAGTGCGCGTATCGTTCCAGTCAGTCGTTCAGTCGCTCAAGAGCGTCTCGCTTCGCATCCATTCCAAGGTGTGTGTAGCGTTTCGTCATCGTCAGTGTTGCATGACCGAGGATTTCCTGAACGAGCAGTGGGTTCGTTCCCTTCTCCTGGGCACGACTTGAGAACAAATGGCGGAGATCGTGTGTTCGCGTGAAGTGTGGACAGCCAATTTCTTTCGTGATGGCACAGAATTCGTTTTGGATCCTCTTCACCGGGATCTGCCCCATTTTTCGACACACGGCCGTGACCTCTCGTCGCTGTGCCTTCGCTAACGCAGCAGGATCATCATGCACGGTTTCCAGTGCAATGCTCTGAAGTTTTTGGCGGAAAGCGGTGTCTGACCCAAAAGTTGAGGCCAGCTTGCGATGACCGTTGACGAATTCATAGTTCAGGAACACAAATCCGGCAGCCCTTCCAGCGATCAGCCGTTCGAAAATTGTCCTCATCTCTATTGTCAAAGGCAACTGTCGGCGACGGGCCGTCTTGACTCGCCAGAATAACTCGGGCTTCGAGCAGATTTGGACAGTCCCTGCTGTGAGGTCGACGTTTTCTATCAGGAGGCTGGTGAGTTCGCCGACTCGAAGCCCGTACGTTGCTAAAGTCTGGAAGATCGCTTTCTGCCAGTCGTTGCAGGCCTTGAAAAATGCGGTCTCCTGTTCTGCAGTAAAGATACGCTGACCTTCGTCTGGTGTGTCGGTATCGCGAAGTTTGTCGATTGGGAATCGGGTGAAAGGGTTCTCGCAATAAGGTGGCAGCATTCGCCGCCGACCGGCCCAGTTGAAGGCGGTTCGGCAGGTACTGAGAATAAACTTCACGCCGCCGACCGCGTAGGCATCCTGCTTGCCTTTTTTGGCACCGTTTCGGGTCCTTGTCTGACCTCTCAACCAAAGGACAAAGTCTTCAACCGTTCGTTCTTCAATTGAATCGACTGCCGAGATTTCGGCAGCAATACAGAACTCAAGGAATCGATCGAGAGCAGCGCGATATCGATCCTGAGTACGCCACGCCAGTTTCTGAACATTCGATACGTAGTCGAGATATCCGTCAGTCATCTTCTCTGGGGCTGTACGGTCGAATCCCAATGGTGAAGGACGCTTATCGCCAATCGCCGCAGCTACTTTGGCTGCCGTGGATCTGGCAACAAGCAGATTGCCATCGATCTTACGGCGTTCAGACTTGCCATTCTCGCGGTAGTAGAGGCTGTACGTCTCGCCGCGCTTGTAGATTGTGACGGGGCCGATGCGTTCGATCTTGACGTCACGCGTGTTGCCACCGTCCGTCTGACCTGTGTGCCCTTTTTGGGCTTTGGGAGAGCGTGCCATAGATATCGAAGCTCCAGACCGGGCGACATGGTCGCCCGGTCTTTCACAAAATGTTTCACAAGACCAAGCTGACGAGTCTACGCCTGGTCGGAAACGGCTTCAATACCTACACTTGCGACAAACAGAAAAAATGAAGCGGAGAGAGGGGGATTCGAACCCCCGGTCCGGTTACCCGGACACAACATTTCCAGTGTTGCACAATCGGCCACTCTGCCATCTCTCCGGCAACGGGCATAATAGCGCCCGGTATCAACAACGATTGAAGGATCAGGCTTCGACTTCAACTGCTTCCACGCCAGCCGCCTTGTCAGCCTTACGTTGAGCCGCTTCGGCTTCACGCTTTTCAACTGCTGCCACGGCATAAAGCCGTCGCTTCAACTGACGATGGTCAGCACTCAACTTTCGCCAGACCGGGTTCTTTGTCCGAGCTTTGCCAGTCACGCCATCGGTTGCCAGTTTGGCTTCCACGTCGGACAATTGCTGCTGAGAAAAAGTCAGCTGACGTTCAATTCGTGATCGGTCCTTCAACATGACACACCAGTTAAATGATTAGAGAGCAAGGAAAATCGGGAATTTCACAAAATCGCAATGACTGAACATTAATACAGTTCTCAAGTCGCGAGTCGGGTATTCTTACAAGCCGCACGAAGATCTTCAACGTGAAAGCCTGGAATATATCGCCTCCACCAGGAACGGTAACCCGAATGGCAGGAACTTCCGATTGCCAAAGTTCCGGACAAAACGCCTGTGCTGCTCAATGTATCGACCTGACAACTTGTCGAGTTTGAGAGAGGATGACGCCGTTCAAAGTGTTTATGGTTGTCATGACTTGCAGGACACCGTCGTCATTCGCGACACTCCCCCCGCATAAATTGAGGAGGATTGCACAATGCAAAGTGTATTGGCCGTGGTACTGGCGGGCGGTAAGGGATCGCGGCTGGAGCCATTGACTCGAGACCGCAGCAAGCCAGCGGTTCCATTTGGCGGTTGTTTCAGAATTATTGATTTTACACTGTCGAATTGCCTCAACAGCGGAATCCGCAGGATTCTGGTTGTGACGCAGTACAAGGCGGCAAGTCTTGAACGCCACATTGAACTGGGCTGGCATTTTCTTCCGTCTGAACTGGGCGAGTTCGTCCACGTCCGGCCGCCCGAACAACGTGTCGATGAAAACTGGTATCTGGGGACGGCGGATGCCATCTATCAGAACATCTACACCATCGAAAAAGTGCGTCCGAAGTACATTGTGGTGCTGAGCGGCGACCACGTTTACCGCATGGACTATTCGCGTTTTATCTCGGAACATATTGCCTGCGGAGCCGATGCCAGCATTGCCTGTCTGCCCGTGCCTCTGGAAGCAGGCAAGCGGTTTGGTGTGATGCAGACGGACGAAAATCGACGCATCGTTCAGTTTCGTGAAAAGCCCTCCGACCCGGATCCGATGCTCGGTCACCCCGACCAGTGTCTGGCTTCGATGGGGATTTACGTATTCAACACCGAATTCCTGTTCGAACGACTGTGTCTCGACGCGAATGATCCCGACAGTCATCGCGATTTCGGAAAGGACATCATCCCTTCGATCATCCACGATTCGCATATCATGGCCTGGCCGTTCAACAATGAGGAGACCGGTTGCCCCGCCTATTGGCGCGATGTTGGCACGCTGGATTCGTATTTTGACGCGAACATGGATCTGATCGCCGTCCAGCCGGAACTGAATCTGTATGACGATAACTGGCCCATTCGCACATGGCAGCCGCCATTACCGCCGCCGAAATTTGTGTTCAACGATTATGACCACCAGCCACCTCGTGTCGGCAGTGCGGTCGATAGCCTTATTTGTTCGGGAACGATCATTTCCGGAGGTCGCGTCGAGCGTTGTATCCTGTCGCCCCGAGTACGTGTCCACAGCTACGCCGACGTTCGCAATTCCATTCTGTTTGAAGGCGTGGAAGTCGGGCGAAATTGCCGGATTGAACGCGCGATCATTGACAAGGGTGTGCGGATTCCGGACGGCGTGACCATCGGCATGGACCATGCCTCCGATCTGGCGCGAGGATTAACGGTTTCCGAAAGGGGAGTTGTGGCGGTTGCGAGTAATGTCCGATTCTAAAATGTCCAGATCGTTGCACTGGTCGTTGCAACCTCCGCAGTAAATCGTCAGCATTGAAAGCTTGCCGCTTTTGAAAGTCGCGGCAAAAGAATATGCTGTGATTTAGAGAAAACTTCTGTCGAACTCAATGGTTGCCGCCACATCGGTCGCGGTGCCGGAAAGCCACTATAGTAATGTCAAACTTCGACGAACAATTGCAGAAAGCCATTCAGCGTGGCGAACAGGCTCGTATGGCTGACAGCGCCTCAGCGCACGCCGACGCCGCGACTGAAGAAGAGATGCGCATGACGCATTCGCAACTTCGCAGCGACCTGACTGAGCATATTGAATCATGCCTGAAAAAACTGTGCGATCACTTCCCTGGCTTTGAATACACCACCGTCGTCAACGAAAAAGGCTGGGGTGCCCGGCTCACACGGGACGACATCAAGCTCGGTCGTGGAAATTCACGCAACGAGTACAGCCGCCTGGAAGTCCTTGTTCGACCGTTCTCGGACATGCACATCCTTGAGATCGCGACCAAGGGCACGCTTCGCAATCGCGAAACACTCAACCGCAGCAACTATCGCTTCCTCAAAGAGGCGACACTGCCGGAGTTGAAAAAGATGGTCGATGGGATTGTCCTGGAATTCGCTCAACAGTTTTCCGCAAACTCGTGATGTCTCCTGGGGATTATTTGCCCAGCTGCATGCGGATCCTGACGAGACACACAAATCGTGGGACTTTCCGCTTCCAAACGAACTGCACGCGACGTGGCGTATTGATTACGTGTTCTATTCAAACCACTTTACGGTTCTGCGCGAAAGGAAGTGCGCGTGTGAGAAATCGGGGATGTGATGGACTCGGGGATGTCATCGGGAAGTGTGGCAGACCACATAGGCCCACGAACTCTTGAAAGCCCACTGAAACACTGCGATTCGGCCCAACAGGTCAGCCCAGGGCGTTGCCCTCGTTATAGGCCATAAGTATGTTTCGTATCGGGTCCGAAAGCTCTGTAGGCGATTGCGAGGGTATCGAGACGCCGGATTCCACGCCAGATTGTGCGGACTCCGGGTGG
>Ga0154020_10011106_pt1 | contig 10271 bp, 14 predicted proteins | sample Klosneuvirus_201_FD_109709 | JGI IMG/M metagenome (GOLD analysis project Ga0154020, IMG submission 109709) | Active sludge microbial communities from wastewater, Klosterneuburg, Austria - Klosneuvirus_20160825_MG | ecosystem: Engineered > WWTP > Aerobic digester > Activated sludge | place... | reverse complement strand
GAACGACAATTGGTCCTCCGCGGGCACGACGGCCAGTGGAGCATTGGCGGCGGGCGGCAGCAAAACGGGTGCATTCCCGCTCGCAGCCAATTCGTTGGATGCCGCCCTGCTCGCCAACCTTACCCCCGGTTCCTACACGGTGCACCTGACCGGCAACTCCGGGACGAGCGGCGTCGCACTGATCGAGGCCTACGAGATTCCGTAGACTTCAGAACGGCTTCACCGGGTCAAACCCAACCGTTTGATAATCTTCTGAAATACGGCGATGCAGACGGTCCTTTCCTGGATCGAAACTCGGTCATACAGCGACTGATCGCGGCGTGCGCGCCTAGGTGCAGGGCCTCGGCGATCCAGGGATTGCTGCTCGTCGTCATTGTCTTGAGGTGCGCCGCGATCGCCACTTTCCAGAGCGCGGCCTTTGCGTCGCCGGGCACCTCTTTCGGGCTCTTTCGAAGGCGGACCAGTGCACGATCGAGTTCCTTGTACCAGGCTTGGACCCGAGGTTCCATTCGGGTGGTAGCCTCCCCGCCTTCACCCTGCAGCTTCTCCTCGAACTTGCGCCTCACGTCCTGCTTGAAGACGTCACTTCCGATCGCCCACCCGCGGCCCACCTGGTGTAGCGCGCCAGGCTAATCCCTGAAGCCGGAGACAGTTTTCGTCGAAATAGAGTCGGAGGGTGTGCCGGTTCCTCTGCAGCGTTGCCGCCGGGAAACAAGGTGCTGTTTGCGGCAGGGAGGGATGGGGTGACAGTTCCGATTCCGATGCATTTGTTCAAAGTCGTCGTTGCGCGGGTCAACGGGAAGCGGGTTGCGGTTGGGTTCCGGATACCGCATCGGGCGGACCTGGGTGTGACGGATCTGAGGAGGTTTGTGGTGTCAGTGCGGGTGATTGAAAGCGTTACGGGGATCGACTTCATGCCGGAACTGAGAGCCAACGACGAACTCGAAGCGAAATCGGAGGCGCGATGGTTCTCAGCGAATCCAGCGAACGCCCCGCGATGAATGCACGCGCGCTGAGGGACCGAGGGAAGCGGCTGGCGGTGGAAGCACTGCTTCGACGAAAACTCGGGCTGTGATACGTCCGAAGAATCGTTCAGCGTGATGAGGGTTGAAGCGATAGCACGCACGGATGAGATCGCCAATTGTCAAACGGCGTGGGATTTCTTTTCAAGTCGGGTTACTCCTCGTCTATGCGTTGTCCGCTTCCACCAGCAGGCGTTACTCTGGATCAGGCCAAGGCACGGACAGCCGGGCCGCGTCACATTCGTGGGGGACGGGCAGAGCTCGAGTCGTAGTGGTCCCTCCCCTGCCCGGCTGGCTTCAGATGCGGTTTCCGAACGCTGCAAAACGAGCCCGGACTCCGCCAGCACGATGGCCCCTTCCCCGGCACTTCGGCGAAGCTCTCGTTTCCGGCGCTTTCAAATTTCGTCCTGAGCGACCTGACCCGGCTGTTAGTTGCTTCGACACCAAGCCCTTCGGGAGAAGGTACGACTTTGTGGCTATCCAATGCCCGACGTCACTGCAGACCCCGCGCACCTACGTCCCACGCCTGCCTCGCAGTCAAAGAACAGCGCTGACTCTCAATTGCCCGCAAAAGTAACGCCAGCCTTCGCCCAGATGTCCTCCGTGTGGCGCTTACATTCGATCGTCCTTCGGTGGTCGGCCGCCAGCGCGTCTCCTGGACACACCTCCTGCGCGGGCGTCATCAGATCAATTCTCTTATCCGCTCCCAGAGGGGATCAAGAATCTCCAAACGATCTGATGTATTTATTCAAAGGAACACGTTGATGTGCAATGGTTAATGGTGACAGTCGAGTTTAAAAACACGGCCTAGCCTTGCGGCTTAGTTGCCTACCAAACCAACGAAACCGTCCTCCTGAGCCCGCGGTCATCCTGTTGGTTCCTTCGCTCAGCTCAGGACGACGCTCAGTCGGAATTCACCCGATGTGTTGCGGACCCTTTTACGCAGAGAGACCCACGGGGCGCCGGACTAACCTCCAACCACGCATGGCAGCTGGCTCAAAAACCGAGCTCTTCGCACCATCGGTTGACCAGTTGTCGCGCCGGCTTGTCCTGACCGATGTCCTGCGCCAGCACTTTGCCGTCGGGTCCGAAGATCTTGAACCGGGGGATCGAATCCATCTGATATTGTTTTGCGACCGGGGAATTCCAGTCGATCTGCTTCACGTCCGGACGGTTGATGTCGACCTTGACCACAACAATATCCGCCCGCTTCCGGTGCAGGACCCGGAGCGGCTCCTCATACATCTGGCAAGGTCCGCAATACTTGCTGGTGAAATCGAAGATTACCGTCTTCCCCGGCACCAGATAGTCGGCCAACTCGACTCGCTCGCCTCGGGCCACGACGATCGGTTCGGGCGTTTTGGTCGCCGCCCCGGAATTGGCGGCCAGCAAACTCAGGAGGGACAGGAAAACAGTCTGGAATTTCATGGAGAGCTCATTGGGTCTAACAAAATTTCTGCACCCGCGCAGCGGTGCAGCGGACGATACTTTCAATCCAAATGCCGCCTGCGACTAAAACCACAACCGACACAAAGCACACTAACATCCAGAATTTGCCCATTGGGAATGCTCCTTGGGTTCGCTGCCATTGCGCGAGGAGTCGCGTGCTCGGCTCCGCGACGACCGCCGCAACCAGGCCGACATACGACCACGCCATCAAGCGGTAATGTGTGTCTATCCAGCCCCCGACCGGCCGCCGGAGGATGACAGCACGAAGACCGAAAATCAGCGTCGGCAAACTCGCCACGGCGGCGATATGAAAGAAATTCACGGCCCCCGTTAACCGATAAAGAAAGAGCGCGGTGATGTTCATCACGACCATGCTCACCGTCTAGGCATAGCCGACGCGCCGGTGCCAAACGCCAGATTTGGGGCGGAGCAATACAAACACCCCCATCGGCGAGCGAAGCCAGTGCGGCGCCAAGCTGCAGCGAGCCGATGAACCGGCAGATCATGAGGCTGTATTACTTCTCCGCCAGTTTCCTCATGTTGTTCAGTCCGCGTTCGAAATCCGATCCGATCAGTTTGTCTAGGAACAGCCCGAACCAGCGGTTCAGCGGATTCATTCCAAGGTCGCCGGCGTCCACCCAGACGACTTGGACACCGCCGGCCTGCGGCCGCACTTCGATCGAACCAGTGGACCGGGTGCCCATGTCGGGAAACTCCAAGTGATAGGTCACCTTCGCGACGGTCTGCTCCGTGATGGTCATCTTGCCGTTGCCCTCGGACGTGCTCTCCCACGCCGACCAGGCGCCGACGCCCGTGGTCTGCGGCGAATAAGTGATCTTCATCTGCGGGTCGCGCTCCTGCCAGGCACCCCAGCTCTTCCACGCACGAAAATCGGCGACCAGGGCGAGCACGGCGTCGGACTGAGCTTTCATCGCCAGCGAGCGCTCGACGCGGTAGTGACGCGGCAGCGCGTAGGCCGCCACCACGAGGAGGAGGATGAGCACGGCGAGACCGCCGAGAAGTTTGAGCAGGATTTTCATCTGGCTAGGATAGTGGAAAAGAGGTTACGGGCGCACTTCCTTTCTGATGCGGGTCTACGGTCGGTTCGGTTGATCACGCCGCGGAATAGGCCGCCTTGAGCAATAGGCGCACTTCGCGGTCGAATTGCGCGGGAGATTCAAGCCGCACCCGGTGAGTGACCATGCCATTCCAACTGCCGGCCGCCTCCAAACGGCCGGCCGGCTTTACGCCCTTGAGCTGGAGCCCGAGATCGAGCCGCGCCTTCGTCGAGGGATGCACGCACGCGAACTGCTTGCTGCGCCGCACGCTCATGTAGGTCTTTTTCGGCGCGAGTTCGATGTCACCGCCCAGCTCATTCACCGCAGCCATAACCGCGTCGTAAAGCGGCCGGAGGGTTGTCTTCTCGCCGGCAAACCAACTCTCGACCAGATCGTCCGGGCCGGCCGGTCCGGGCGACGATTGCTCACGCGCTTTCAGCACCACAAGGTTCGCATAGCCGTGTCCGAGGGCGTGCTTGGTCTTGAGCCAGCCGACCATTTCGCCGTGCTCCTCGAGGCCGGCGCTGCGGGCAAGTTTCATCCACTGTTCGAGTGTGCGTCCGGTTTTTTCCTCGAGATTCTTGATCATGTTCAAGGTCGCTTGGTCGGGTGAGGTGCTCATGAAGAATAAGGGTTGGGATTGCCGGGAGAGTGGAAAATGGGAAAGCGGCGGATCAAGCTGAATGCCAGGCGCCGAGAATCGCCCCCATGATCGTCAGCGCCACTCCGTGATAGCCGGCGTTGATGAAAAAGAGTCGGAGCGACTTCCGCTCGAAAAGGTAGGTCACCCCGAAGGAAAGGGCGACCCAGCCGAAACCCGCCCCGGCGCCGGCAAACGCGCCGAATAACAGCGAAACCTTTGGTCCGATAAATGCCGCCAGATTGGTCGCCATGACCAATTCCAGGAGAAACGAAACGCCCATGATGCGTCCGACATTGCCCTTGGCTCTGAGCGACTCCTCGGTGAACCCCATTTCCTGCATCCACGCTCGGCCGAACAGCACGGGGGAATACCAAAGGCCACCGAGCACAAAGGCGCTGACGGTGCCGGTAAGAATAGCGAGGTAGTTGAAGGTCATCTGTTCGATCATGGGTTGGGTGGATTTTGGGTTGCGGAAAACTTGCTGCGAACTCAACTGGCCTCCGCGTCGCATGCGTTCAATCACCCAACGCCTGAAACAGGATTTTTACGCACCGAAACCGGACGGCGGCGCACTGAAATCCGCGCTGCGCCCTTCGGTGCACGACCGTTGGATGTGGGCTCTCGGCCTGCTGTTGCTGGGGATCGTCATTCCACGCTTTGCACTGCTGTTTGAAAAACTCACGTGGAGCGACCCCGACTATTGGCTCGGTTCGGTCTGGTTCCTCCTCGTCGCTGTCGTGATCTGGGAAAGCAACCGCGCCCTCGCTCTCCGCCTCCGCCCGCAACTCGACTGGCTGGTCCAGCCGCTCTGGAAACTCGTGATTTTCACTGCCGCCACGCTCGTCTGCACCCTGCCCCTGACCATCGCCGCAGTCTGGCTCTGGCTTCGCTTTGTCCACTCGCCCTACCCGGCCCTCGATTGGCTTGGGACGATTCGCACGATCGCCACCAACAACACCGTCACTGTCCTCTTTCTACTCCACGCCTACGAGACGCTCTTCCTCATCCGCGAACGCCATAGTGACCAGCGCCGCCTCGAACAACTTGAGCGCTCCCGGCTGCAGGCCGAACTGGAGAACATGAAGGGCCAGCTCGCCCCGCACTTTCTCTTCAACTGCCTGAACACCCTCGCGGCCCTCATCGAGCGCGACCCCGCCGCCGCCGCCGAGTTCAACGCCAACCTCGCCGACGTCACCCGCTACCTCCTCACCCAGAAGAACCACGACCTCGTGCCGCTGGCCGAGGAGCTGGCCTTCCTCCAGTCCTATGTTCGGCTAATGGAACTGCGCTTCCCGCTCAGCTTGCGGGTCGCCCTTCCCGCGGTCGGCGCCGACGACCGCCGCCGGCTGCCGCCCGCGTCCCTCCAGCTGCTCATTGAAAATGCCATCAAGCACAACCGCCTTTCCGAGGCCGAGCCGCTCGCCATTGAGGTCTGCCTCGAACCTGCCGCAGTTGTCGTCACCAATCCCGTCCGCCCCAAAATGCAGCTCTCCGCCGGCACGGGCACCGGTTTGGCCAACCTTCGCGAGCGCATCGCCCTCCTCACTTCCGGCCAGTTGGAAGTCGCCCCCGGTCCCAGGGAATTCCAGGTGCGCCTGCCCCTCGTCCTGCCATGATCCGCGTGTTCATCATCGAGGACGAGGCACCGGCGCGCGATCGGCTCGCGGCCCTGCTCGCCCTTCTCACGCCGCCTTGCGCCGTCGCCGGCACGGCCGACAGCCTCGCCGCCGCTGAGAAATGGCTGCGGCAGAATCCCGCGCCCGACCTGATTTGCGCCGATATCCAGCTCGGCGACGGCCTCTCGTTGGAATGGTTCCGGCACACGCCTCCGCCCAGTCCGGTCATCTTCACCACCGCCCATGACGACTACCTGCTTGAGGCCTTCGCGACGCACAGCATCGCCTACCTGTTAAAACCCGTAAAGTCCGCCGCCCTCGAGGCTGCCGTGCGCAAATACCGCGAGCTCGGTCGGCATTTCACCGGGCAGCTCGGCGCGCTGGCCGCCACGCTTGGCCCTGGCCCGCGCCGGCAACGCCTGCTCGCCCAACGTGGCTCGTCCTTCCAGCCCGTGGCGGTAGCCGACGTCGCCTACTTTTTCTCCGAAAACAAGCTCACGTTCCTCGTCACGCGCGAAGGCGAGAAATGTCTCGTCAACGAGCCGCTTACCGCGCTCGCGGGAGAACTCGACACCGCCCAGTTCTTCCTCCTCAACCGCAATTTTCTCGCCCATGCCTCGGCCGTGAAGAGTTTTTCCTCGATCGGCAAGGGCCGGCTCGCAGTGCTGTTGCAGCCACGTCCGGCGGAGGAAGTGCTCGTTAGTCAGGAAAGCGCCGCCGGCTTCCGCGCCTGGGCCGGACGGTGAGTCTGCGTTTCCTCTTTTGTAGGAGCCTGCTTGCAGCCGATTACCAACCATCGCCTGCCAGCAGGCTCATGCAGTTTGGAAAGTGGATCCTTCGAAACCCCGCGCCCGCTGGTGCAGCCGGCGAGGCCGAGGGAGAGGACCGTGACGAGGGTGAAGCCGGGGGACTTGTAGAGCATAAGGGTGGCGAGTCGAAAGTCGGAGAACATGAGGTGAGAGACGGTAAGCGCTATTCGGCCCGCAGCGCGATCATCGGATCGACGCTGGTGGCGCGGCGGGCCGGGAGCCAGGCGACGAGGGCGGCGCATCACGCGCGCGCAGGACGACGAGATTTAAGCGGGCCCGGAGTTTTGCGAAAAGCGGCTTTGGCAGTGCTGTGATAGATCGACAACTGGCCATCGGGAAAAATGGCTCTGATTTCTATCAATCCGCCGAGCCCCTGCACGAATTTGCTGATCGTTTCGATTTTTGAATCCCGACCGGATTCTACCCATGAGATGGAAGCCTGTTTCTGGTTCAAGAGAGCCGCCAACTGGTCTTGAGTGGCCTAATAAAGTTCATGCCCGACTCCAAGATCGTCCTGTACGCGAAGTCGAGGAACCTGCCGTTCGCGACCGACGCCGGCTACGTGAACGCCAACCCGCTCGAGCTGCCGGTTGGAGAATAGTCCTACCAGAAGATCACCCGGGGACATTTGGCGAGCAACGTGGAGATGAAATCCCTGGGAGATCCGGAAGAAGGCCTGCAGGTTCAGAAGGACTCGTTTAGTTTGGCAAATGTCGTTCCGCAGATGCAGCGACACCATGCGCCGATTTGGGCCAAGCTGGAGGATGAGTGTTTGGAGGCTTCCAGGAGGCTGGGGACGACGGTGGGGGTGATTGTCGGCGTTACGGGGATCGACTTCATGCCGGAGTTGAGGGCCAACGACGAAGTCGAAACGAAATCGGAGGCGCGATGGTTCTTAGGGAATACAGGGAACGTCTCACGATGGATCCCATGAAGAAGCCACCCGAGCACGCGGTCTTTGCCCACATCCCACTGTCCGACGGCGTGTGCCACCTTGCGCTGGTAGCGGATGCGCCCGGGCTGAATCGCACGCCATTTATCAGGTGCCCGTATGCGATTCGAGATTGCTGAACGTCTCCGCGAGCAACGACCGGTAGCTAAACCTCCCTACCCGCGTTTGGACACCGCTCGCAACGCTGCTGAATGGCTCTGCGATCGGTGGAGCACTGTTCAGAACGTGATCGGAATCCGCACGTTGCTCACCACCGGCTCACCTCCGCGCATCCGCGGGATGAACAGCCAGCCCGCCAGGGCCTCACGCACCGCCTGTCCCACCAAATCGGCGGTAGTCGTTCCGACCTGAACGTCGGTCACTGTACCCTCTGCCGAAATGGACAGTTGCGCCATCACGGGTTCCGTGGGCCGGGCCACTTCCTTGGGCAGGAACGGGCGTATCGTCAGCACAGGCCGCGCCTCTAGATCTTTTCCCGCGAGGCTCGGTTTCAATCTTCGCAGGGTGTCCCGCAACTGGGAACGTTCCATCGCCGCGTAATAGGGCCACGCTTTCGACGCTTCGTTGCTCATCAGCTCCCGGCCCTCACGATCGAAGACTTGGACGAAAAAGTCCTGACCTCTCCGATACGTTAACGCTTTGGACGTGAATGCGATCGACACCTTCTCGTTGGCTGGCAGCTCGGGAAGCGCCCGGACGACGATTTCGGACGCGGGCCGAATCGTGGAGTCCACCAGCGCGGATTGCGAATAAATGACGATCGCGATCAATCCGCCTGACAAAGTCACCCCGGATCGAAGAGTCGCTTTGAAGTCCGAGTTCCCTCCGTGCCCCCCATGCCATACACCTTCCAAGGGGGCCGGCGAGGACTCCGTCTCGATGCGCCGATGGAGCATCTCGAGCGAAGCCTCCAGCACTTCGACGCTCCCTTCGGCATAGTGGTCGACGCGACTTGGCAGATAGCTTGGTTCAGTTCGGATACGTTTCTCTTGTCCCTCGATGAGGACCACCGGATCCGTGCCAATGAGTCGAACAACCGGGTGAAACGCGTCCTTGTAGAGCACGGTCAGCAGCGTCGGATGAGGGGCAGCGGCCCGCAGGCCCGTGAATACCAGGCTGAGCATCACCCCGAATACGAAGCATCGTGGAAGGCGGAGGTATTCGCACATACGTCATAGAATGCGTGCAGAAGGCTTTCTCGCAAGATCGGCTCAGCCCCACAGGCGTAAGATTGGAGTTGTCGGGGCCCGGCGCACGGTCCCATCGAAGAGGCAGGCATCGTTGACGGTGTCGATCAGGCAACAGCGACTCGACCTGCTGCTCGGTCGGGCGGAACGCCGTGACCGGTCAGAGACCATGTCATACCGTCGTGCGGCCCTTCACCGCATACCCCCGACGGACGAGCCACTCCGCGGCCGCCTTCGCCCTGGGATCCCGTTGACCCAAGATGAAGCCGCGCTCGAAGAGATCGCCTTCAAGCGCACGGCGGCCACGTGGGTTCGAGCAGAGCCCGACCGTCTCCGGCGGGTCGGCGTGCTTCGTCACTTGGAACGTCCACCACGGCCGATCGAAATCCACTTCGAAGGAGTAGCGGGTGCCCGTGATCACGACGATGCGGGGTGGAAATCGGGTCAGGCGGTAACTGTCGACGAGGCGGGCCATCCCTAACGAATGGGACACGCCGTCGGACCCCGTCGAAATCGAATAGTGTTCAATTGAACACCTCTCGAAGCGGGCGGTCACTCCGTTTCTGCAAATAACCCTGCGGGGGAGGCGAATGGAGTCCGGTAGGTCGAAAAGTCCCGCGTATCTGTGGTGAGCACCACGGCATCGGCGTTGCGCGCGGCGAGGGCGACGAGGCAGCCGTCCGCCAAATCCATGCGGGGGGCGAAGCGCTTGAGACGGGTAAACACCTCGTCGAGTTCGTTACCAAGGATGGGCACGATCTCCATGCGTTTTAGGAAGCCATGCAGCGAATCCAATGCCTTGGGATCGTTGTCGAGAAGGTGCGCCGCTTCCGAGGCGACGGCTTCGCAGGTGAGCAGACGACCGGCCAGCCTGGGCAGGGTCGCCTTTGCCCACCGGTGATGCGGATCGCCCGCGTCAATCGCGGCCACGAGCGGGCCGGTGTCAACCAGTACGATTCGCTTTAAGGCGACTGCGGATGGTTTCATGCGGGGTGCCTGAGGGCTGGGGGCGGCGGATGACGCCAAAAAGGTTCTCCAGGTCGGCGAAGGGCCGAGCGGGCTGGCCGGAGGCCTTGGCGAAAACGTAAGTGGTTTGGCCGGATTTGACCTTGATCGTTTCACCCCGGTCCGCGGCGGCACGGGCTGCGCTGAAATTCCGCTGAAAGTCGGTGAGCGTCGTTTCCATCGATATCAGATTGTCTGACAGATTCAGGGAGTCAAGTGGCTCGGATAAAGACGCGTAGCCGGGAAGCAATGATCGTCAGCTAACGGGAGAAGAATCGACAAGAAGCTCTCCCTGCTGTCCTTGCACCTCCTTCAGCTGTTCATGGTGGTATACGAATTCCTTGCCAGCGACCCTCTCCCCTTCGGCAGTGAATCAGCGGCTGCAGGGGATTCGGTCGATGGTGAAGCTCGCCCGGTTGGTCGGGTTCATCACCTGGGAGATACAAATCTCCAGCCGGCGCGTGGAACCATTTCGGAATACGCGTTGGCCCGGAGAGGAGGCTGTCGCGAAGACGTTCGAGACCCTCGGG
>Ga0154020_10011105_pt1 | contig 10272 bp, 2 predicted proteins | sample Klosneuvirus_201_FD_109709 | JGI IMG/M metagenome (GOLD analysis project Ga0154020, IMG submission 109709) | Active sludge microbial communities from wastewater, Klosterneuburg, Austria - Klosneuvirus_20160825_MG | ecosystem: Engineered > WWTP > Aerobic digester > Activated sludge | place... | reverse complement strand
CGAGGTTGGCGCTCACCACGACATTTCCAAAATTCGTATGGTCGCCGGCATCCGGCACGTTGTCGCCGTCGGCGATGTCCGTCAAATTGCCCAGCACGTTGATTTCGGGCGCTACGACCACCGGGCAGCTCGTGCCGGTGACCACGCCGCCGGGTGCGACCCAGTTGGAGCTAGTGCCGGTGAGGGCAAAGCCGCTCAGCGTGCCGTCGTAGTTGTTGGCTGTGGCATCGTCGAGGGTGGTTACCCCCGCGTTGTTTTCGTTGGCTAATCCGTGGTTGAATTTGTAGTAGGCCACGAGGCCGTTTTCATTTCCAACTAATTCGCAGTTGCGGAGTTGCGCGATGTCCTGACAGCTGCGTGCCGTATTCCAGATGCGCACATCGTCCATACTCCCGTTCCAGTTGCGGCCACCGCCGCCCCATCTTCCCAGCCTCAAAAACTGGGACGAATAATTGATTGTTCCCGTCCATGCAGCGGTTTGGATGAGTACCCCATTTACATAGACTTCCAATTTTGTCGCGTCTTTAACAAGAGCGACATGTTGCCAGGTGTCTGCGGTCAGATTGAAGAATACGCCTACACCCGTGCCGTTGCTTCTATTGCATCCAAAAACGTATTCGTTGGCGATACTACCGACTTGCTGACACTCCCAATTTTGAAATTGAGTATGGTTGTTGTCAATAATGTTCGCATAGGTGTTTTGAGTTGAACCCGGCTTCACCCACATTTCCACGGTAAAAACCTGTTGGGTGAACGAGCTATTCACGTCAACAACGTCATTTCCTCCGTCAAAATTCAGTGCCGCGCCCGGGGCGACTACTGTCAGCACCACATCGTTGCCGGTGCCGCCGATGTAGCTGATCCTGGCGGTCAACCCGCTGCCGAGGAAATTGCTGATTATCGCGCCTTCAGCCAGCCCGGTAAACGTTCCGATGATGGGGTCCGTGCCGTTGTTTTCCACAATGGTAAATGTCTGACCGAGCATCGGCGTGTGGCCGCCGCTGAGGATCAAGTCCACGCCATTGAGGTCCACTTCGCCGACTACGTTCAGTTGGGTATAATCCGTGTTGGCCACGAGGCCGTTGATGAAAAATTCCAGGTCGCTGCCAAAAGACAGGGTGCTCGCCGTTACATCCACGCCGCTGAAGGCGGGGTTCACTGCAGCCGGGGAGGCACCCGGATCGAGCAACAGATTACCGCCGTTGGTGTTGATGCCGCCGCCGCTGAAGGTCACACTGCCGCCGCTGACGAGTTGCATATTAGTAGCCGCCGGGCGCGTGATGTCGGCCATGATGGTGATGTGGCCGCTGTTGGCATCGCCGATGATGAGCGGGTTGGCGCCGGTGATGAGGTCGAGTTCCGTGTCGGACAGGCCGAGTGGACCGCCGATCGAGTTGGTGGCGGAGCCGAGGTGAATGGGCGTGCCGTCGTCGTAAGGGCGAAGTGTGACGCTGCTACTGCCGTTGGCACTGACCGCCGCAGCGGACAGGGCCATGCTGTTGGCGATCAGGGTGATGTTGCCGCCGCTTGTAGTGGTGATAGCACCCGAGGTTTCCACCCTGATGCCCTCGCCGAGCAGGACACTACCTTCGAGACCCGTCACGCTCACGTTACCACCGGAGGAGGTGATTGCCGAATTGACTTCGGAAATCAAAACACCATTACAAGACCCTATGCCGCTTGGCGTGCCTTGCACTGTTACAGTACCGCTGCCGCCTGCACTGATTATACCGCCTTGATAGAGCCGGATGCCATGATTCTGCGGGCCTGTTCCATTTCCCTGGCCTGTAACCTGTACAGCGCCACCGGAGGAGGTAATCATAGCATTGCTGCCGTTACCATGAACATAAACACCATAATTGCTTTGGCCGCCGGCCACACCACCGGTGCCTTGTACTGTCACGGTACCGGTACCTCCTGCGGTAATTTTCCCGCCGGCAAAGGCAAACACGCCATAGTTGCTGGCAGACGATCCTGTGCCGCCGCCCGTACCGGTAACGCCGATATTTCCACCGGAAGAGGTGATCATGGAGGAGGCATCGGTGATATACACGCCATGGTTGTTGTCGCCTGTAGCGGATGCACTGCCGTTCCCGATGACTGTCACCGTACCGGCGCTGCCTGCCGAAATCACACCGGCAAGTCCCACATATACTCCTGCATAACTGCCGCTGCCGTTACCGGTGACGCTCACGTTGCCGCCGTTGGAACTGATAATTGAACTGGTTCCGGAAACGGCAATTCCATAGCCGGAGCCGGTGCTGCTGCCCGTGCCTTGAACGGTCACGGTACCGCTGCCGCCCGCGCTGATGGAGCCTCCAGCCGACACGAATACACCGAATTTATCTGATGAAGCACCACTGCCCGTGCCGGTTACGCTCACCGCCCCACCGGAGGAGCTGATGCTACCGGCATTAACTGCAACGCCGTAATTTCTGGAGCCAAACGAAGGGCCGCCTGTGCCCAGCACGGTGACGGTGCCGCCGGCACCTGCCGTAATCAGGCCACCAGTGCCGACTTTTACACCGTTGTTTTCATCCGACCCGGAGGCGGCTAATCCACCACCGGTGCCGGTCACGCTTATGTTGCCGCCGTTGGAACTGATTGTAGAACCGGCGCCGGTTACATGCACGCCGTGGTTTTTAGCATCCCCGCCCGAAGAGGCTCCGCCGGTGCCTTGCAGGGTTGCTGTTCCTGCTGTTCCGCCAATAATATCTCCGCCATTGCGCACCTGTACACCATATTGCATAGCCGAAGTATGGTCTCCGCCTTTGCCTTGTACGGATACGATGCCCGTGCCGGTAGCCTGGAGCAGGCCGCCGTTCACGTCCACGCCCACAAAATTCCCGGTTGTAGGCGTGCCTTGTTGGTTGGCCTCGACGGTCAGGTTGCCGTTGACGGTTTCGATGCTGCCGCCGCTGTTGACGGCCACATTTTTGCTCACCTTCACCGTAGCTGTTCCGGTACCGGACAACAAGAGGTTGGCATTAGAAGCCACCGTCACCGCATCCGTGCCCGGTGTGGGATCGTCGTTTTGCAAATCCACATCCAGGTTGGCGTTGGGAAGGAAAGTAATATCATCATTGAAATTCACTGCGTCGTCGCCCGTGCCGCCGTTGATGGTGAGGGAAGGCAGTTGGTTGTTAGCAAAAGTGCCGAAATTGATATTGTCGTTACTAGCGCCGGCATTGACAGTGATAGACGCGACACTGATAAGCGATACGTCGGCAGCTGTATTAAAATCCGTGACAGGGCCGCCGTCAATGGAATAGGTGCGCGTGAGGGGGGTCACGACGAAGCGGAGCACATTCATGCCGTTTTCATTCACGGCGATCGCGTCGCCGACATTGCCGACGTTATCGGTGATGACGATGGCGTTGCCCGTGGTGGTGATGGTGTAGTCTGCTACTGCCGTCAGTACCACATCATTGCCGGTACCGCCGGTATAGGAAACAATGGCATTGAGGCTGGAGCCGAGGAAATTCGGGATGATAGCGCCCTGAGGCAAGCCGGTAAAGGTGCCGATGATGGGGTCCGCACCGTCGTTGTCCACGATGAGGAAGGTATTACCGTTGGCCGGGATATACGAAGAGCCTAAAAACGTCAGTGCCACACCCGTCAAATCCACACTGCCGACTACAAAGAGTTGGTTGTACTGCGTGCCGGGAGCAGTGCCGTCTATGTCAATATTCAAATCGCTGGCGAACGAAAGTGTGCTTGCCGTAGCATCGATTCCGGTATACGTCGGTTTCACCGCAGCCGTGGAAACTCCCGGATCGAGCAGGAGCGTACCGCCGCCGGTATTGATGCCGCCGCCGCTGATGAGCACATCGCCTGCGCTGCGCAGTTCCATGTTGGTGGCTGCCGCGCGGGTGATGTCCGCGCTGACGGTGATGGTACCGCTGTTGGCGTCGCCGATGACGAGGGTGCCGCCGGTGACGAAGTCGAGTTCCGTGTCGGTGAGGCCGAGTGGCCCGCCGAGGGGGTCGGTAGCGGAGCCCAGGTTGATTTGTACGTTGTTGGTGTATGGGCGCAGGGTGACGCTGCTGCTGCCGTTGGCGCTGACCGTGGAGGACAGGGCCATGCTGTTGGCGATGAGTACAATAGTACCGCCGTTGGTGGCGGTGGTGACGGCCCCGGAGGCCTGGCATACCAGGCCGGTGCTGCTGGCGGTGACGCCTTCGATACCGGTCACGCTCACGTTGCCGCCGCCTGAAGTAATCTGTGAACCGGCGCCGCTGATAATCACGCCGTAGTTTATACCGCCGGTAGCTGTGCCGCCCTGCCCTTGTACCTGAACCGTATTCGTGCCGCCTGCGGTGATTTGGCCGCTGGAGGTCAACAATATGCCATAGTTGGACCCTCCTGTGCCGGTGCCGCCGCCGGTACCCTGTACCGTCACCGTTCCATTGTTGGAGCTGATCCGGGAATTGGTGCCGGATATATCTATGCCGGCATTCCCGTTGGTTGCCGCTCCTGTACCACCCTGACCGATTACCTGTACCGTGCCCGTGCCGCCGGCTGTGATCTGGCCCCCGGCAATCATAGCTACTCCTGTATTGCCGCTGCCAATTGTGCCGCCGGTGCCTTGCACCGACACGTTTCCACCGTTCGAGGTGATCCGGGAATCAGTACCGGCTAATGATATGCCGTGATTATTGGACGAACCTGTTCCCGCACCACCCTGGCCGACTACCTGTACCATGCCGGTGGCGCCGGCTGTGATCTGACCTCCTCCCTGTAAAGCCACACCTGCGTTGCCGCCACCCGCTCCGTTGCCGCCGGTGCCCTGCACCGACACGGTACCGCCGTTGGACGTGATCAGGGAATTGGTGCCGGCTATTACGCCAAAATTGTTGCCGCCGCCGCCGGTGCCGCCGGTGCCGGTCACCTGTACCGTGCCCATGCCGCCTGCGCTGATCAGACCGGTGGTGCTCACGGCCACACCATAGTTCAAGCCGCTGAAGGCTCCGGTGCCGCCACCGGTGCCTGTTACACCGACGTTACCGCCATTGGAGGTGATGGACGAGGTAGAGCCGGTGACAAAAACTCCTAAATTTGCGTTGCCCGAGGAGGCCCCCCCGGTGCCTTGCACCGTGGCAGTCCCGCTTGTGCCGCCGATAATGTCGCCGCCACCGCGGATCTGTACGCCATATTGGCTTTCGGATGCGTTGTTGCCGCCTTTTCCGTTCACCGACACGATACCCGTGCCCGTAGCCTGAAGCAGGCCGCCGTTCACGTCCACGCCTACAAAATTACCTGCCGTCGGCGTGCCCTGCTGGTTGGCCTCGACGGTCAGGTTGCCGTTGACGGTTTCGATGCTGCCGCCGCTGTTAACAATTACATTTTTGCTCACTTTCACGGTAGCCGTACCTGTGCCGGAGAGCAGCAGGTTGGCATTGCTTGCTACCGTGACAGCATCCGTGCCCGGTGTGGCATCGTCGTTTTGCAAATCCACATCCAGATTGGCGTTGGGTTTAAAGGTGATATCGTTGGTGAAATTCACCGCGTCGTCGCCCGTGCCGCCGTTGACGGTGAGGTCGGGCAGGGTGTTGATGCTGAACGGGTTGAAGTTGATGACATCGGCGCCGACTCCGGCATTGATGGTAATAGACGCGACATTAAGAAGCGATACGTCGGCAGGTGTGTCAAATGTTGTGGTCGGGCCACCATCAATGGAGTAGGTGCGGGTGGAGGGGTTGGGGGTCACGGCGAAGCGAAGAATATTCATTCCGTTTTCGCTCACGGTGAGGGTCTCGCCGTTGCCTGCATTGTCGGTGATGACAATGTTGTTGCCCGTAGTGGTGATGACGTAGTCGGGCGGGGGCGGTGCTTCGCCGCCCATAAAATCGCTGAACGAGGTCAGACCTGTGGCTGTGAAACTATTTGATCCCGTGGTGGTGGTGGGCAGCGTCCAGTTGGGCGCATCGTATTTGGCGGCCAGGATGTTGCCTTCCGTGGCGCCGCCCACCAGGTCGGCGGGCAGGTAGGTGAAGGTGGCGCTGGCTGAAGTGAAGGTCAGGCCGGTAGGTGTAAGGCTCCAGTAGCGGTTGACGTATTCGATCTGGTTGAGGCCCGAGTTGATAAAATCCGGGTGGGCGCCATTGGTGGATTTGGCGGTCAGGTTGCCGGAGGAGGCGCCCGTAAGCGCCACGCTCGCCGGGGTGTAGCCGGCGGCGGTGCCCACAGGGAAATTGTAGGTATTGCTGCCGGTGACGGCGCGCTGGAGGTTGCCGATGACGTGGCCGCCGGTGCGCAGGATGGCGCCCGGATCGTCCCAAGTGACGCTCAAGACATTGGCGCCCGTATTGACGTTGCCGCTAAGCAAGCGAAGGGTGTTTCCACCCGTTGCGTTCACCGTGGCATTATTTGACAAAAAAAGTGTTCCGCTGGGTTTGTCGACCTCCAGGTAAGCGAAGCTGTTGTCGCCCCCCGTTCTTGAAACACTCTGGTCGGCCGTACCGATAAAGGAGGCCGCCCGGTTGTTGGTGGTGAACGTGGCAGAATTGCTTTCCGACCAGTTACCCCCCACATAAATGTCTATGGGCGATACGGTGGATAGTCGCAACGTGCCGTTATTGGTCACATTTCCATAAACGGTAAGTTTATGAGACATAGGCGCGCCGGCTTCCGCCATGGAAAAGATAGAGCCGGCATCAATCGTCAGGTTGCCCGAGCAGGCCCGCTCCGCGCTGCCGTTGGAGCCGAGGTTGACGGTTGTGTTGTTGCCGACTTGCACATTGGCCGGATAGCCCGGGCCGCTGAGGGCCGACCATTCGGTATTCCGACCATAAAAAGTGCCTGTGTTGTACAACAGTGTTGAACCGGAACCGTAGGTGGGCGCATTGGTCTCCACATAGCCGCCGCTGTTGATGCGCAGGATGCCGTTCACCGTGCTGAGACTGGGGCCGAAGTTGATACCATGGCTTAGCGACACAATCACGTTGCTGCCGAAGGTGAGACTGCCACCGTTTGTCACTGTTGTAAAAGCGCTGGAAATGGCAAAAACACCGCCTGCCACCGTACTGGTTACGCCCCTTGTGCCGGAGGACAAGCTTAGGCTGCCGCCACCGGAAAGGGTCATGGTTTGACCGTTCAGGTCCAGGCTGTTGGTGGCCGAGGAGCCGAGCGTGAGGCCGCCGCTGCGATCCACGGTAACATTGGTGCCGGTGGCCAGTTGCAGGGTGCTGCTGCCCTCAATCCGCAAGTAGTTGAAGGTTTCGGTGCCGCCGCCTGTGACGGTGACCACCTGTGTGCTGGTTCCGTTGAAAAACACCGCCCGTTCGTTGGGGGTGAAGGTGGCGGCGGCGGCGCGGGTCATGTTGCCGGCGATGAGGAGGTCGCCGCTGGCAGCGTTCAGTGCAAGCGTGCCGCTGCTGATGTTCAGGTTGCCCGCCATACCCCGGTTGCTGTTGGGCATGTTCACCGTGGTGCTGTTCTGGATGGTCACGTGTTGCGGCACGCCGAGGCCAGCGGTGGTGCTGTTGCCCGTCCATTCGGTGCCGACGCCGTACGAGCCGCCGGAGTTGTACACGAGGGTGGAGGAGGAGCCGTAGGTGGGGGCGAAGCCAAAAGAGCCGCCCGAATTGATCTGGCAGGTACCGTTGCAAGTAAGTGCGCCTGTGCCCGATTGGCTTACACCCGCTGCAGTTTGGAAGGTGCCGGCAACGGTTCGGATGGTGGCGTTGTTCAGGGTGATGCCGCCTGCTCCTAACACCGTTACATTGAATGGGCCGTTGCTGGAAGGCCAGTACACGTGGGTGTTGTCTACCCCGTAGGAGCCGGAGGAGTTGTTGAAGACGAGGGTGCCGGCAGCGCCGTACACCAATGTGCCTCCTGTGACAAAGCCGCCCTCATTGAGTTGGAGTGTGCCGTTAATTGCCGGAGTGCCGGCAAGGGTAAGGGTTCCTGATGTTGCTAGTAAAGCACCAGCATTCACTGTCGTACTGCCAGCGAGACTTGTAGATTGATTAAAGGTGACACCATTTGAGTTTGCAATAACTACCGCAGTAGTTCCAGTAAAGCTAAGCGAACCTAGTTTAGTTACGCTCTGTGCTGAAGTGCCATTAAACGTTATCGTATTGCTGGAGTTAAAGTTGAGCGTTTGACCGGATGCTACAGAAAGGTTGCCCTTGATACTAATCCCACCAGTAGTATTTAAATTCCAGAGGGTTGCCGCTGTCACAGTAAGATTGTCCACTGACAATGCAGAACCGCCAGTAGATGATTGGGAAAATCCTGCAAAATTGATCTCGAGATTAGCATAAGTTCTCCCAGAAACTGAAGGCGCAGCATTTTGCTGTATTTTGAATAAATTTCCAGTTTGAAAAACAACCACAGAAGCAGGTGCTGTTTTTTGAAAAGGATTAGAACCGGCATTTTGAACAAAAGTAGTTCCTGTTGCAAATATTATACTATTTGATGTGCCAGAGCCAAAAACATTTCCAGTACAACCAGTCCCTTGCGTAAAGGTAGACGGGCTATTAAATGTAATGCCACTTGCATCGGCCGCAATAAGTGTATGCGCTGCATTGCTGAAGGTCATGTTGCCTGTTATACTGCCAGTAGCACCCGACGCTACATTTATCTGAAGTTGATTTGCTCCGCTGACATTCAGTTGGCAACCAGAGGCCACGTCCAGATCAGTGCCAGTGCCACCGCCAATGGTCAATGTGTTTGCGCCAGCGGCTTGAAGGGTAACAAGGGTGTTGCCACTAATCAGCAGTTTCCCGATAGTCTGGACAGGCACGTTCGTGACAGTGGTCGTCGCACCATTGTTGAACTGGAGGATATCATTCGTTGCGGGAGTTGTTCTGGTTGGCGTCCAGTTGGTTGATGTTGCCCACGATGCCGTGCCTGTTTGGTTCCAGGTATAGGTTGTTTGTCCCCACCCGATTTCCGGGATGAGCGAAGCGGTGAGTACACCCACCACGCCCAAAACGCGCAGTGAAAAACCACAAAAAATCCGGGAAGTAGAAGTACGGAGCATAAGCCGTGTTGTTTTTATAATTGAAACCTTGGGTTTAAAACCAAAAAGCCGCCCGCGCCACAGCGCGACCGGTACTGGTGGATTTTTCGAGTAATACTTTTTGGAAAGGAAAACGGTTGCATGCATGGGCAACCTTCCGGTGTGCGGTATCGCACGGCAGGACATCCTTTCACGAGATCATAACTATCGGATTAAAAATCAAGGAGAAAGCCTTCTCCAACAATTGCTTGCAAATGTAAGCTCGTATGGTTCAGATGCCAGCTTTTGGGGCATTAAAAAATTGTGAGGTCTGCCCTGCCCGGCATACACTATGGCTCAAACAACCTGTCCATCGCGATTTCATTGTCAATTTCCGCCAGGTATCCACCAAAGCGTGGCGAGGCAGACGGTGGAACAGCAGGGGCTAAAAAAGATGCAATGCTATAGAGCCAGAGAGCGCGTGGCGGAAAAACACGAATCCATCGTTATGCTTTTTGACTCAAAACAGGCGCAAATTCTTCAACAACGCAGCACGGAGGCTCAATTAAGCCTCCGTGCTGCGTTGTTAGGCACAGTAATGACCCAAAAAATGTTCTTTTTTGAGGTGCAGGGTAGGCTGACTTTTGTCTTGCCATTGGTTCTGCGGGCGTTAAAAGCCGCTTATAGATGATGGCCTCAAACACATTTTTTCACCTTTTCAACACACGTTAGTCATGCACAAATTCATCAGCAACCTGCTCCTGTTCGCGCTTTTCGTCAGCGCATCCGCGTTCACTGCCAGCCAAACGGCAACAACCCGTTCGGAAGGCGCGACCACAGTCGCCACACCGGACTTTATCCTCACGCTGGCTGCAGCCCAAGTCGCTCCAGGTACGGCAAAAATCATCTGGAGTTCCTCCAATGATGGCCCCTACACAGTGGAAGTAGTGGATGCGGGAACCAACCAACAGGTGTACTTCAACAATGCCATCTACGACAATGATGTGACCCTCCCGGGCTTGCAGCCGGGCAAATACAACGTAATGGTCAACGACAATGACAACTTGCTTGAGGAGAGTTTTTTGATTCAATAAACAGGAGTCATCCCGAATTTTGAAAACAGTTGAATCACTCTCTTTTCAAGAGAATAGATGTTGTTCTTCGACTGCCGCTCGCGCGTATTGGGCGGGGACAAGCCCCGCCCCTGCGAAGGGAATATCTACATTTCTGTTACGATTGACCTATTTTGCAGGTAGGGGCGGGGCTAGTCCCCGCCCAATACGCGCGAGCGGTCGTAACCGGGATGTCTGATGCATCCAATGTCG
>Ga0154020_10011104_pt1 | contig 10274 bp, 4 predicted proteins | sample Klosneuvirus_201_FD_109709 | JGI IMG/M metagenome (GOLD analysis project Ga0154020, IMG submission 109709) | Active sludge microbial communities from wastewater, Klosterneuburg, Austria - Klosneuvirus_20160825_MG | ecosystem: Engineered > WWTP > Aerobic digester > Activated sludge | place... | reverse complement strand
GCAGCGCGTCCAGCGCATTGCCTCCAGCATTGGGCGCGCCCTGCAACTGCTGCCCGACGGGCGCATGGCCTTCGTGCAAAAAGCCACCGAGCAAACCTGGTACATCAAAACCTGGGATCCGCTGAAAAAAACAGTGGAGGTGCTGGTGAAAACCCCGCCAGGTACGGAGGATTTTGCCGTGCTGTCCGACGGCACACTGCTCTCCAGTGCCGGCAGCAAATTGCTCCAACTCACGCCGAATCAACAAACCGACTGGGTGGAAATCGCCGACCTGAGCCGCTACGGGGTAAAAAAAATTTCCCGCCTCGCGGTAAGCGGAGACGGGAAACTGGCTGTGGTCGTGCAGTGACGCTGTTGGCCGTTCGCTATTGGCTGTTGGCTTTTTCCGCGCTCGGGAAAGCCAACGGCTAATGGCCAACAGCAAACAGCCAAATCACTACTCCTTCACCACCCTCCCCACACCCACGCCCCCGCGCTCGCTGCGCACGCGGTATACGTACACCCCCGGCGGCAGACCATCCAGCCGCCACTGCCCGAAGTCGCCGCGCCAGGCGTGCCGCGCCACTGGACGGCCCAGCGCATCGAACAGTTCCGCATCCACGCGCTCCCAGGGCTGCACCGGCACGGACAGCGACAGCACCTGCCCAAAGGGATTGGGCCATGCCCGCACGGCAAGCGGCTCCGGCGCTTCCGGCGCCGACGTGCCCACCGACATGCCGATGCGCACGGGGTAGCACACGGTGTCGGCGCCGTAGGCATTGCGCACGGTGAGGCATACGGTGTAGAGTCCCTCGGCCGGGAAGATATGCACGGGACTGGTATCGGCGCTGGTGGCGCCGCCGTAGCCGAAGTCCCAATGCCACTCTTCCGGTTCGTAGGCCGACAGGTCGCCGAAGGTGACGCGCAGGGGCGAGAGCGTGTCCTCGAAGTCCCAGCGGAAGTTGGCCAAAGGCAGGTTGTTCAGCCCCAAGGTGTCGCAGGCCGAGCCGTCGAGCGGGCCGAGCCGGAAGTTGGGGTGGTTGGGAATGCCGTACACGTTGTAATTCGGAAGATATATGGCCCGTTGTTGCACCTGACACGCTGCACCTGGGCGATTGGGAAATTCGATTGTATGCAGGTACCGGTTGCTGTTGGGTGTGCTGATGTAGATGCGCCCGTCCGGGGCCAGTTGAGCGAGTGCGAAGCCCGTAAGGAATTGATTGTTATGCACATGTCCATCCCATTCATCTACGAGGGTTTGGCTGGATGGTATGTCGGGAGCCTGCATATCGTATTGCCAGATTTTGGTGCGGCCGGTGATGTACAAGTAGCGGGAGTCCGGAGAAAAAGCACAACCAAGCCCAATACCTGTGTTCTCAAAGATCGAATAACTTGGCTTGGATAGTTTACCAGTACATCGGTCAAAATCATAAATGTAGAGGTGTTTCGGTTCCGTAGTTTTTATTCCAAGAGTTCGTACAAATTTGCTGCCATCAGGAGAAAAGGCCGCTTGTCCAAGGCCATCAATAAACGATGGCCCTACGGCTTGTGTGTCCACAACAGCAATCCCGACATTATTTAATAGCAGCGTATAATATTGGTTTGAATACGATTCTGCCACTAAAATCCACCAGTCTCGACCATTTGCGTGTTTAACTGCGGTCAGTTGACCCGCCTCTAATGTGTCTTTAATAATCTCTACTTTTTTTTCAACAACCAAGCCCATTCCGTTGGCCAGACTTATGTCAATAAGATTATAGTAAACCTTATAGCCAGCGTATAAAATATCACTTGAAAAAAACTTGTCTTCCATTACCAAAAGTTGGTACTTACCAGCATTGCCTGGATATGGCAATGACAATGCTGCTTGCGGAAGAACGGAGCCGTACAAATCTTCGATGTTTAAATTATTACCATTTAGCATTAATTGGTGATTTCTGTGATAAACTCGTTCGGAATTGCTATAAAACAACAAATTCCCGAATGAATCGGACATGATTGCGTTTGCTGCATCAAAATTCAGGTTGGAAGATTGGTTGTTGGTGATGATTATTCTATTGGTATCGAAGCGCATTATTGTCAAGCCGAAGGAATCATTAAATGGGGATTGGTTGCCGCCGCCGTAACCCATAATCCAGATATTATCGTGTTTTTGAGCGAAAATCACTACTGGACAATAAGCAAAGAAAAATATCAAAGCGTAACGCATGGTGGATGCATTTAGTAAAAAGCAGCCGGAGGCCAGACGTGTGCCTGACCTCCGGTCGCATGTGAAAAAATTTAGTGGATGATGTTGAGTTTGCCGGTTACGGTTTGTCTCCCTTCCGCACGAACCTGGTACAAATACAGACCGGTGGGCAGGTTACCGGTATTGATTTCCAGTGTGTTTTGGCCGACGGCCACAGATACGACGGCAACCGGATGCCCGGTCAGGGAATACAGTTCGATTTGCTGATCGGTAGCGGTGTGCGGCAGGCCGGTAAACACCACCCTGTTAGTTGCCGGGTTGGGAAAGACCTTGATGGTGTTTTGCTTTTGTTCCGTGCTTGCGCTCGGCCGCTCTTCCGGCTCTTCGCAGTTGGTATCATCGGCCCAGGCCGTCTGGCCGGTGTAGCGCCGGAGGTAGGCCCGGGCTTCCCACACCGGGAAGCCGCCGAGGTAAGGGCACTGGTCGGCCACGGCTTGCAAGGCGGCCAAGCCTGCGGAATCCGGCCGGGCGCCGGTCCAGAGGGCGTAGGCAAGCAACACGTCGTTCACTGCGCGTTCATTTTCCATATATGCTTCCTCGTAGCCGGCTTCTTCGTTGGCAGCCAACAGACCGGTAATGCTTCCAGATCGGGCCTCTTCGAGGGCTACCAACGCGGCGGTGTACAGCACTACCTCCTGTTTCAGCCGGTAGGCAAACACGCCCCGCCGGTTTATCTGGAGCAAGCTGTCCGTAGCGTCGGCAAACGTATCCGGGTAGGGGACGCGCAGGCTGTCGGCCCAGTCGGATAGCTGTTCGTAAGCGTATTCCAACTGATAGCGGGTGTAGGCATCCCGACCGATCATATCGCGGATGGCCTTGCGCACAGCGTACAGTTGGCCCATCGCTCCCGTGTCGGCCTCGGCATAGAAATCGGCTATGACGTCCTCTGCGTCAATCAGGTCGGGCGCGCTTTTCAGGCGCTCGAACAGGCGCTGACGGGTCATCCAGTTGTAGGCAGGCGAGAAGTACTCACCCACGTCGAAGCCAGTGTCGGCTACGGTCGTGTCAATGGCGGCGTTTTCGGTAACCGTGACATCCGGGTCGGGGTACATTACTGCCGGGCAGGCTAAAAGCGGGCAGGCGGGGTAGGGGGAACTGTATGGCGATCCGGAGGCAAACACAAACCAGTCTACCGCACCAGCGCCTGTGTTAAATGCCGGAATCAGGTCAGAGGCACATTTAAACTGCGATTTACGAATAAACAGATCGTCATCAGAAGCGTGATACGCCCCCCCGCTTCCCGAGTGCCACTGGTTGAATTTGTGGGTTTGGATGCCGATCAAAGCATTTGGGTCGAGGGACAAACCAAGGCTTGTGTTTGTCATGTGCGACCATTTGAAATCGGTAGGGTAGCAGGTATTCAGAAACGAGAAGCCGGTACCTGTCAGGTCGTCCACTTCATTGCAACAGTACGTCCCGGTGCTGGCGATGGCCTCGAAGCCGTTGGTGGCCACGCCTCCCGAGCCGCCCGGGTCGGAGCCGGCGAAGTTGGCGGTGTACATACAATGCGTACTGGAGGTGGCCCATACGCCATAGAACATGTCGTAAAAAGTGTTCCCGGCAACCTGCATGCGTTCGCAGGCATTCAAATTCAAACCAATGTCGGTTTGGGCTTCCGACGGATTGCCTCGTCGTATGGTATTGCTGAAAATATTACCGGTGCGGCATTGCGTCAGATCTATCCCCAGATAACCGCTCGGGCTGCAATCGGACAGGGTGATCTCGTTTTCGTTTATCGCCATTTTCCAGGCGGGCAGGAAATTCTGCCCGGAAATGCCGATGCCGCAGGTGGTGATGATGTTTTGTTCAATGGTTGTGGACTGATTAGTGCCATCCGTCACCCATACGCCGATGGGTGGATTGTCTTGTGTTTCAGTAGCATTTATGGTGTTTGTACGTGCCACCACATTGCTTTTGGCGGCTTGCACCCCTATGTACACGCCCAAAATGTCATTCTCCAGAATTTTGGCATCCGGGCAGTTGTTCGCGTACACACCGATCTGGTTGAAGTTCAAAGGCTCCGGTTCGCCGGACTGGTCTTCAAAAATCAAGTCCTGAACCACCGACTCGCTCAGGGAAAAGGTACTACCCTCCGCTACCACAGCATTCCGAATACCCTCGAACAGGTTTTCCCGGCCGATGTCCAGGCCTGCCACGTTGTTGAGGTAGATCCCTGCAAAGGTGCGGTCGCCGGGCACGGGTTCACTGTCGGAGCCATACTTGGGTTTCAGGTCGTCCGAGCAAATGAACTTGTTGAAGGCAATGCCTTTCGGGATTAGTGTGACGGTTTGGAGTGTGTTGTTGACTTTGGGTGGCACCCGGATACCGACAAAATTTTTGTCGAAGGTGTTCTGGGTGACACCTATTCGGGCGCCGTCTTCCGCCCGGATGGCATAGAGCGCGTCGTTGATCTCATTGTCACCGGCGGATAATTGGCCGCCGCTTTTAACGGTGATGCTGCGCCAAAGGTGTTCGCAGCCTTCGATGAAGTTGGAGTACAGCTCCAGGTAGTTGCTCGAAACTACTTCGATTTCCGCCCCGCGATTCATGATGACGTAGGAATTCTTCACAAGGAAATCGCGGTTGACAATCAGTTTGCCGTTGACCGCCAAACAGGCGCCATCCAGATTGGCGGGAAGGCCGGACATGTCGAGATAGGTGACGGAGTTTTCGTTCATACCGATGTTGTAGTTGTTGGTTAGCGAAGGGCATTCGCACCGCTCCGGGTCGCTCGTGCAGGTCTCGAACACGAGTACGGCATCGCCGTTCGAGTTGCCGGTATTGACGCAGGCATCCTCGGAGGAAGCGCCCATGCCGATGGTTGCCATGGCGCCGGGCGTGATATTGCTGCCCGTCTCGAGCGTAAGGGTCAGGGTGACGCAGTTCGGGTCGCCGTCTTCGTCGGGCAGGGTGATCTGTGCTTCGCCGCCGGAGTCGAAACCGCCGCCGGACACCACGGTAATCGGAAAGCCGCCGGGCAGTATTGCAGCCAGATCAATGGTGACCGGATCTTCGTCGGGCGAGTCGAGGCAGATTTCGTACTCAATGATCGCCTCGCCGTCAATGCACTGCTGGAGGACGGTGGGGGTGATGGTGACTTGGGGGGAGCAATCTGTAACAAATTCAAAATTATCAAACCATGCTACTTGATCCCCTTCTGCACCAGAAGTTGTTGTTAACAAGATAAGAATATGACTTATAGGGACTGTAGTATTATTTGTCCAAAAAAACAAGTCAGATGACATCGGTAAATCATCAACATAAAGAAAATTAAAAGAAAAATTGGGATCAAAATATTGGGTTAGAGGTCTGGAAGCTATACAGTAAGCGTCTACATTATTCCCAAGACTAAAAGCATTATTAGTAGAACAAGATGGAAGCATATTATTTAGGCCTGGGTATCCAGTCAATGCATAAAATTCCAATACAGGAATACGCCCGTCTAAATATAAAGGAAAGGCTACGACACCTTCGTAGGAAATTTGAGCCGTACAATCTGGGTCGATAGGGTATTTCAACGGAAATAAAAGGGGCTCTACAATATATGAGCTTGATTGAATTCGAAGAACTTTGTTTCCACTATTTTCGGCATTAATTCCCGGAGAACTGGGGATAGTAAAACCGTCGAAAGTAAAATAATCTAGACCCGTTTGGTCAAAAAAAGTCCATAACCCTGGTGAAAAATTTTCAAAATCCCCAAAGCAAACTAAGTCACAGTCGGGTGTTTGACAATCAGTATCGACTTCCGTCTCCAGTACAATTATGGCTACTTTAGCTTGACTACACATTTCTCCCCCACAAGAAGATATAGTATAACAAAACGTCCAAAAACCTGCCGTTACACCATATACCCAAAAACCGTCATTGCCCTTCGAAACTGTCAATTCGTCTCCTTCATTCTCACAATTTTCAACTAATTCTACGGTGCCATCTCCAAGTATTATATCATTTTCGAGGAGAGCAGTGAATGGGATAAATAGGGGATTGTTCGCACTTGGGCCTGTTTTGATGATTACTCTGGGAGGAAAAAAGTCGTGCTTGGCAATTACAATGCAATCAGTATTGCAGTCTTGAACTTCATTGTATCCTAAAAAGCATAAAACCTTTAATTCAGGTGTAGTAATGGTGCGTTGTGCTACACCAGGAGGTAGCCTCGGATGCATTACAAAGTCAGGCCAATCAGCTCCTGGACATGATCGCCCTAAATGGCTAAGTTTGTTTCTCATGTCAGCATCACTGCTAATAGATAGGCCCGGATAGCTGACTGGCACTATTGACTCACTCCCACTATAAAATACTATACTATTTTCGCAGTGTTCATCCACATCTTCTGGCAGATCAAATTCTGTTTCATTGAAGGATTGAGCGTTGCAACATTCTGGATCTGTTCCTGTTGGCCGTATCAGGTATTTATTTTTCTCTTCAGAATATAGAAACAAGTCCCAGAGACTATATTGTCCACCCAAGCCTTGTCCATTTTTTCCAATTAGCGATGCAAAACCTAGGAGGTGCAAAGATTCATGTAAAATTACGGAATAAAGATCTACTTCTGACGTGCAAATTTGTCCACAGGGTGTTGTATTGTCTTGGTCTAATGTATGCCAAGTAAGCGGGCCTGTATTAGGGGCTGGTTTTGGTATCTCTCTAACATGCACAATTCCAGCCGCAACACCTATTGGTAGAATATTATTATTAGCATACAGAATTTCTAATATTGTACTGTGTTTTAAGCCACATCCATCTGTATAAAAATCTGAAGCAGCAGCCAAATACTCAACGCTCAAAGGCTCCCTTTTAATGTTTATAGGGACAATTCCGCTACCCGATAAGTTTAGTTCGTTTGTCACGTCTTCAAAAACCTGACAGATTGTTTCCTCTTCACTTTTGGAAAATCCCCCAATGAAATTCAGGGCAAATGCGCCGCCGGTGCAGTGATTGGTACCACTTTCGGTTTCCCGCTGAAGTTCGTACTCGGTGTACTTGTTGCCGAAGCGGTCGTAATACACCGGCCCGTCGTAACCCGCAGGTACGTCGCCCCATTTGATGTGTGCCCCGCAAAAGTTGATTTCTTCCTGTGCGGAAGTTGGTGTGATGCCGCGCATAAGCAAAAACAGGATTAGGAGTGCGCGACTAAGGATTGATGGAAATTGGGTCAGGCATTTTGCCCCCCCCCCCCCTGCAACGGAGGTGTCGGAAATTGGAAATCGTTTGCATAATGTTGATTTTGGTGAAGGAAAATTGTTTACTTCAACAAAATTGCAAACTAAAATTTAATTTCCAAGAGAAACATATGTTAATTAACGGTAGCGTTTGTCGAAAAAAGCCCTCCCGATCTTCTCGGGAGGGCCTCATTATTTCAACTTAACGGCAAGTTGCCAACAAGCCAATCACTTGTTTTCGGATTTACCATTGCCCTCATTGGCCGCCTCACTTCCCGCCTGTTTCTTCGCCAGATACTCAGGAAGTTCCATGCCGGCCATGTTGAACAGGTCGTTTAGCGGGGGCACGGAGCGGTACAGGCCGGAAATGAATTTGGCCGTGGAGTTGCCCTCGCCGTTGGCGCCGTTCCCGTTACCGCCTTCCCACACCGTTATTTTGTCAATCTTGATTCCCTTGATGGCTTCCACCTGGGTTTTCACCAGTTCGGGCAGTTTGTCGGCGATGAGCAGCAGCACGGCCTCGCGGGTGTTTCCGCCGGCGGAGTCCACGATTTTCTGGAAACCCTCGGCCTGTTTGCTCAGCACTTCGTACAAGCCGCGCGCCTCGGCTTCCTGTTTCAGGAAAATAGCGTCGGCTTCGCCCTTGGCCACCCGGCGGATTTGTTCGGCCTGGGCTTCGGCGGCGATTTCGGCTTTGCGTTTTTCAATCTCGGCGCGAATCACCTCGTCGGCCTCACGGCTGGCTTTTTCGCGGGCGGCACGGGCTTTTTCTGCAGCCTCCTCGGCTTTGTAGGACTCTTCCAGCGCCTTTGCAGATTGCACTTTTTCGGCAGTCATGGCTAAGCGAAGCGATTCGGCCTCGGCCTCGCGGCGGGCGGCTTCGGACTTGGCCACCTGAATTCGAGACAGGTTCTCGCCCTCCATGGCGCGGGCGTTGGCTTCGGCCACCCGGATACGCTGCAACTGCTGGGCTTCAGCCTCGCCGGAAGCGGCAATAGCCTCGGCGTTGGCCACTTTGGCGCGCTGCATTTGTGTGGCCTCGGCTTCACCGATGACGGACAGGGCCTGCGTTTCGGACACTTTGATGCGCATCTCGCGCTGGGCCTCGGCCTCGCCGATGGAACCGTCGCGCTGTTTCTGTGCTACCGATACCCGGGCATCGTTGATGGCTTTGGCGGCGGCTTCCTTACCGAGCGCCTGGATGTAGCCCGACTCGTCGTGGATGTCTGTCACGTTCACGTTGATGAGGCGCAGACCGATCTTTTTCAATTCGGTTTCCACGTGGTGTGACACGTTGCTGTAAAACTTGTCGCGGTCGGTGTTGATCTCCTCGATATCCATCGTGGCGATCACCAGACGCATTTGGCCCACGATGATGTCGTGTGCCACCGTGCGCACCGCTGTCAGATCGAGGCCCAGCAGGCGTTCGGCGGCATTGGTCATCACGTTCGGCTCGGTGGAGATACCAACGGTGAAACGCGAGGGTACGTCCACGCGGATGTTCTGTTTGCTCAGCGCATTGCGCAGGTCTACGTCAATGGAAATGGGCGTCAGGTCCAGAAAAGCGAAGTCCTGGATGACCGGCCACACGAAGGAGGCACCGCCGTGGATGCATCGGGCCGATTGGCCCGCGCCGGTTTTACCGTAGATAACCAGGATTTTATCGGACGGGCATCGTTTGTACCGCGACACGAACAGAGCGCCGAGAACGAACAGAAATACAAGAAGAAAAACGAACAATAACAGAATGGATTCCATGAATTGGTTGGATTGAATGGTGTGTGGTGAAAATATTGAGGTGTACTTATCGGGTCATCAGAAGGGTATGTTTTTGGCCGTCGGGCAACTGCTGGAACGGCTGCACGATCAACGTGCCGTCATCGGTCAGGGCCACCACGAGGATCGGCGCGCCGGTGGGTATTTCGTCCGATTCCGACACGGCGTCCATTTCGCGCAAGGCGCCTTGTACCTGGAGCATGACCTTGCCCGTACCGCCCAGTCGTGCGGGAATGCGCAGGTGTACTTCGCCGGTTTGGCCGATGGCCTGTTGCATGTCCAGTGTGCCGGAGGATTGTAAGCGCAAGAGCAGACGCAACAGCCGCCAGGCTAACCAGGCCGCCAGCACGCCCGCGCCGGCGCCGGCCACCAGTGCTGCGAACAAGCCGGCTCCGAGCCGCGTGGCCACTACGCCCGTATAGCCCATGAACATCCCGAAGGACAGCAGACTGCGGATGCTCAGGAGCGTAAAGCCCGCATCGGCGTCGCCGGGATGGTGGCTGTCGGGCGCGTCCGAGTCGTGGCCGCCGAGCAACTGCATGACGACGTAGAGGACAAAAAAAGCATTGGAAACAAGGCCGAACGTCCAAAAGGTCCGTTCGACGGTACCGAGTGCAAACCACCAGGTTGACAGATCAAGCAGCATCAGGTGTTAATTTTTTAACAAAACTATCGGCATCGCGTTGCCGTGGCGGATTTGACCGACGACTTCGGATCGAATTTCGGCCAGCGGGAATTTCCGGGCGATTAGAGGCCGGACAAGTGGAAGGCCATGACCGCTACCAGCCCGGCTGTTTCCGTGCGCAGCCGTGTCGGCCCAAGGCTAACGCCGGTATATCCGTTTGCTTGCGCCAATGTTACTTCCTCCGCTGAAAAATCCCCTTCAGGGCCGATGAGTACCAGGGTGTCCGTAGCCGGGCGTATCAGGCTGGACAGGTGTGGCGGCGGGTCGGCAGCACACCAGGCAATGCAGCGTACGGGCTCTTTGGCACGCCGCACCAGTTCGGCAAACGGGGTGAGCGGATTCAGGACGGGCAGCCGGCTTTGCAGGGACTGTTTCATGGCGGAAACCAGGATTTTCTCCAGGCGGTCCTGCCGGACAGTCGTGCGTT
>Ga0154020_10011103_pt1 | contig 10274 bp, 9 predicted proteins | sample Klosneuvirus_201_FD_109709 | JGI IMG/M metagenome (GOLD analysis project Ga0154020, IMG submission 109709) | Active sludge microbial communities from wastewater, Klosterneuburg, Austria - Klosneuvirus_20160825_MG | ecosystem: Engineered > WWTP > Aerobic digester > Activated sludge | place... | reverse complement strand
TCGGCGGCAAAGAGTATGCCAAGATCGGCACGCCGCAGAGCACGGGGCCCAAACTGCTTTCGCTCGACTCACATTTCGTGAAGCCCGGCATCTATGAAGTCGCCATGGGCACACCGCTAAAGGACGTGATCGCACTCGCCGGTGGTTTTAAATCCAAGATCAAAGCCATCCAGATCGGCGGCCCGCTCGGCGGCATCGTACCTGTTTCGCACATCGACCAGCTCACCGTCGATTTCGAGAGCTTCAAGAAGGCAGGCTTCCTCCTCGGACACGCTGGCGTCGTCAGCATCCCCGAGTCGCTGCCGATGATCGAATACATCCAGCACCTCTTCCAGTTCACCGCCGACGAAAGCTGTGGCAAATGCTTCCCCTGCCGCCTCGGCAGCACCCGCGGCAAAGAACTCATCGCCAAAGCCCGCGCCGACAGCACCTACAAGATCGACCGCGAACTCATTACCGACCTCCTCGACACGATGGAGCAAACGTCACTCTGCGCCCTCGGCGGCGGCGTGCCGCTGCCGATCAAGAATGCCATCCAGCACTTCGAGGCGGAGCTGAAGCCTTTCTTCAACGGGCCTTTGGCGTGATCTGAGGCGTGATCTGAGGCGGATCTACGGGGACAAAACTAGCGCTGGACGGGGCGGGGGAGGCTGGAGCAACAATGGTGCTCCATGGTTTGCCTGCGCCTGCTCTGTTCCTTTCCTGTCGCGTTGAAGCTCTGCATCAGTGCCGCTGTGCTGCTGACGGGGACTTCCTGCCGCAACATGTCGGAGAATGCGGACGAGGCATGGCGATGGCTGGACCCGGTGGGGCACCGGCGGTTTCACCGGGAAAAGTATTATCCCAATGAGCGACGGATGGGCCTGCGCCTGCCGGAGTCGCGTGACGACTGATCAGCGGCCGATGGCGACGGCTCCCAAGGCAGGGACCATGATCTCATCGCCTGCATTGAGCTTCGTCGTGGGCTGGAGGTGGTTGATCTCGCGGATGCGGGCCGGGGTAGTGCTGAACTGTGCGGCGATGCTGTCGAGGCTGTCGGTGGCATCGACGCGGTAGGCGAGCACGCCACGGTGACTGTCGGAGGAGGACGGAGAAGTAGTGGCGGGCTTCGGCGGGGTGGAAGTGGTGGTCGAGGGCAGGGGAACGCTGGGTGGTGGTGGCATGCCATCGGGAAGGCCCACGCCCGGCATGGGCACGGTGTCATCGGAAGCCGGTGCGATGGGCTTGGGCGCGGATTTGGGCTTCGAGGAGGCCACGGTTCTGGTGGGTGCTTTGCCGCCGGGAAGGACGAGGCGCTGGCCGACGATCAGTTTGTTGGCATCTTTGATACCGTTGAGGGCGGCGAGATTGGCGGTGGTGGTGCCATGGCGGATGGCGATGGCCTTGAGGCTGTCGCCGGGGCGCACAGTGTAGGTGCCGCTGCTGCTCACAGGGGCCGGTGTGTGGGCGGTTTCCACGCGGGTGTTTTTGCCGGGAATGACGATGCGGGAGCCGGGGATGAGACCGCCGCCGAAATCGACCCGTGGATTGGCCCCCATGAGAGAGGTGCGGCTGACGTTGTATTTCTTGGCGATCGTGCTGGAGGTATCTCCAGGGCGAACGTCGTGGTAATAGGGCTTGTAGGTGGTCTTGGTGGTGCTGGAGGAACCGTGAGGGCCGGGAATTTGCAGTTGCTGGCCGATCATGACGGTATCGCTTTTCATGCGGTTGAGCTGGATGATCTCGCCGGGGCTCACGCGGTGGCGGGAGGCGATGGCCCAGAGGCTGTCGCCCGGCTTTACAACGTAGGTGGTGTGCGAACGCAGGCTGGAGGAAGCGCTGTCGTAGTTCGCCAAGTGCATCGAACCGCCTTTGATGCCGGAAACGTCCTTTTCGAGCTTCCGGATGCGGGTGTCCTGCTCATGGTCATTGGCGGCGAGCCGGGCCACCTGAAGCGAGAGATCATTCGGCAGCGGCCCGTAGTGGGGAGTCGAAGGAGCGGAAGTGCGCTTGGGGGCAGCCGTCGTTTTCGGTGTGGGGGAGGACTGGCGTTGCTGCGGAGGAGGCGTGAGAGTGCCGTAGCCTGGAGGCGGCGGCTGCATGTAGGTGTAGCTGCTGGGAAGATTGCCGGAAGGCTGGCCAAGGAGGGCGGGGGCCACGGCGGCAGCCAGAGCGAAGGTGCAGCCGAGAGATGAGAAGAGCGGCAAATGCTTCATAATGTGGTTATTTTAGAATTTCGGGTTGTTAAATCAATAAAATATTTTAGATAACCAAATAAAATTTTGAAATTTCCGCGTCCAGTTCTGCTCACGCTGCAAGTCCTCGGCTCTTTTGGAGCCCTGACGGGGGGCATTTTCTGCCTCATCCTCCTACAGCATCAGGTGGCGACACTGGAGCGGCCGCGGTTGGAGCCCTGGGATAGTAAAACGCAAAAAATCCCGCTGGTGCTCGTGGATGCGGGTCATGGCGGTCACGACGGGGGTGCGGTGGCCAATGGTGGCATCGAGAAGCACCTCACGCTGGAAATTGCCCGGAAAGTCCGGGATGAGCTGATCGCTGTCGGTTTGAGGGTGGTGATGACATGCGATATAGATGCCTTTTTGCCCTTGGAAGAGCGTGCCGCGCTGACGGGAAAGCTCGATGCCGAGGTGTTTGTCAGCGTGCATATCAACACTGATGGCTCTGGTTCGGAGGCGGAGGGTCTTGAGACCTATTTTGCCGGGAAGCCCTCTTTCGCCGTGATGCGCAAAACCGGCCAGAAGGGCGAAAACGAGCTGATGAGCGAAAAACTGGCTTCGCTGATCCAGCGCTGCGCCTGTGATGAGGCGCAGGCGGCGAACCGGGGCACGAAGCAACGCGATTATGTGGTCATTGAGGAGTCGCGATGCCCGGCGGTGCTGGTGGAGTGCGGCTTTTTGACGAATGTCAGCGAGGCGAAGCGGCTGAAGGAGAAGGCGCACCAGCAGAAACTGGCCCGGGGTATTGCCGCTGGCGTGAAGCTCTTTCTGCAATCGAAGCCGACGGTCGCGGCGGTGCTGGCGGAGAAATGACCGTGGCATGGCCGCGTGCTTGCTGCTAGAGACAGGCGCTTGGCTGCCGCAATCGCAACATCTCCGTCCGACACTTCACGCCGCGTCCTTTGGACCATCGTGATCCTGCTGGCTGTTTCGGCGGCTCTTTACGCCATGTTTCTGGCCGTGGATTATCGGTGGAACTGGGCAGGCGTTTGGAAATATCGCGGTCAGTTTGTGCAGGGATGGCTGACGACGCTGGGCGTGTCTTTGGCGGCCATGGTGGTGAGCGTGGTGGCGGGGTTTTTGCTGATGCTGGGCTGTCGTGGCCGGTGGATGCCGGTGCGCCTGCTGTGCGGAGGCGTGGTGGAACTGGTGCGTGGCTCGCCGCTGCTGGTGCAGCTCTTGATCGGCTACTACATCATCGCGGAGGCGCTGCATGCAGGCTTTCCGATGCTGGTGGGCATCGTGCTGCTGGGCGGGTTTCATGCGGCGTATCTGGCAGAGATTTTTCGCGGTGCGGTGGAGAGCATCGGAGCCTCCCAACTGGAAGCGGCGCGGGCGGTGGGCTTCGACAAGGCGCAAACCTACCGCTTCGTGATCGTGCCGCAGGCCATGCGTCGTGCACTGCCGGGCACGACGGGCCAGCTCGTGTCGCTGCTGAAGGATTCCTCGCTGCTCTCAGTGATCGGCATTGAGGAGCTGGTGCAGAAAGTGAAAGTCATGAACGCTGCCAGCTATGCGCCGCTGGAGGGCTATCTGCCGCTGGCGGCGGCTTATTTGATCGTGACGCTGCCGCTGGCACGGCTGGCCCGCGGTCTGGAAAGGAGGTTCGCTTATGAAACTTGAAGCCACAGGCCTGGTGAAGCGCTACGGCGCTCATGCCGCTCTCGACGGGGCCTCGTTCTCGACAGGGGACAATGAGGCGCGGGTGATCGCCCTGCTGGGGCCTTCCGGCGGTGGGAAATCCACGCTGCTCCGTGTGCTGGGCTGCCTGCTGGTGCCGGATGACGGCAGCGTGTGCCTGGACGGGCGTGACCTGCCACGCGATGAGGCCGGGGCGCTGGTGGAGCGCCGCGGGAACGGATTTGTTTTTCAGGGCTACAACTTGTTTCCTCATCTCACGGCCTTTCAAAATATCACGCTGCCGCTTCAGGAGGTTCACGGCATGTCGGCGGTGCAGGCGGGGCAGCGGGCGCTGGAGTTGCTGCATCGTCTGGGGCTTGAGGGGCATGAGCACAAGCGCCCCTCGCAACTTTCCGGCGGGCAGCAGCAGCGGGCGGCCATCGCCCGGGCACTGGCGCCGCGGCCGAGGCTGCTGCTGCTCGACGAGCCCACCTCGGCGCTCGATCCCGTGATGACGGGCGAGGTGCTGGATGTGATCCGTGAACTGGCCGAAGGCGGGCAAAGCATCGTTTTGGCCACGCATGAGATCAGTTTCGCTCGAAAGGTGGCCGATCAGGTGGTCTTCCTCGCGGCTGGCAAGGCGCTCGAATGCTCGACCGCGGCAGCATTCTTTCAGAAGCCACGCTCCGAGCTGGCACAGCAGTATCTTGAAGGCCTCTCGCGCTATCGTTGAAGTGGCCGTTTACAAGGCACGGGCGAGGAAGCGGCGTTCTTCGGGCAAAAGCAGGGTCGAGGGCACCTTTTCGGCCACTTGATAAGCGGAGGAGGCGTTTCCGCTGATGGCCAGAAGGCCTGCAAAGACAGCCCGGGCACCGGCCGGGAAGGTGTCCACATTTTTCACCTGGGTGAGAGCGGGTGCGATCTCGTCCACGCGGCCCTGCCGATAGGCGGCGAGCGCACGCAGGAAGGACAGGGCAACCAGCCGGTCGGGCGTGATGTGATGGGCTGGGACAGATGCTGCCTCATCGATCGTCTTGATGGCGAGTTCGATGTCCGTGCCGATGACGAGGCGCAGGTAGTTCGCGCGGTCGAGATAGACGACATCGGTGGGTTTCAGCTTCATGAGCTGCTGGCTGGAGCGCAGCATCGCATCCCCATTGGTTTCCTTTTGTGCCATTTCATAGACCTTGAGATACATGTCCATCGATGCGCCGATGTGGCGGGCGGCCACGCCTTCATAAAAACGGCGGGAGAGATCCCAGTAGCCGAGAAGTTCGGCCATTTCGGCAGCCCGAATGGCAGCCTCGGCGTGTTCGCCACGGCCAGTCTGATCAAAAACGGTCGTGAGGAGGTGACGGGGAGTGGTGGGATCATCACTCAGATGGCTTTCCGCTTCCGCCTGCCAGATGCGCAACTGGGCGCTGGGGAAGGCGGCGTCCACACGCCCGCTCAGCAGCGTCTTGAGCGGTCCCCAGCGGGTGAGACCGCGGAGAGCTGCCACATAGTGTGGCAGCAGCGCGGTGTAGGAGGTGGCGGTCTTGTCCGAGATCATGCGCAGGACACGTTCATATTGCTGCTCTTTGACGAGCCACGCCATGAGCGGAGGCAGGTGGGCGGCGGGTTTGCCGTCCCAATGGCGGATTTCCTGGTTCACGATCTTGTCACGCTCATGGGGGTGGAGTCGGACCAGGGCTGAAAGCACGGCAAAACGCGCATTTTCGGCCTTGGCATCACTTTTGAGGCCTTTTACGAGCGTGAGCAGATCCGCGGCGTCCTGGGCGGTGAGCTGGCGATGCTGCGCGAGGAACTCGATGGCAGGGATGGCCTGCTCGGTGGTCCCTCGGGCGATGGGCCAGAGACGGTCGCGTGCTGGCCCGCTGAGGGAGGGGTCGCCGCTGCGGGCGTCGAGAAGTGCCAAATCGAGCACACTCTGCGGATTGTCCGAATCGGCAAGCAACGCCTGGCGCTGGGTCAGGAACGAGCGAGCTGAAAGCCCCTCGGCTTTTTGAATGGCGGAGAGCAACTCCAAGGCCGGGCGTTTCTGCACCTCCTCGCCTTTGAAGCGGTCATGAGTGGCGTGGGCTAGCTTCAGGTCCGGCAGGGACACATAGGCCTTCCCCAGTTTGGACAGCTCTTCCGGCGTCAGCAGGCCCTTTTCGTCCAGATTGCCGAGGAAGCGGATCATCGACCGCGGTTCTGAGCCCGTTTTCTCCACGAACATGATGGCGGTCCTCACCACCTCGGGATCATCAGGAGCCCATCGCGTGGCGTCATTGAGGTGGCGGGCGGCATTCATCCAGTCCTCAGCCTCGACGTAGCGGACGACCTCAGGGATGTGGCGGCGCCCCCACCAGCTTTTGACTCCGATGGCCAGGTCGTCAAAAAACAACCACCAAACTGCGGCAAAGGCCGCAAGACCTAGAAAGCTCCACAGGAGGATTCTGTTCTGGGGTTCTTCGTCCGGCGACAGGCCTTCGGGGCGGTGTGAATCGGGGCTCATGGGATAAAAAAGGGGACGGACGGCTCAGCAATGCCGGGTTCACTTCAGCTCGAGCACAAGGCGGAAGCCCAGGTCTGCTCGTGCGCTGCCCTTGGGCGCATGATCACGGGCGGACGTGAGCAACCGGTCGTGCTCAAACATCAGCCAGCTTCCGCCGCGGATGACGCGCTCTTCCGGTGCGGAGGGCCAGGAGTCCTCAGTCCACTCGGAGACGTTTCCACCGATCTCGTAGAGCCCGAGCGGGTTCGGGGTCGATTTATCCACGGGGGCGGTGTAGGAGAAGCTGTCGCTGAAGCCTGGGATGCGTGTGCCATCGAGATTCACGCTCATCACCGGAGGCCGCCATTCGGCCTGGCTTTTGACGGGCCACGGGAAGTGTTGCTTGTCCGCCATATGGCGCTCGGCGGGGTCCTTGCCGCTTTCGGCCTTCAAGCCTGCGGCGACGCTCCACTCGAGGTCGCTGGGCAGGCGATAGGTGGCGTTGGACGGGATCAGGCTGGAGCGACGCTCCTTTTCCGTGAGCCATTGGCAGAAGTTCTTCGCGTCTTCCCATGTCACCCCGGCTGCGGGATGAGTGTCTCCGAGAAGGAAGGGTGGTTTTTTCAGCCAGGTGCCGTTGGTGGCCTTCAGCCAGGCATCGAAGTCCCTCACACGGGTCTCGGTTTTGCAGATCAGCACACCACCGCCTGCTTCCAAGGGGGCGAACCGAAGCCCCAGTGTGTTGAGATAAGGCGTTCCGGCCACGGCAGGCGAAAGTTTGTTCGGGTCCGGGAGATCGGAGGCGTCTCCACCGCCTGTCATCCGTTGTTTGAGGGCCTCGACCGCGGCCTTGTCAGCATCATCCGTGGTGCGCATCTTGCGGATCTGGTCCTGCACGGTCTGCTTGTTCGCGGCGTCACGCTCGGCAAGGAGGATGGCCGTGCGGTGCTTGTCCTCAAAGACACAGCGGAAGCCGATGGTAGGCATCCGCAGGTCGGCAGGCACGGTGTAACGATAGGAGCTCACCAGGCACTCTTTGCGGAAGTAAGCCCAGGAACCGCCACGGAGCACGCCCGTGGCCAGGGATTTCACGTCCGGCTTGTCTGTCCACTCCTACACATTGCCCGCGAGGTCACACAGACCTTCGGGCGTCGGGGTGAACTGCCCTACCGGGGCGGTGTGCTCGTAGCCGTCGGTGTAGCCCTCGATTTCGTGGTCGGCATAGTTCCCGGCCTTGGCAGGTGGAGGCCACAGCAGGCCCCAGAGGAAGGTTTGGCTGTCCGCCAGCTTGTCTTCGGCCGTGAAGGCCACGCCTTTGCGGGCAACGGCCAGTCCTGCTGCCGCATCCCATTCCTCGGGGGTGGGAAGGCGGTAGGCTTGGGCATTGTTCAGGAGATTCTCGTCGCGCTCCTTTTCGGTCAGCCAGTTGCAGAAGGCGATGGCGTCTTGGAGATTCACCCCCACCACCGGGTGATTGTCATCCTGCTTGAAGTGCGGCTCGAAGGTCCACGGATACTTTTTGGCACGCAGGAACTGGTTCCACTCGCCGACGCGGATTTCGTAAACCGAAAAAAGCACCGTCGTTCCCGGAACAGCGACAAAACGCATGCCCAAGGTGCTCTTGCGGCCGCTTTGAGCCGGGTCGGCCGTGGACTCCTGGCCGCTGGCACGGGGTAGCGGGCCGGTCAAAAGCAGGGAGGCAAAGGCAAAAACGATGAATCGAAGGCGAAAAGGCATGGAAGTGGTTTTACAAGATAAAATCACGATGGTCAGCAAGAATTTCAAAGCCTGCGAACCACACTCTGGCAACCCACATGATAGTCACGAAGTTTGTTCTTTGCGTTGAAACTCAGCATGGTACAGTCCCGACTCTTTTTCTGGAAATTCGCCGTCTCCAACCCCGGCACTCGCAGCCCTTTGGTCTGCCCTTTTGGGCACTGACCAAGGGCGGCAGCGTACTCCGATTTGATTCATGATTGTCCTTGGTCTCAATGCATTTCACGGGGATTCCTCCGCCGCGCTCGTGAAAGATGGAAAACTGATCTGTGCGGCCGAGGAGGAGCGTTTTCGCCGCATCAAGCACTGGTCCGGCCTGCCCACGGAAGCGATGAAATGGTGCCTCGCGGATGCCGGGCTCAAACTCAGTGATGTGGACCACATCGCCATCAATCGGAACCCGAAGGTCAACAACCTCCGCCGCGCTCTCTACGTCCTGCGTCGCCGCCCCAGCCTCAGTCTCATCTGGAAGCGCCTCGCGAACATGAAACGCGCTGCCACCTTTGAAGAAAACGTCCAGGCCGCTTTTCAAGGCGAGACGCTCCGGGCCAAGGTGCATCATGTGGAGCATCATCTGGCGCACCTAGCCTCCGCTTTCCTCGTTTCCGATTTTGATGAGGCGGTGTGTCTCTCGATTGATGGGTTTGGCGATTTCGCCAGCTCGACGTGGGGCATGGGGAAGGGGAATGACATCCAGATCGATGGCCGCGTGTATTTCCCGCACTCGCTGGGCATTTTTTACAGCGTCATCACCCAGTTCATCGGCTTCCCTTACTTCGGCGATGAATACAAGGTCATGGGCCTCGCCCCCTACGGTGAGCCAAAGTACCTCAAAGAGATGCGTGAACTCGTCCACATCCAGCCGGACGGCACCTTCAAGCTCAACCTCAAATACTACCGTCATCACGACGAAGACGTGCATTACACTTGGGACAACTGCATTCCCGAAGTTGGCACACTCTATAAGAAGGAGCCGATGGAGGCTCTCTTCGGCCCCCAACGCGAAAAAGGAGCCGCTTTGGAGCAAAAACATCGCGATCTCGCTCGCAGCGCCCAGGCCATGTATGAAGAAGCCTTCTTCGCCATGCTGCAAAGCCTCCACGCCAAGTACCAATGCGACGACCTCGCCTTTGCCGGCGGCTGCGCCATGAACTCCGTCGCCAACGGCAAGGTGTACCTCAACTCCCCCTTCAAGCGCATGTACCTCCCCGCCTCCGCTGGCGATGCTGGTGGTGCCATCGGGTCCGCTTTCGTCGTCAGCAGGCAGCAGAACCCGACGAAATACGTCATGGATCACGCCTACGTCGGTCCCCGCTCCACCGACGACGAGATCAAAGTCCTTCTCGAATCCCGCGCCGCCGACATCCAGGCCGAAAACTGCACCGTCCGCCGTTACGACGATGAAGGCGAGCTTTGCAAAACCACGGCCACCGCCATCACCGAAGGCAAAGTCATCGGCTGGTTCCAAGGCCGCATGGAATGGGGCCCGCGTGCCCTCGGCAACCGCAGCATCCTCGGTGATCCCCGCCGCGCCGACATGAAGGACATCCTCAACCTCAAGATCAAGCGCCGCGAGTCCTTCCGCCCCTTCGCCCCGTCCATCATGCGTGAATACGTCACCGAATGGTTCGAGCAAGACGACGACGTGCCCTTCATGATGGAGGTCTTCCAAGTCAAAGCCGACAAACGTGCTCAAGTCCCTGCCACCACCCACGTCGATGGCTCCGGTCGCCTTCAAACGGTCCACAAAGAGACCAACCCTCTCTACCATCGCCTCATCGACAGTTACCGCGCTATCACCGGCGTTCCCATCGTCCTGAACACCAGCTTCAACGAAAACGAACCCGTCGTCTGCAAACCTCAAGAAGCCCTCGACTGCTTCCTCCGCACCAAAATGGACGTCCTAGTCCTCAACGACTGGATTGTAACTCGATAATGAAAGGTATTATTCTAGCAGGCGGCGCAGGTTCCCGCCTTTATCCGCTGACGCAGGTTGCTTCAAAGCAGCTCCAGCCGGTCTATGACAAGCCGATGGTGTATTACCCGCTCACGGTGCTCATCGCGTCGGGCATTCGTGAGTTCTGCCTCATCTCCACGCCGCAGGACATCCCGCGCTTTCAGCAACTCCTCGGCGATGGAAAGCGCTGGGGCATCACCATCGAGTATCGCGAGCAGGCCAAGCC
>Ga0154020_10011102_pt1 | contig 10277 bp, 7 predicted proteins | sample Klosneuvirus_201_FD_109709 | JGI IMG/M metagenome (GOLD analysis project Ga0154020, IMG submission 109709) | Active sludge microbial communities from wastewater, Klosterneuburg, Austria - Klosneuvirus_20160825_MG | ecosystem: Engineered > WWTP > Aerobic digester > Activated sludge | place... | reverse complement strand
GGAAATGTACAGATGAATAAAGATGTACTGACCATGATAGACCCGTTAAAAACAGTGACGTATGTTGGTGGTCTCGAGGAGGTCATAGGAGGATTCAGACACTTGAATATGCCGACCGGTTTAGGTAATTTTACGTTTAATAATGTGAATACTACTGTGACGTTCAAAGCAGCAAGTGTCATTCCAAGCGAAATGACCTTCACCGTAACACCTGTCGCAAGCCCTGCAAATCCACCACTCCAGTTCTCCGATCTCACCGATGCCAATCGTCGAATCATCATCGATTATTCGGATACTTCCGATTGGGAGGCGACGATTCGTGCCGGATATAAAGTAGGTGATTTGGGTAATCAAGTCGATGAGACTCAGTTTGAATTTTTTGAAACCACTCCTATAAGTGCAAAAAATATCAATACTTCGTCGATTGATGCCTCCTACAAATACACCCGCCTTTCATCAAGTGCAAGTGCGATGGGTTATGTAGAATTACCGGGAATACATCCATTTAAAATCTCTTCAAGTCTGCCGGATGCTGCCGTCTTTGCGACAGGAAATGATCTCCTGCTCCGCTACGGATCCGGTAAGCCGACAGCTTCGATTCTAGCGCAGGTGCTCATGGAAGGACCGTACAGAGATGGCGGAATGAGCTTTGATTTACGGAAATTTAATTTAATTGACTCGACCCCAAGAGATATAACGCCTTATAATTTAGATCCCTTACGAGCATTGGAACGCGTGAGAACAATGCCGGACTCCATCGTGGACTGGGTGACTATTGAAGTGCGTACATTACTCTCCGGGGGCAATAAAGTATTTCGCAACTGTTTGCTCCGTGCAGACGGAAGCTTGGTAGATCTTGATGGTAAGAGCTCAGTAAAGCTACCACTTACGCAAGATGGCGATTACTATGTTGTCGTTCGACACAGAAATCACTTGGCTGTAATGACTGCTTCACCGGTTCCATTGAAATTATCAATTCCCGGCGTGAAGGATACTTTACAGCTCGTCAATTTATCGGATGAACGTGTCGTACTCGGTGGTGCAGATGCTTTACGGGCGATAGCGCGCAGACCTGATAATTCAATAATTTACGGTATGATTGGCGGCGATTATAATAGTGATGGCGTCATCGATCAGCGGGATTATGACAGAATCTGGAACTGGCGGGACTACGAAGGGTACTGGAATGAAGATACTGATTTGAGTGGAATTGTCACGACAAGAGATTATAATCTGAGCTGGAATAATGCGAACATGGGAAGAAAGACACTCGTTCCATAACGTGACAGTTTTTCAAAAAATGACTATACAACAGAATGAAAAATAGAGTTTTACATTATTGGTACGTTGCCATATTTTTTACAGTATTTCTTGCCAATACCCATGGTTTGTCTGCGGTACTTGTGACAAATGAGCTGGCTGTGGTCACGATAGCACGGCCACTTCTTGAAAACGACCATACCTATGAATATACCCTCAATGTGACCCGCACTACCGATGAATGGATGAGGTGGGCGAACGGCACGTTTCAGATTGCTGTGACCGGCGGCGGTCCGTATAGCAATTTAGCGATTGAACTCATCAAAGACTCCACTGACCTCAACCTATCGAGCTACACGATTACTCCTCGGATAATTACCAATACATTTCTGACAGGAAATTCGATAACGGCTGAGCGTGCGAGTATTACGGTGCTCGGACCGAAGCTTTACCCGGATGCTTTTGAAGTGAAGCTTGATACTACCAAGCCGTTACGGGTTGGTAGATTTAGAATTTATACCATTGATACGACGCCATTCCCGTCGGAAGTCACCCTTTCCTGGTTGCAACCTGAGTCATATTTTCAGACGACTGCCTATAAATTGCTCAATGACAGCATTCCTTGGCATGAAGGTAATAATAATATTGAGATGCTGAATCGTGCAGTTTATACTGTCGAGCCGGCTTCCCGAATACCGTCAATGCAGATTGTGCTTTGCGATAGTACGTATTACGAAGGACAGCGGGTATGTAGAGTACAATGGTACACGACGACCGAGAAAAACAGCTATGGCTTTACGCTCTGGCGAGCATTATTGCCGTATGGTGAGACAGATATTACGAAGTTGCAATACGAACAAATAGCTGCATTCCCGGGAATAGGGAAGGGGAATTCAAATAGTCAACAGTTGTATCCTCCTTATTTTGACTCGGTGGATGTATTACGCGGTGAACGGTATTTCTACAAAGTGATTAGCATGTCGAGTGATGTTACGGTCAATGTGGACTCGTCCGGCGTACCGATCGAAGGTATTTGCTCGGTGACTGTGCCATACTCGGTGATTGTCAAGGCAGTTGCTCGTCAGAATCCATTCAGCGAAGGTACCGGAATTGATTATAAGCTTGACGATGATGTGTATTTGACTATAAAGGTCTATGATGCTATTGGTCAAGAAGTAATCACACTTATGGACAATAAGTTTATGAAAATTGGCAACCATGAAGTAATTTTTGAAGCATCTAATTTTGCAATCCAAGGGATGTATAATGTAGTCTTTGTTGCCTCTCCAATTAAAGATGAATCCGTCGAGCTTTCACGCGCTGTCGTCAAGCTCGAGCTTATGAGATAATCCTGATCGTTCATTACCCGGCAGAAACCTGTGTTACCTCAATATCAAAGAAATACTATAATACTTTTACTGAAGATTACATTCTTTACGGTGCTGATATGCATGTCCTTTGCTCCTCAGGAAGCACGCGCGCAGAGGTTAGCAACGGAATTCCGTGATATACAAGTGCTGCCGAATTTGGACACACTTGTTCGCTACAGACGCGGCGGAGACTGGTGGTTCGGCGGAATGGTAGGCGGCATTGGAGGATTATATTTTGGTACCATCAATGTGAATCGCCTCGCACCTGACGAAAATCGTGGTATTGTGAGCATTTCTTCCGGTGATGGTAATGGATATTATACTGGGCTGATGTCGGAGTATATGCCTGTCGGTAAGAAATTTGGTGTTTCGCTCAAGGTCGCGCTCTTTGATAAGCGTATCGGATCGGGATTTAGTGAGGTAATCAGTGGTGTCACGATTAATAAACGGGAAGTTGATTCACTTCATCGATATTCATCGATTACCAGTAATTACTATATTTCAATTTCACCGGAAGTCCGCTATAATCTCAATGACAAGGGATTGCATTTGATGGGTGGCTTGGATGCTGAAATTTTGGCTGCTGCCCGAGCAAGTACGGTGCGTGAGTTTGATAATATCGGACATATTACTGAGCAGCGTGTCGATCCAAGTTATGAAGCGAGTCCATTTCGTTTTGGCGCGCATGTCGGTGTGGGGCTCGATATCGTCTCTGCGACCTTGTCTTCGGGAATGCGTTTTAGATTGTGCCCCTATATTACTCTGAATTCCGGCACCGTCACGACGACTAATCTCGGCTCATCCTGGAATACCGTCTTTGCGCGTTTTGGAATTGCTGTTAAGTTTGGGTTTGATGCAATTACCGATACAATCAGAAAGTATGATTCTTCGTTTGTAGAGCCTCCTCATTATTTAGCTACTATTCAATGGAATAAAGGGATTAGTATCCCTTCATATAGAACGGCAGAGCGCCTTGCGGTTGCAGATTTATCATTAAGCGCCGTTGAAGCTCCATCAGTAGATATTACCAAAGAAACCATCGGACCTGCCGATGAGACCAAGACACCGACCACGGATGTAACGATTGCAGAAGCAGACGTCAAGATTCCTGACTCGAAGCCCGGAGTACCTGAAATCAAGACTCCGACAACCGATATAAAAGTTGCTGAAGCAGAAGTAAAGACACCGATACAGGATATCAAAACACCGATAACGAGTGGTACAACTCCTCAGGAGGGAACCGGAACACAAGGAATTGCTGCCATTACTCCCGATGAAGTGCGTCCCTCGACACCGTCAATTTCTACAAATGAAGGTGTAAAGCCGATAACTACTGAGAAGAAAGCCCCAACCATCAAAGTGGGCGATAAAAAGTCGTTTTATTTTACAACGACGAAATCTATCAATCTCTCACCAGAATCAAAAGAGTATTACGATGCATTGGTCAATTACTTAAAGCTGAATCCACGGGCAATTGTCTATATCGTAGGTCATACGGACAACCAGGGTACGGATGAAGAGCTTCAGAAAATTTCTGATGACCGAGCATTACAGGTGCGGGGATATTTTGAACGAAAAGGAATACCGCGCCGCAGACTCTTCCCATCCGGTAAATCTTCGCAAGAACCTGTCAAGCCGAATACGACCGAGGCAGGTCGTAGAGAGAATAGAAGAGTTGAAATTACTATCGGCAACAGCAGATAACTCATATTCTCAAAAGAAGTAACAATATCTATTATTTGAAATTCAACGGAGTAATTCATGGCAGATTCGAACACTATTTGTGTAATTGAAGATAATCTTTCGATTCGTAAATTATATGGTATTCTCCTCAAAAAAGCAGGATATGATGTGGTGGAGTTTGAAGAAGGAGAGCCGGCCTTGGATTGGCTTGAAAAAAATAGACCCGTGTTGGTGATTTGCGATGATATATTACCCGATGCGACCGGTACAGAAATTTTAAAACGATTGAGAACATTCCCTCACGGAAATGATACGCCTGTCATCGCAATTACCGGACATGCCCATGCGACAGACAGAGAGCGTTATCTCGAACATGGATTCGATGATTACATAGCCAAGCCAATCAACACGGCGACCTTTGTGGAGCAGATTCGCCGAATTATTCCTTGAAACACTGTAATCTTTTTGAACTATACATTAGAATTTACCTAACATGAATACTTCCTCGTACGACTCCGTCGTCAAAAGTGCAGCCCCGCAAAAAACTTCTATCTTCCAGATATCGAAAACATATCCTGCTTTCCTGACATTAATCATCGGACTCGTGCTGAGCTTTTTTGTATGGAAATTTGTCACCAAAACTGTCGATTCGGATCGAGCGACTGCATTTGATAAAGCTACCTCGTCCGTCATGACGCGTCTTGATGCTGCCTATGACCGTCAGCATCAGATACTCAATTCATTCGATGGACTCTATAAAAATTCCGTGCAAGTGGTGCGTGGTGTGTTCGAGCTGTACGGTGCGATACCAACGAGCACCTATTCTTCGCTTTTGAGCGTAAGCTATGTGCCGCAAGTGTTCAATAAAGAACGTGATGAATTTGTGTATTATGCAATGTCAGAACGGTATTACGATTATAAAATCACACCTCCCGGCGATCGGGAATTGTATTTTCCGGTCGAGTATATCGTTCCTCTCAAGCGCAACTCCCACCGTAGCGGGTTTGATTTTGCCACGCAGCCGCAGGCATTTGAAACCATGAAACGCGCCCAAGATGATATGGGAAAAGTGGTTGCATCCGAATTCTATAATGTTCGTCCCGATACTCTCGGCTTCCTGATGATGTTTGCCGTGAAAAAGAAAGTCGTCGATTCATTTGCTGTCGAGCTCAAAGGGAATAAAATCGAAGGCGTGGTAATGCTTGAGCTCAGCTCAGACGGATTTTTTACGACGACGATTACCGACAATCCTGTTCCGACGGATACCAGTATTTACTTCGCATGCTACGATAATGCCTCAGGATCGAAAAAGAAAATCTTCTCTTCAGCCAACAGCGCGAAAATGGCTCAGGATTTTACGCCTCTAATGAAAGAGACGCAAACATTAAAAATCGCAGACCGAGAAATAACGGTTGAATTTGCAACAGTTCCGAGCTTTGGGCAGGGATTTCAGGGGCGCTTGCCGCTTTTCTCACTGCTAGGCGGTGTGCTCATCAGTTTTGTCGGGTTTGCGTTTATCTTCTCGATCGTCACCGCGCGTGGTCGAGCGTTAGATCTTGCTGAACGTATGACGAGATCGCAAAGACGTATCGTCGAGTCTTCACAGGATATTATCGCTGTAATGGACATTCAGGGCGCATGGAAGTCGCTTAGTCCTGCGGTCAAGAAAACACTCGATTATTCAGAAGAAGAATTACTCACCAAAAATATCCAAGATACCTTTTTGCAACCTGATGATAAAGAACGCCTTAAGAATGCTCTTGCTGCTTCGAAGGACGATGTGGGATTCACCTTTGAAGTACAATCCGGTACCAAATTTGGCGAAATGCGCTGGGTTAGCTGGCACTTGACCATGTCACGGACGGACGGACTCATCTATGCAATCGGTCGAGATATTACCTTACAAAAGACCTCCGAAGAGCAAGCCAAATTGCATAATAAGCAAGTGCAACTCGCCGAGCTTTCCGCGCTTGAAGCCAATGACTTTAAAGCTAAATTTATGAGAGAATTAAGTCATAATTTACGGGATGCTCTCACGGGTACGATGGGATTCTTACAGCTTTTGTCGGTCAAGGGATATTCGAGCCAAGAGGAGGAGGAATCGTTCATCGAAACTGCCGAGAATAGTTCGGAACAGCTTTATACATACGTCACTGATATCACCGACGTGGCAGGAGAAGTGATTGAGCAGGGAGATACCGCGCCGGTAAAAATACGTTACAGTGAAATGATGCAGGATATTGAAAAATCAGTCAATTCTGAGATTACGAGTGATAAAAAAATTACGTTGAATATCGAACAAGACGGCATTTCAACTGCGATGCAGGTCAATAAAAATATCTTTATTGATGTGGTTGCCAAGACATTCCTCGCACTTTCGGGTGGTATGAAATCAACGGAGCTTTTCATTACGGTGCGTGGTAATTCTTATGAAAAAGTAGCAGAGGTTGAGATTCTCTCTTCGCCGGATGCCAATGTCGCGCGGTTGATTCAATTATTCAAGCAAGAATCGGCGAATCTTATCGATGCACTTCCGCGGGATGAACATGATGTGATGTACAATCTCGGTCTCGTATCGAGCATGCTTCGTCGATTAGGCGGCAGCTTGATGATTGATTCCTTGGGTGACGGAGAGCAAAATGTGGCGATGATAACCGTACCGCTGGCAAGAGGCAAATAACAGCATCATATACTTCAGAAAAGCCGTTCTTCTGAGTCATTGGAAGAACGGTTTTTTTATTGAATGTACCTGCTAAAAAACAGAAAATCCGTATTTTTGCAGATGCTAAAGCCGAATACGTATCACAAGAAACATCCGCCACAATTCGTCTCATTTCAAGCTACAAAATAGATAATTTACTCAACTCTCTTAATTTTCTGGAGTGAACGTGGAAGCAAATGATAAAAATGCCGCATCGCGGAATATGGGCGGCAAGCTTAAAAATCTCTATAATTCATATATGCGAACTGATGAACCAACCCAAAAACAAATGAATAATGACGATACTCTCGAACTTCATCACGAAGCCAATGACCCTCAATCCGGCGCTGATGAAATAACATCCGATACTCAGGAATACATTGATACTCTCGAAAAAGAACGTGAAGAGTATAAAAATCAAGCACTTCGCGCTGCTGCTGAACTGCAGAATGTGCTCCGACGCACGGATAAAGAAAAAAAAGAAATCCAGGAATATGCCAACCGCTATCTCCTCGAGAAGATGCTTCCAATACTTGATGAACTCGCTCATGCACTCGACGCTGCGAAAAAATCAACCAATTATGAAAGCTTGCTCTCCGGTGTGGAAATGATTTATTCGAAAACGCAGAAAATATTTGAAAATGCAGGCGTTCAGCCAATAGTAGCAGGTTCGGGCGAGCCGTTTAATGTTGAATATCATGAAGCAATTCACCATATCCCACATGAAGCTCCCGAGGGGCATATCGCGCATGAAGTGCAACGTGGCTACTTATTAAGAGACAAGGTGTTACGTCATTCAAAAGTCGTGACATCAGCCGGTAAATCTGAATAAGTGCAGTATCTCGGCGAAGGCAAGCGGGCAGATATCCAGCCGGAGACGCTCGCCAAAGTATATAAATAATAGATGTGATTATAATTTAACAAGGTAGAAATTTTAATGTCGAAACAAACAGTTACGCTCATCAAAGGTGATGGAATTGGACCGGAAATCGCAGCAGCAGTCAAAGAAATATTTATCGCGGCCGATGTGCCTATTGCGTGGGAAGATGCAGAAGCAGGTCTCTACTGTATCGAGCGCTATGGCAACGGTCTCCCACAGGAAACCCTCGACTCGATAGCCCGCAACAAAGTAGCCCTCAAAGCGCCGACCACCACACCAATCGGCGGCGGTCATAAGAGTATCAATGTGACTATTCGCAAGTCATTGGATTTATTCGCCAATGTGCGTCCATCGAAGTCATTACCCGGAATTAAGACCCGATTTGACAATGTGGATTTGATAATTGTCCGTGAAAATATCGAGGACACGTATGGTGGAGTCGAGTACCAGCAAACGCCGGAAGTCGCCCATGCTATCCGTTTAATTACCCGGACAGGTTCGCGTAATGCAGCACGATACGCCTTTGAAATGGCGAAGCTAGAAGGGCGCAAGACGATTACCTGTGTACATAAAGCGAACATACAGAAAATGACCGATGGACTCTTTCTGCGTGCATTTCAGGAGGTAGCTGCCGAGTATCCTTCCATCAAATCCAACGATATACTTATTGATAATCTCTGTATGCAGCTTGTGACGCGTCCTGAACAGTTTGACGTGCTCTTACTGCCGAATCTCTTCGGTGATATTGCAAGTGACTTGTGTGCAGGACTTGTCGGTGGCTTGGGTGTCGCTCCCGGAGGAAATATAGGTCGTGATGCTGCAGTATTTGAAGCTGTACACGGTTCAGCCCCGGATATTGCCGGCAAAGGTCTTGCCAATCCAATGGCGCTGCTTCTCTCGGGTGTGCAGATGCTCCGCTATCTCGGGCTCAACGGATATGCCGATAGAATTGAGCAGGCGCTGCGTCTGACCCTTGTATCCGGTATCAAAACCCGTGACCTTGGAGGCAATGCCAATACCCGTGAATTCACCCATGCAATAATCAGCGAGCTTGGCGCGGTCATGGCGCAAAAGGAAGACAGCGACGCGGTTGACTCGACGGTTTCTTCGAAAATTACTCTGCCGGTTGAAGCAATTATTCATGCCGACCAACCATGGGAACTCGTTGGAGTCGATGTATTCGTACAGTCTGATGGCTTGCCAAAAGTTCCGCAATCGATTGGTAAATTTACACTTTCGATGATTTCAAATAGAGGTACGAAGGTTTATCCGGGAGTTATACCCGATATTCATCTCGATGATTGTTTCCGTATCCGTTGGACGTCTTCGGAGGTGATTACTAATGCTGATGTGCTGGAATTACTGAGTGCGTTTCCTGAAGAATATCCCTGGATGCACATCGAAAAGCTCCACAAGCAGGGTGATACTCTCATGTACTCCAAAGCGCAAGGGGAATAAAATTGTTCCCGGCGCCGAAATAATAGTTATAAATTCCATGCTCCGTTGTATTTTTGCACTCCATTTTTAGGGAAATTCTATGAAATATCTTGTTTGTTTTTTACTCGCTCTCACTGTAACTCTTGGAAATATCCAAGCTCAAGATGACAAGTTAGACAAATTATCGTTTGAAGAATCTCCACTTTTGGATGAGAAACAGCCCTATTTTGCTGTTGGCGGTGGCTTTTTAGGTACATTCCTCTTCACAAATTTTGATGAATTGAATGTAAGTGCGACGGCATTTGGAGTAGGAGAATTTAAATCTCCGGTTTTTTTGACAGGCGCACAGGGGTTTACTGCAATTGGAGTGATTCCAAATATTCGGATAGGTGTTTTGAGCGTGGGTGGAAAAGCGACGAGTCAAGTGACAGATACAGCAAGTATTACAAAAACGATGGAATATTCGACGTCCTTGACCGGGCTTACGCTTGATTATGCAATTCAGCCATTTAAGCATTTTGCAGTTGTTCCGGGTGTAATGCTTGGCTTCGGTACAGTTGCCGTAGAGCGTTCGCAAACGACTGCCTCACGTAGTTATACCGATCCGATTCCAAGTACAAACAATTATTTCCATCGGTTAGATGCTTCGACCATTGCTCTTCAGCCGAATCTGAATATTGAATATGCAATTACTCAATTTTCGATGATACGTGTGAATGCAGGATACATGATGAGTTTTATGGGAGATTGGAAAGCAGACAGACAGACGATTGTTACCGGCGTACCGGACAAGATAAATTCGAGTGGACTTACCCTTCAATTCGGAATTTTTGTAGGACTATTCAATTAAACAATGGGCTTGTAGCTCAATCGGTTAGAGCAGCGGACTCATAATCCGTTGGTTGGGGGTTCAAGTCCCTCCGAGCCCACGAAGCCCCGTTATCGG
>Ga0154020_10011099_pt1 | contig 10277 bp, 4 predicted proteins | sample Klosneuvirus_201_FD_109709 | JGI IMG/M metagenome (GOLD analysis project Ga0154020, IMG submission 109709) | Active sludge microbial communities from wastewater, Klosterneuburg, Austria - Klosneuvirus_20160825_MG | ecosystem: Engineered > WWTP > Aerobic digester > Activated sludge | place... | reverse complement strand
CGCGCAGATTGGCCCCATGATGATCGCGAGTTTCGGCTTGCCCTCGGCGCGCGCGTTCTCCGGCAGACGGCTGGATATCTCCTCCTCCAGCCGCTCGGCGGGAAAGCGCTGCTGGGATAATTCACCCACGTTCGCACCGCTCGTTTCCATCGCCAAATCTCCTCTCGGGAATCATTGTCCGCCCCGCCAGGCTCACTGGAAGAGCCTGTTCTCAACTTATGCGCGCAAGTTTCCACGGTCGCACAACCTCACGGCGAATGTCGGCAAGCAGGTCAGTCATGAGGCCATATTCACCCAACCGAAGCGAGAATGGCGGTATTTTCTCAGTCATCGACCAGCCTGACCCTTCCTTCTTTTCCGCTAGGCCGGCCTTGCCCGTGCCCGGCCCAAACCGCATAATGCCCTCGGCAAGTCTCACCGGATGAACCTGGAAAGGGAGTTCGCCATGCCCCTCAACGAACGCATCTACAAGATCGAGCAACTGCTCAAGAACCGCAGCGTCGTGCCCTTCGACCTGATGAAGGAGCGCACGGAGGCCTCCCGCGCCACCCTCACGCTCGACAGCCGACGTTCGCATAGGAATACGCTATGAATTTTCGGTCACTCCGGCCGTTCGCAAAATTCCGGTCCCGTGGTGAGCATAGTTGCTTCGAGTGCCAGTTTTCAAAAATGCTGAACTTCCTGACGGCGCACACGGGCGATATTGACAAAGGAAGCTTGCCACGCGGGGCTATAATGCACCTCGCATCGTCGCTGCGAGACACATGACGGCATGCGGACGGGCAGTCGGGCAAGCCGGGGAGGCTTCCTCCTTGAAAAAACAAGAATTGGATGTTGCCGATGAACGCTTCACCTGTCGGTCAAGAGGCCAGCGCGCCGCCTGCTGCCGCGTGGGTGCGCTTCCTGCGCTCATACGGCCCGACGCCAAACGACCTCAATCTATTTGATGAATATGTGACTGGCGCGCTTGGCCGTGCCAAGGTCCAGCCGATAACACTTACTAGCCCGCAGCTGGAGAAAATGAAGCAGTGGGTCGAATCTGGCGCTCTTGGCTCGCTTCTAATCGCCGGAACCGCAGGCGACGGCAAAACTTACCATTGCCGGAACCTCTGGGTCGCACTGGGTGGCGCACCCCGCGATTGGGCCGGTCCTGCGCAAGTGAAAAAGCTCACCCTGTCCGACGGAAGAACAGCGGTTTTCGTGAAGGATCTCAGCGAGCTCAACGACGACCAGAGCGACGAGGTCTTGGGCTTGTTGGAGCGTTCGGTTCTTGGCGGTGAAGACAAGGAATTCTTGGTGGTGGCCGCCAATCACGGCCAAATCCTCGAACGGCTGCGCGACATCGGCTTTCGCCAACACAGGGTTCATCCCCTTCGAAAGCCAATTCAGGACGCGTTTTTGCTTTCGGGGCTTGCGCCTGAGCGCCTCGCCATCTTCGATTTGAGCCAGACAGCTCATCGGCAATCGTTGGAAGAGGTCTTGTCGGCGGTTGCCGGCCACCCCGAGTGGGGCAACTGCGCCAATTGCGCCCTGCGCTCTGCTGGCCGCGTCTGCCCGATTTACGAGAATCGCGAAAGGGTGCTGGGGTCGAGGGATGGTGGCGTATTCGCCAGAAGGCTTGGCGACCTGGTGGAAGTCGCCAAGCTCAATGGCTGGCATTTGCCTGTGAGAGACCTACTGGCGTTGACCTCAAACATGATCCTCGGCCATCGTGATGCCCGCGAAGGTCTGTTGGCCTGTGCCGACGTTGCCCGTATCCAGGAGAGCGGGGCGGTAGAGCGCGGTAGCATCTACGACAATGTGTTCGGTGCCAACCTGCCGCGCAGAAGGGCCAATGATCGCCAAGTATTTCGCGCTTTGGCGTCCTTCGGCATTGGAGAGGAAACCTCCAACGGCGCTGACGGCCTGCTCGTATACGGAGCCGACGACACCAAGCTTTTCGAGGCGTTTTCCAGGTTTGTTGGAAACGACGCCATCTATGGTGCAACGCCTTCCTACCTTGCGGCACAACAAGCCTATCTCGAAGGCGAGGAAGCAGCCCGCTTGGACAACGGAGCGGCGCAATTCCTCATTCGCCTGGAAGCGCAGCGGCGCAGGCTGTTCTTTACTTTGCCCGAGAGCGAGACCGACTATCCGTTCTGGACGATGACCGCGTTTCGGTTTGCAGGCGACTACCTTCAATTGTCATCGGCTCTCGCGGAGCGGCGGGCCATAAACGAAACAGTCCGGGCGAGAATCGTACGTGGGCTGAACCGGATTATGACCGGGCTTCTCATAGAAAACGCCGACCGCATCTTTGTCGCGAGTTCCGGCGGCTTCACTCAATCCAGAATCAGCGTCCTTTGCGACACCGAAGCTCCGGCCCGGCGGGTTGGCGGCGTTGGCCTGTCTTTGCGCTTGGACGCGCAGACGGCGCGGCCGACGCTAGATGTCGCTTTGACACAAGACCCCGGTGGGTCGGCGACATTCAATCTTTCTCCCGTGCGTTTCGAGTTTCTCTGCCGCGTGGCCGAAGGCGCCTTGCCCGGAAGCTTCTCCAATGAGTGTCTGGAAGACATGCTGGCCTTCAAAGCAAAGCTCCTGCGCAAGGCCGAGCTACTCAGGTCAGTCCGACTTACGGAGGACGAGGGGGAGGTCGGAGGTGACGAGGAGGCCTTAACGCTCACATTCATAGAGATCGAGCAAAGCGGCCATGGATTCTCACGGCCCGTCACAGTGCGGATTGCGCCATGAGGCCGCAGATCGACGGAGTCGACTTCGCCGTTGACGAGCATATCTGGGGGCATCGCCTTTACGACGAGCAGCTGCCTCACCTCGCCGTATTGGAGTTTCTTGGCGTGCTCGCCTCAAATGCTGACAATCCCCTGATTGCCACGCCAGAGGAAACAGTTCGTTATCTTCCTCTGCGGCAAATCAGGCTGCGAGGGTTGCTCTTCAACAATCCCTACGTCGAGTCTGTGCGCGAGAGAGCTCAATCTGACGAAGACAAATGGAAACATTGGAGCGCTTTGTTCGCAGGCGACGCTACGGGCATTGGCGACGACAACATGGCGTATCTGCGAAAGGCGTTCACCAGCTTCGATGATTTTGCCAAGTCCATCGAACTGTTGCGTTCTTCGGCGTTCGAAGCCCGTAGCAACAAACGCTGGAGCTCCAAGTTCGTTTTCCCCTTCGGACCTGACGCCCTATACGAAGATTTGCGCGTCGACTCGAGCGGTGCCTCGAACGACCGGCTATTTTTCGCGCGCACCGGCGAGCTTTTGTATTTAATGCTTTGCCGCGCAAAACGCGGACCTGAACTTGGGCAGAAGCTTATGGAGCGTCTCTATGACGCAAGCGCTCCCATGAACCGGCTTGTGAAAGCCCTGCAAGGCGACCCCCAACTCGCGCACGATTCCCGTCCCGTAGGCTATCTGCCATTCGCCTCCCATCCGCGCTTTGACCGTCTGTGCGACGACTGGCTCGCGATTCTCTCGCGCGACATGCCGATATACGATGCGCTGGAACACTTGATCACTAGCGCAGGCCTCAATCTGCTTTTGTATTTTCTTGAACGGGCGAAAGCGCAAGCCGGTGACACAGATCCGGTAGAACTTGTTTGCGAAATCGTCTCGCGCGAGCGCACAAAGGTCAGGGCGTTGTCCGGCGACTCATACCAAGTTAACCAAGCCCTGTCGCTTCGGGCCGTGAGGGCCGCCGTCGAGCAAATTCGCCTTGACGACGATTGGGCCACAGCCCTTGCCTCAGACGACCCGCAAGGGGAATGTCTGAAAATGATGAGAGCTTGGTTTCAGTGGCCCTCGACCAAGGAGGACGATGAGGCAGACTACACCCTTAAGACGGGCGAAGAACTAGTGCGAGAGCTCGTCGAAAAAGCCGAAACCAGGCACGAGCAGCATTTCGGAAAGATCCATGCTGCATGGTCGCGCTCCATCGGACTTAGCTCCCGGCGGTTATCCCGACGAACCCGATACGCGCCGAACGACCGGCTGCTGAAAACCTTGGTGGTCGCCATCGTCGACGACCGCATGCAATTTGACGAGTTCTTGCAGGAGGCGCGGCGCAGATACGGGATCGTCATTGGCGACGCGGAGGGAGCGCGATTAATCAGGGAGCGGCAAGTCGACCAAGAGGCGCTAAGCGACAACAGCGCCAACCTTGAAAAGCGTCTGATGGGTCTGGGTTTGGTTCGCAAGCTTTCGGATTCCTGCTCCTTTGTGGAGAATCCATTCATCTCCCAAGGAGAAGACTGATGCTGACCGACCGCATCGTCGGCCGTGTCGGCGCGGACATTCTCCAACGCAGGCTTGCCGACTCGAGACAAGCCGATGGCACTCTGCCGGACTCAGCGGCTCTCTTCCGTCTCGATAAGCTCGCCTCGGGCCAGATAGCATCGATTGTGCGAGAGATTCTCTCCAATCCGGATCTCGCCTTGCGGGTCGACTTGCGCATTCCTTCGGCCCTCGTCGAAGGGGAAGGACTGCCTGAGGAAGCTCTGACAACTCTTAACGCAGGGGCTGTGCGAAACGCAGGAACAGCCAAAGAGGCGTTGTTAACTGCGAATGGCAACGAACACAATCTCGCGGATACCCTGGGGCATGTCACCGCCCTCGGCGCGAAGGAGTTTCGGTCTAATGAGGACGCTTGGGTCGACGCCACTTGCCATGTCGCCGGCATCGCCCCGACCCCGGAAGATCGCAGCGTCTTCCGCGCTGCACTCAAAGGCCTGACATTTGTCGCCGAGCTTTCCCTCAACCAACTTGGCGACTACTGCTCGCTTGTCAGTGAGGCGATCTCCGCGCATGGGCTGCCCATCCGCGACGCCATCGGTTGGGCTCTACCGCATGTCGGATTGCCTAGGGACACCTCGCTCTTCTCCAACGCTAAAACCTATGGGCAAGCGATCGCGCCGTGGCGGAAAGCCTTCGAAAAGCTCTATGCGAACCGCGCTCCGCTCCTGAAACGCCTTCGGCCAAACGGGCAACCGCTTGATGCAGACGAGATGCTTGCACGCTTTGAGGAAAACGCCGAAGTTATTCCTGACCACGCAAGGCCATTCCTTGAGGCCTTCATATTTGCTGATGGCGGAGACGATCAGACTGCATCGGAAATTGCCTCCCTTGAATGGGAGAAGGACGGGGTTCATTTCATCTTTGACAAACCCAAAGAGCGGCAACACGGCCTGTCGGATGCGACCATTCACTTCTTCGACCACGATTGCGAAGCCCCGGATGTCCTAGACGCGCATTGGCGCAAGCACCTTATAGATTTGCGAACGAGGGAAAAACGCGCGGATTTCGCCGACGAGGAGGACGAAGTATTTTTCGAGCTTCATAGGCGTTATCTGGAACAGGACTCGAAGCTACATGCCCGCTGGGAAAAGGTAATCTTTGGCAAGCCAATCGAGTGTGACGACTTTTTCGACGGGTTTGCCGCGGTAGCACACCGGCTTGTGGTTGGCGCGGGGGAGCCCAATGGCGAGCGCTTCTTACGCCTTACCGTTGCTAAAGGACGCAAAGAGTGGCGTGAGCGCTTCAACCACGATGTCGGTGCATTCTTCTCGGTAATGCACCGCGGTATCAAAGAACTGGTTGGGTCAAAGGCCGAATGGCGCTTGGAGCGCATGGGCTCGGCCCAATTGCCCGATCCGCTCTTCGACTATCCCGCGTTTTTCGCCAAGGAAAAAGAAATTCGCGGCGACAAGCTGAAACCCTGCTCGTCGCTGGCCAAAAACTCCATCCAGATTAAGTTTGAAGTCGCCCTTGTGGAGCGCAATGGGGCGACCGAGCAGACTCTCGATAAGACGCAGCTGCTTTGGCTCTACCGACCCGAATCGATTGGCCTCTCCTTGGTAGAGGACATGCAGCGGCTGCAAGAAAAGGGCTCCGTCGGTCGCACCGATGTCCCGCGTCGGCTTGTTAGCAAAAAGGGTGGCGTACAAAGCGTCTCTCTGCGCGACACATCAACACTTGAGGCGACCTTCGCGCGCGATGCCGGCTCGTTGGTTCCACCGCCCAACAAGCTGCGAAGTTTCCGAGCTGAGATTAAGCGCGTAATCGACGATCTCACCAAAGACGGGCGCCTTTCCTCCGAGCAACGCGACGAGCTGCGTGTGGCGTGGGACGCTTTCGAAAGCGACTACATCCAGGCGTTGGGCGATTTTATCAATACCGGCCTACACGGTGAAGCGGTGCTGCGGCAAGCCGAAACCTATGCTGCATTGCTGCGCGCCTTGGCCGTCCACGCCCGAGGCGACATATGCCGCTCCAAGCTCGTCGCTGAGGTTATCTCCATGGGTACCGTGCGGGTTTCCGGTGAGCAGCCCTGCGTCATCATCCCGCCGTGGCATCCGGAGCGTATGAAGGCTTTGGCTGTCAAGAGCCGCCGTGTCGCTGGCCTAGTGACCCACATTCTCAATGGCAAGAACGTTCTCTTCGGCGACCGAGGCATCTTCTTCCGCGAGTTTTCCGAAGAGCTCGCCCATCCGTTCTATCCCGAGATTGCGGCGGCCCACCGAGGAGGCGCGCCGATCCTTGTTAGCGAATCCAGCACGGTCAACGGATACAGCCTCCTTGAGCGGCCGGTGCGCGGGGACGAGGATCTTTTGACCGACGTCGATCCGACTTCGGCGGCAAAGCTCGCACGAGAGCTGATGGAACGCTATATAGGATTGCAGCCGCATGAGGCGTCAAACCTTTCGGTGCTGCTCTACAACGCCGACGCCGCCGAGCTTCCGCTTGCCGTTGTGCGCGAGCTCTCAGGTATGCAGTCGGAAACTGATTTCCAATGCAACGTCTCCGTGCGTCATCGCGATCCGGTCAAGCTGCGCCGCGTCTACGCCGAGCTTGTCACTAAAACAGGAGTCGACCCCGACTTGCCGGTTGTCAGCGAGACCTCTGAAAACTTTATGTCGAAGCTGCGCATCTCAGTGGCCCCTCCGTCGTCCACGCCCGCCAATGCCAACGACGGGTTCCGCGCCTTCGACATCGCATTCCTCCATGACGTTGTGTCAAGGACAGCGGCGGTGGAATGGATACCCGTCGATTGGACTAACGAGCGTCCGACCTTGGAGCATGCTCCATCCCGCTGGTCATACCGAAGCGTTTCCGGCGAAAACGAGCTCAAATCCACAACATTTCTGACCTGCCCTCGGCAAACCGCTTCCGGCTGGGCATATGTCGGGGCGGTCGGATCGGTTGTGCGCCAGACGGATGCTGTGCCCAGTGCTCAATTCCTCCCTGCCCGGCGCATCTCCCTGCAAAACGAAACGCTACGCTCGACCCTCGACGACGCGCACGCCCTGGCCGAATGGGTCGCCACATACGACGAGTTGCTGGACAAGCGCCAGCTGCTAGCCAACGGTGTCACCGTTGTCAGGTATCGCCGCGCGTCCACCAATGGCCGCAACACCATCGTCAGCTCCACCTCCGAACTGCGCCTGCTTGGAGTTCTCGCACGCCGCAGGCTTGGCGAGCTAGGCCTTACACTCGGCTCCGACGACCTTTCCGAGTTGTCCGAAAGGATCAAGAAGGATGCGCTGGCCGTTTCCGGCGACATCGTGTTGCGGGCAGCCAAACGCGGCGTGTCAGCCGGCGAGATGATCGGGCTTGTGATGAGCCGGCATCTGCTGGAAGAGGAGTTCAAGACCATCACCGGTACGCGGCCGGCTTTCAGCGTCTTCTTCCTATTGGACGACTACGCTGACTGGCTGGCCCAGAAGGAGAGCCGCATCGCCGACATTCTCGGTCTGTGCGTCGAGGAAGGCGAGGAGGGGCCGCGTTTGCATGTGGCGGTGATAGAGTCGAAATTTGTCTCAGCCACCGGTGCCGCTGAGTCCCGGCGCTCTTCGAAGGCCCAGCTCATGGCGACGCTTTCGACCTTCAACGCCGCGCTGTTCGGCGATCCGGGCCGCCTGGATCGCGACGTCTGGCTGTCGCGGCTTGCCGATTTACTCGTCGACGCCGACATTCCGCCGGGATGCTCCGGGCTGTTGGAGCGCGTCCGCGCAAAACTGCGCGATGGCGAAGCTGGTATTTCGCTGCGCGGCTACTCCCACGTCTTTGTTCATTCCACCGATCCCGCGTCGGCAGCGGCCGTTTCCGAGCAATTCATGATCGATGACACGGACGGCGTTCAGGCTTGGCAGGAGGTTTTTGAGCGCCCCGAGTTGCGGGCGCTTGTCGAATCCTACGCCCGCAATCAAGACCCAGCGCCAATTCGTTCGAAGCTCGGCCCGGCCAAGCCTTGGCTTGCGGCGGCGCCCAAACTGCCGGCTGCACGGGTCGCGTGGAGCGCGATGATCGAGCTGCTTGAGCCTTCGGCGGCGCCTGCTGAGGAGATCGAGTCATCACCAGAGCCGATGCCAGCCGCTACGACTCCGCCGATTGTTGAGACTGAGCCGCAACCTGCGTCAGTCGCTCAACCGGCACAACCCCCAATCTCCGCTACTGGAGCAACCGCGCTGGACGCATTGGTCGCGGCCAAGACGGTCGGACTTTCATCGGGAGTGGACGAGCGCACGGCATGGGCGGAGGAGACCACGCGCAAGCTCAAAACCGCCCTGAACGGATACGGGCTTCAAGCTGCGGTCCTTGCGACCCGTCTCACGCCGAACGGATGCTTGGTCAGGCTGGCAGGCTCGGATCGCCTGCGCGTCGAGGATGTCGAGGCCAAGCGAATGCAGCTTTTGACCACGCATGCCATCAACCTCGTCACCGTTCAGCCAAAGCCGGGGGAGATAGTCGTCACCATTGCCGGCTCCAAGAGGCAGTCGGTCTCACTTTGGGATTTGTGGGCACGACGGGCTCTCAACCGAAACGCCGCCGGCATCAACACTTCTATCTTGCTTGGCGTACAGGAAATCAACGGGGCATTGCTCTATCTCAATCTTGGTGGCGAGTTCGGTGGATTAGCTGCCCACGACCCGCATTCGCTTGTCGCCGGAACCACTGGCAGTGGTAAGTCAGTTCTTATCCAGGCCATGATTCTCGACATCGCCGCGACCAATGCGAAAGAACTCGCTCAGATGGTCCTTATCGACCCCAAGATGGGTGTCGATTACTCCGCCTTGGAAGACCTTCCGCACCTGCGCGAGAAGATTGTGACGACCAAGGAGCGCTCGACCGAGATACTGGCAAGCCTTGTCGATGAAATGGAGAACAGGTATCGGATTTTCGCCGAGGCGCGGGCGCGCGATTTACCCACATACAACGCGAAATCGGCCCCCGAAACCCGGTTGCCGATGGTGTTTGTGATCCACGACGAATTCGCGGACTGGATGTTCGACGACGCCTACAAGAACGCCGTTAGCTCGGCTGTCCAGAGGCTTGGCGTCAAAGCGCGGGCGGCAGGCATCCACCTGATTTTCGCGGCTCAGCGACCGGACAAAGACGTGATGCCGATGCAGCTGCGAGAGAACCTTGGCAACCGGCTGATTCTGAAAGTGGCAAGCGAGGCGACATCGAAGATCGCGCTAGATCGTCCAGGAGCCGAGCTATTGCTTGGCAAAGGCCACTTGGCCGCCAAGCTGAACGGCGAGCAGGGACTTGTTTTCGCTCAGGCTCCGTTCTTGTCCGACGATGACATTGCCGCTGCGGTTGAGGCGATTAGGGCGGACAACAGATAATTGTGGCCTTCCCCCGATTTCCCGGACGGTTTGCTTAGCCCATTAAGCGCTGCTCGAACTGCATGGGGCTAAGGTAGCCGAGCGTCGAATGCCGACGCCTCGGATTGTAGAACCGTTCCACGTAATCGAACACATCGGCCCGCGCCTCGGAGATACAGGCTAGGACGACGTCGATGCTGTCAAACGTCTGGAATGTTCTTTATACGGATTGGCTGCATCCTTAGAGACTAAAGCAAGCAGCCATGCACGGCTTGGCTTACGAGGGGACGGCGACTCTACTTATGGCAAACCAAGCAGGCGCCACCGCCTTCGTCCTCTCCAAACAGATCGTCGATATCCTCGATTAGCTCGATCGGCCGCAACGGGTTCACGGGCCGCTTTTTAAGATCACGCTGCTTGCGTTTTTCGTAATCCCAAATGATTTGCTGGATGCGCTCCGGCTTTTCCAATTCGCTCAACGGTTCGCCCTGTGACCATGTGAATGGGGAGCCATGCTCAAGAGCACTTTTCTCGTATCCTTTGGCCTCCTCATAGGCTTCTGGATGGCGCTCCCTTAACCTGACCCACTCGATCTTCTGCTGGAAAAAGCAAAAGGTGCATCCGCTGCGCGAACGCCAGTCGTAGTATTTCGGCAGACCGACACCTGATGAGT
>Ga0154020_10011098_pt1 | contig 10278 bp, 8 predicted proteins | sample Klosneuvirus_201_FD_109709 | JGI IMG/M metagenome (GOLD analysis project Ga0154020, IMG submission 109709) | Active sludge microbial communities from wastewater, Klosterneuburg, Austria - Klosneuvirus_20160825_MG | ecosystem: Engineered > WWTP > Aerobic digester > Activated sludge | place... | reverse complement strand
GGATCGGGTCCTCGCCGACTTCGTATTGCACCGTGATCACCGCCATGCCGGGGCGCGATACCGAATACACGTGCTCGATGCCGGCGATGCGCGACAGCACCTGCTCGGCCGGCCGCGCCACCAACGCCTCCACATCCCTCGCCGCGGCACCCGGGAAGGGCACGAAGACATTGGCCATGGTGACGTTGATCTGCGGCTCTTCTTCGCGCGGCGTGATCAACGTCGCGCCGATGCCCAGCAGCAGCGCGATCAGGGCGATCAAGGGCGTCAGGGAATTCCTGAGAAAGTACTCCGCGATGCGGCCGGAGACACCCAAACCCGTGCCCATGGCGGCCCCGGCTCAGCGGGCGGCGGCGGGCGCCGCCCTGAGTTCGATGCCGGTCTTCTGAGGCGTCAGGCTGACACGCTCGCCGGAACTGATGCCGGCCAGCACCTCAAGCTCGCCGCCGGCGACGGCCTCACCCAGGCGCACCTGGCGCAATCGCGCACCACCCTTGTCGTCAAGCACATACACGGCGGTCACTTCGCCGCGGCGCAGGACGGCAGCCGGTGGCAGGGTGAGCTTCTTCGCCTGCCCAATCGTGAAATGCGCGCGGGCATAACTGCCCGGCACGACGCCTTCGACGTTCTCCGGCAAGTAAAGGCGCGCCGTCGCCGTGTGGCTGCGGGGATCGACGGTGGGCAGAATTTCGATGCGCTGCACGTCAATCCATTTCCCGCTCTCGGGAAACTCGATGCGCGCGCGTGCGGACTTCTTCAGCTCGGCCAACTTGTACTGCGGCAGGCTGGCGATCACGCGCAGGCTCTTCGGATCGAAGATCGTAGTCAGCGGCTTGCCGGGCGCGGCCATCTCGCCGGCCTCGACATGGCGCTCGGCGACGACTCCGGCGATCGGCGCCGTCACGTTGCCGTGCGACGCCCCGGCGCCCGACGCGGCTACCGCGCCTTGTGCGGCCTTGAATGTCGCCGCGGCCTGGTCGAGCGCTGCCTGGCTGATGAATTTCTGCGCATGCAGGTTTTTTGCGCGCTCATAGGCGGCAGCGGCCTGCTCCATCGCGGCACGGGCACTGGCATCGGAACCGGCAGCCTCGCGGACGTCGATGCGCATCAGGAGTTCGCCCTGCTTGACGCGCTGGCCGGCATCGACGCGCACGTCCAGTATGCGGCCGGCGATCTGCGCCGCCACTGTCGCCTGACGCACGGCTTCGACTGTCGCCTCGACCGGAAAACCCAGATCGACTTCACGCGCCTGGACGATCACGCTCGCCGGCACCGCGTCGGCCGCCAAAGAAAAACCCGCCGGCGCTAGACCGGCGAGGAAGGCAAGGGCGGAGAGGAGGAGAGAGCCCTTGCGGAGGAGGAGAGAGCATTTCGGCATGAATATCATTATCTGCTTATATACCAAAAAAAACAAGCCCTCTCGTTGGCGAGGGGCGGAATGCTCTTTTTTGTACTCACACTTGAACTTGCATTCGATCCCGATACACTGCGCGATGCAACGGGTTTCTCCAGCATCAATATCCTGAAAGCGTTCATGGCTATCGCACGGCTGTTTGGCTTGGCATTTCTGTTTGTCTTTGCGGCGATTGCGCACGCAACCGACTGGACGACCGGCTATCCGCAAGTGCGCGGCATTTTCCCCGACGCCACGGCCTTTGGCGAAATGACCGGATCGCCGCCGTCAGCAGTGGCGTATCGGGGCGATACGCCGATCGGCTACCTGTACCTGACCTCCGACGCGGTGCGCATCCCGGCGTATTCGGGCAAGCCGATCAATACCTTGGTCGGTCTCGACACGACCGGACAGATTGTCGGCCTTGCCATCGTGCATCACGATGAGCCGATACTCGCCGTGGGCATTTCGCAGGAAAGGCTCGCCGCATATGTCGATCAGTACCTTGGCAAGTCGGCCTTCGACCGAATCACCATCGGCGCCCCGCGCAAAGACCACGTCGCGATCGACGGCATTACCGGCGCAACGATCACCGTCATGGTGCAAAACACCACCCTGATGCGCTCGGCACGGCTCGTCGCCGAATCACGAGGCATTCGTCAGTCCGCATCGACCGCGGCACAAGGCATCGGGCCGGCCGCGGCGCCTCGTCCCCCGGCGAGCCTTGCTGCGCCGATGTCGACTGAACCCGTCTCTCCGGCGACACCCGGAAACGACCACATCCCGCCTCGCCAGCAGGCGGCAGCGTCGATACCAAATGAACCGTCCAGACCGGGCACCGCAACGCATTCCACGGCGAAACCTAGCTCGGCAGAGCCGACTCGCCGACTGGCGGGTTCGCAAACGCCGCCATTGGTGCACGGCGTGGTACCGCTATCTCGCGAGATGCCGCCGCAGAACCTGATGCCCTTGCCGGACAAGCCGGGCACATGGACACCGCCGTACGAAGAACCGGCCTGGATCGCGATCTGGCAGAACCGGAAGTTCGATATCGTCGTGCTGGTGATCGGGCTGGCCGTACTATCGTTCGTGCTGATTTTCCAGGACTGGCTGGCACGACATCCGACCGCCCTGACCCGCTTGCGCAACGGCTTCCATGTCTACACGCTGTTCTTCATCGGCTGGTGGGGGCTGGCGCAACTTTCGGTGATCAACGTGCTGACCTTTGTCGGTTCCGTGATGCAGGGTTTCCGCTGGGAAAACTTCCTGATCGACCCGATGCTGTTCATCCTCTGGGGTTTCGTCGCGGTGACCCTGCTGCTCTGGGGACGCGGCGTATATTGCGGCTGGCTGTGTCCCTTCGGCGCCCTGCAGGAACTGATCCTGCTCGCCGCGCGCCGCCTCAAACTGCCGGAGATGGAATTCAGCGACGCCGTCCATGAGCGCCTGGTGGCGCTCAAGTACATCATCCTGATCCTGCTGTTCGGCCTTTCGTTGCAGTCGATTGTCGACGCCGCGAGTTACGCCGAGGTGGAACCGTTCAAGACGGTGATTTCCATGAGATTCCAGCGCGAATGGCACTATGTTGCCTACGCTGTGGCGCTCATCGGCATCGCCGCGATCAACCGCAAGTTCTATTGCAAGTACCTTTGCCCGCTGGGCGCCGCGCTCTCCATTCCCGGCCGCTTCCGGCTGTTCGAGTGGTGGCTGCGGCGGCGCAAGGAATGCGGCAAACCGTGCCAGGTCTGTGCCCACCAATGTTCGGTGCGAGCCATCCGCCCCACCGGTGAAATCAACGCCAACGAGTGCCACTACTGCCTCGACTGCCAGGTGATCTACTACAACGAGAACATGTGCGTGCCGCTGATCGACCGCCGCAAGCGTCGGGAGCAACAGCGCACGCGCGGCCGGGAAAGCGCGGCGAACGCGCCTGCCACAAACGCGGCCACCGCTCCGGAGACGATTCCGGTACCATAATCCCGACTGGCCGGCAGTGAACCTCAATGAACAAGTTGCGGATATCTTGATTTCGGTCAACGCCAATCCGGGCCACGGGAACTTTAATCCGCTGTTCGATAAAAACTGCTGATTCATACATTCATACATTTCTAGGAGACAGACGATGCATAGCCGGAAACTAGCCCTTGCAGCAGGATTTTTCATGCTCGCGGCGCTGCCAGCTTTCAGCTGGGCGCAAGCCAAGGCCGACCACCCGGGCGTTACGCCAGGTGATATGCGCTACAAGGGCGCCCCGGTGCCGATCAAGCCGGAGGATGTCAAGGAGACCATCAGCCCGAAGGCTCCTCCGGTCAGTCCCGAGGAATTCGCACGGGCCAAGCAGATCTACTTCGAGCGCTGCGCCGGCTGCCACGGCGTGCTGCGCAAGGGCGCCACCGGCAAGCCGCTGACCCCCGAAATCACCCTGCCCAAGGGCACCGAGTACCTGAAAGTCTTCATCGCCTATGGTTCGCCCGGCGGCATGCCGAACTGGCAGACCTCGGGCGAACTGTCCGAGAAGGACGTCGACCTGATGGCGCGCTTCCTGCAGCACGAGCCGCCAACCCCGCCCGAGTACGGCCTGAAGGAAATGAAGGCCACCTGGAAGGTCATCGTGCCGCCCGAGAAGCGCCCGACCAAGAAGCTGAACAAGCTCAACCTGGAAAACATGTTCTCCGTCACCCTGCGCGACGACGGCAAGGTCGCCCTGATCGACGGCGACAGCAAGAAGATCGTATCGACCATCGAAACCGGCTACGCGGTGCACATCTCGCGCATGTCGGCCTCCGGCCGCTACCTGTTCGTCATCGGCCGCGACGCCAAGATCGACATGATCGACCTGTGGATGGAGCAGCCCGCCGTAGTGGCCACCATCAAGGTCGGCCTCGAAGCACGCTCGGTCGAAACCTCCAAGTTCAAGGGCTACGAAGACAAGCTCGCGGTCGCCGGCACCTACTGGCCGCCACAGTTCGTCATCATGAAGGGCGACACGCTGGAGCCGGTCAAGATCGTCGGCACCCGCGGCATGACGGTGGACACCCAGGAATATCACCCCGAGCCGCGCGTGGCCGCCATCGTGGCAAGCCACCACAAGCCGGAGTTCGTGGTGAACGTCAAGGAAACCGGCAAGGTGCTGATGGCCAATTATTCGGACCTCGACAACCTGAAGATCACCGAGATCGCCGCAGCGCGTTTCCTGCATGACGGCGGCTGGGAATCGTCCCAGCGCTACGTGATGATGGCGGCCAACCAGTCGAACAAGATCAGCGTGATCGACACCGTGGAAGGCAAGCAGGCGGCCCTCGTGGAAGTCGGCAAGATCCCGCATCCGGGCCGCGGCGCCAACTTCAAGCACCCGAAGTTCGGCCCCGTCTGGGCCACCGGCCACCTCGGCGACGAGACCGTAAGCCTGATCGGCACCGACCCCAAGGGCCACAAGCAGCACGCCTGGAAGGTGGTGCAGACGCTGAAGGGGCAGGGCGGCGGCTCGCTGTTCATCAAGACCCATCCGAAGTCGAAGAACCTCTGGGTCGACACCACGCTGAACCCCGAGGAGGCCATCAGCCAGTCGATCGCCGTGTACGACATCAACAACCTCGACAAGGGCTTTGTCGCGCTGCCGATCGCCGCATGGGCCGGCCTGGGTGAGGGCGCCAAGCGCGTCTTGCAACCTGAGTACAACAAGGCCGGCGACGAGGTGTGGTTCTCGGTGTGGAGCGCGAAGAACCAGGAGTCCGCGATCGTGGTGGTCGACGACAAGACACGCAAGCTGAAGGCCGTGATCAAGGACAAGCGCCTGATCACACCGACCGGCAAGTTCAACATCTATAACACCCAAAAAGACGTGTATTGATGCTCCGGGGCGGCGGCGGCACCGATATCCCCCATGGGTTATCGGTGCCGCCGCGCCAGATCATCCAGCGACCCATGAAACACGACCTGTCAACACAGATCTCGCGCAACCTCAGGAAGACCCTGGCCGATCTGCCGCTGTTCGCCGACATCTCGTCAGGGTCCCTTGACGAGCTTGCACAAGGAACCTGCAACGTCATCTACCAGAAAGGCCAAGCGATCTTTCGTGCCGGCGATGCCGTCAGCCAGTTGCATGTCCTGGTCTCCGGGCAGGTCAAACTGTCCCTGTCTTGCCGACGCGGCAACGAACGCGTGCTGGAACTGGTCGATCCCGGCCATGCCTTCGGCCACGCGGAACTCTTCGTGCCCGGCCCCTACCTGGTATCCGCATTCGCCGTGAAACCCGCGCATGTGCTGGCGGTCCGCCGCGATACGCTGTTCCGCGTCATGGCCGACGAACCCGGCATCGCGCGCCGCGTGATCGAGGTGCTGGCTCGCCGCCAACTCGAAACCGAAGCCGACCTCATCGCGCAAAACTCCTGGTCGCCGGGGCAACGCCTGCTGGGCTACCTGCTCGAGCTTGCCGGACCGGATCGCAGTGGCGCCGGCGAAACCACGGTGACGCTGGAAACCAGCAAGAAAGTGCTGGCATCCCGCTTTGACATGCAGCCGGAAACACTGTCGCGCAATCTGCGCGATCTCACCGAAGCCGGCCTTATCCTCGTCAACAAGAACCGCGTGGTGCTTCGCAACCCTGAAATCGAACGTCACCTTCTGACAAATCCGGATCCGCGCCTGGTCGATATCGGAAGCGCGCACCGCGTTTGCGCGGCCAAGGAAGGCGCCATCGGAACAGGGCATCACGGGCACCGCCCAGAATCCTGGTCACAGTGCAGCTGGATCAACGGTGCCGGCCGTCAAAGGGCGCTGTCGCAGCGCATGGCAAAGTCCTGGCTGATGCTGGAGCAGGGGCTGCTCGCCCGTCCGTCGCGCCTGGTCCTGAGGCAATCGGTGAGGCATTTCGACAGTCGCCTCAAGGAACTCGGGATACAAACCTCCGGCACGGAAAACCATGCGGCCTGGGCCGAGCTCGCAGGTTTGTGGCCGCGCTACCGGGCACTGCTCGAAGTACCTCCCAATCCGGCGGACGCACGGGAGCTCTTCACCATCAACGAGGACGTGCTGGAAGCCGCCGACCAGCTCGCCCGGGGCTTGGCCAAAGCCCAGGGCACGCACAAGGCACAACTGGTCAACCTGGCCGGCCGCAGCCGGATGCTTTCCCAGCGTGCTGCGAAACATTTCTTGTTCCGCCATATGGGAATCCATGTTGCCGACTGCCGCTCGCGGCTTGAAAATGCCAGTGCCGAGTTTTCGGCGACGCTGGCCGAGTTGAAGGCATCGGCGCTTGATGAGCCAGGCTTCTCCGCCCGGCTGGAATCGGCCGGCAACCTCTGGAAACTGTTCCGCTCGGCGATGGACATACGCGATCCAGGGGATTTCCCCCAGACCGCACGCAAGGTTTTCCGCATCAGCGAGGACCTTCTGAGTCGTGCCGAAGCAGTGGTCGAACACTGCATCGGGCTTCCCGACAACAAGGGATATCCGCCGGCGCAGCAAGTCGTCACCGCCTAGCGGCAACGCGGACTCAACCTTCCGGCTGCGCACCCATCGCATAGTCGGCCATCGCCGCCAGTACCGAATCCACCTCGCCCACCGGCGCCGCCAGTTCGATGACCAGGCCGTCGTGGCGCCCCATTGCGTCCGCGGCGAGGCGCGGCAGGTCTTTCTTCACGTGACTGCCGGCGGCCATGAAGATCGGCACCACCGTGATCGCCGTCGCCCCCTGCTCGACCAGGCAGGCGACACCTTCGTCGAAAGTGGGCCGCATCAGCTCGAGGAAGCCCGGCTCGACCAGCGCGCGCGGATCGCGGGCCTTGATCGCCTCGCGAATGCGATGGAAGGGCTGCGCCCATTCCGGGTTGCGGGCGCCGTGGCCGTAGAGCAGGATGGCTTTCACTTGTTTTCCTTGGCAGTCCAGATGTTGCGGCAACCGGTTTCCCTGACGAACAAGGTGGCAATCCAGCCCGCCACCGCGGCGAGCGTCATCAGCAGCATGCCGTTGCGCCAGTCGCCGGCCGAATAGATCCGCACCCCGGCATCCATTGTGCCATCCCAGGTGCGCTCCATGAGCCAACCCACCACCGGCTGCAGGATCGCCGGCCCGAGGAAGATGCCGACATTGACCACGCTGGTGGCCATGCCCGAAAGCTGCGGCGGATTGACTTCCTTGGCGCTGGCCCAGGACAGCGTGAAACCCGCCGTGGCCAGGCCCATCAGGACGCACAGGGCATAGGTCGCCGCCAGCGGCAGCGCCCCGCCGGCGCGCCAGGTGACCCAGAGCCAGGTACACCAGCCCAGCACGTGCATCCCGGACACCGCCAGCGCCACTGACTTGCGCCGTCCCACCGCATCCGAGACACGACCCCAAAGTGCCGAACCGAGCGCGAAACCCAGGAAGTAAATACTCACGTGATTGGACGCCGTGGCGCGCGACATGGCATGCATCTGGGTCAGGTAGGGCACAGCCCAGAGTCCGGCGAAGGTGAAGAAGGCACCGGAAAGTCCGGTGTTGGCGAAGAATCCGGGCCAGGTGGCGCGGTTCTTCAGCACCGATGCGAGGCCGGACAGCCACGCGGTGCGATCGACCTTGCCGGCCGGTGTCTCGATCACCCAGGCGCGGCTGGCGAAGGCAAGAGCGAAAGACAGGATGCCGACCACGACGAAAACCTGGCGCCAGCCCGCCGCCTGGGTCGCCCAGGCCAGCGGCGCGCCGGCGAGGATCGATCCGAAATTGCCGATCAGCATGCACAAGCCGGTCAGGGTGGCGAAACGGCGTTCCTCGAAACCGATCGCCAGCAGTTTCAGCATGGCGATGAAGGTGACCGAGACGCCGAGGCCGACCAGGGTACGGCCGAGGAAAGCCAGCTCGAAGCTCGGCGCCAGGCCGAACAGAATCGCGCCGCCGCCCGCGATCAGGCCACCCCACCAGAGGATGCGCCGCGGCCCCAGGGTGTCGGCCAGCACGCCGGTCGGGATCTGCATCAGGGTATAGACGTAGAAATACGTGGCCGCCAGGGTGCCAAGCTGGGCGCCGCCGATGGCGAACGTCGCCTGCAGGTCGCCGGAAATCGCCGCCGGGGCGACGCGATGGAAGAAGGACAGCAGGTAGGCGGCGACCGCCACCCCCAGGCCCAGCAGCACGGCCGGGCGGTTCAAGCCAACACCTCACCACAGAGACACAGAGACACAGAGATCTGCGAAAGGAAATCTTCTGTTCTTCTCTGTGCCTCCGTGTCTCTGTGGTTCCGCCCTGCTTTTGGGTTCATTTCCAGGCGTCGGGATTCAGCAGGTTGGGCGGACGCTGGCCGGAAAGCGCAGCAATCAGGTTGTTCGCCGCAGTCATCGCCATGGCCATGCGCGTCGCGCGCGAACCCGACCCGATGTGTGGCGTCAAAGTGACATTGTCGAGTTCGAGGAAACCGGGATTGAGCTTGGGCTCGCCCTCGAACACATCGAGCGCGGCACCGGAAAGTCGGCGCTGGCGCAACGCCGAAATCAGCGCCGCATCATCGACGATGCCGCCGCGGGCGACGTTGATCAGGTGCGCCGTCGGTTTCATCTGCGCCAGTTCCGCCGCACCGATGATGTGGTGGCTCTCCGCCGAGTACGGCAGCAGCAGCACCAGGAAATCGGCCTCGCGCAGCAGGGTTTGCTTGTCCACCCAGCGCGCACGACAAGCCGCTTCCTTGTCCTCCGGCAGGCGCGAACGGTTGTGGTAGATCACCTGCATGTCGAAGCCCAGCGCGCGCCGCGCCACGGCCTGGCCGATGCGACCCATGCCGAGGATGCCCAGCGTCGCATGATGCACGTCCATGCCCAGCCAGTCCATCATGCGAAAGCCCTGCCACTGCCCTGCGCGCAGCCAGTGCTCCGATGTCTGGATATGGCGGGCGGTGGCCATCAGCAGGGCCCAGGCAAGGTCCGCCGTTGTGTCGTCCAGCACACCCGGGGTATTGGTAGCGACGATGCCGGCGCGGGTGCAGGCGGCGAGGTCGATGTTGTTGTAGCCGACGGCGAAGTTGCACACCGCCTTCAAGTGCGGCGCGGCGGCGATCACCTCGGCGCTTACCGGATCGCTCACGGCCGTCATCACGCCGGCCTTGTCGGCCAGGCGTTGCTTCAGGCCCTCGACGCCGAGGATGACATCGGTCTGATTGTCGTCCACCTCGAAATGCAGCCGCAGGTGTTCAAGCACCTCGGGGAAAACTTCACGGGCGACAAGGATCTTCGGTTTCATGATTCGGCCAGCGCGGATGCACCCGCTGCAGCAACCACCCCGTCCTCCGAGGACTTGAGGCCGGACACGCCGATCGCACCGACGTAGACGCCGTCGCGGATCAGCGGCAGGCCGCCCTCCAGGCAGATCGCGTCGGGCATGGTCATCATCACCGGGCGTCCCTGCAGGACCATGTCCTCAAAAGCCTTGGTCGGCCGTTTGAACATGATGGCGGTTCGGGCTTTCTGTTCGGCGACACGCACGGAGCCCTTCTGCGTACCGTCCATGCGCTCCAGAGAAATCAGGTGGCCGCCGTCATCGACCACGGCGATCACCACATTCCAGTTGTTTTCGGTCGCCGCGCGACGTGCCGCCGCGGTGATGCGAAGTGCGTCGTCCAGGGTCAGCATGACGGGACCGCCTTGGCGACTTCGTGGTTCGCCATCATCTCCAGCGCGCGCACCATCGCCGAATGGTCCCAGGCGGCGCCGCCGTGGGCGACGCAGGAATTGAACAGTTCCTGCGCCGTGGCCGTATTGGGCAGCGAGACGCCGAGCGCACGCGCGCCGGCCAGCGCGAGGTTGAGGTCCTTCTGGTGCAGCTCGATGCGAAAACCCGGGTTGAAGGTACGCTTGACCATGCGCTCGCCATGTACCTCGAGGATGCGCGAGTTGGCGAAGCCGCCCATCAGCGCCTGGCG